>Ga0187893_10014690_pt1 | contig 10621 bp, 8 predicted proteins | sample MA1701074metaG_FD_139574 | JGI IMG/M metagenome (GOLD analysis project Ga0187893, IMG submission 139574) | White microbial mat communities from a basaltic lava cave in the Kipuka Kanohina Cave System on the Island of Hawaii, USA - MA170107-4 metaG ...
AGAAGATCGTGGAGGTGGTTCACAACGAATCGTTGACCAAGGTCGCGTCGTAGAGGAGCATCAGCGTGCACACCTTCGGAGGATACGCCTCGCCCGAGTTCCACAGCATTCGGGACGCTGCCGTTCCTGTTGCTGTACCTGCGGTCGCGACGACCGCGCGCGGTGGACACGCGCTGCAGCATCCGCCTTCGTGCGGCTCTGGCCTGCTCAGCCTTCCGCAGCTTCCTGCTGTGGCGGCACGTCCCGTCCGAGCACGCTCCCTGTCTCTGCTCGCGCACGTACCTCACTGGCTGGGGAAGACCTCCACCTGAAATTCCCCGACCGGGGAGGAGGTCTCGAAGATCATTCGAGTTTCGGGGACGCTCACCACTCGTGCCGGGTGGGCGGGCGATAGATGCTGTAGCAATCGACATGGTGCCGCCCCGCGTCGCGGGGACGGGGCTATCCTTCGGGAGCCGCGTTCGGAAGACGGCACGGACCTCGCTCACCGCCGATTGCCAGCGGAATACAATCGGGCCTTTCAGTCAGACGACGGCTCTCAACCGATGTTGGCGCGATCCGTCCCGCAACCAGCCTTGGCGCCAAAGTGCGGAACTTCTGCCTCACTTCTTCTCCTTCTCGATCGCGGCTAGCTCTGCCACCGCCGAGAAGTAGTCCGGGTTGTCTCGCGCGCGCGTTTCGATGCACTTCCTGAGCAAGTTGAGTGCCGCGATCCTGTCATTGCAAACGAGCCGTCTTTGCGCAGCAAGGAAAAAGGCAGAACAACGGGTTGATGAATCCGCAGCTTTCTGGGCACGATCTAGGAACTCGCTCTCGGGCATCCGACCAGCCAGAAACTCGGACTGCGACACATCCAAAACCGTGCGGTCGTTCTTTCGTTTTGCAAGTTGCTCTTCCAATTCCTTGGTTGCGGCCTCTTGCTCCCCCATGTGGGACCTGACGATCCATACACGTCCGAGCAGGTCGGTATGCGGAGACAATTGGATCATGCGACGATAGTCGGAGAGCGCCGCCCCCCAGTTGCGCTGATCGAAATGGGCGGCCGCGCGACGGTGATAGCCGGATGGGTCCTTCGGAAACGTCTCGATCCACTTCGTGTAGTCTGCAATCGCCGCGTCGAGCATATTTCTCCCCCTTCGCGCGTCGCCACGTTGCAGATAGACGGCGGCATTGTTGGAACCCACTTCGATAGCCTTGGAAAAGTCGGCATCCGCCCCATCGTAGTCGCCGCCTCGCAGCCTACTGGCGGCGCGAGAGTAGTAGCCGACCTTCGGATCGAGCTCGATGCTCTTGTCATAATCGCGTGCCGCACCGGCTGCGTCGTTCTTCTGCTCACGCAGACTTGCGCGCCACGTGAAGCTCGTTGGATTGCTTGGATCGATATCGATCGCCCTCGTCGCGTCCGCCATAGCACCCTCAAGGTCCTCCAGACGCCAGCGGAGCTTCGACCGGGCCATGTGGAGCTTGACGCTATCGGGGGCAAGTTCGATAGCCTGCCCATAGTCGCGTAGTGCGCCCTCCCCGTCGCCTTTCGCGATCTTAAGACCGGCCCTGGCTTCCAACCAGATTGCGGGGCTCTTCGAGCATTCGATCGCTTTCGTTAGATCTTGTATGGCACCGTCATGATCGGCCTTTCTGGCTCGCGCTGCGCCCCGGTATGCGTAAGCCTTTTCGTGCTTCGGATCGAGTTCGATCGCTTTCGTACAATCGGCGATCGCGCCATCTGTATCGCCTTTGCCCAACTTCTCCTTGGCCGCAGTGACGAGCTTGTCGGGATCACCGGGAGCCTGCAGGCGCAGTGTTAGTAGGATCAAGCAAATTACACTCACGGGGGCTCTCCATAACTGGAGGACGATGGGACTCGTAGTAGCGTGAGAACTCGAAGCAAGTACTCATGCGATCACTTGAGGCCGGACTCTAGGCGAGTCGCGAGGGCGTTGTACTCGAAAGGGTTCGAGACAATTGCGACGTTGTCTCTCGTCGCCATCACTACGGTTGGAACTCGAGACATGGCGAGAGGTAACCGCGCAGCATCAGCATGGATGACAATAAGCCGACCACTGAATTGCTGCTGCAGCGGTACCAAGAGCTTCTCTCGGAAGTCGCGACAGGCAGGGCAGCCCGGAAGCTCGTAAACATAGAGGCGGACTTCGTTCTTGTGCGCCCGCTCATGTGCCTGCAACCACGTGTCTGTGCCAAGCAGGGCTGAAACACGGCGGGGGATCATACCACCGCGCGACCAAAACACGACACACTAGAAGATAGGACAATCTACCTACCTGTTTCCCTTTCCTGCAGTACCTGCGGTCTGACTTGTGACCGCCTGAACCCATCCTGACCCGTCTTGCGGGTTCAGGACACCCCAACCCGCGAGCCTGCGTCGGCTGGCGGATTCGGGTGTCCTGGCTCGCGCGGGCCAGCCCGAAGCGTTCCTTCGGAGGATTGGGTTCATGGCGGAATCGAAGAAGGTCGCGGCAAGGGGACGGCGGCGGCTGGTGCGGCTCCGGCCGGAAGCGGTCGGGAGCGGCAAGGTCGAGGCCATGGCCGAGCACCTGAGCAACCTGCTCAGGATCGACCGAGCCTCGGCGCGGGGGCTCCTGCTCCGGATGCAGGCCCCGAAGGCAGCGGCGTAGCCGTCCGGGGCGGCCTTCCCCCTTGGCGCAAGGATATCCCGCCAAGGGGGGAGGCTTGGCCTCACCGATCCCAGTCGCTGTTTCATTCGCCGGATTCGGATGGAAACTCAGTTTAAGGAGACTCGGAATGAAGGAACTGCCGTCGCTGCCGCTGGAGCGGCAGCTGGTGTCGATCTTCGCCACCAACCGCGAGAACGCCTTCGAGACGCAGCGCGCGCGGGCCTGCGCGCTCATGGGCGTCGCGCAGATGCTCCACGAGAAGTTCGGGCTTCAGAAGTGGGCGAACCTCGGCCAGAAGCACATCGAGCACGTCATCGAGGGATGGAGGGCCGAGGACGCCGGCCGAAGGAGCCTGCCGAACAAGCTCTCGCACCTCCGCTGGCTGGTCCGGAAGATCGGCAAGGCCAACCTCGTCCCGCGCTCGAACGCGGAACTCGGAGTCGAGCCGGGGCCGAGAAAGACCCGCGCCGGAAAGATCATCGACGACAGGGAGCTTCAGACGCACCTTGCCGCGCTCGACGATCCCCGGATGCAGGCCGCGATCAAGCTCGGGCGCTATCTCGGAATGCGCTGTCGGGAGGCGATGCTCTTCCGCCCGCATCGGGACTGCGACGGCGAGCGCGTCTGGCTCAAGCGCGGAACGAAGGGCGGGCGGCCGAGGTACCTCTGGCTTCACAACGCGAAGCAGCGCGAGGTGATCAACGAGGTCCGCGCGCTCGTCGGCGGCGGCGACGCCGCGCTCATTCCTCCCGAGTGGCCGAGCTACAAGAAGTGGGCCGAGCACTGCTACCGCAAGTTCCGCGCGGCGGGCCTCGGGCGCAAGACCGATGCGGTCTACCACGACCTTCGCAGGACGTACGCCTGCGAGAGGATGAACTACCTGATGATCCACGGTCGCTCGCGCGAACAGGCCGCCGCGCTCGTCGCCCGCGAACTCGGTCACAGCCGCCTCGAAATCCTGGAGTGGTACCTGCCCGACACCGGCGGAGACGCCGCCGCCGCGTAGCAGTCTTCCATCCCTGCCCCTTGCAGTTCACCTCACCCTCGCCGCCCGCGCGCGGCCCATCCCACTTCGTCGCCCGCCGTCCGGCGGGATGAAATAGAAAAAACACATTTAGGAGAATCGAATGTCAGGAGAGAATCGGGAAGCAGAAGACCGCCCGCCGGAGGAGAGATCCGGCAAAGGCGGCGAACCTTCCGGGCCGGAAGGCGTTCAAGAGAGTGGCAGACACCGACGCGCCGAGCCATCGGCTGCGTCTCCCTCCGAAGAGCCGCGCCACAAAGAACGCCCCGCGAAACGTCCCGGCGGTCGTCCGCACAAGCGCTGGAAGATCCGCGTCGTGCGGATCGACGCCTCGAAGTACCCCCAGTACGCCCAGGACAAGGACCACCCCTTCGCGAAGATGGCGGTGGAGGCGCGGCTGGAGGAGATCGACGTATTCCTCGCCCGGCTTCGGGCGCGGAGGCAGAAACCCGCGAGCGGCGGATGGTCCGTCGCCGCGTAGAAACCGAAAGGAGAGAATATGAAACAGAACCAGGATCGTCCCATCCGCACCGCCGTCTACACCCGCAGCGCGACCGACAACGGGCTCGACGCGCAGCTCGCGAACATCCACGCCCTGATCGCGAGGATGCCGAAGCAGGGCCAGAAGTGGAGCGTTAAGCACACCCTCGTGGACGCCCGCCTGAGCGGCCTCACCACCGACCGGCCCGCGTACCAGACGTTGCTCAGGCTCGTCCGCTCGGGCAAGATCGACGCCATCGCCATCGACCGGCTGGACCGCATCTCGCGTTTCGTGGCCGCCTACTTCGACTTCGTGAGGGAGTTGGACGAGCACGACGTGAAGCTCGTCTCGCGCGAGGGCGTCCGCGATCCGATCGTTTACCGCCGCAAGGCGGAGAAGAGGAGGACCTGTTGATCGAGAAGAACAGGCAGGCACGCACCCCCACCGGCCCGGTCGTGAACGTCGCCTTCTACTGCCGCGTGTCGACCGACATGCAGGCCGAGAAGGAGGACGGATCGCTCGACACCCAGCTCGACCGCCTCGGGACGCTTGTGGAATGCAAGCGCATGCGGGGCGAGAACTGGGTCGTCGGCGAGAAACTCGTCGAAGGCGAGAAGGACGGCAAGCGCCGTGGGAAGAGCGCAAAGAACACGGACCGGCCCGCTTACCAGAAGCTCCTGGAACTGGCGCGGGCGCGGCTCATCGACGTGGTGGCCGTCACGAAGCTCGACCGGATCTCGCGGAGCCTCAGCGACTTCGTCAAGCTCATCGACGAACTCCAGCGCTACGACGTGAAGCTCGTCTCGATGAAGGAGGACTTCGACTTCACGACGGCGGCAGGCCGGTTCCAGATCCACATGCTGGTCGCGCTCGCGCAGTATGAGCGGGAGCTGACCTCGGCACGCGTCAAGGACAAGGTCCTCTGGAGGCTGGAGAAGGGACTTCCCATCGGGCCGCCGCCGAGCGGCTACGTCATGAAGGAGAAGACGTACGCCATCGACGAGCCGTTCGCCGCGCACGTCCGCGCGGCCGACGCGCTCTACCTCGAACGCGAAAGCACCGACGTCATCGTGCGGGAGTTCGCACGGCTCGGCTACCGCACGAGGAGCGGATCGCCCTACGCGAAGCCGGTCATCTGCCACATGCTCCGCAGCCTGATCTATGCTGCGAAGCAGGAGCATCAGGGCAGGATCTACGACGCCGGCTGGCAGCCGATCCGCACGTGGGAGGACCACGAGAAGATCCAGCGGCTCATGGACCGGAACAACAAGCGCAAGCACGGAGGCAAGACGCAGCCCCGCAACTACGTGTATCTGTTGCAGGGCATCCTGCGCTGCGGCGAGTGCGGCCACAAGATGGTCCCGCAACCCGCGACGGGCAGGAACGGCAACGCCTAACCACTACTACGGCTGCAATCAGGCCGAGAAGTCGGTGGGCACGGTGTGTCCCAAGCGCTACGTCCCTGCGGAGGCCCTCGACCGCGCGGTCCTCGCGTTCATGAAGGACCTGCACCTCAAGCCGGAACGGATCAAGGCCATCGCGGCGAAGGAGAACAGCTTCGCCTCCGAGACCATCGCGAAGCTCAAGCAAGACCACGAGCGCGTTTCGACGCAGCTCGGTCGCATCAAGCAGCAGCTCGCGCACCTGGCGGAAGTTCTCGCCAACGGCGGCATGGCCGCCCTCTCGACCGTGAGAGAGAAGCTCGAAGCCCTGGAAGCGGAGCGGGGCGAGTTGGAGGGATCCAAGGCGCGGCTCAAGGCCGAACTCGAAGCGGAGGAGTCGCAGGAGATCGCCATCGACGCGCACGTGAAGTCGCTGGCGCTCTTCGATGCGTTCATCGCCGAGCACGCCGACGAGCCGGAGCGGGTCAAGTCGATCATCACCCGGTTCGTCGACTACGTGGTGTGGCATGCGGGCCAGAAGGGCGAGGGTCAGCTCGAAGTCTCGCTCTTCGCGCACCCCGTCGCGCTGTCGCCCGAGTCGATCGAGTACGACAGCGCCGTGCACGGATCGGGACGTTGTTTCGTCCCGGAGTCAGAGATGGTGGGCCGTACAGGATTTGAACCTGTGACCTTCTGCGTGTCGAGCAGACGCTCTAGCCAACTGAGCTAACGGCCCGTGGAAGTCGCACCCGCGGAGCAGGTCGACTGGCGGGGAGCATATCAGCGCGCCTTGGCCCCATCAAGGACGGCGTTCGGAATGGACTCCTCCCGGCGACGCGCTCTTCGACTTGCTCATCGCCCGCGCCGCGCGTCGACGGCGCGCGGGTTATAATTCCCCGGAATGTCCCTGCCGGCGGAGGTGGAGCACGCCCTGCAGACGCCCGGCAACGACCTCGGCAACTTCGTGCTGGTTTCCCTGCTCGGCCGGGGCGGGATGGGCGAGGTGTGGAAGGCGTGGGCGAAGGCGCTTTCGCGTTACGTGGCGGTCAAGTTCGTGCGCGGCCGCGAAGTCGAGGACCTCAAGCGGTTCATCCGCGAGGCGCAGGTCGTCGCGCGACTCGCCCATCCGCACATCGTGCCCGTTTACGAGATCGGCGAGCGCGAGGGGCACCCGTACCTCGTCATGCAGCTCATCGACGGCCAGCCCGCGGATCAGGCGAAGCTCGCGCCGCGCGACATCGTCGCCGTGATGCGGGACGCGGCCCTCGCGCTCGACTACGCCCACCGGCAGGGCGTCGTGCACCGCGACGTGAAGCCCGCGAACATCATGGTCGCGGGGAAACGCGCGTTCGTGATGGACTTCGGCCTCGCGCGGCAGGTGAACGCCGCCAGCTCGCTTTCGCAGTCGGGCCGCCTGGTGGGCACCCCGCACTTCATGAGCCCCGAGCAGGCGATGGGGCGGACCTCGCTCGTCGACGCGCGAAGCGACGTCTACGGCCTCGGCGCGACGCTTTACGCGCTGCTCGCCGGACGTCCGCCGTTCGAGGGCGACCAGGTCGTCGATCTCCTGACACAGGTCGCGACCGCGGAGCCCCGCCGCCTCGGCTCGGTGCGGCACGGCGTTCCGCGCGACCTCGAGACGATCGTGCAGAAGGCGATGGAAAAGGACCGCGACCGCCGGTACCGGACCGCGCAGGAGCTGGCGGACGATCTGCAGCGCTATCTGGACGGCGAGCCCATCGCCGCGCGCCCCGCGAGCATGGCCTACCGGCTGCGCAAGCGCATCGTCAAGCACCGCATCGTCGTCGGCGTCGGCGCCGCCGGCGTCGTCGCCGTGTTCGCGGTCGGCGGCGTCGTCGGCTGGCAGTGGCTCGCCGAGCGCGCGCGCGCGCGCGAGCAGTCCCTTCGCGACGAGAGACGCCAGGCCGAAATCAGGCAGGCGGCGCTGGAGCGCGAAGCGGGCCTCAAGGAGCTCGGCGCGCTCTGGATGTCGGTCGTCCTCGCGCGCGAGGGATGGTACCGCCCGCAGAAGGACCCGGCGGTCACGCGCACCGAGATGGAGGCCGCCGCCGCGCCGATCGACGGGTTCATCGAGGCGCACCCCGACTGGCCGCACGGCTACTTCATCCGCGGACGCGCGCTGATCTACCTCGGCCGCGAAAAAGAGGCGGAGCGCGACCTGCGACGGGCGGTCGAGCTGGAGCCTCGCTTCGCCCCCGGCTGGTCGCTTCTCGCGCGAGTGGTCCTGCACAAGTACCACGGCTCGCAGAGGGGCGACGTGGACTTCCAGAGCCAGGAGCGCATCGAGGCCCTCCTGCAGACGGCCGCGGACTGCATCACCCGCGGCTGGCGCGGCGGCGACGGGCAGGAGTCGATGCGGCAGTGGGGATTCCCCCGCGTTCCCGACGACGAGGTCAACGCCACGATCATCCACGCGCTGCGCCTCTACTACGTCGAGAAGGAGCCCGCGAAGGCGGAGAACTTCCTGCGAGAGGCGAACGAGCGGTCGCCGTCCGCGGAGTACTGCCGGCAGCTCGCGATCTGGACGCCGGACATGGACGCCCGCGTCGCGCTCCTTCGAAGGGCGCTGGACATCATGCCGCATTTCGCGGAGTCCCTGCGCCTTATCGGACGCGTCCAGCAGCTCGAGGGGGACCACCGGGCCGCCGTCGAGACGCTGACGCGCGCGCTGAAAATCGCGCCGGACACGGGGGTCTACGTGACGCGCGGCCACTCCCTGAGCGCACTGGGCGACCACGACCGCGCGATCGACGACTACACGAGAGCGCTCGAGATCAACCCGAATCACGTCGACGCGCTGTGGTGGAGGGGTCAGGCGAAATTCCAGAAGGGCGACCGCGAGGGCGCGATCGTCGACCTCGAGGAGCAGGCGCGGCTGCATCCGAAGAACTACAAGTCCCTGTCCGTACTCGCGGAACTCTACTACGCCACCCGGCAATTCGAGAAGTCGATCGCAACGGCGACGCGTGCGCTGGAGCTGAAGGCGAGCTACGGTCGCGCGCTCGTCATGCGCGGGCTCTCGCGTCTGGCCACAGGCGCCCGCGCCGAGGCGACGGCCGACCTCGAGCAGGCGCTGACGGCCCTCGGTCGCGAGGAACGCTCGCTGCGGACGCTCGCCGAGAGGGGCCTCGCGCAGCTGCGCGAACGGTAGGGGGTGCCAGCCGGACGTCACGCCTCCATCTGCAGCTTCAGCTCGCTCGCCTTCCGCAGGATCAAATCCTTGATCTCCTCCGCCCGCGCGGGATCCTCGCGCGATTCCCGCACCAGGTACTCCGCGATCGTCTCCGCCGTGTTGAGCACCGCGTAAAACACCTTGTCCTTCGTCGTCGCGTACGCCGGGAAGTCCGTGTTCGTGTACACCTCCAGCCCGTGGCGGCGCGCGACCGTCGACTGCCGCCGCCCGGCGCGCACCCCGAGCGGCGCGAAGTGGTGCTTGAACGGGATCGAGCGGCCGTGGACGAGCAGCGCGGCCCGCGCCCGCGACGGCGCCGGCGCCTTGCGGCCCTTCCTCCCGCGACTGTTCCCGCCCCCGCCGCCTCCGCCCCCGCCCACGGCCGCCGCCAGCAGCCGGAAGCGCGCCGCGAACCGCTGGAAGTCCTCGCTGTTCACGGCCTCCGCGATCCTCCGCTGCCAGCTCTTCACTTCGCGCTCCACGGCGGGCGTCACGGTGTCCAGCCGCGCCTGCCGCCGCGCCTCCCGCACCAGCCCGCGCAGCTCGTGGCCCAGCAGCGACGCCGCCTCGCGATAGGGACGCGACTCGCGGATCCACTCGCGCTTGTTGTGCGTGACCGGCACGTGGTCCATGTGGATCTCGCCGATGATCCGCGAGATCGTCGGATCCTCGCCGATCGCGATCTTGTCGAACGTCGTGATCATCCGGTTGCGACGGTAGGTGTGGAATCCGTAGAGCCCCTTCGTCGACCCCTCCGCCAGCAGGGCGCACCATCCCTGGATGTGCGCGCCGTCGCGGCCCGCGATCGTGAACTCGCGCCGCGACCCCGGCAGGAGCCGCACTTCCTCGAGCTCGCACTTGTGCCCGTTGACCCGGACCTCCACCTCGCCGGACCGGATGAACGGCGAGAAACGCCGCTGCAGGTCCTGCCGCACGAGCGCCGGCAGCCGCGGGTAGTACACCTTCAGGCGACGGATCGTGATGCGCGTCCCCGGCCGGCCGCGCCGGACGCGCGCCTCCTCCAGCGGCACCCGCCACGGCCGCCCGCTCTTCGCCCACTTCACCGGGTCGTAGGCGATCCGGAACTCGCGTCCGCCGCCCGTCGACGAGTGGATGTCGAACGACTCCCCGAGCGAGAGGCACGCGGTCTTGAGGCCCAGGCCGAACTCGCCGAGCTGGCCCTTCTTCCGCGACCACGCCAGCACGAGCGCCTTCGAAATGGTGCGACGGTCCATCCCGCACCCGTCGTCCGCCACCTCGTAGCGGTCCGGCACGATCCGGATCTCGATGTGCAGCTTCGCCGACTCGCGGCGCGCGTCGAGCGCGTTGTCGACGAGCTCCGCGATCGCCTGCGGCGCCGTGTAGCCGGCGAACCCGAGTTTCGGGAGAAGGCTGCGATCCGGCGTGATGTCGATCAGCCGGCGGGGCATGCCACAAGCCTACCGTCCGGGCGACCGATCCGTCGCTACTTCTTCTTGCGGTTCTTCTTGCGCTTGCGCCGCTTCTCGCGGCGGCCGCCCTGGAATCCTGCTGCCATGGCCGCGTTATAGCAGGCCGCCCGCCCGCGATCAACGCTTCATCGCCTCCTCGATCACGAGCCGCGCGATCCTTGACGGCACCGCAAAGCCGATCCCCTGGTAGCCGCCGCTTTTCGAGTAGATCGCCGTGTTGATGCCGACCACCTCGCCCTTGAGCGACACGAGCGGCCCGCCCGAGTTGCCCGGGTTGATCGGCGCGTCCGTCTGGATGAAGTCCTCGTACTCCGCGATCCCCACGCCGCTGCGGCGCGTCGCGCTGACGATCCCCGCGGTCACCGTCTGCTCGAGGCCGAACGGATTGCCGATCGCGAGCACCCACTGCCCGACCTCGACCTTCTCGGAGGCGGCCGTCCCCGCTAAAGGAAAACCG
>Ga0187893_10014691_pt1 | contig 10621 bp, 11 predicted proteins | sample MA1701074metaG_FD_139574 | JGI IMG/M metagenome (GOLD analysis project Ga0187893, IMG submission 139574) | White microbial mat communities from a basaltic lava cave in the Kipuka Kanohina Cave System on the Island of Hawaii, USA - MA170107-4 metaG ...
CCGCTGCCACCCTTGATCATCTGCGCATTGCGGCCCAACACCGGCGGGCGATGGTGATCGGGACCACTGGCTTCGCGTCCCGGGAACTCGAAGAACTTCGTGCGTTGGCGAAACAGATCCCTTGCATCTTTTCTCCGAACATGAGCGTGGGGGTGAACGTCATCTTCAAGGTGATCGCGGAGATGGCCAAAACGCTGGGAGATGAGTATGACCTCGAAGTCATCGAGGCGCACCATCGTTTGAAGAGGGACGCTCCGAGCGGTACAGCCTTGAAGATGGCTGAGATTCTGGCCAGAGCGATGAACCGGGATCTGGAACAGGTAGGGGTCTATGCTCGCAAGGGGATGGTGGGTGAACGCAAACGCGGCGAGATTGGAATTCAAACAATCCGGGCCGGAGACATCGTTGGGGATCACACTGTGCTGTTCGGAGGGATGGGGGAGCGACTAGAAGTGACTCACCGCGTGCAAAGCCGGGACACCTTCGCCCGAGGGGCACTCCGCGCAGCCCGCTGGGTGGTCAAGCAGCCGGCAGGGCTCTATGACATGATGGATGTATTGGGGTTGCGGTAGGGAGCGTCGTGCTCCCTCCGCAACCAGGCACGATAGAATGCGCTGATCCACCTTACTGGGCGGGCAGGTTCATATAAAGCACAATAGGGATCACGATGGCACTCGTCCACGTAAGCCATCTCTTGTGAAAGATGTCGTGGATGCCAAAGATGAGCACCACCGCGATCGCGAAAAAGTACAAGATCGCATTACCTCTCGAGTACCCTACTCCTTCAGCTAAGGCCACCGCCGGTGTCAGCGTGAGAACCAATCCGGACAACCAACAGAATAGCTGCTTCATGCGGCCTCCCTCCTTGTGACAAGTTTATCCTCTGCCTTTGGCAGAGGCCTATACCTTACAGACCTAGCAACTGAAAATAAGAACGCCTCCGCAGGCCAGAGAGGACCCCCGAAGGTGTACCAGGATTGAGAAGAAGACTGTTCATAATGGCGTCTAGCATGCCCTCACTGTTCAACGGATGTCAACAGGTTCGTCAAGGTTAGGCCTTTGAGGGTTATGTGTGAGGGTTATGTGATCGTTCCATTGCAAGTCTTGATCTGTTGAAAAGTAATAGGTGGCAGGGGCGAGGATCTGAGACAAGCAGCGGGACAGCTTGCCGCTGAACCACTGAGTGGAGAATGCTTCAGGGGGCTAGGGCAGGACCAGTCGAAGGGGGTAGGTGCTTGCCTAATGATTTTCCTAGAGTAAGACCGCCTCGGGCTCGCTCTCCAACCCCAACTCGGTCTGAGAAACACAGGCTCTCTCAACGTCACGTCTGGCCATGACCTCGGCAATGCTGTTATAGACGGCCCGAGCCGCGGTAGACCAGGCAGGATTGAACGGAGCCCGCTGGAACGCAGCCTCCGCGGCTTTTTTCTCGTCGTTGGTAAGCCGCTGTACGATCGGTGTTGTCGCCATGTGGTCAACGTCGGGCAGTCAAAGGCCGAGGTTCGGGTTCCGCGGCCTTGCGACGACCACAGTTCAGACAAGCAAACACAGTAATGGCGAGCCCGGCGTCCATATCCACCGCTCGTTCCAGCAACATGGTTCCGCGGCACTTATCGCAGGTTTTCATAGGCTCTAGGCTAGCACTCGTCAGGACGCATTGCTATCGGCCTGAAGTCCCTTCCCTCATGTGTCAAAAGGCCCCTTGGAAACGTGCCCATCTGGGCCATTCGGCCCCCCCCGGTCCGGATGGGCTGAAAGGCTGAGGCAGGGTGGCCCTGCCTCAGATTAGCAGAGCCTTCGAACCTAACTCCTTGGACTTCTTGACAGAACTCCGAAGCTGCCATAGGATGGCGCCTCAACCCTGCCAGAGGGCATTGTCATGTACAGACTCTTGTTTGTCGCTGGGTTGCTGGTCATCCTGTATTTTTTGGTACGGAGCGCCATCCGCGAGCTCTCTGGCGGGAAAGGGCAGGCTCAAGCCCTAGCCAGTAAGAACCAGATGGTGCAGGATCCAGTCTGTCGGATATATGTCCCGAGGGGATCAGCCGTGGCCGAGAGTATTGGCGGTCAGACTTACTATTTCTGCAGCAAGGACTGTGCGCAGACCTTCCAAAAGCAACTATCCGGCTAACAGCCTGAATAGCTGTACGAACTCAACTTGTCGTCCTTCCCAAACTTCAAGGTGATCTGGCATTGGTTCGGCTTGAAGTTGCCAAAAGGGGGACCTGACTGACCGCCGGCGATCCGGAAATAGGTCCAGGTTTCTCCCCCGAAGAATCGAGGGGCCTTTCCCGTCGGCGTTCCCCAGTTCTTCTCAAACCAGGCTTTGTCCTTCCCCTCGAATTCGGCAGGTTGTAAAGATGCTTCGAGATAGGGGTTCCCACCGCACCCAGCTATGAGTGCCACTGCGAGCAGCAGTCCAACTAGTCGTTGCATTGTTGCGCATCCTCCTCGTACGTCGATGGGAAACCGCTCTTCGTTTGGATTCGAGTGATCGGTTCGGCTACCATGTGCGACAGGAACCGTTCCGCCGTTGACTCAACTTAATTGTAAGCTCCGTGTGGCGGGCTGTCAAACGGGGCGCTGGGAATAGCAGAGGCGTTGCATTCGGATTCAGATGTTCCTAAAATAGACCCAAAGAGTTCAAGCAGAAGCACTCGCGCTCACGAAAGGAATCCGTCATGAAGATCTATCTCGACACAGCCAGCGTGAAGGAGATTCAGGAGGCGGCGAGCCTCGGCGTCCTCGACGGGGTCACGACCAATCCGTCATTGGTCGCGAAGGAAGGCCGCAGTTTCCGCGAAGTGCTCTTGGAGGTCTGCAACATTGTGGACGGTCCGATCAGCGCCGAGGTGGTCGCGGTCGAAGCGGACGCTATGGTGAAGGAGGGGCGGGAACTGGCCAAGATCCACAAGAACATCGTCGTCAAGTGCCCGCTGATCCCTGAGGGAATCAAGGCGACCAAGAAGCTGGCCGCTGAGGGCATCCGCGTGAACGTGACACTCTGTTTCTCGCCGACGCAGGCGCTATTGGCTGCCAAGGTTGGGGCCTGGTGTGTCTCGCCGTTTATCGGCCGCCTCGACGATGTCAGCTCCAATGGGATGGAACTGATCCGCCAGATCGTGACGATCTTCCGCAACTACGACTACAAGACCCTCGTTCTTGTGGCCAGTGTGCGGCATCCTCAGCATGTGGTGGAGGCAGCATTAGCTGGGGGCCACATTTGCACGATGCCCTTCGCGGTCTTCCAACAGCTCTTCAAACACCCCCTGACCGATGTCGGCCTCAAGAAGTTCCTGGCTGACTGGAGTGAGAAAGGCCGCCAGTAGAGAAGCGCCAAACGTCGTTGGTCACTCGAAGAGACCCGTTATGACGATTGACGAATGACGGATGATCAGCTTTTCCGTGACCCTCGCAACAGCGTGCGGGCTTGCCTGAACACTGAATGAAACATTGGCTTGGTTAATTTACCGGTAAAGGTGTTCTGCTGGCTGGGGTGGTAGGATCCGATCAGGGTGATGCTCCACGGAAGCCGGTACCGCGCGCCATGGCCGAAGGCAGGAAAGGGTGAAGGAACAGGGCGGCTCAGCTCGCGGCAGGCTTTCAGATACTGATCGAAGGCGATCTTCCCCAGCGCGACCACCACACGCAGCTTCCTGAGCAGACGTAATTCTTCCAGAAGATACGCCCGACAGGCGGCAAATTCCTCCACGCTCGGCTTGTTGCCCGGCGGGGCGCAGCGCACAGCCGCCGAGACATAGCAGTCCACTAGACGAAGGCCGTCGTCTCGGTGGGTCGAATGGGGTTGGTTCGCGAAGCCGAACCGATGGAGCGCTTCGTAGAGCCAGTCGCCGCTACGGTCCCCGGTGAAGACCCGCCCGGTTCGATTGCCGCCGTGGGCCGCTGGCGCGAGGCCCACCACTAGGAGACGGGCCTTCGGGTCGCCGAATCCTGGCACTGGGCGTCCCCAATAGGTCCAGTCACGGAATTGCCGCCGTTTAGACTGGGCGATCGCTTCTCGATAGACGACCAGTCGCGGACACCGAGTGCAGGATGTGATCTGATCATTCAGGACAGCCAGGTTCGGCATGGGGACCAGTCTAGCATAAGCGAGGAAAGGGGGAAGTGCTTGCCGCGCTCCTTGCTTCCTGGTAGCATGAATCAGCTAGCGTGAGAGTGGACAACACAGGATACCCTCTATGCTCAGCCGACTTCTGACTGTCTGCAAAGCAAACTCTATCAGGCCAGCATGGCTTGTTCTGCTCGCTCTTTGCCTGCTGTTCGCCTTCGTGGGTGATCCATTTTCAGTGCCCGCGCAGCTTGGGACCGATTCGATGTCTCTCGCTCCCGCTTCGCCCGCAAATATCGCCAACGCTGAGCAGACAGCTCCTGCTGAATCCCGTTCATCTTCTACCCCTGAACCACCAGTGGCCAAACCGGAGATCCTTGAAGAGCAGGGGATCCTGGTCCCTGATGGACTCGACGCCGACCCTAATCTGGAGGATCGCTTCGTCGTCCTCCCGGAGATGGAACGCCAGGGACCACGGCACTTCCTCAGCTTGTTCAGGCTACCGGACAAACTGGTCTTTGCCGGTCAGCAGATACCGTTGGACAACTGGCAGGTCCGCGAGCGGATCGAATACGAGTTCTACCAATTTCTTGCCGAGGAAGGCGAGAGCATCATCATGGCCAAGCGGACTGGTCGGTGTTTCCCGCCTGTGGAGAAGGCGTTAGCCGAAGCAGGGCTGCCGGACGACTTGAAATATGTGCTGCTGGTAGAGAGCAAGTGTATCTCGGCGGCTTATTCTCGTGCGAGGGCCTCCGGCCCCTGGCAGTTCATTGGTTCCACCGGTAAACGGTATAAGCTGCACAGCAGCCATTGGCGTGATGATCGCCGCAATTTGGAAATATCCACCGAAGCGGCCATCAGGTACCTGCGTTCTCTGAAGCAGGAAATGGGCGACTGGTTCCTGGCGATGGCGGCCTACAACGCCGGGGATGGCCGGATCAAGAAGCAGCTCAAGGAGCAGAAAGTGACCGATTACTGGAAGCTGCATTCTATGAGGGAGACCATGCGGTATGTTCCCAGGATCATCGCGGCGAAGGAAATTTATTCCCAACCGGAGAAATACCTGGGATTGACACAGAAAGACCTATACACGCCGTTGGAAACTGAGACGGTGACGGTCAATATCAGGGAATCTCAACGGCATCTGGCCTCGATTGCGGAGGAATTTGGCTCCTATTTCCTGGAACTTAAGCTACTCAATCCCGAGATCAGGAAGGACTACCTGCCCAAAGGCACCCATCAGCTTAAAGTCCCCAAGGAAACCTGTCCCTTCCGCTGTTTCAAGCAAGAGAAAACACCATAAGTGTCATCGACTGATGCGCATCGGTGTGCGGCAGCCCCAAGTTCGCGCGCTCCTTACTCGGCTGCTTAAAGCGGGGCTGATCGCGGTGGACCCGGCTTGCGCCGTGCGTCGCAACGTGAAGCGTGCCGGCACGATCATCCAGGTCGGCCCATACCGGTACGACCTACGGGACTATGCACGCGTGATCGCAGTGGGTGCTGGAAAGGCTTCAGCACACATGGGAGCCGCATTGGAGAACCTGCTTGGAAGCCGATTGGGCTCAGGTCTTGTGGTGGTGAAATATGGCCACGTCACACAGACCAGAACGATCGAGGTGTTGGAGGCCGGGCATCCGCTCCCAGACCGAGCCGGCCAGAAGGGGGCCACTCGGGTGATCAGGCTGGTGAGAAGCTTGGACCCCAATGACCTGCTGTTCGTTCTCCTATCCGGCGGTGCGTCTGGCTTGCTCCCGGCACCGGCACCAGGTCTGACCCTTGCCGACAAACAAAAGACGACACAACTTCTCTTGCGAAGCGGGGCGACGATCCAGGAGATCAACACGGTTCGGAAACACCTCTCGGCTATCAAAGGGGGCCGCCTCGCGGCTGCGACACCGGCCCGGGTCGTGAGCCTAATTTTATCGGACGTGATCGGCAATGACCTCGGGACAATCGGATCAGGACCAACCGCACCGGACCAGACGACCTATGCGGATGCCTGCAAGATTTTGCGGCGTTATCGCCTCTGGGCAGATGTCCCGGTCCGAGTACGGACTCACTTAGCCGGTGGGTTGCGTGGCATCGAGGAGGAAACTCCCAAACCTGGCTCGCCCCTGTTCCGGCGCGTGCAGAACCAGATTATCGGGAACAATGGCGCAGCAGTCGACGCAGTGGCGCAGGCAGCGAGGCAATCGGGGTTCAGAACACTCGTTCTGTCCACCTCGCTGATCGGTGAGGCTAAGGAAGCTGCGAAAGTGTTCGCGGCAATCGCGCGAGAGATCATCACCTTCGGAAGGCCAGTTCGGCGCCCCGCCTGCGTCATCGCAGGGGGGGAGCTGACCGTCGCGGTGCAAGGCAGCGGACGGGGCGGGCGGGCCCAGGAATTTGCGTTGGCAGCCGCGCTTGAGATTGCAGGGCTGCCGAAGGTCTGGATCGCGGCCTTCGCAACCGATGGGACTGATGGCCCCACCGATGCTGGCGGGGCGGTGGTGGATGGCCAAACAGTAGCAAGGGCCCAGCGTGTCGGCTTGATTCCCCACGAGCTGCTCACGGAAAATAATGCCTACCCTTTCTTTAGAAAGGTTGGTAGCCATATCATCACTGGGCCCACAGGCACCAACGTGAACGATCTCTATCTGCTGATTGCTCCGTAGTCATTGGCCACTGACCGTTCGTCATTATGTCCGATCGTTTCGTCCTGCCATTGGAATCCTGCTCTGATCCAGTCCTCGTCGGAGGCAAAGCGGCCGGACTGGGCCGTCTGCTCAGGAGCGGCTTTCACGTCCCTCTCGGGGTTTGCCTGACAACTCTGGCCTACTCTGAAGCTCTGCAGGCGGCCGGCGCGAACCCCTCAAGGCAATGGGCGCGAGTAAGGCGTGCCTCGGATCGCGCACGAGTTTCCATGCTTGAGGAGTTCAGGCGTGTTGTGCAGTCGCTGACAGTGCCCCAGACCATATTCGAGAGGCTTGACCATGAAATCGACAGACTCGGCATGGAAAGAGGAGCGCTCTGGGCCGTTCGGTCCTCTGCCTCTGATGAGGACCAGACGAACGCCTCCTTCGGAGGCCTCTACCGCAGCATCTTGGGAGTCCCCCGCGACTCGATCGCAACCGCCATCGTTGAATGCTGGGCCTCGCTCTGGACGCTCGCTGCTCTTGACTATAGAAGCTGCATAGGATGGAGACGCACTGACCCCGCGATGGCAGTGCTTCTCCAGCCCCTCCTGTCTCCACGCGCGGCTGGTGTCGCGTACTCCCGTCATCCTGTGACGGCTCAAAGTGGCCTAGTCGTGATCAATGCGGTCTTTGGTCTCGCCGAGCCGCTGGTGGGAGGGATGGTCACCCCTGATCAGTACGTCGTCAAGATCGGGAACACCGATGATGCGTCAGGCACCGTATTCGAACGCGATATTGCTGAGAAGACAACGGCCAGGGTTGCAACTTCTGCAGGGTTGACGGATCAACCGCTGTCAGAGGAGGATCGTAAGAGGTCTGTGCTTGAGGAACAGGACATCCTTGCGCTTGCGGACCTTGTTATGGGCGTGGAACGGACGATGGAACAGGCTATTGATGTGGAATGGGCCATGGACAGCCAGGGGATCTGGCTGTTGCAAGCCAGACCGATTCCTGACACCGGGTTGTCGCAAGGCCTGACCAAGCGGTCGTGCGAGTGGTCGCGCGCCAACTTCAAAGAAACCCTACCAGAGTTACCGAGCCCACTCGGGCTCTCGTTTCTCCAGGAGTTCATGGAGCACAACATCCTGCGACACTATCGCGAACTGGGGTGCTCGATTCCGCATGGGCTTTCCGCCGTACGGGTTTTCCGAGGGCGACCCTACATCAATGTCACGCTCTTCCAGTCATTCATGAGGCAACTGGGTGGTGACCCGGCGCTGGTGACCGAGCAGATGGGTGGGGAAGGGGGATTACTTCAGGATGGGCCACCGCGTCTGGCCTGGTGGAAACTCATTCGGGCCGGGGTCTTGATGGAATGGAAGATCAGACAGGCAGCCAGGCGCGCGCCGACGTGGTTCGCGGCGATGAAAGAAATGGCGACGGTTCACGCGGTCGACTCGCTGAAGGAACTGACGCCAACCGAGTTGTTGGATCGGCTGGATCAACTGGGCCACCGATTCAGGGGGAGAGACGTGACCTTTGCGATTGTGGCCGGGGTGTCACAGGGACTCCAAGCCTTGCGGGTCCTCCTGAAGCGATGGATGGGGTCAGGCTGGCAAGCGCTCCTCAATACAGCCCTTCAAGGGTTGGGGAACGTGGTCAGCGTGCGACAAGTTCTTTGGTTAGCAGGGCTGGCAGAGGACGCGAGGGATGAACCGAGGGTTGAAGAATTCTTGCTTGCGGAACCCTGGGCCCCAGAGCAGTTCCGTGTAAAGCTGGCTGGAACCCGCTTTCTCCAGGAGTTCAGCGCCTATTTAGCGGAGTATGGTCATCGAGCCATTGGGGAATCGGACCTCATGTCGCCGCGCTTTGTTGAATATCCGGAGTATCTGCTGGGTGTCGTCCGCAGCCGCCTCCAGGGGCGATGTGGCAAATCCGTCAAGGACGTGCTGCGTCAGCAGGAATCAGCCCGAGAGGGAGCGCTGCAGCAGATCCATCGGACACTCGGCTGGCGCCTGCCTCAGCGTGCGATCTTCGAATGGTGGTACCGGCGGCTCTGTCGCTACCTCGCGCTCCGGGAAGCGAACCGCCATCACCTGATGCATTTCTCTGCCGCGGTCCGCCATCTCACGCTCCTCTTGGGAGAGAAGTGGTCGGCGGCTGGAATCTTCGAATCCAAGGATGATGTCTTCTTCCTTACAGCGGAAGAGATGCAGAGTGTTGGAACAGGCTCGGCACGAGACTGGAAAAACCTCGTCGCAGCTCGACGTGCGGAGCAAGCCAGGAATGCCCAACAGGTCGTCTCGGACCTGGTTTCTTCGGCAAGTGAGGTACCGCGTGCCGCTGACAACTCGCTTATTGCGAACGACCAGTGGCACGGTGTTCCCATCAGCGCTGGATACATCGAGGGACCAGTCTGTATTGTCCTCTCACCGGCTGACACCAGAAAGATGAAACAGAACGACATCCTGGTGATGCCCGTTATCGATCCTGGGATGGCGCCGCTCTTAGGACTCGCTTCCGGCCTTGTCGTGGAAATGGGTGGGATACTCTCACATGGCGCGATCATCGCGCGTGAATATGGGCTTCCAGCCGTCGCCAATGTTCGGCAGGTGACGAGACTGTTGAAGGATGGCGACCGGGTCGCTGTGGATGCGACAGCTGGAACGGTCACACGGCTCGATCAGCATTAAAGAATCGCTTCGGCGACCACGCGTGACCACTGTGCCTGCCTAACCAAGAGAAAAATCACTCCAGACGTCTGGTACTCCCTCTCATGGCCCGCGACCTTTACCGCTGTACCACATCAAATGGTGTGTGAGAGTTAGTATCCTACTCCATATGGGTTCCGTATCGACCAGCTATAATGGATGTTGTAAGACAAACTTTCCTGTTGGCCCATTGGGCAAAAAGAAGGAGGCGCAGAATGAGAAAGTATATGAATGGTCACAGGAGCTCCCTGTACCTGGGGAGCCTAGCTGGTCTGGTCGTCACCCTGCTTTTGGTTTCAGGAGTCGATGCCAAATCGTCCATGGCTCCTCCCAGCAAGGTTGCCAAAGCGCCAGCGTGCGACTATCAGTCCCACCCGAAGATCACAACGGTGACGCCGGACCCTGTCAAGCCGGGTCAGAAGATCGTGATCAAGGGGAGCAATTTCGGAAGCAAGCAGTGCTTTCATAATGTGTCGTTTGGCTCCACGGGCGCGCATGACTTCAAATACGTGAGCCCAACGATGCTTGAAGCGACGGTGCCGAATCTCAAGCCTGGCTTGGTCCCGGTCAATATCCACACCGAGGCCGGCACGTCACAATTTATTCTCCTGATCCAGGCCAAGTAGCAACGAGAGCGCCCGCACATTCCTTCACAGCTCGACGGCAAAACCTGGGTGAAGGCTCCAGGTTTTGCCCCGAGGTCAAGGATCTGCCTCAGGGTAATGTAAGATTACTGCTTCGGCACCGGTTGGCCAGCCCAGCCAGCCTTAGACGCAAACCCCTTCCCATAGCGGTCATAGAGCTCGAAGAACTGATAGGCCTTGCAGTCGGTGAGGACTTCTCTAATCTCTGCCAGGTAACGATCGAAGGTGTATTCGAAGCGGACCCCCTGGCCTCCCACTAGCGTCACGACTCGCCTCGCTGGATCAATGGCGCTCTCCTGATGAAAGACATAGCGATAGTAGGGACTGTCCGGCCCGCCGATGTGCTGAAGGAACTGCGCCCAGGTGGGTGGTTTGTCCATTGATAGACGCTGCTCGATGTTAACTCCCCTGACCGACCCGAATTGTTCGAAGAACTCCCGGAACATATTGTCCTGCCACTTGTGCTCGCCAGCGATATGGTGGATAGCGTGCTCAAAGGAGACGAGAGTGTGGGTCTCCCATCGGGACCCGGGTGCCCAGTGGAAGATCACGCCGTCAGTCGGCCCAGTCCATTCGGTTCCA
>Ga0187893_10014692_pt1 | contig 10620 bp, 7 predicted proteins | sample MA1701074metaG_FD_139574 | JGI IMG/M metagenome (GOLD analysis project Ga0187893, IMG submission 139574) | White microbial mat communities from a basaltic lava cave in the Kipuka Kanohina Cave System on the Island of Hawaii, USA - MA170107-4 metaG ...
CGCCAGCACCCGCTTCCGAAAATCCAACGAGTATGCCTTCATCTCAAGCCTCCATGCTAAGAAGGCTTGTACACTACCCCAACAAATCACAGGGCGCTAGGCCTGATCGTGAAGTGCTCTAGCGTCACCGCCCCGCGCTTGCGCTTGGGGTTCGGATTGTATTTCCGCCCACTCGCTGGCGCTCGGGGTTCGGAAAGGGAAGCATGGCCATTTCCCTATTGTCCGGGATCGAATTCCCGTTGGAATGCGGCGAAGTCGTCGAGGTCCACGTCGCCGTCGAGATCGGAGTCCAGCGCTTCACAACCCAGGTTCAGCCTGCGACCTGGACCGGTTATACATTCGCCCATTAGCCGCCAATCGTCGAGATCGACCAGGCCGTTGCAGTCGGCGTCCGCGAAAGCGCCGGGGATCAAACCGGACACGGTCTGCTGTCGCATGAGCACGGGAGGAGACTTACCCATTAGTTCCCATTGTTCGTACATTACATCACCCGTGTCATCGGTGTGATTCTCATCCCGTAGAAAGGTGATGTATTCCTTGCTGGCCGTCTGGTAGTAAACCGAAACGACGGCTGATGTCGCCGTGGGAGGAACGCGGAAGATCGTGTCATCCCAGTATTGCCCTTCGCCGTATACCGCGCCCACCGGAGCGGCCTGGACGGCGGCAAAGGCGGCGTTGCTGAAGCCGCGAGGCGGGATTCGATTATCTTTGTAAATCTTGTTGTTGAGTGCAAAATGGAATGAAGGCGCATCCGGTAAACCTTTGAGTGCGGCCACGGTCGCATCCGGCCCGAACTTGGCCTCATAGACTTTCGTATCCGAGGTCACGAGGTCGGCGGATACGGAGTCATACCAGCCTCGTTCCGCCAAAGCATCCATCGAGGAGTCCTGAAACTCCACGTTGATCCACATCCGGCGACCTTCTGGATATCCCGTGGGTAGCTTGTGCCCGGTCTCATTGGTGATGCGGACCTTGATGGCGCACGCTTCGAGCTTCACGGACAGCGAAGAGGCGTTCTGCAGCATGTAGATCGCCCGATCCCGGCTGTCTGCCAGGTACTCCGGTTCCACTACACCGGGATAAAGGTTGCCGATCACTTCCGGAATCCACGCGTTACCTCCGTTGAAGTCGTGCGACGGGATGTTGGGCCGCAGGTTCGTCTCGAAGATGCATCCGTACGTAAACGCAGCCGGCATGTGGCAGTCCTGGCAGGTATGCATCACTCCGGTGGGGTGATTGCCGCCGAAGACGCCGTTGGCCTGTACGCCGGTCGTCGCATACGTGCTGTTGGCCCATTCGCTGTGCGTCCGTTCGAGCGGAAACATGTCGTATTTGTCCAGCGTCGGATGCTCCTCGCCCAGCGCGTTCAGGGCATACGAGCCGTCCTGCTGGCGCACGTAGGCCGGATTGCTCACGTCATGGCAGGTCGCACAATGATCTGATTTGACGTGAAGCGGAGAATAGAATGTCTCCACTCCGTGAAAATTGGGAGAATCGGAGAACGGCCCGCGCCGCGTGTCGGTGGGGTCCACGACATAACTCCCGTTGCCCAACTGCGTAGGCAACAGTCCTGCTTGCTCCAGTGCCTGCACGATGAGGTCGTCCTGCGGCGGACTGACGTCGGGTGTGTAAACCGGATCGACCATACGATGGCAAAAGTTGCAACTGACTCCTTGAAAATCATTGCCCGTCAGCGCCGACCCGTCGGTCGGCGTCGAGCGTCCGCCCAGCCAGCCGTTGGGTGTATGGCATCGGATGCAAAGGTCGCCGGAGAAGGCCATATCCTGGTTGGCGATGGCGAGCGAAGCTTTGAACAAGGGATCGCGGGCCGCGTTGGCCTTCATGCTTCCCTGCCACCGGCTGAAAATCGGGTACTCGTCGTTCTTGAAGGCGTTGTAGTATTCGTGGCAGGCGCGGCAATTCGAGGGGCTTACGAACGGATCGAAGTTCTTTCCGTTGCTGGTGTCGGGCTGCGTGCCGGGCAGGAAGAAATTATCGAGCGTCGTCTGCACTTGCGCGGATGCCGGAACAGCGCATAGGAGGACCATTGCAATGATCCATAGGGAAACCGCAACCCAGTCTCTTTTGCCTCGCGATGTCCCCAAAACCCCTCCCCCAAACGCGGATGCACGCGGAATGTGATTCCCCAAGTGTGAGATTATAGCCGAACGGAGCTTCCGTTCAATTACATCCGCCCGATAACCCCTTGGGTCCGACTGCTTATTGGGAGGAAGTTTGACGCAACAGCGGTATCGCTGCAGAATCTCGAAAGCGATTTTTTCGGTCGGAGAGACGTCATGCGTTATTGTGTGGTGGAATTGGGGGGGCAGGCCGGAGCGCGGCTGGCCATAGGGAAGGACGGAGGGCTGTTGCCGCTGGACGCTCCGGCGAACTTACGGGCGGCATTGGATCAGCACGGCGCCGACTGGTTAGCGAAAGTCGCTCAAAAAGCGTCCGGCTCAATAATTCCGCTCGATAAAGTCAAACGTTGGTTTCCGCCCGTCCTCGATCCACGCGCTTACCGCGACTTCTACGCTTTCGAGCAGCACGTTAAAGCCGCCCGGACACGCCGGGGGTTGGAGATGATTCCGGAATGGTACAAGCTGGCCATCTTCTATTTTTCCAACCCCGGTTCGCTTAAGGGGCACCTGGAACCGGTCAAGAAACCGGCATCAACGTCAGAGTTGGATTTTGAGCTGGAGGTCGCGTGCATCATCGGGCGGGAAGTGCAGGATGTGCGCGGGCAAGAGGCGGAGGACGCGATCTTCGGCTACCTGATCCTCAACGACTGGTCGGCGCGGGATATCCAGCGGGAGGAGATGAAGTGCTCGCTGGGACCGGCGAAAGGGAAGGACTTCGCTTCCTCGATCGGCCCGTGGGTGGTCACGAAGGATGAGCTGGCGGATCGACGGATCGGACCGGGTCGGTATGACCTGACCATGCTCGCTCGTAAGAACGGGCGCGAGATTTCGCGAGGGAATTTCAAAGACCTCTACTTCGACTTCACACAGATGATTGAGCGGGCATCGCGGGACGTGACGCTGTACCGCGGCGACCTGATCGGCAGCGGCACGGTGGGCACGGGCTGCATCCTCGAACTCGGCCCCGAAAAAACCGGCGGCTGGATTCAACCGGGTGACGTAATGGAACTGGAAATCGAACGGCTGGGTACCCTGACGACACCAATCGTCTGATCTGCTTACTAGGAGCCACGCCATCGGAATCGAACGGCACGACGATCTCGATCGGTTCCCCCTCACTGCCAACCATCAGATGCTCTTACAGATGCGCGATACGCTGTATGAGGGTAGCTGGGAGGATTTTGTTCGCGATTTGGAGGCCCGGGCCGCCGGGCGAACGCACGTTTTTGAGTTGGTTCCCGCTTCGACCAATATGAAAGCCACAATCAAAAACCACCTCAATATGATTCGCGACATGCAATCCTGGGAAGGAGAGCATGGACAAAGCCTGCGAGCGGCCGACGGGGTCGTCTGATTCGTTTGACTCCCCATCCCCATGCGCCTTGAATTGGAGTATAATCCCCGGTCCGGACGGCTGGCGTCCTACTGGCCCGGGGAATGGGCACGGAGCAGAGGAATGTTGGTGGATTTGAAGCTGCCTTTACTTTTTCTAGCGGTCATCGTCGGCCAAGGGGCATCGGCCCAGGGACCTGCTCTGGTTGACGACGGCTCGCTGCAACAGGCCGGCCTAGTCAAGTTTTGGGAGGCCCGGATGCCGCTGGTCGCAGGCGACACCATCCTTGACGCCTACCTTGTTGATGAAGCCCTGTATGTCGTTTCATGCTACGGCAGCGTCTTTGCTCTTAAGGCCGATGTCGGTTTGCTTCGCTGGGGGGCGAAGCTCACGGAGCCCGATTACAACATCCATGCGCCGACGCATTTTCAGGGAGTCGGGGGAAGCGGACCTGTCATCATCCCCACGACCACCGCCGTCTTCATCTACGATCGCTTTTCGGGAGATTTGAAGGAACGGTTCACGCCCGACTTCGCCATCGGAAGCAGCGCGGTGGGATTGGGCAATAATGTTTTCATGGGCGGCGCGGATGGCAAGTTCTATTCGCTGACCATCAGTCCGCGGTTCCCGGGTCGGCCTATCAAGCGATGGGAAGTCCGGGCGGGCGGTCCGGTCACGGCCGCTCCGATACTGTACGACAAGGACAGCCTCCTCTTCGCATCTCAAGGCGGATCGGTGTATTCGTGTCTTGCGGGTGATAAGACCTTTCGCTGGTCGTTTCGCGCGGGAGGGTCGATCGACGGTGATCCGGCCGTGGATGCAAGCGGGGTGTACGTGGCCAGCACCGACCGCTCGCTGTACAAGCTGCACCGTGGGATCGGCACGGTGCTCTGGCGATCGCGATTCCCCAAGCCGCTCACGGAAGGCCCGTCGCTGGCCGGGCAGAAACTGTATCAATACTGCCCTGATCACGGCATCGCGGTCCTCGATGCGATGACCGGAGATGAGAAATGGCGATTGGAGGATGGGCGGACCCTGGCGGCCCACAGTCCCAACGGGGATGTTTTCCTTACCACGGGCAATCTTCTTCGCGTGGTCAATCACGAGAACGGAATCGTGATGGCCACCGTCGAGACTCCATCCGTTTTCAAGGCCGTCTCCAATTCGTCGAACGGGTCTATCTATCTGCTCGGTAGTGACGGGCGGGTGCTTTGTGCACGGCTTGATGACGAACCCTACCTACGCCGCCAGCAAGTCATGGCCGCGAAGCAGCAGCTTAACCAGCCGCCGGTCGATGAATCGAAACGTCGGGAAAAACCCCTTACGCCTTTCGTCCCGCAGCCGGACCCGAATGAGGACGATCCTCTCCGCAGTAGCAAAGACACGAAGCCGTAGAGTCACGGCGAAGCCGGCGTGCAATCCGTGCGACAATCGATTACCATGCGGCCATGCCTGAGCGACGCATCCGACGGGCGCTGATCAGCGTCTATGACAAAACCGGCATCGTCGATTTCGCCCGCGCCCTGGTTAACGAGTTCGGCATTGAGATCATCTCCACCGGCGGCACGGCGACGCTCCTGAAGGAAAACGGCATACCCGTGACTCTCGTTGAGACCGTCACCGGCTTCCCGGAGATGCTCGACGGGCGGGTCAAAACACTTCATCCCAAGATTCATGCGGCGATCCTGGCCGACCGGGACAATCCCGAGCACATGCGACAGCTTGCGGAACAAGGCATCGAGCCGATCGACATGGTGGTCGTGAATCTTTACCCCTTCGAGAAGACCGTCGCCGATCCGAATTACACCTTCGAGCAGGCCATCGAAATGATCGACATCGGCGGGCCGTGCCTGCTTCGTGCCGCGGCGAAGAACCACAAAGGGGTACTGGCGTTAGATGATCCAGAGGCGTATGAACCTACCCTCAGCTACCTGCGCGGGAATCGCAGTGACCATCTGCACCTAGTCGAAGCCCTGCAAACTTTTAAGGGAACGACGCGGTACGATGGTGAAATCGTGAGATGGTTTTCCGATCTCGATTTCGACATCAACACTTTGCCGACTCGCTTTATCGAAGTTGAGAGCTGGGGCCCGCTTCGCTACGGGGAAAATCCGCATCAGGAATCCGAACTCCTGAACTTCGATTACGATGACATCAACCTGGCAATTGCTAGCGGCTGCAATCTGTCGTCCAAGGAGATGTCGTTTAACAACTATCTGGATGCAAACGCGGCATTAGGCATGTGCGAAGAACTTCATCGAGGCTTCCCTGGCCAAAACGCATGCGTGTTCGTCAAACATACAAATCCTTGCGGCGCGTCTGTTTCAGTTGACCCCCTTGAAGCATACCGACTGGCCTACCTTGCGGACTCTAATGCTGCAATGGGGGGTATTCTGGCAGTCAATTTCATAGTGAATGCTGACTTCGCAGAACTTGTTCTCGACTCTTTGAATAAATGGGGTCGTAATGCTGGCGCCAGCGCATTCTTTGTGGAAGTTTGGCTGGCGCCTGAATTCACCGAGGATGCCGTAAAGATAATCCGGACTCGTAAACAATGGGGTGAAGCGGTTCGACTTCTAGGTGTGTTTGGAATCGGTGATCCAAAGGATAACGAAGTCGAAGTACGTGATTTGCGATCCATTCGCGGCGGCTTTCTAGTTCAAGAACGCGACAAAGTTGGCCTGAACGAAGATCAATGGAAAGTAGCGACGAAGCGCCAGCCTACCGAATCTGAGCTTTCAGATATGCGGTTGGCCTGGCTGGTTGCCAAGCACACCAAGAGCAACGCGATTAGTATTTGCAAGGATGGGATGCTCATTGGGAACGGCGCCGGGCAGATGTCACGGGTGATGAGTTGCCGGATCGCGACGTGGCTGGCCAAGGAAAACGGGCACTCGGAGAAACTGCAAGGGTCGGTGGCGGCGTCGGATGCGTTTTTTCCTTTCTCCGACGGCCCAAATCTGTTGATGGATGCGGGAGTAACCGCGATCATTCAGCCGGGCGGGTCGAAACGGGACGATGAAGTCATTGCCGCGTGCGACAAACGCAATGTGGCCATGATCTTTACGGGCACGAGACACTTCCGGCACTGATCTGAACCCGGAGCGCAAGCGACGGGCCTTGACAGTCGTCGCTGTTCAGCACTCAAGACCCCGCGCTGGCGCTTGGGGTTCGGATCACCGTTGCAAAAACCCTACGCAACCTAGATGCTTCGGTTGCCTTCGGCGCCCTCAGCATGACATCCAAACGACCGGCGACTACAATCCAGTCCGGCGCGAGTGTATCCATGAAACTCTATACCAAACACGGCGACGATGGATCGACAGGATTGATCGGGGGAGCGCGGGTCCCGAAGAACGATCTCCGCGTAGCGGCCTATGGCGATGTGGATGAGACCAACGCCGCGATCGGAGTGGTGATCGCCGGGTGCAAGGACGCCGAAACTATCGCTTCGCTGCGGCGGATTCAGGCGGAGCTTTTTGTGCTCGGCGCGGAGCTGGCAACGCCCTCAGGGCAGAAGCCTAATCACAGCGTCGATGAATCGCACGTGAAACAACTCGAGCAATGGATCGACGCGGCCACGGCCGAGGTTGCGCCCCTGCGGAACTTTGTACTGCCCGGCGGGAGCGAGACGGCGGCCGGTCTTCATCTGGCGCGGACCGTATGCCGCCGAGCGGAACGCGCCGTCGTGACCCTCGCCCAAACGCAGGTGGTCGGAAAATGGGCCATCATCTATCTCAATCGCCTGAGCGATCTGCTGTTTGCGCTGGCGCGGCAGGCGAACAAGCGGACCGGAGTAGAGGACATTCCCTGGCATCCTCCGAAAGATGCACAAGGCCGTTGATTCACAGAGGCGCGGTTGAACTACTGCTGCTATGCAGCCGTACTAAAAGCAATCCCAAAACTCGACTACGCGGGAGCGCGGGCGTGTCAAACCCAGCGCCACCCCAGGAAGTCGAGGGTCCGCGCGAACTGAAGTTCGCGGCTCGCAGGGTTTTGGGATGGGTTCTACTCGAAACGGGAACGCCGCCGACGCACCTGGACGGACGCGCCAATCCATGAACGTCAATTCCCCTCGAGAACGCGACGTCCTGCGACCGCTGAACGTGGTGATGATCTTCATCGTCACCCTGACCCTGGCCGGGGGATTCCTCCTGCTCAGCGCGGCCGAAACCGAGACCCTCGTAGACGGTGCGATCGCATGGCATGCCGAATCACCTCTTCGGGCAGTGGTACAGTTGCTTTGCCTGAATTACCAATTCCCCACGATCAATCCAGGGGAGATCAAGGGCTTCATGTTGAGTATGGGCGCGGGCCTTGCGGTGTTGGCCGTGAGCATTGCCTTGCTGGCACGGGAGCCGGGGCGCGAAGGAGCCGCCGATGCCATTGACGCAGTGATCGATTCTCCTTCGCGTAAACCCCCGCAAATCGCACCGCTCCTTGCCGCACAGTTCCTGATCGCCCTGTATCTGCTCTGGTCTTTCGCGAGCAGCCGCTGGTCTTCCGCGCCGCAACTGGCCGTCGGCGGCAGCATCCTGGTGACGATCCAAGTTCTGTGGGCTTTCGGAATCGGAGTCGGGCTCAATCCGCGAGCGGCCAGGATCGTCGCTCAGATCATTGTCGGACTAACGGCCCTGACGGGCGCGATCGCCGTGTGGTATTACTTCGGCAGGAACCCGGTCCTACGGGCCAAGTTTCCGTTTGGAAACCCTAACTTCCTGTCCAGCGCGCTGATTCCGGGAATCATTCTTGGAGTTGCACTTATTGCTGAACGAGCCACGCAATCCCAGAGGTCGCGGCTTCCCGCTTCTCTCGGCTCAGGGATGCTCGTTCTGGCTCTCATTGGCATCAGCGTATGGGCGTTTCTTCTGGCGGATTCGCGCGGGGCGGCTGTCGGACTTGCTGCTGGATTACTTGCCCTGCTTTTTTTCGCCGCGCCGGGTCGCTGGAAGGCCGTTGCGCTCCTCGCGGCGATCGGACTGGCCGTGTGTGGTTGGTGGTACTTGAATCAATCGGTAGGTCAATCTCTCACGGGTCGCAATGAGACTCTGCGTTTTCGTGGGTATGCCTGGAGCTACGCTTGGCGCATGTTCGTGGAGAAACCGTTTACGGGCCACGGTCAGGGGGGCTTCGTGCTTGCCGGCGACTCCCACGCCGTCGCCGATGTGCTGGCTGATCCGCTGGTGTTCGAGTCGCGCATCGACCACGCGCACAACGAATGGCTCGAAATCATGGCCGATCTTGGGTCGGTGGGGATCTTTCTGTTCGCGGCGGCCATCCTGATTACTCTTCTAACAGCGATGTCGGTTCTGCGACGTCCGAGTGATGATGGTCGCCATTGGGTACTGATCGGACTATTGGCAGCGCTGGTCGGCTTGATCGTAGAAGAAGCTTCCGGTGTTGGTTTGCGGATTGCTGAACTACCGCTCGTATTCTACACCATCTTGGGCCTTGTGTGGGCGCAATGCAGCCCTCTGACCGACAGTTCCTGGGGCGTTCTGTTAGAGACTCGCGGGCGACGGCTAATCCTCGGCCCGGTGGGCGTTGCCTTCGGGCTGATTGTGCTCGTTCTCGGCGGGCAGGATTTCTCGGCGGCCCGCAGCGCCTTTCGGACGGAGCAGGCGTTTCTAAAGGGCGAATACGATGAGGCCGTGCGGCTTGCCTCCCATGCCGTGGATCGGCTTTACCCCCAGCGAGCATTGGTCAATCTGTATCGGCTTGGTGAGGCTTACGTCGCCAGTGCGGAAAAGCTTCGCCATCGGGGCTCGCATCGCGAACTTCGCGCTGGTGAGTCCACGCCCGCGAACCCCCGTCTGCTCGCTCTGGCGGAGGACGACTATCGCGCCGCGGACGAGTTCGGAAAGAATGCCGGTCATATTCTCAAGGAGCTGATTACGCGCTCCCCTGGTTTTCTCAATCACGGTCAGCTTGAATTCAGAATCCATTCGCTCCAGGCCCAAATCGCATCCATCCGAGGTGACAACGAGGAGGGCATGGCGTATCTGAAAAACGCGCGCATGGCTATTGAGCGAGAGCTGCTTCGCCAGCCATTCAATGCCGAGATTGCTCTCGAATTCGCGGCCGTTGCAGGGCCGAGCCCGGATTACGCGGAAGTTCTGAGTGTTCTCGCACGCCCCCTCCGCTTCAACCGCATCACCGACGACTATGTGGAGATGCTTCGCGGGCTTGCTCGCGATCCTGAGTTTGATCGTCAGATCGAGGGCATGCTCATCGAAAGCGCTGAGCTTGCCGCCGCGCCCGCGGAGACTTGGGCGCCGGAAAGGCTGCGACTGATTGCGACCTTGCACTTTCTCCGCGGCGACTACGAACGCGCCGCCGATGCGCTGGAGTCGGCTGCCGGCGCTTACGCGCGATTACCAGAATCGACTTCGTTGGGGGCGGCGGCCTGCCATGCCGAGCTGGCAGATTGCTGCTTCTTTGCCGATCCGGACCAACCCGGACAGGCCATACGATACGCTGAGCAAGCCATCGAACTGGCCCCTTCTTCTCGTATGGGGCGTGAATTGAAGCTGGCGGTGCGGCAGCGAATGATTCACTATTATCTTGCGGCGGATGACGAAACAAGTGCTGGGCGGATGCTTCGAGAGATCGCTCCCGCCGGTGTCGACGACCGCGCACTCCTGGAGCAGCTTGGGATCCGCCTGAGGCGGTTGTGTGAGTCACTGCTGCTGCAGCGGCGAGACGTGTCGCTGATGCCCAAACCGACCGGAACGCTGGTGCCAAAACTGCAACGTTGGATACAGCGTTCCATTGAAATCAACCCGGAAGATTTCGTTGCGCATTTTCTTGCGGCCGACTTGGCCTTTCATGCGGGCGACGAAGCCGGCGCCGCGCGGCATTTGGAGACGGCTTTGCAGCTTGGTCTTCCCCCGATGGAGGCTGCCGGGTTCCTGGCCATGGCGCGAGCCAAAAAACCCGATAGCCCGATTCTGGAATCGATGCTTCATTTGATTGAGACTTACAGTAAGGCGGGTTCCCCGGCTCCTTCGCAACCGTAACGCAAAGCAGGGTCTTTCAAAAGTCGTCTTTGCTTCGGATAAGGGCCAAGGCTTCGTAAGGTCGGGCGGCGTGTCTGCGGAGGGCGGCGGCTTTGTTTTGGACGGCGTGTCGATTGAGGAGATTGAG
>Ga0187893_10014694_pt1 | contig 10620 bp, 9 predicted proteins | sample MA1701074metaG_FD_139574 | JGI IMG/M metagenome (GOLD analysis project Ga0187893, IMG submission 139574) | White microbial mat communities from a basaltic lava cave in the Kipuka Kanohina Cave System on the Island of Hawaii, USA - MA170107-4 metaG ...
AAATCCGGGGCTTTATGTTGAGTATCCAGGCGGCCGTTTCGCGAATCTGCTCATTGACTATTCATGGCGCCGAGCAGATCCCAAATCCTAATCAGGGCAGGCCCCATAAGCACAATCAGCAGCGCCGGAAAGATAAATAACAGCAACGGAAAAATCAACTTGATCGCCGCCTTGGCCACCAGCTCTTCGACGCGTTGGCGGCGCTTGGTGCGCATCGAATCAGCGAAGACGCGCAAAGAGTCCGCAATCGAAGTGCCGAAACGATCCGTCTGGACCAGCATCGCCACGAGCGATTTCACGTCGTCAACTCCGGTGCGGTCGCCGAGGTTGCGCAACGCCTCATCGCGTGGTTTACCTGCGCGGATCTCGCGGTTGGTGATCGCCAGTTCTTCCGACAAATCCGGCTCGACCAGTTCCATCTCCCGGCCCACGCGCTGCAAGGCGGCGTTCAACCCCAATCCGGCTTCAACGCAAACGACCATCAAATCGAGCGCATCGGGCAGCGCGCGCGTGATCCTCGCCTTGCGGTTCGAGATCATCCGCGAGAGGAAGAACGACGGCAAGAACAATCCGTAAGCGACCGAGATGAACGTCAACCCGATGGTCGTCGTGTCAACGGGCCTGCCCAGGATGAACGTCATGAAAAAGAACGTGGCGAGCGGAAACAACAACGCTGCCACCAGCCGAATCACCCGGTAGATTGTCACCGCGTTTTCGTCAAAGTAGCCGGCTTGAATCAACCGTCTGCGCAATCGCCGCACGTTGCGCGGCGATGGCGTAGGCGTCAGTTGATCGAACCGTTTGGCGACGCGTTCGACGAACAGGGTCGCGACAGGTTGCGACGGCGCTTCTTCCGCGGCGCGCGGGTTGATCTCCTTCAATCGGGCCTCGACCGGATTCGCGGGGCGCACCATCAGCCAATAAATGGCCAGAAAGCCCGCGCCGACGAAAAGAAACAGAGAGCCGAAAAATACCAGGCTGGAAACGTCCATAAGATTAGATTGTTGGTTAAAGCTTGATGTCGACTATCTTCCGAATAATCAGCCATCCGACGATCTGCATAACCACACCCGTGCCGAGAATGTAAACGCCGTATTCGTGATCATACAGCGTCTTCATGTAGGCCGGGTTGACCATATTAATCCAGAAGAACAGGAAGAACGGCAACGCGCTGACAATATAGCCCGACAGTCGCGCCTGCGCCGACTTAACCCTAATCTCGCCCTGAATGCGGAAACGTTCGCGGATCGTGTGGCTGATATTCCGCAACACCTCCGAAAGGTTCCCGCCAATCTCGCGCTGGATCAGCACCGCCGTGACGCAGAGCTTGAGATCAAGCAGCGGCACGCGCTCGACCAGATTTTCGAGCGCCGATTTGATGTTCAAACCCAGGTTCTGCTCTTCGTAAGTTTTCCCGAATTCCCGGGCGATCGGATCGGGCATCTCGGTCGCCACCATCTGCAGCGCCGAACTGAAACTGTGTCCGGCCTGCAACGAACGCACCATCAGTTCCAGCGCGTCCGGCAATTGTTCGAGGAAGGTGCGGAAACGGCGGCGGCGTTGGTTGAAGACGAACATCAAAGGCGCGCCCATCACCACCACCGTGGCAATAAACATCGCCATCAACGAGCCGGAGATGAAGAAGACCAGCAGCCCTGCGACGAAGCCGGCGATTAGAGAAGAGATCACAAAACGGTAGACCGTGATCTTCATGTCGGCCTGGCGCAAGATCGCTTGCAACTGGTTGAAGATCTCGAAGCGGATCAACGCCCGGTGGAAGGCAGGCACACTGCTCAGCAACTCTTCCTTAAGGAGTTGCATCTCGCGCTGGCTCGCGCCGCCGCGCTCCTGCACCAACTGCTTCAACCGCTCATCAATGCGGTGGCGATATTCGTCCGTATCGCGGCTGACGAAGAAATAGATCGCCACAGTCAGGAAGACGAACGCGAAGAGAATGAAAATAAAAAGCAGGCTACTCATAAAAGCCTCGGATTGCGCATCAGCACCGCGAGCGGTAGCGAGCGTAGCTCCATCAGCCGGCCATTGATCGAAACTCGCTCGCTACCGCTCGCGGTACTGATTAAAAAGTCGCTTCAAAAACGTTCGGCGGCAATTTGAAGCCGTGCTGTTCGAGCCGTTCTGAAAAACGAGGTCTAATGCCGGTCGGGCGGAACTGTCCCAGCACTTCGCCCTTGGGCCCTACGCCCGTGCGCACGAACTTGTAAATCTCCTGCATTGTGATGATCTCGCCTTCCATGCCGATGATTTCGGAGACGCTGACGACTTTGCGCGAGCCATCGCCCATACGCGAAACCTGAATGATCAGGTTGATAGCGGAACTGATCTGCTGGCGCATGGCCTTATCCGAGATGCGCAGGTTGGCCATGGCGATCATCGTTTCCAGACGGGCCAGAGCGTCACGCGGAGTGTTAGCGTGAATCGTGGTCATCCCGCCATCGTGGCCTGTATTCATGGCTTGCAGCATATCAACCGCTTCGTCACCGCGAGCCTCACCAACGATGATCCGGTCGGGACGCATACGGAGCGCGTTTCGGAGCAGGCTGCGCTGGGTCACCTCACCCCGGCCTTCGATGTTTGGCGGTCTGGTTTCCAGACGAACGACGTGGGGTTGTTGCAGCAACAATTCCGCCGAATCTTCAATCGTCACCAGACGTTGATCGTGCGGAATGAATCCCGAAAGACAATTGAGCAATGTGGTCTTCCCTGCGCCGGTTCCGCCCGAAATCAGGATGTTAAGACGCGATTTGACGCAGGCTTCGAGCATCTGCACAAGCTGCGGAGTGAGCGCTTTATACTCCAGCAGATTTTTGATTGTCAGCGGTTCGGCGCCAAAGCGGCGAATGGAGAGGATAGGCCCGTCAAGCGCCAGCGGCGGGATGATGGCGTTGACGCGCGACCCATCGGGAAGGCGCGCATCCACCATCGGAGACGATTCGTCAACGCGGCGGCCGATGCGCGACACGATGCGGTCAATGATCTGCATCAGGTGCGCGTCATCGCGGAACATGACGTCAACCCGTTCGAGTTTGCCGCGCTTTTCAATGTAAACGCTGCGCCACCCGTTGACCAGGATGTCCGAGATCGTTTTGTCCGCCAGCAGCGGCTCGAGCGGGCCGAGACCAAACAACTCGTTGAGCACATCGGTCTGAACCTGTTCGCGTTCGAGTCCGCTCATCGGCGCGTTCTCGTCATCCAGGATCCGCTCGATGACCTTCTTCACGTCGTTCTGCACAACCGCCGGATCGACGTTTTCGAGCTTAGTTAGGTCAAGCTTGTTGATCAGAGTGCGGTGGACACGCGCTTTGAGTTCTTGCAGTTCATTTGAAGCTCGCAAGTTCCCGGTGACGCGCGCCGCAGACCCGTTCTGTTGTTCGAGTAATCTTTCTCTAAGTACTGACATAATTTCTTCTTTAACTTTTACGGGGCGGTTGCACGCCGGGTTGATGGGGGGTCGTTTGCCCCGGCAAGGATCAGGGTTATCTGCTACCAATTACTGTCTGAATTCGGGTAAAACTTGAAACAGATGCGCGACAAGAACTAATGCTTCATCAAAATTGCCTGTTCACTTTTTGTTACCGAAAAGCGACGTCCAGCCACCGCGATTCTGGCGCACGGGGGCTTCCGGAGTTTCACTGGGCAAACGAATTCCGCTCAATTTGCTCGCCAGATTCCCGAAATCGTGCACCATGCGCGATTGATTCTTCGACAGAACCAGAGGCTCGCCGACATTGATCGAAGAGATCGCCGCCTGGTAATCGTTCGTGATCGTGGCGAAGACTTCGGTCTCAAGGACTTTGCCAACCTGCTTCAACTCGAACTCTGGGGTCTTGGTGTAACGGTTGATCACGACCTTGATCCGGCTGCGGTCATAACCGAGCCGAGTGAAGATGTCCAACGCGCGCTTGGCGCTGCGGATCGCCGGGATGTCCAGCGTCAAAAGCAGAATCAGATCATCAGCCGCGTCGAGCGCGGCAATAGTTAATTCGTTCAGCATGCGCGGCGGATCAATCACCACGTATTCCGTCTGGGCGCGCAACAGAGAGATTGATCGCGTCACGTGCTCGACCCGCACATCCTCGTCTTTACCGATCTCGGTCGGCGCGGCAAGCAAGGCCAGATGCTTCGATCGTTGGGTCAGGTAACTGGTGAGGAGTTGGTCATCCAAACGGTCGAAATTTCTCACTACGTCGTGAATTGAGTAATTCGGTTCCAATCCCAGATACAACGGCTGGTCGCCCGCCTGAAGATTCAGGTCAACGACGCAGGCTCGTTTGCGCGAAAGCCGCGCCAGGCTCGCCGCCAGATTGGCCGTCACAAACGTCGTTCCGCACCCGCCTTTACTGGCGTACACGGCGATGACCCGGCCATGAGATTCTTCTGGCCTCACGACTGTCTGTTCGATCTTGGCGAAGACAGAAGCGATTTCGGATTCGACCAATGGCTGGCGCAAAAACTCGGTGGCGCCTGAACGGAAAGACTGGAGGATAACGTCGGGGGAATTATCCTCACTCGAACATATAACCGCGGTCTCAGGCAATTCCTGGTGGATCCGTTCGACGAGCTGAAACGAATGGTTCAACTCACCGTTGAGCAGGATGAGCGCCGCTTGCGGACGCAGCCGGTTAAGCTCGTCCAACACCTGCGGCGCGTTGGGCAGTTCCGCCACGATCGCCAGCGGAGTCTGGCTCGCGCTGCGTAGGCGAGTTCGCTCTTGCTGATCCAAACTCCGACCGATGACAACAACAGAAATCGCTTTTGACACTGACTTCAGTTCCTTAACTTAAAATCTGACTCTCTCGGATTGGCTCGCGCTGAAAACGTCGAACTGCATTGGCCAAGCTTCGGATACTGCCGGAAGCCTCTCTTGAACGCCAAGCCAGGAATTGAAGGTCGCCGATGATAATTCGCGGCGACCGAAGGGCCAATGGAACGAAGATTATAGACCCAGCAGTGGCTAAACTCCATCGAAATTCCTTCGCAAAATTTCAGCCTATCTGAGCAATTGAACCGACATCGGCAACCAGCTTCGTCTGAACTGCGGAATGGCGTCCTCTATCAAATTCGTCGAATCAATCGGGGTTCCGCCGGCAATCACCTCGCGCACAAAGTACCCACTGATGTGACCGTTGGAGTCCACATTCCTCAGAAAGAACAATCCGATGTTGGTGACTTTGAGCGTGGTGATTGACCAGAGGTTGGGATAGCCCCTCATCAAAATCGGGTTGTAGAACAACACCGGGATAATCGCTCCGTGAGTGTTCGGGCCAGGGTAACTGGCGCTTTTAACGTAGCGAAATTGCGTTTCGGTGATCGGATCAATCGAATCGCTGTCGAGTGTCCGGTATTTCAACGCCAGCAGCCCGGCTTTGACCTGATCGTAGGTGGCGAGATCATTCAGGGGATAGATCGGGACGTCGTCACCGACGCGAATCGTACCGCAGTAACCAAAGTTGGCTAAATCACCGGCTGACAAAACATCGAAGGTCGCTCGCGGCAACCCAGAGAAATTGGCGATGAAATAGAAGTTGCTTTTGAAGGTGACTTCCTGGCCCATGATCGTCTTCGTCCCCATCTCGGACTGTAACTGGGTGTCGCGCAGGCTGGTGACGGTTGCGCGGGCCCCGGAGACGGAATCAATAAACGGGTAAGCGTTTCGCGCTCCGGCTGCGAATCGCGATCGGTAGTAATCACCTGGCTGATCAGGCATCCGAGTTATTCCCCCAATATCCGCGCCAACGATGATCGGCTGATCGTTCGTATCATAAAACGTGTCAGGCAGCAACAACGGACGCCAGCAACCACCACCGGCGCTGGTTCCCGACCCGATCGTCCCTACCCCGCCGTCAACCGGCAGCAGCGAAGCCGTCGCCGCCGCTCCCATGTCCATGCTGCTGAAGCCGAAAAGTCCCGCGAAGAGCAGCGGCATTGTCATCGAGGTGTTGATCCGCACCTTCGGAATGTCCGCGCTCTTGTCAACCGTAACATTGCCTGGCGCCAGGACGATGTTGTTCGCATTTGGCTCTCCGCTGTCCGGATCAGGATCGGTGTAGCGGCGAACCTGATTGTAACCGGCGAACTGAATGGCTAGGTCCTGCGCAATGATTGTCTGCTGCGGCGCCGCCGGATCGGATTCGATGGTGACGCGCAACGCCGTTCCGGCGGCCAGCGTCGCGGAGTCAATCCCGTTTTGAAACTGATTGCGCGCGCTGAACAGGAATCCCAGATCAATTGAGAGCGCCAACATGCCGATCATTCCCACGATCAACACCGAGGTCAGCAACATAATCGAGCCTCGTTGCTGACGACGGCGACGGGAAAAATCGCGAGCCTGATGGTGTGACGTGAAGATGCGTTTCATATCCATTACCTCCCTCTTCATTTTTGAAGCGCATTCTCTGGCGCCTGCCGATAATGGCTTGCAGCCCTGGCCTCAAGGAAACCACCGCGAGAAGACAGGGCTGCAAGAAAATTGATCGCCGGTTAAGGTTTGTCCTTGCCTGGCGGCGAAGGTTTCATCTCTTTCGTTTCAGGCTTGGGCGCTTCGGTTTTAGGCGGAGCGTTCTCGGCCTTCTGCGTTGGCCCGCTAACTCCGGTTGGACCGACTGGGCCGCTTACTTCCGACGTCAGTTTGGCCGTCGAGCTACGATCAACCTTGTTCGTGGCGGGCTGCTCGGATTTGGTCTTGTTGGCGCCTTCAGGAGGCTGCTCGCCCGCTTTGCGCGGGATCGAATGGCCTGATTGACCTTCGATGGAGCCTGACGGAGTCGCGCCAGCAGGATTGGCGGTGACTGGCTTCAATTCACTTACGCCAGGCAATCGCGGAATCTGATCCGGGTTGAGCGGCTCGACCATCTTGACCGTCGCCAGGAACAGCAATTCGGTCTCGTTGCGCTGGAACCGACGGCTCTTGAACAACTCGCCGAGCACTGGGATGTCACCCAGCACGGGAATCTTGGCCAAGCTTACCTGCTCGCGATTATCAATCAACCCGGCGAGCGCGAAGCTCTGACCATCGCGAAGTTCAAGCGTCGTCTTTGCTTTCCGTGTGACCAGCCCCGGAATCTGATATCCCTGCAAGACTATGCCGTAAGTGTAATCAGGGGTTGAAACTTCTGGCTCCATTTCGAGCTGGATGTGATTCTCGTCAATGATCTTCGGAGTGAAGTTGAGCCTGATCCCAAACTCTTTGAAGTAGATCGTTACCGAAGTCTGACCGCTGTTAAGCGATTGAATAATCGGAATCGGGAATTCACCGCCCGCCAGGAAACTGGCCTTCTGGCCATTCATTGCAATCAGATTCGGCTCCGCCAGATCACGGATGGCGCCGCGCTGATGAAGCGCCCTGACGAACCCGATGACGCCGGCTTTATCATTCGGATTACCCAACAGCAGGTTGATGCCAGGAACGTTCGAAAGTATGGTGTTAAGTCCCGGCAGGTTTGGATCTCGCAGGTTTGGACTGATTGATGAAGTGATCTCGCCTGGCCCAGCAGGGCTGATATAGGCAGGAATGGTATTGTTGGGAACGCCGTAAGCGGCGCTGACCTCACGTAATATCTGGCGATTGACCTCGGCCACTCGAATCTGCAACTGAACCTGCAAGGCGTCCATCACCGGCGATTTGAGCAAGTTCGTAACTTTCAATCCGGCAGCCTCGATGATCTTCTGCGCCTGCTCGGCCAGTTCCGGCCTCGTCACGCTGCCTGAGAGAACGACCGAATTGTTCGCCTGAGAGAGCTGGATGTTCTCTTTCGGGAAAAGAATCTTGATCTGGTTGTCAATCAACGAGAGGTTGACTTGAACGTAAATGTCGAAGACCAACATCCGCGAGGCTTCGTCCTTCACTCGCGGCTTGGACCAGGCAACCAGGTTAACCTGGCCGAATTGGAGGCCGTTGAACAGCACCTGTCTTAACGAGATCGGTACAGTTTCGACGACCTTTGGATCGGAACTCGCGACGCGGTCGACATCCTGATCGAACTCGATTACGCGCGACTGGCCGACCAGGACGTCAATCTTGATCGGCTGCGAATTGTTGGCGAACGAAGCCTGGATAGTAGCTTTCTCCTGCGCGGTCACGCCCACCCCCAAAGCGATCATCAGAACCAGCAGGGAAGCGCATCGCAGTACTGGGTGAAATCTGCGGAGTTGGATATTCATAACGTCTCCTGAAAATTCGGCTGTTCAAAACTTTGCAAACGGCTCGGCATTTTTTTCAGCCTGTGGGGGATGGTCAGCAACGGTGACACGGTAAAGTAGGAGGCCGCACGCAATCTACAGCCTCCTCACGGTTTTCAAAGTTACGGCACCATTTCGAGGCGGGTGCGCTTGGAACCTTCAATCAATTCGAGGGATTTCTCCCGCGAGATGACTTTAACAGTAGGCGGCGTGGCCACCTGCGGATTCGGTTGATTCAAGTTGATGTTGAACGGTGGAGGCGCTTGCATGGGCCGCGCCGGACCGCCGCTAAAGCCATCACGAGTGCCTTCGCGCGCGCGGTTTTCCAGCGCGATATCGTTCAAGACATCGCGTTTGGTCGCGCCCGGAGTCTTTTCGATGATCTGATCGGTGGCGTTGCGGATCGAGAGCTGCAAGCGACCTTCGGCTTCGGCAAGTTTCAATTTCTCCGCCTGCGCGGGCGTGGTTTCCAAAGTCACAGTGTTGACGAGCGCCGCTTTACCATCCGATTTAGTCTGCATCTGCTGGCCACCGGCCAGAACCTTGACTTTTTGCAGGATCACTTTTGAAACCGGCTTCGCGCCGTCGAGTTGCGGCTGCATAATCGCAATCACGTCAACATAAGTTCCCGGAGCGATAAACCCGGCCACGCCGCTCGATTCGTCAACTCGGACTGAGACCGATCGCAGGCCCGGCGAGGTCACTCCGGGCAATCCGGGCTGCGCGCCCAACCCCGCCAATTGATTGTTCAAGATCACCGTGTTGGATGAGATGTTAGCGTAGGCCACCCGATCAATCACCTCTTCCTTCCTGACCATCGCCCCTTCGGGAAGCAACCGTCTCGGATACGTCTCGAGCTTAATGTGCTCGGGGCCGATTTTGGCGCCGAGCGGAATGTCGGTCTTCGCTATGATGACGTTGGTTTCATTCTCCGCGATCTTTTGATCGACCCGGCTCTTCAGATAGCTTTGAGCGGCGATGATCGCCAGCAAACCGAAGAAGATAGCGCCAGCCAGAGCCAGCAGGAAGCGTCTGTTCATTTTGGTTGACTCCTTTGAGTTGGCGAATCACTCGTGATCCATGTAACAGGTCAGGCTCATGACGATGCCTGTTTGATTCGGCAGATCGTGCGGCCCCCCGCTATTGAACATTCCTAGAATGATCGGCAGCGGCGTTTCGAAGGGATAACTGATCCGTATTCCGACCCGCTCACCGCGTTTTCCACCGGTGTAATTCTGCTCTATCTGATCATCGTTGGGATAAGTGTCATCATAACTACCGTTGTTGCCCGGCGTGATCCTGACCAGCGTGATTTGAGTCTGTGGCGTCACCGGCACACCGGAACTATTCATTGACGCCCTGACAGTATTGAGGGCAGCGTTTTGAACTTCACTCTCCGACGTGTAAGTCAGTCCTGCGCCATAGGGCAAAACCAGAATGCGCGCGCCTTCACGCGCAGCGATGGTGAGCGACTGTTTCGCGCCCCAGGCGCGCCCCATCTCGATGATGGCGAAAACCAACGCCAGAAAAAGTGGAAGAACAAACGCCATCTCGACCATTGATTGACCCCGTTCTGTCAATCCGAACAGAAGCCGGCGATGGCCGCCGTTCGATTCCTCGCCTGAGATGTCCTTCATGGTCGAGCCGGTTGCCGCTTGATTGCCGCAATTACTTGGCTGGCAACAAGGTATCTTGATCTCCGTTGGAAAATGCTTCTCGTTCATCACGCCTCCCCCAAACCCAGGGTAGATCGGTAATCTCAGAACCGCTGCGATTAGCTGCCGCGTTTCAGAGTGCAAGTCGCGCTGACCAACACCCGTTCAGTGCCAATAGCGAAGTTGCCGACAGGCAACTCATAAGGATAAAGCAGGGTCACTCTCACCCATTGTGGATTGTTACCGATGATGCTGAGAGCGTTTTGGTATCCGCGCTGATCTTCGGCGAAGAAATAAACCCGGTTGCCTTCAAATCCATTATTCGTGAGATATTGGCGCACGACCGGTATCACATATTTTTCGAAATTATTCGATTGCCCAGAATCCGGATTGCAAGCCGGGGGCGTGCAATGAATGGCGTCACCGCCGGCAGGGTTCTTGGCCCAGACGCGCGCGCCTTCGTAAGCCGCTCCGTATAAGACCATCTGCAGATTGAAGCCCTGCGAGATAACTGCCACACCGAGCAGCATGATGAACAGCACCGGCACGATCAATGCGAACTCGAGGAACGATTGCCCTTGCTCGCTTCTTCGCACAGTCCTACGGCCGCACTGGCGGTGATCGCGAGGATGATTCATAAACACTCTCATTCGGGTACCTCTCTTGAGAAGCAAAAGGTTTGGCCCGGCAATTCTTCCAGACGATGGGGGTGGAAAGCAATGCGTAATGGCTATGTCAAAACGATTTTGTCAAAGGCCTGAGGGGA
>Ga0187893_10014695_pt1 | contig 10620 bp, 10 predicted proteins | sample MA1701074metaG_FD_139574 | JGI IMG/M metagenome (GOLD analysis project Ga0187893, IMG submission 139574) | White microbial mat communities from a basaltic lava cave in the Kipuka Kanohina Cave System on the Island of Hawaii, USA - MA170107-4 metaG ...
CCGAGTTCGCCAGCCCGCCGTCGATCAGAACGGAAAAAGGTTTGAACATTCTCGTCGCCAAAGGAACATTCAATACGAAACCGTTTAAGACGCGTTTCGATTACGAATACGTCATGCGCGGCGGCGAGTGGAAGATGCTCAAACTGGTTATTAACATTCCGTAACAACAGCACCCCTACTTACGAAGGAGGGGTGGTCGCCGCTTCGGCGGACGGGGTGGTTCTTTTGTTCGCTTCGTCCATGCATTAAATATGAAAATTCACGAGTATCAAGGTAAAGCGATCCTCGCCGAATATGGCGTTCCCGTGCCGCGCGGAATTGTTGCGCGAACTGCGGACGAAGCCGAAGCCGCTGCGAAAGAACTTGGCACCGATGTCGTCGTCGTAAAGGCGCAGATACACGCGGGCGGTCGCGGCAAAGGCGGTGGTGTTAAGATCGCGAAATCTCCTGCCGAGGCAAAACAGCTTGCGGGTGAAATTCTCGGAATGCAGCTCGTCACGCATCAGACCGGCCCCGAGGGACGCGAGGTGAAAACCTTGCTTATCGAGGAAGGCTTGCCGATAGATCGCGAATTCTATCTCGGAATCACGCTTGATCGCGTGACCGGGCGAAATGTTTTTATGGCGTCGTCCGAGGGCGGAATGGATATCGAAAAGGTCGCCGAAGAAACGCCCGAGCTGATCCTAAAAGAGACGATCGATCCGTCGGTTGGCTTTCGCCCGTTTCAGGCACGCAAGCTGGCGTTCGGTCTCGGCATCCCGAATGAGCTTATCAATCAGGCCGCGTCGTTCATGATGAAACTCTACGACGCTTATGAGAAAACCGACGCCTCGCTCGTCGAGATCAACCCGTTTCTGCTGACAAAAGACAGCCGCCTGATCGCGCTCGACGCCAAACTAAACTTCGACGACAACGCAATGTTCCGACACAAGGATTACGCGGAGCTTCGCGACCTCAACGAAGAGGAGCCGCTCGAGATCGAAGCTTCGGAGCACGACCTCAATTACATCAAGCTCGACGGCAACATCGGCTGCATGGTTAACGGAGCCGGCCTCGCGATGGCGACAATGGACATCATCAAACTCGCAGGCGGCGAACCCGCGAACTTTCTCGATGTCGGCGGCGGTGCTTCGCAAGAGCGCGTCGAGCAAGCATTCAAAATTCTGCTCGCCGACACTAACGTCAAAGCCGTGCTCATAAATATCTTCGGCGGCATCGTCCGCTGCGACATGGTTGCCAACGGCGTCGTCGCTGCGGCAAAGAATCTCGGCGTCTCAATTCCTATCGTCGCCCGCCTCGAAGGCACCAACGTCGAAGAAGGCCGCCGCGTCCTCTCGGAATCAAACATCGGCATCATTCCCGCCACCACAATGAACGACGCCGCCGAAAAAGTCGTCGCCGCTGCTGCGTAAACTCGCCCTGCCTTATTGACAGTTCTTTATGAAGCTGCCCAGGCCTTCGCCGCCTCCTTTCAAAATGTTGACCTTGTCCTTAAGAAACCCTGCGGCCCATTTTTCGGCCTTGACGGGATCGAAGGTGTGTGTCGATGGGTCGGAGACTTGTTCCCAACCGCTGCCACCTTTCGTCAGTTTCTTCGAAGCCCGAAGAGCGCCGCGCTCTTCCGACTGTTCCGATTTCTTTTTCCTTACCCAACTCTTGTTAATACAAATATCATACGTAATGCACGCGGCAGTGATCTTTTTCGTGTCAATGTAAATTTCCACGTTAACTTCACCGACGGCCTTATTTTTTAGGCGAGATTTGGCGAGAGCGTCTAGAATATCGGCACCTGTTTCGAGATATTCAAATAACCATTCGGCCGCGCCGGCTCCTGCCCCGCTTCCTTCTGGCAAATAATCGAGCAGCCCGCCAGCCGTCGCGATCCTGCGCCAAAATTCCGCCATGTTCTTAGCCGCGTCGGCCGAGCCTTCCTTATCGGTGTAAAGCCTGACGATGACTTCGCCTTTGGGATCGAGGACCTCAAACATTTTCCTTTCGACGCCGATCGTGCTTGTATCACCATCATTGCAAGGCGGTTTCGCATCGGCGACAGGCTTGTCCGTAGACGGCGATTTTGGAGGATCAGATTTGGGGGGATCGGTTTTTGGCGGATCGGTTTTTGGTGGTTCCGGCGGCTTCGGCGGATCGACCTTTTCGACGCCGTCAACATACAGCGTGCCGTTCTCGCTCGTTACGTCACCGAGCTTTATCCAATCGCAAAATTTTATGTTCGGTTTATTAGCGCTGCGAATGTATATCGTTACAATTCTTCCGTCAGGCATTTTTACTTTGACCTGCCACACGCCGCCCCCGCCGTTCGGTGAGCTCTCGACGTGAAGAATTGAGCCGCTAAGATTTGAGATCGGGATGACTTGGACGGTTGCGTTGACATTAAATGCTCCTGCCTGAACGCCTGTCAAAGAACGATTGAAAATTGCGTTGCCGTTCGGCTGCACGTCCGATGGCGAGATCTGGATGTTTTGAACATTTCCGCCATCCATTTTGACGACGCCGCTGCAACTCAGATCGAGCGGCACGTCTTGCCGGATGCCTTCGAGGCCGCTAACCTGAATGGTCAACGTTGTGTTTTCGCCCTTCATCAGATTCGTTTTTGGCGCACTCAAATTTACTCCCAAGTTGCGAAAAGACCCTTGCGTCGTTTGATTGTTTTCCGTGACTGTGATTTGTGTTTGTCCTGTCACATTTGGCGGACTTGAAACGACAAGTTGGCGAGGCGACTCGGCGAGTATCTGCACCATTTCACTGCCCATTGTGCAGGTGGTGTTTGCGGCGTTGCCATCGAACGGGCCGGTGATGACGACCGGTCGGCCTTGCTGTCCGAGTGTGGGCAATACGAAACCATTCGATGTGGCAGGCGTCGGAGGCTGAACCGGAACAACCGAACGCCCCAATTGCTTTCCGGTGCTGTCCTTGAGCAGAATCGTCAGCGAATTGGCCGAAGGCGCGGTCAACTTCAAAACACGATCCACTACCGAAGTTTTCTTTTTGTCGATTTCGACCACGTAGCCGCTCAATTCCCCTTTTCCGCCCGGCTCCGCAACGACTGTTCCTGAGATCGCGTCTCCGGCGGCCATATCGTCTGGCAAGCTAACTTTTATTTTTCCGTTCGCAGTATCGAAATTAACCGTGCGTAGTCCTTGCTCGAATACCGTTTGCTGCGTTTGACGGAGGCGATTAGTAGTTGCATTGATCGGCAAATAAAAAGTCGAACAGAGTATTGGAACAAACAGGCCGCAACTGACCAGTTTTCGAAATATCTTTCGCATTGTCTTCTCTTAGTAAAATCGAACCATTGTCAAAATTTGGAGACTACCGTGCAAGGCAATTTCCAATAGAAAGGTGGTGAGGTTAGGAAGAATTTGCAAGCTAGTGTGTAGCAGTTAAGGACGAAAGTCAAGCATTGTTATGTTCTACAATTCGACAATTTCTTCTACTCTCGCATGGGCCGCCGAAAAGGTCGTCGCCGCTGCGGCGTAAGAATTTTAGCCACGAATTTACACAAATAAGCACGAATTAAGAGACTTTCAAATTCGTGTCCATTCGTGGCTAAGTCTTTTCCTAAACTTTGATGTAAATCCGTTTGCGATACAGCAGCCACATCAAAAACAGCCACAGCAGGATGAAGCTGATCGCGAAGGCGAGCGAGGCGTCGATCGGGTTGAAGATCGGCGAGTAGATGTTTTGCATTATCCAGCGCCCAATCGAGATGGTCGTGCCTTCGGGGCCGGTGACTCGATAAGCTGAGATCATGCGGGCCATGATTCCACTGAAAACGAAGAGCGCGAGGGCGTTGGCACCAAAGACTTCGAAGGGCCACGCCCAGCGGCGGTAGCCTTTGATGTCGATCAGCCAATAACAAAATCCGAGCACAAGTAATGCGAGGCCGCTCGTCGCGAGCACATACGAACTTGTCCAGAGAGCTTTGTTCATCGGGAAATAGCTGTGCCAGATGAGGCCGAGCGCGAGAAGGACGAGGCCGAAGCCGAAAAGGCCGGAGACTTTGTTAAGCTGCGTTAAATCATTCAACAAGCTCCCCTCCTTACTAAGGAGGGGTGGCCCGACGCTTTCTGTCGGGACGGGGTGGTTTTTAGTTGAATCTGAGACTTCGGTGATTTCTTTTGCGGACGAAAGAACCACCCCGTCAGCCGATGCGGCTGCCACCCCTCCTTCGTAAGGAGGGGAGCTTTTTGTTATCCATCTGCCGGCAAGAACACCCGAGATCGTCGTCACGATCGCGGGGATCGTCGACAAGATCCCTTCGGGGTCGTAAACTTTGCTGCCGCGCCAGATGTGGTTTTCGGTGAGGATGAGGCGGTCGAGATACGCCGCGAGGTTGCACGCTTTGTCGTTGATCGTCGTGACTTCGCAGCCCGGCACGGGAATCACGGTCATCAACAGCCAGTAACCAAAAAGCAGGACGAGCGAAATACCGACCTGCTGCTTCCAATTTGTGTGAAGAAAGATGATCGACGTGACGAGGTAGCAAACCGCGATCCGCTGAAGCACGCCCATGATGCGCAGCGTGCCGAAATTATACGGCACGACATTGTAACCGGCGAGATTCATCGCGACGATCCCGATGATCGCGACACCGACGAGCGCGATCGCGATCTTGTAGTTTCTTAACAGTAAAAATAAAAACGCGGCGGCGAACGCGAGCCACGTGAGCATCTTGAGCGAGTCGGGAGCGTCGCTCGCCTGAAATTGAAAGAACGGAATGATCGACATCGCCGCTCCGCAAAGATAGATGAGCAGCGAGCGGGAAATGATCTTGCCGTAAACGCCACGCTCTATCGCACGCTCGTCACTGCCCTTCCTTTTTCCCAACGCTATCGAGATCGAAACTCCGACGATGAACAAAAAAAACGGAAATATCCAATCGGTCGGCGTCAGGCCGTGCCACTCGGCGTGTTCGAGCGGCCAATAGACAGGCGAGCCGCCGGGATTGTTGACGAGCACCATCCCAGCGATCGTCATTCCGCGAAACACGTCGAGAGAGATGAGTCTTTCTCCGTCAGCCATAAAGAAATTTTGCCCGCGAATGACGCGAATCAAGCGAATAAGAAATACGAGAAATTCACCTTATTCTATTTTATTCGTGATAATTCGTGTAATTCGCGGGCAAAAAAACTTTTACCAGTTCATTCGCTCGCGAAGCCGCGTGATGTGTGCGGTGTGATGTTTTGAGTGCCAGGCGTAGAGAGCAAGTGCGGCTTCGAGTTTCCAGCGTCCGGTTTCGGGATGAATAAATTCACGCTCGAAATCGGCGTCGGTCATCGAGTCGAGTACCGCCGCCCAACGTGTATGCAGAGCGTCGATCATCTGCAACGAGACATCGATCGGCAGCTTATTATCGCCAAGCTCGGCCCAGCGGTCTTCGTAATACGGACGGATCGTCGGCGTTTCGTCCTCAGTCAGCGCGAGCTTAAAGCGAATGAGACAATTCGCGTGACTGTCGGCTATGTGATGCACCGTCTGCCGAACGGTCCAGCCGCCGTCGCGATACGGCGTGTCGAGCTGCTCTTCGCTAAGATCGGCGACCGCTGCGGCAACATCAGCGTGCGAGTCTTTAATTGTTTGTAAATTTTTGCTGCGGTTGGGATAATTTGCGGCGTCGAATTTGCCGATCGGGTAACTTAGATCTTCGCTCATAATATGCTCCTAAAAGCTCCCCTCCTTACGAAGGAGGGGTGGCAGTTCCGATGTTTTTTATCGGAACTGACGGGGTGGTTTTTTGTTTAGTTAACACCCGATATGAATCGAAGGCACCACTCTTCGCCATCTAAAAACCACCCCGTCCGCCCAAAGCGGCGTCCACCCCTCCTTGGTAAGGAGGGGAGATGTGGTTAGCCCTCGAAATAATTCTCAAACCGCGTGAACTCGCGCAGGAAAGCGAGCTTCACAGTGCCGGTCGGGCCGTTGCGTTGCTTGGCGATGATCAGCTCGGCCATGCCTTTGTTCTCGTCGGTTTCCTTGTAATAATCTTCGCGAAAAATAAACGCCACGACATCGGCGTCCTGCTCGATCGAGCCGGATTCGCGAAGGTCCGACATCAATGGCTTTGGCGGATTGCGCGCCTCAGGTGCACGCGAAAGCTGGGACAACGCGAGCACCGGAACGTCGAGTTCCTTTGCGAGCGACTTAAGTTCTCGTGAGATCTGCGAGACTTCTTGTTGACGATTTTCGTTGCGACGCGAGCCGCTGCCCATCAACTGAAGATAATCGACGACGATCAGATCGAGCGCTTTTTGTTCGGCAGCGAGACGGCGGGCTTTGGCTCGAATCTCGAGCGCCGAGATGGCCGGCGTGTCGTCGATAAATATTTTCGCCTTCGACAAAGTCGTGACTGCACCGGCGAGTTTCTCCCACTCGTTCGACATCAGATGACCGGTGCGAAAGCGATGAGCGTTGATGTGCGCCTCGCTTGCAAGCATGCGCGTGACGAGTTGCTCCTTCGACATTTCGAGTGAGAAGAGCGCGACGACAGCATTGGCACGCATCGCCGCGTTCTGCGCGATGTTCAAACAAAGCGCCGTTTTGCCCATCGACGGACGACCGGCGACGATCACGAGATCGGTTCGCTGCAAACCCGAAGTGTAATTGTCGATCTCGCTGTAACCGGTCGTAAGGCCTGTAATTCCGGTGCTTTCGCCCTCAGAGCGTGCCTTGATCGTTTCAAAAACATGGTCGGCGACAGGTGCGATCGGCGAGAAACTTTCCTTTGTGCGGCCTTCGGCGATCGCAAATATCTGTTGCTCGGCGCTGTCGAGAACGAACGCCGCGTCTTGTTCCTCGGAAAGGGCTTCGCTGGTGATCGCGTTGCAGGCACGGATGAGATTTCTGACGACGGACTTGTCGCGAACGACATTGATGTATTCGGCGATGTCGGAAAAATGCGGCAGGCCGAATGTAAGATTTGTGATCGTCGTCGTGCCGCCGATCGCGTCGAGCGAACCTTCTTTTTTTAGTTCTTCGCCGATGAGGATCGGATCGATCGTTTTTTGTTTTTCAAAAAGAGCGATCATCGCGGCGAACACGCGGCGGTTAAGCGGTGAGTAAAAATCTTCCGCTTTGAGATGTTCGAGAGCGTGCGCCATCAGCGCGTTGTCGAGCAAGATCGCGCCGAGAATGACGCGTTCGCTGTCTTCGCTCGAAGGCAGTGGTTTTTCGAGATATTGATCTCGTCGATTATCTGTGCCAGCAGTCGCCATGAAAAAATGTTGTGAAGTAGGAGTATTTTAAATGCAAAATTTCGCGTTGTCTAAAGACGGTTTGCGAATGTCTCTAACCGCAAACAAACAAAAGAGAAACCACGAAAGGGCACAAAAAAACACGAACCGATTTTTGATCGATTCGTGTAATTTTTTAGTTAGCTTTGCGAAAAATCGATTCTAAGCAGCCGGTTCTTCCGCTGATACCGCTTCCTCTGCAACGGTCGCAGTTTCTTCTGACGGAGCAGCCGCTTCCGCGTCATCATCTTTCTTTGACTTTGCTTTTCGGCCTTTCTTTTCGGGCTTTTCTTCTGCGATCTCGCCGCCTTCGGCTGTGACGGTCACGGTGACGGGAAGCGAGACTTCGCGGTGCAGTTTGACATTGACGGTGTATTCGCCGGTTTCCTTGATCGGTTGACGAAGGGCAATTTTGCGTCGGTCGATCTCGTAGCCCTTTGCCTGCAAAGCCTCGGCGATGTCCATCGAAGTGATCGAACCGAAGAGCGTTCCGTGATCGCCGGCCTTGCGTTCAAACGTAAGAGAAATACTCTCCATCTGTTCGCGTTGTGCCTCGGCAGTTGCTTTTTCGATCGCGGCTTTTTTCAAAAGTGCGGAGCGTTCCTGCTCGATCTGTTTGACGTTGCCTTTTGTCGCAAGCGTCGCAATTCCCTGCGGCAGCAAAAAGTTGCGAGCGTAACCTGCGCGCACTCTGACGATCTCGCCGCGTCCGCCGACGGTGTCAATATCTTCGCGTAATAAAACTGTTGTGTGTGCCATATTTTTCAAAAAGTGGTCAGTGGTCGGTGGTCAGTTGTCAGATGTTTTTACTGACCACTGCCAACTGGCAACTGACATCTGTGTTAGTCTGCGACGAACGGCAGCATCGCCATCGAGCGAGCGCGTTTGATCGCCTTTGAAACGCGACGCTGATCGCGTGCCGAAATTTGCGATATGCGGCGCGGTAAGATCTTTCCGCGTTCGGGGATGAACCCGAGCAAAAAATCAACATCCTTCCAATCGACGTAGTCGGGAACGACCTGTCGTGGACGTTTGCGTTGATAGCGTCGCGGACGATCGCCGATGACCTCTTCGTCAAGTCGCATGTCCTTGACATCCATTATTTCCATATCTTTTTCTGCCATAAGTCAGTTGTCAGTTAACTAAGCGTCAACTGCCTCCGATGTTTGTTGATTCTCTGTCGATGGACGGAACGACGCGCGTTTTGCGGCGCGGGCTTCGCGCTTATCGCGAAGTTTGGTCGCAGTCTTGCGATCTTCGTCAACGCGAACCGTGATGTAACGCATTATCATATCGTTAACGCGCATACGGCGTTCGAGCTCGGCGATCTCCTGGCCGGAGCCTTCGATCTCAAATAGGACATAATGCCCCGTCTCTTTCTTTTGGATCGGATAGGCAAGATTCTTCATGCCTATGTCATCCATCCGAACGATAGTGCCGCCTTCTTTTTCGATAAGCTTGCCGACCGCGTCGTTGAGCTTTTCGATCTTATCGCCCGGCGTTTCCGGGTCGATTATGTACATTACTTCGTATGTCCTATTTGCCATGTTTTAAATCTCCAATTTCAAATCTCAAATTTGAAATTACAAACTAATTAAATTTCGCCATCGCTGCTTCGACGCCATCTTTTATGATCGTCTCGACCGCGTCAGCCGACTGCTCCAGTATCTTTTCAACTTGCTCGAGATCGCCTTTCGCAAAATTATCGAGCACAAATCTTTTCGCATCCGCGACCGGATGTTCACGACTGATGCCGATACGCAAGCGAATAAAATCTTGCGTTCCCAAACAGTCGATGATCGATCGCAAACCGTTTTGCCCGCCGTGCGTCCCTCGCGGTCGAATTCGAATCGTCCCAAAAGGCAAGGCCAAGTCGTCAGAGATCACGATCAGCTTTTCAATCGAACGCTCGTCTTTCGCGAGCAAACAACTCACCGCCTCGCCGCTCAGATTCATAAACGTCTGCGGCTTTGCGAGCTCGACCTTTTGATTTTCAATAACGCTCTGACCGATCAACGATCGACATTCGTTGCGTTTTATCAACGTTTGCAAGCGTTCAGCGAGCACATCGACGAGCATAAAGCCGAGGTTGTGCCTCGTCTTTGCGTATTCTGGGCCCGGATTACCAAGCCCGACGATCAGCCAACTGTCCACGTCGCAAACTTACTCGCCGCCTTCGGCTTCGGGCTCGGCAGCAGGTGGCTCCTCGCCTTCAACAATAGGCTCGGCTCCTTCATCGACGATCTGCGGCTCGAGCACGACTTCCTTAACGATAATGATCGACGCCACGACCGCCTCGGCCGAATCGACAATTTCGATGCCTTCGCCGACTTTCAGGTCGGAAACGTGCAGCGAATGGCCGGCTGCCATCTCCGAAACATCGGCATCGATCGAGTCCGGCGTATTTGCCGGCTCGCACAAAACCTTGATCTCGCGCATCGCCTGCGAAAGGATCGCGCCTTCCTCATCCAAACCGACCGGATGTCCGGTGAGATGGATCGGCACGGTCATTTCGATCTTTTCGCCCTTCGCAAATCTTCGAAGATCGGCGTGGATCAGCCGTCCTTTGACAGCATCGATCTGCCGATCTTGAATGATCACGTCGTTAACGTCACCCGCGATGTCGAGTGAGAACACCGTGTTAACGCCGGCGTCGGTGCGCAAGATCGCAGCGAGATCAGCCAATGCCGCCGTCGCCGCAAGGCTCTCAGTGCCGCCGCCGTAAACAATAACGGGAATCTTGCCATCGGCACGCAAACGCCGCGCGACATTCTTGCCGCGGTCCTCACGCTTTTCAGCTTTTACAATTATCTTCTCTGCCATACTCTTACAGTTGTCAGTGGTCAGTTGTCAGTGATCAGTAAAACCACGACGCGACCGAGACTAACTCCTTTTTCAAATCTCTCTTTCTGGCCACTGACCACAGATCACCGACCACCGCTAAATAAATAATGACGAAACGCTCGTCTCGTCGTGAATCGATTTGATCGCAGTCGCAAGCAAACCGGCGACGCTCAAAACTTCGATCTTGCCGCCGTCAATTAGCGGCTTTCCGTTGTCGTGTATCGGAATCGTGTTCGTCACGATTATTTTTTTCAAATGCGAACCGGTGATATTATCAACCGCTTTGCCCGACAACACGCCGTGCGTAAAGCACGCGTAAACTTCATTCGCACCGGCGTTGTGCAACGCCTCGGCGACTTTGCAGATCGTCCCGCCGGTGTCGCACATATCGTCGATGATCAGACAATTTTTGCCTTTGACGTCGCCGACGATATTCATAACATCGGCTTCGTTAGCGCGCTCGCGGCGTTTGTCGCAAAGAGCGAGGCCGGCGTCGAGGCGTTTTGCATAAGCTCTCGCACGCTCG
>Ga0187893_10014696_pt1 | contig 10619 bp, 11 predicted proteins | sample MA1701074metaG_FD_139574 | JGI IMG/M metagenome (GOLD analysis project Ga0187893, IMG submission 139574) | White microbial mat communities from a basaltic lava cave in the Kipuka Kanohina Cave System on the Island of Hawaii, USA - MA170107-4 metaG ...
AAGGCCGCCTTCTTCGGGTTCCAGGACCGCTACCGGGCGCTGCCCGGCGACTACGCCGCCGCCGCCACCAATATCAACTGCCCGGGCGGCTGTCCCGGCGGTGACGGGAACGGCCGCATCGAGGGTCCGAACGCGGGAGGCGCGCACGAGGAGATCTTCTCCTGGACGCACCTCGCCTCCGCGGGCTTCCTGAACGGCAGCTACGCTGCGAGCAGCGGCACCGCCGCGCCGGCCGACGACAACACGCCGAAGAACCCGTACAGCCAGTACGTGCAGGTGGTGTACGACGCGATTTACAGCGACCCCGGCGCCGCGCCCCCGTCCAAGCACAACGTGAAGACGGGCAGCCAGGTGCCGGTCGAGATCATCGCGGAAGTCGATCGCAAGATCGACGACGGCAAGCCCTACAGCGGCTCCTTCCAGTTCTCCGTCTATTCGGACGGCACTGCACCCGACGAGACGCTGTGCATCCAGACCGGCAACTGGTTCATCGCGCAGAGCGAAACCAACTGCGGCGGCGCCAGCTTGCTCTGATGCTGCAGCCGGGTCGGGGCTGTCCGCAGTCCCGATCCTGCTCACCCCTGCAGCAAGCGCGCCTCGGCGAGCGCCAGGCCGTCCTCCAACCCGCGCAGAACCACCACATCGCCGACGTCGAGCCGCACGTCGGCGGTAGGCTGGAGCTGGCGCTCCTTGTGCCGGCGCACCGCGGTCACCTCCACCTGCAGCGGCCGCAAGTCGAGCTCACCCAGGGTACGGCCCGCGGCCCAGGCGCCCGGGCTGACGGTCACCGAGTGCAGGCGCAGCTGGGCGCGGTCGCTCAACTCGCCGGTCTCGTCGGTGACGCCGCGGAAGAAACCGCGGAACAGCGCGTAGCGGCGCTCCCGGGTGTCGCGGATGCGGCGTAGCACCCGGTTGAAGGGCACGCCCACCAGCATCAGGGCGTGTGAAGCCAGCATCAGGCTGCCCTCCATGATCTCGGGCACCACCTCCGCCGCGCCCGCGTCCTTCAGCCGGTCGATATCGCTGTCGTCCAGCGTGCGCACCACCACCGGCAGCCCGGGGCGCAACTCGTGCACCAGGCTCAGGATCTTGAGCGCCGAGGCGCTGTCGGCGTAGGTCACCACCAGGGCTTTCGCGCGCATCAACCCGGCGGCCAGCAGCACCTCGCGGCGCGCCGCATCGCCGAACACGACGCTTTCCCCCGCGGCCGCCGCTTCCTTCACGCGCTGCGGGTCCAGGTCGAGTGCGATCAGCGGCATCGACTCCTGCTCCAGCAGGCGCGCCAGGTTCTGGCCGCTGCGCCCGTAGCCGCACACGATCACGTGCTGCTCGGCGGACATGGTGCGCGCCGCGATGGTGTGCAGCGCCATCGCCCGGTTCATCCACTCCGCGGCGCTGAAGCGGCGCACCATGTGCTCGCTGCGCTCGATCAGGAAAGGCGACAGCAGCATGGACAGGATCAGCGCCGCCAGGACGATCTGTTCGGTCTCGCCGCTCAGCACGTTCCAGTGCCCGGCGAGCGAAGCCAGCACCAATCCGAATTCGCCGCCGCCGCCCAGCGCCAGGCCGGTGCGGATGGCGGTGCCCGGCTCGCTGCCGAAGGCGCGCGCCAGGGCGACGATGATGGCGGTCTTGAGCCCGTGCAAGGCGACCACCACGACCGCCACCCACAGCCAGTAGCGCGCGACCAGCGCCGGGTCGAGGCGCATGCCGATGGTGACGAAGAACAGCCCCAGCAGCACGTCCTGGAACGGCCGGATGTCCTGCTCCACCTGGTAGCGGTACTCGGTCTCGGAGATGAGCATGCCCGCCAGGAAAGCGCCCAGGGCCAGCGATAGCTCCATCTGCCGCGTCAGCCACGCAAGCCCCAGAGTGAACAGCAGCAGGTTGAGCATGAACAGCTCCGGCGACTTGCGCCGGGCGACCAGATGGAACCAGGGTCGCATCACGCGCTGCCCGAGGAACAGCACCAGGGCCAGCACCACGGCGGCTTTGAGCGTGGCCAGCCCCAGGCTGCGGGCCAGCACCTCGGGGCCGGCGGCGAACGCCGGAATCAGCACCAGGAAGGGCACCACAGCCAGGTCCTGGAACAGGGCCACGCCGATGATCTGCCGGCCGTGCTGGGAGTTCAGCTCGAGGCGGTCGGCCAGCATCTTGCCGATGATGGCGGTGGAGGACATCGCCAGCGCCCCGCCCAGCGCCAGGCCGGCGAACCACGGCAGGCCCAACGCGAGCGCCAGACTCAGCACCAGCGCCACTACCACCGCGACCTGCGCGGCGCCCAGTCCAAACACCACGCCGCGCATCGACACCAGCTTGGGCAGGCTGAACTCGAGACCGACGCTGAACATCAGGAACACCACGCCGAACTCGGCCAGGTAGTGGGTATCCTCGGTCTCGGGCACCCAGGCCAGGGCATGGGGCCCGATCAGGATGCCGACGAGCAGGTAGCCAACCAGAGCTGGAAGGCGCAGCAAGCGACAGACGACGACCACGACGACCGCGGTGGCGAGCAGCAGCAGAGCGATCTCGAGTGCGTCGCGCATGTCCGCGGAGGATGGAGGATTCGAACCGGATTCGGCGCGGGCAGCGACGACTTTAGCACACGGCCGATGCTCGCCACGGTCGCGCGGCGGACCGATCGCGGTATACTGCCGCGCCATGAGATCGGCCGCTGCGGGGAAATCGCCTGCTGCGGGGAAATCGCCTGCTGCGGGGAAATCGCCTGCTGCGGGGAAATCGCCTGCTGCCGGTGGGAGCGCACCCGCCGCCGGGAGATCGCCCGCCGCCGGCAAGTCGCCCGCCGCCGGGACCCCCAGCGCGAGCGCGCGGCCGGTCGCAGCGCGGCGCGCGCTGGACAGCGCGCGCCGCGTGCTGGATATCGAGGCCACCGCGGTCGCCGCCCTCGGCGCGCGCCTGGACGACAGCTTTGCGCGCGCCGTCGACTTGATCCTCGCCTGCAGCGGGCGCGTCGTGGTCAGCGGAATCGGCAAATCGGGCCACGTGGCCTCCAAGATCGCCTCCACCCTGGCGAGCACCGGCACGCCGGCCTTCTTCTTGCACCCGGCCGAAGCGAGTCACGGCGACCTGGGCATGATCACCGAGCACGACGTCATGGTGGCGCTGTCGATCTCGGGGGAAAGCGCCGAGCTGCTCGCGATCGTGCCGCTCGCCAAGCGCCGCGGAGCGAGGCTCATCGCGATGACCGGCAACCCGCGCTCCACGCTGGCGCGCGAGGCCGACGCGCACCTGGACGCCGGCGTTGCCGAGGAGGCCTGTCCCCTGGGCCTGGCACCCACCGCCAGCACCACCGCCGCCCTGGCGCTGGGCGATGCGCTGGCGGTGGCGTTGCTCGAGCTGCGCGGCTTTAGCGCCGAGGACTTCGCGCGCTCCCATCCGGGCGGGACCCTGGGACGGCGACTGCTCACCCATGTGCACGACGTGATGCGCGCCGGCGACGCCTTGCCCACGGTGACGCGTGACGCGACCCTGTCGCAGGCGATCCTGGAGATGTCGCGCAAGGGCATGGGGATGACCGCGGTGCTGGAAGCCGACCGGCGCGTGGCCGGCATCTTCACCGACGGCGATCTGCGCCGTGCGATGGAGAAAGCGATCGACCTGCGCGCCACGCCGATCGAGGAGCTGATGACCCCCAAGCCGCACCGCATTCGCGCCGAGCGGCTCGCGGTCGAGGCGGTGCGGCTGATGGAGGCGCACCGCATCAGCCAGGTGCTGGTGGTGGACGAAGCGCAGCGGCTGATCGGGGCCCTCAACATGCACGACCTGTTCCGTGCCGGCGTCGTCTGAGCGTGCGGTCCCGGCTGCGCTGGCCGAGCGCGCCCACGCCATTCGACTGTTGGTGCTGGACGTCGACGGGGTGCTGACAGACGGCACGCTGTACTTCTCGCACGGCGGCGAACAACTCAAGGCGTTCCACATCCAGGACGGCCTGGGCATCAAGCTGCTGCGTGCCAGCGGGGTGGAAGTGGCGATCGTCACCGGGCGCCGCTCCCAGGCGCTCGAGCAGCGGGCCCGGGAACTGGGCGTGGAGCGGCTGTTCCAAGGTGCGGACGACAAGCTCACGGCATTCTCCGCGCTGCTCGCGGCGCAGCAGCTGCAGCCGGCACAGGCGGCGTGCATGGGAGACGATCTGCCAGACCTGCCGCTGCTCACGCGCTGCGGCCTGGCCGTTGCCGTGCCAGACGCGCCCGAGGCGGTGCGCGCCCGCGCTCACTACGTCACGCGCCGGGCCGCGGGACGCGGTGCGGTACGCGAGGTGTGCGAGCTGCTGATGCAGGTGCAGGGTACGTTGGCGCGCGCGATCGACGACTATCTGAAATGAGAGACCGCTGGCTCGCCTACATCCCCGCGCTGCTGCTCGCCGGACTGGCCCTGCTCACCTACTGGCTCGATCAGCGGGTGCAGCCTCTGGGAGCGGCGCGCGACGGCGGGTTGCCCAACCGGCCCGACTTCATCGTCGAGAACTTCCAGGCGATGCGGATGCACCCGGACGGCACCCCGCGCTACCTGGTGGCCGCCAAGAAGATGCTGCACTATCCCGACGACAACAGCGCGCTGCTGGAATACCCGGAGCTCACCCACTTCGAGCCGGACAACGCGCCGGTATCGATCCGCGCCAACGAGGGCAGGCTGTCGCCCAACGGCGAGGACGCCATCTTCAGCGGCGACGTACTGGTGCGGCGCGTGGCCTACGACGGGAGCGAAGAGCTCACCCTGTCTACCAGCTGGCTGCACGTGATCCCGGAACAGAACCTGGCCAAGACCGACCGCGAAGTGATCATGACCAGCGGCAACAGCACGCTGAAATCGGTTGGCCTAGAATTCAACAACGCGACGCGCACGCTGAAGCTGCTGTCCAAGGTCAACGGCACCTTCGCAACGCCGCCGAAGACGGAGTTACCGTGGCAGCAACGCCGGTAGTGTCGCTCCTGATGCACGCGCTGCACCGCACTCCTTTGCCGCGCACGATCGCGGCGCTCCTCGCCGCCGCGTTCGCCGCCGGGCTGGCCGCAGCGCCGGCGCGCGCCGAGCGCGTCGACCGCGAGAAGCCGGTCAACATCGAGGCCGATCGCATGACCGTGGACGATGTCAAGAAGGAGAGCGTGTTCGAGGGCAACGTCACGCTCTCCCAGGGCACGCTCATGCTGCGCGCCGACCGCGTGGTGGTGAAGCAGGACGCCGCGGGCTTCAACTTCGCCTACGCGTACGGCAAGCCGGCCTATTTCCGGCAGAAGCGCGACGGCGTGGACGAGTACGTGGAAGGCTTTGCCGAGCGCATGGAGTACGACGGTAAGCAGGACAAAGTGCAGATGTTCACCAACGCCCATGTCAAGAAGGGCCTGGACGAGGTGCGCGGGGATTACATCTCCTACGATGCGGTCACCGAGTTCTACCAGGTGATCGGCGGCGGCCAGCAGGCCGCCACCCGCACCAACCCGCAGGGACGGGTTCGGGCGGTGATCCAGCCCAAGAAGCGCGACAAGCCCGCGGCCGCCCCGGGCGCGCCTGCAGAAGCGGCGCCGGTCGCCGAGAATGTGAAAAAACCTGCCGAATGACCAGCGTCACCGACCGGTTCCCGCAGATGCACCCGGCCCAGGCCGCCGAACCGCGCAGCGAGCTGCGGGCCGAGGAGCTGCAAAAGCGTTTCAAGGCGCGCACCGTGGTGCGGGACGTCTCCCTGGCGGTCAGCAGCGGCGAGGTGGTGGGCCTGCTGGGCCCCAACGGGGCGGGCAAGACCACCTGCTTCTACATGATCGTGGGCCTGATCCCCAGCGACGGCGGGCGCGTCGTCCTGGACCAAAAGAATCTCAACCACATGCCGATACATATGCGGGCGCGGATGGGCGTGGCCTACCTGCCACAGGAGGCCTCGATCTTCCGCAAGCTGACGGTGGCGGAGAACATCCAGGCCGTCCTCGAGCTGCAGCTGCGCGACCGCGAGCAGATCGAGGCGCAGCTCGAGTCGCTGCTGAACGACTTGCACATCGCTCACCTGCGCAACAGCCCGGCGGTGAGCCTGTCGGGCGGGGAGCGGCGGCGGGCGGAGATCGCGCGGGCGCTCGCCAGCCACCCGCGATTCATCCTGCTGGACGAGCCCTTCGCCGGGGTCGACCCGATCGCAGTGCTGGACATCCAGCGGATCATCCGGTTCTTGAAAGAGAGGCAGATCGGCGTGCTGATCACCGACCACAACGTGCGCGAAACCCTGGGCATCTGCGACCGCGCTTACATCATCAACGATGGCTCGGTGCTCGCTTGCGGGGCGCCCGAAGAGATCGTTTATAATGAAAGCGTGAGAAAGGTCTATCTGGGTGAGCATTTCCGGCTCTAGCGACAGCCCCGACAAGACCGCCGTCTTCGGCACGGCTTCTCCGCATCGCAAATCCGTTAATGAAGCATTCTCTTCAGCTCAAGCTGTCGCAGCACCTCACGCTCACGCCGCAGCTCCAGCAGTCCATTCGGCTGCTGCAGCTTTCCACCCTTGAGCTGAACCAGGAGATCGAGCGCTTCCTGCAGGACAATCCTCTGCTCGAGCGCGACGAGGGCGCCGAGGAGGAAGGCAACGGCGCACAGGCGCCGGCCGCGGCGCCGGTCACCACCGAGCCGACGACCCCCGCCACCACCAGCACCAGCACCACCAGCACCACTTCCCAGGAAGAGAACGAGCAGAGCAACGCCCCCGAACCCGAGCAGGATTGGATTCGCGACGACTCGGGCGGCAGCTACGGCGGGCACGACGACGGCGAGGACTCGGACTACCCGCAACTCGCCGCGGACGCGCAGAGCCTGCGCGACCACCTGCTGTGGCAGGTCAACCTGCTGAAGTGCTCGGACCGCGACAAGAAGATCGTGGCCATGCTGGTGGACACGCTCGACGACGACGGCTACCTCACCCAGGATCTCGACGAACTCGCCGCCATGCTGCCCGCGGAGGCAGGCATCGACCGCGAGGACCTGCAGATCGGGTTACGCCACCTGCAGCAGCTCGAGCCCGCCGGCATCGGTGCGCGCGATCTGTCCGAGTGCCTGGCGCTGCAGCTCGAGGCCATGCCGGGCGACACGCCCTATCGCGCCGAGGCGCTCGCCACGGTGCGCAACCACCTGGACCTGCTCGCCTCGCGCGACTATGCGCGCCTGAAGAAGCTGCTCAAGTGCAGCGACGAGGTGCTGCGCGGGACCCAGAATCTGATCACGCGTCTCAATCCGCGGCCGGGCGCCAACTTCTCCGGCGAGGAGGCGCGCTACATCGTCCCCGACGTGGTGGTGAAGAAGATCAAGGGCCTGTGGCGCGCATCGCTCAACCCGGATGCGATGCCGAAGCTGCGCATCAACCGCATGTACGCGGATATCCTGCACCGCAACCGCGACGCCAGCCTGCAGCAGCTCGCCGGGCAGCTGCAGGAGGCGAAGTGGCTGATCAAGAATGTGCAGCAGCGCTTCGACACCATCTTGCGCGTGTCCCAGGCGATCGTCGACCGCCAGCGGCACTTCTTCGAGCACGGCGAAGTCGCCATGCGCCCGCTGGTGCTGCGCGAGATCGCCGACACCCTGGGCCTGCACGAGTCCACGGTTTCGCGGGTCACCACGCAGAAGTTCATGCTCACCCCGCGCGGCATCTTCGAGCTCAAGTACTTCTTCGGCAGCCACGTCACCACCGAAACCGGCGGGGCCTGCTCGGCCACCGCCATCCGCGCCTTGATCAAGCAGCTGGTGGCCGAGGAGGACTCGCGCAAGCCGCTGTCCGACAGCCAGATATCCGAGATCCTGGGCAAGCAGGGCATCGTGGTGGCGCGTCGCACCATCGCCAAGTACAGGGAATCTCTGCAGATCCTGCCGGTCAATCTGAGGAAGTCGATCTGACTCGAACAAGACAAGGAGCCGCTAGATGAATCTGCAACTGACCGGGCACCACCTGGACATCACGCCCGCGATCCGCAGCTACGTCACCTCCAAGCTGGAGCGCATCACGCGCCACTTCGACCACGTCATCGACGTGAACGTGATCATGTCGGTGGACAAGCTGCAGCAGCGCATCGAAGCGACCGTGCACGTGCGCGGCCGCGACATCTTCTGCGAGAGCATCGACGCGGACATGTACGCCGCGATCGACGGCCTGGTCGACAAGCTCGATCGCCAGATCCTCAAGCACAAGGAGAAGGCCGTCGAGCAGCGTTACAACGGAGCCAACCGCCACCGCGCGGGCGGGTGAGCGACGGGGAGCGCGCTTCAGGTTCAGCCGCGGCGCGACTCTCGTGGCACCCGCGATGAGCTTTCTCGCCTCGCTGCTCCCCGCCTCCCACGTCGCGCTCGACATCGCGGCGCAGGACAAGCGGGCGTTGTTCGAGCACGCGGCCGCCCTGCTGGAGGGCAAGACCGGCATCAAGCGCGGGCACATCCTCGACAGCCTGCTCACACGCGAGCGCATGGGCTCCACCGGCCTCGGCCAGGGCATCGCCATCCCGCACGGACGGGTGAAGGGACTGCTCACCGCCGTGGGTTGCTTCCTGCGCACGCGCACACCGATCGCCTTCGATGCGCCGGACGACGACCCGGTACGCCTGATCTTCGTGCTGCTGGTGCCGGAGAAGTCCACCGACGCGCACCTCGAGATCCTGAGCCAGCTCGCGGAGATGTTCAGCGACCGCGAGATGCGGGCCGCCTTGGCCGCGGCGCCCGACGCGCTGGCCGCGCAGCGCCTGATCGCCGGCTGGCAGGCCCGGGCGGCCAGCTAGCGCACGGCATGCGCTGCGCTTAAGATCCCATGCCGCTGGTCACCGTAGCGCAGCTGTTCAAGGACAACCAGGAGGCGCTCAAGCTGTCCTGGCTGGGCGGCGAGGCGCATGCCGGCAACGCGCTCGACACGCGCCGCATCTATCAGGCGAACGAGGGCCTGATCGGGCACCTCAACTTCTACCACCCGAACTGGATCCAGATCTTCAGTCCGACCGAGGCCGCCTATTTCTCGGCGATGCGCGAGGCCGACTGCGAGCAGGCCCTGGCGCGGTTGCACGCCAGCGGTCTCGCCTGCGTCATCGTCAGCGACGACGAGCGCGCGCCCGACACGCTCAGACGCTTCGCCGAGCGCGTGAAAGCGCCGCTCATCGGCTCGCCGCTGCCGAGCCTGCAGATCATCTGGGTGATCCGCACCTACATGGGCCGAGCCCTGGCCGAGTTCGTCACTCGCCACGGCGTGCTGCTCGACGTGCTGGGCATGGGCGTGCTGCTCACCGGCGACAGCGGCGTGGGCAAGAGCGAGCTGGCGCTGGAGCTGATCACGCGCGGTGGCGGCCTGGTGGCCGACGACGTGGTGGAGCTGTATCACATCGCGCCCGAGACGCTCGAAGGACGCAGCCCCGAGCTGCTGAAGGATTTCCTCGAAGTGCGCGGCCTGGGCATGCTCAACATCCGCACCATCTTCGGCGAGACGGCGGTGCGCGTGCGCAAGAATCTGAAGCTGATCGTGCAGCTGGAGCGCCCGGTCGGCGGCGTGATCCCCGGACTCGAGCGTCTGCCGCTCACCGCGAGCTTCGAGGAGATCATGGGAGTGAAGGTGCGCAAGGTGGTGCTGCCGGTGGCGGCCGGCCGCAACCTGGCGGTGCTGGTGGAAGCGGCGGTGCGCAACTACGTGCTGCAGCTGCGCGGCATCGACAGCACGCAGGAGTTCATCCAGCGCCAGGAGCAGCACTTTGGCCGCGAGCCCTGAGCTCGGCCCGACGCAGGCCGCGACGGCAGACCGCGACGCGGCGGCTGCACCGCAGATGCGCGTGATCCTGGTGACCGGCATGTCCGGCTCGGGCAAGAGCATCGCGCTCAACGTGCTGGAGGACATCGGCTATTACTGCGTGGACAACCTGCCGGCGAACCTGCTGGTCGAAGTGGTCGATTTTCTCGCGCAATCGGGCTACACCCGCGTCGCGGTGAGCGCGGACGTGCGCAGCGGCCCCACGCTGAAGGAACTGCCCGCTTCGGTGGCCGAGCTGCGCCGGCGCCAGGTGGACCTGCGCGTGCTGTTTCTCGACGCCAAGACCGGCACGCTGGTCAAGCGCTTCTCCGAGACGCGCCGCCGCCATCCGCTGTCGGACGACACCCGGACGCTGCCGGAGTGCATCGACGCCGAGCGCGCAATGCTGCAGGACATCGTCGCCCTGGCGCACCGCATCGACACCAGCGAGCTCAACACCAACGCGCTGCGCGCCTGGGTCAAGGATTTCGCCGGGCTCGGCGGCACCGGCATGACCCTGCTGTTCCAGTCCTTCGGCTTCAAGCACGGCATCCCGTTGGACGCCGATCTGGTGTTCGACGTGCGCTGCCTGCCCAACCCGCACTATGATCCGGTGCTGCAGCCGCTCACCGGCAACGACGACCAGGTGGTCGCCTTCATGGAAGCCGACGCCGACGCTCAGAGGATGCTGGCCGACATCTCCGCGTTTCTCGACGCGTGGCTGCCCTGTTATCTGCGCGACAACCGCAGCTATCTCACGGTGGCCATCGGCTGCACCGGCGGACGCCACCGCTCGGTGTACTTCAGCGAGGTGCTGGCGCGGCGCTTCGCGCCGACCTTGCCGGTGATCGTGCGGCATCGCGAGCTGGCGCAGTGA
>Ga0187893_10014697_pt1 | contig 10618 bp, 4 predicted proteins | sample MA1701074metaG_FD_139574 | JGI IMG/M metagenome (GOLD analysis project Ga0187893, IMG submission 139574) | White microbial mat communities from a basaltic lava cave in the Kipuka Kanohina Cave System on the Island of Hawaii, USA - MA170107-4 metaG ...
ACTACAGCGCTTGCTGGCGTTTTACGAGAGGATGCGAACTCAATACCGCGACACTGCAGAAGGTGAAAAGGTGATTGCGGCGGCGTTTCCCGATCAGAGACCACCTGCGGCACAGGGCGGGTTGCCGGCCTGGATCATGGTGGCCAATTCTCTGCTCAATCTCGACGAAGCCGTTACCCGGGAATAATTCGGAGTTGCGGGAATGGAGCGGAGGACCTTCGGATGACCCAGACTATCCAGGGGAGCTGTGAAAAAATTGAAGCTCGGCTCCTTCCGGGAAGCAGCGTGAGCGGCGTGCGCACTCCATCAGGTGGAACGCGCTCCGCACGCGTTTTGGGATCTCTCTGATAGTCAGGATCGTCCAGAATTCAATTTTTTCAAGCTCCAGGGGGTTAACGATGAACCTTGACGAAGAAGCCAAGTCGCAGGTTACGCGGAGACACTTCTTCCGTTCAGCCGGGGTCAGTGTGGGCACGATCGCATTTGCGTCGCTCCTGAATCGCGATCTGTTCTCCAACGTTCCGGCAGCGGTTGCTGAAGCGCCTCGCCAAAAACGGGTACATTTTCCTTCCAAGGCAAAGAGCATCATTTTTCTGTGCCAGGACGGCGCCCCTTCCCACCTGGATCTTTTCGACTACAAACCCAAGCTGCAGCAGTACCATGGGACGCCTGTGCCGGAAGAATTGGTGAAAGGGGAGCGGTTCGCTTTCCTCTCCGGAAGGCCTCAATTGCTCGGCCCTCAATTCAAGTTTGCCCGCCACGGTCAGACCGGCACCTATCTGTCCGAACTTTTGCCTCATATTGCCGAAGTCGTCGACGATGCCGCGTTCGTTTATTCTCTGACCACCGATCAGTTCAACCACACGCCGGCGCAGCTGAAGCTCTTTACGGGTCACCAGCGGCCCGGGCGTCCCTCGATGGGCTCCTGGCTTACCTACGGACTCGGCAGCGAAAACGAGGACCTCCCGGGCTTTGTCGTGCTGGCCTCAGGACGGGGGACGCGCTGCGGCTCGGCCTGCCATGGTGCCGGGTTTCTTCCGACGAGATATCAAGGAGTGCCCTTCCGGTCGGGGGGAGACCCGGTACTGTTTCTCTCCAATCCTGAAGGAGTTTCCAGCGGGATTCGCCGCGACTCCCTGGACCTCATTCGAGATTTGAACGCATTGAAACTGAAGAAGCACGGTGATTCAGAGATTGAGACTCGGATCGCGGCTTATGAGATGGCTTACCGAATGCAAACGAGTGTTCCGGACCTGATGGATATCTCCAAAGAGCCGCCTTCGATCCATGAGATGTATGGGACCGAGCCCGGCAGCAAGAGTTTTGCGAACAACTGTCTTTTGGCGCGCCGGTTGGTGGAACGCGGCGTCCGCTTCGTTCAGTTGATGCATGGGGAATGGGACCACCACGGGGGAACGCGCACCAGTCTGCGCCGCGACTTGCCAAAACGCTGCCACGAAGTCGACCGTGCGAGTGCAGCGCTTGTGAAGGATTTGAAACAACGGGGAATGCTCGACGAAACACTGGTGATCTGGGGCGGGGAATTCGGACGCACGCCGATGCTGCAAGGCGAGCCGGACGATCCGAACGTCGGCCGCGATCACCACCGCACATTCACCATGTGGCTTTGCGGAGGCGGCATCAAGCCCGGAGCGCGGCTAGGTCAGACCGACGAAGTCGGCTATCGCGTCGCCGAGAATCCGGTCACCGTGCACGATCTGCAGGCGACCATCCTGCACTTAATGGGCATTGATCACTCGAAACTCACGTTCAAATTTCAAGGCCGGGATTATCGGCTCACCGACGTTCACGGAGAACTTCTGCGGCCAATCTTAAGTTAAGGGTAAATCTCCTGCCCAGGGCGGGTGGGGCAGCGATCCCCCCTGAAGCAAATCCGCTCCGAAGGTGAAGGGGCTGGATCAAAGCTTGCTCAGTAGTCTAAGGCCAACCTGAAGCCCCACACCTTTCCACAGATCTTGAATATCTGAAATGTCGTATACGAAAAACGGGAAATCATATGGCTAACTCATCGATTCGAATGAATAGTGTCAGACAAATCAATGGGATAGCGTGTTCCGGGCACCTTTCAGAGTGGCATCAAGATTGCTCCTACTCCTAAGAATCGCTTTGCTCAGTTCCATGACCGTGCTGGCTTTGTTGCTAAGCGCCGCTTAAGTCATGGCCCAATCAACCATCGGCCGAATCATTGGCCCGATCAAAAAATTGCGCTCACGCTGCTCGTCAACTAGTCCACGCGAATCTGACAACCCGGCTGTTGTCAGTGTGCGTGTTCGAATAGAACTCTATCTTATAAGGAGAAAGTGAACTAATGAGTCGAGTCATAGCTATAGTCGCAGCCTTGATGCTGCTTCTCACTCCCGATTCGAGCGTCGCGCAGACCTCGTTTGGGACCATCACGGGCGTTCTAAGAGATTCATCTGGAGCGGTCCTGCCGGATGCTGAAGTAACGGTGACCAACAATAAGACAGGCATTGCCCGAACGGTAAATACGGATTCCAACGGCAACTACGTTCTGCCTTCGCTCCCTCCCTCTGATTACACAGTTTCAGCCGAACTCAGGGGATTCAAGAAAGCTGTCAGCGCCAACGTTCCCTTAGAGGTTAATCAGAGACTGCGCGTCGACTTGGTACTGGAGGTGGGTGAGATCACCCAAACCGTGGAAGTTCAAGCTGAAGCACCGTTGCTTCAGAGCGAGTCTTCAACGGTCGGCACCGTGATTGCAAACAAACAGGTGGTTGAGCTGCCTTTGAACGGTCGAAGCTTTACCGAGTTGACTTACCTTATTCCCGGTGCGGTCCGTCAATCTGGCGCGACATTCCAAACCACTGGCAGCCGTGTGTCGGTTAGCGGGGCACGCGCAGAAGACAATAACTACACGCTTGACGGCGTGAACAACAACGAGACGTTCTTCAAGGCGTTTGCGGTACAGCCATCGATTGACGCGATTCAGGAATTCAAAATCCAGACCAACATTACCTCGGCTGAATTTGGCCAGGCAGCAGGCGCCAATATCAACGTCGTGACGAAATCTGGAAGTAATGACATCCACGGAGTGTTGTTCGAGTTCCTGCGTAATAATGCGTTTGATGCCCGGGATGCTTTTGCTCCTACAAAACCCACCTTCCGGCAGAATCAATTTGGTGGTCAGGTCGGCGGTCCAGCCATAAAGAACAAGACGTTCTGGTTCTTCAACTATGAAGGCTTCCGTTTCAGGAGGGCTGCCACCGCCTTGGGAACGATCCCAACGCCAGAGATGTTTAATGGGAATCTGGCATTCGACCACACAGGGAAGCCTTTACCGCAGATATTTGATCCAGCCACGACCCGAATGGTCAATGGCAGGCTGGTGCGTGATCCATTCCCGGGGAACATTATCCCCGCCAACCGAATTGACCCGATTATCAAGCAATACATTCAGACGTTCTACCCGGCCCCCAATCTTCCGGGACAGAACGCCAACATCATCAATACCCAGTCGGGCTCTAGAGACACAGATCAATACACGGCTCGCGTCGACCACAAAGTGAATCAGAACAATAACTTATTCAGCCGCTTCTCTTACGTGCAATCGGAGCAATTTACACCAAACGCTCTTCAGACCCATGGCGAGACGCTGACCAACGCGTTTCGAAACTTCATGGTTAGCGACACGCACCTATTTAACTCGACCACGATTCTGGACGTAAAGCTGGCTTACCATCGCAACAACCTGCAGATCGCCAACAGCACACCGGGCGGACTGGAGGGCGCTCGACAGTTTCTCACGTCAACGGGGATTCAGGGCGTGCCAATCAAAAATGATAACGTCCCGCTGCGGCCTCAGTTCTTCATCGCGGGATTCTCAAATCCGGCTCAGAACGGATTTCCGTTCCCCGACGACACCTACCAGATTCTAGCGAGCCTGAGCAAAACGAAGGGCAAGCACTTCCTTAAGTTTGGGATGGACTATCAGAATCGCCGGAACCTTGACGACGGCTTGTTTTCGGCCAACGTAGACTTTACGAAAACACCCACGGAAGATCCCCAGAATGCTGCGGGGACCGGCCATGCAGTGGCTTCTTATCTCCTCGGGCTTCCAACCAACGCTCTGAGGAACGTCGGGGACACCACGGCGTTGATGCGCTGGAGTGGTTACTATTTCTTCTTCCAAGATGACATCAAGGTGAACTCAAGACTCACTCTCAACCTTGGATTGAGGTACGACTATACCCAGTGGCCGCGCCATCGCGACAACAAGCTGGGATCATTTGACCTGGAAACGGGGCGGTATATTTGGGCAGCGACGAACCCAATCACGGGAGAGGCTGCCAATACGTTCCCAACCGTGATCCATCCGGACCGGAACAACTGGGCGCCTCGAGCTGGCTTCGCTTATCTATTGGACAGCAAGACGACCGTTCGGGCCGGATATGGCTGGTTCTATAACACCAACTTCCTTTGGGAAGCGCAAGGGATTCGTGGCAACTGGCCCTTCGCCATCAGCGAAACCAAGACCAATCTGAACGCCACGACCATTGATTCTCCGCTCAGAACCACGTTTTCTCCCCAGACCTCGACCGGCCCCGGCACTAACGTCCCGCCGGACGCTCAGCACATCGCCGGTCGTAACCGCCGCGTCAGCTATATGCAGCAGTGGAACCTGCATTTACAGAAAGAGGTAGCGGGTGGGTTGGTATTGGAGGCAGGATACGTCGGGACCAAGGGATCCAAGGCCTCCATCTTTGCAAACGCGAATACGGCGCCTCCGGGGCCGGGAGCGGTGCAGCCGCGTCGGCCGTTTCCCCAACTCGGTCCCACCAGTTTGATGACCGATATCGCCAGTTCCATTTATCACGGACTGCAGTTGAAAGCTGAGAAGCGGTTCTCCCAGGGACTGGCATTTCTCGGCAGCTACACCTTCAGCCGAAATATCAACACCGGCGGCGACGGGTTCTCGATGAGCGCTTCTCCCCAGGATCCCACTTGCATTGAATGCGAACGAGCGCTTTCCGCTTTTCACCGGACGAATATTTTTGCTATGAACTTCGTTTACGAACTTCCGTTTGGAAAGGGTAAGCAATTCGGATCGGACTTGGGAGGGGCGGCCAACCACATCCTGGGTGGATGGCAGTTCAACGGAATTATCACCGCGAGTTCAGGGCAACCCATTAACGTGACAATTCCCAGGGATATTGCCAACATTGGAGCCCGCTCGATAAGTCAGCGACCTAATGTGAGCGGGAATCCCAATATTAGTAATCCGACCTCCACGCGTTGGTTCGACACTTCTGTGTTCTCCCAACCGGCACCGTTCACTTATGGCAATGCGGGCCGGAATATCATTACTGGCCCGAGCAATCAGACCTGGACTTTGGGTTTTTACAAGAATTTCATGATTAGAGAACCTCACTCCCTTCAATTCCGGGTCGAGATGTTTAACGCCTTTAACAACGTGAACTTCAACAATCCAACCACGAACTTCGACTCGCCTAATCTGGGCCGCATCTTTGGTTCAGCCCCGGCGCGGCAGATCCAGTTTGGGTTGAAGTATTACTTCTAGACTTTAGGTTGTTGTTTGCTTACAGGGTGCCTCGGGAGCAGTCGGCCCGGCGCACCCTGTTTTCTTTTGTGGGCGGATAACGCCGTACCGCGGTCTTGGAGTGTCCGATTTCAGAACGGCCGCCTGAAGTTTGTACATTTGTCCCCCTTTTCCAAGGAGGACAAAAAAGCGCGCAGGGCGCGCCGGCCGCTCTATGAGCGGCCGCTACAATTTCTCACAGATCCCCTCCAGTGATTGGTTTGAGAACCAGCGGAGAAGCCCCAAAATCTGTGTTACTTTGTATCCATGGCTTGGTTAATCTTGCGACGACCGCGCCGATTCCTTGTTGCGCTGGTTTTGGCTACTTCTCTCCTACACTCGGGTTTGACAAGACGACAGGGTCTTGCCCACCACTCTCCAGAAAATCCCTCTTATAAAAGGGAGAAGGAAGGCGAAGCCTTCAGGGTGTTGTCTGGACGGGTCTTGCAAAGGCTAACGGACAACCCCTTGGCGCTTCGCGCCGCCCCTTTTGTTAAGGGGGAGTATGTTCGTCGGTCATGGGTCAGCCGCACGGGAGACTCTCCGGAAAAGCAAATCCAGATTCACCTGCAGGCGGCGCAAGCAGCCGAGAAGGTCAAAGACTACGATAGCGCTGCAGCCGCCTACCAGAACATCCTAAAGATTCGCCCCCAATGGGCGCTCATTCATCAGAGTCTTGGAGTGGTTTACCATCTGGACAGTCGCTTCCCTGAAGCGATCTCGTCCCTGGAAAGAGCCTTGAAACTGGACCCTTCCTTGTTCGGCTCGCAGCTCTTTCTCGGAATGGGGTATTACCGCACGAACCAGTTTCTCAAGGCGATCCCAGCCCTGGAGCAATCCATCAAACTGAATCCCAAGCTGGCCGAGTCTGAAGCGCGCCTCTGGCTGGGCTCCAGCTTCCTCGCGCTGGGGCGCTTCGAGGAGGCGCTCGCGCAATTTCGCCGATTGTCTGAAATCAAACCCGGCGACTTGGAAGCACTCTACAATCTGGCGGAAGCCCGAAACCGCTATTCGTCTGCCTTGTTCGAGAAGATCACCGCATTGGATCCCGAATCCCCGGAAGCTCATCGGCTGCAGGCAGAGTGGTTCGAGTGGCAGGAGAAGGTGGAAGAGGCTATTGGCGAATACCTGCAGGTGCTGAGCGCACGCCCGGAATGGGAGGGAATTCACTTGACGGTGGGCAACCTGTATCTGCGGAAAGGCGAACTAGCGAAGGCAGCTCAGGCTTTTAAGGCGGAGCTTCTCCTCGCTCCTGGTGACCCGGGCGTTGCCAAGCTGTTGCAGGCTGTGCAAACCCGCCTACGCGGAACCGAGTCCAGATCCGAAAGCGGCTCCAATGCGGGTTCCGAGATTAAGGACGTGGGAGCTACCAGCGCTGTTAGCGCATCATCATCGAGTCTGATGACACAGGGAATTCGTCTGTTCCGTGCCCGCGATTTTTCCGGCGCTCAAGCGTTGTTCAAGCGAGCAATCCAGACACATCCGAAGGACCCGCTGGCCAAGTTGTATCTGGCGCGGAGCAACTTCTCGATGGGTCATTATGATCAGGCTATTGAGCTCTTGAAAGAGCCAGGCCAATTTGGCGCCCATGAATTGGAGGCTTTGTACTGGGCGGGAAAATCGTATCAGGAACTGGCAGCGGTCACCCTTCAGCAAATGATCGACATCGATTCCAACTCTTATCGGGTGCATCAGATGTCTGGAGCACTGCTCGAAGACAAGCGAAAGTATGCCGAGGCCATCGACGCTTATCAGAAAGCATTAAAGCCTTCTCCTGATCTAATGGGCATCCGGTTTGCAATCGGGAATGCCTATTGGAAGATGCAGAACCTGGAGGAAGCCCTGGTTTGGCTGCAGGACGAGCTGGCCAGAAATCCTTATCACGCATTGGCGAATTACAAGGTTGGAAGCATTAATTTGTCCAAGGGAAACGCAGATCTGGCAGTTCCGTTTCTTGAAAAGGCTGTTCAAGCCAACCCGGCTTTGCTGGCCGCCCAGCAGGACCTGGCCAAGGCCTACACCAGCCTGGGTCGTCACGAAGATGCCATTGCGAAATTGAAGTTGGTTGCTCAGGCCGATCCCGAAGACGCTTCGATTCGCTATCTTCTTTCTGGGGCTTACAAGAAGATTGGAAAACTGAAAGCAGCGGAAGTGGAACTCAAAGCGTTTACCGAGCTGCGTGCCAGGCAGGACCGCGAGCGACGCGAGCATTTGCAGAAAAGGATTGTGGTGGATCAACCGCCAACACCCGCGAAGGTGAGCAGTCAGCCGTAACCAAAGGTCACGGCGAGTGCCAGGTCCCCCTTAACAACGAGGGACTATGAAGAAATTGCCGCAATCTGCGGTTACGGGATTCCCCATTAGAAAAGGGGGAAGCGTCAAAGGCGCCGGGGTTGTCTGGCGAGGCCGGAAAGCCAATTGGGGGTGGAGCCTCCGAGATACGGAGCTGTCATCGCTTCGGTGTGACGAATCTGCCAGGACAACCCCCGAGGCCTGCCTCCTCCCCCTTTCTTATTCTTAAGGGGGACTTCAGTGCCGAAAGCCGGTCTGTCGCATGGCCTTGACGTTCGAAGATGGATTAGAGACATGAAGTGTAGGCTCCCTGCATTGCTAACGTTGATGCTTCTCCTTTTGAACGCCCGTCCGGCTTTGTCCCAAGCCGTTTCGCAAAGCAAGAGTGCTGAAGCCCACCTCTTGCGGGGCTTGGCTCACCTGGACAAGGACCAAAATGAAGACGCCATCAAGGAATTCATCCAGGCGATTGCCGCGGACCCGAAGGGGGCCGAAGCTCGCTACCAACTGGGCCTCGCCCAATGGAAGATGGGCCGGCCTATGGAGGCGTCCGCCAATCTTGGCAGAGCCCTCCAGTTGGCGCCGGATCACACATTGGCTCGATACTATCTTGGACGCACCTTCTTGCAGTCAGAGAATCTATCGAAGGCTGTCGAGTCCTTTGAGAAAGTAATTCAGCTGGGCAGTGGAAAAGCGGTTTTGGACGAGCATTTCCAGCTGGGCAAGATGTATCTGACCCTGAAGAAACCGGCAGACGCGATTCGGGTGCTTGAAGCCGGTACGAAGGTTCAGCCTCGGGACGATCGTCTTTATGCTCAACTGGGCAGGGCCTACTTCTCTTTAGGCCGAAAGACGGAGGCGGAGGCAGCTCTGGCAAGATCAAAGGAGCTGCGCGACTACCAACGGGAAGCGACCCGCCGGCTTCTGCAGGGTTCGGAGCTTTTGAAGGCGGGCGAGGTTGAAAAGGTCCTGCCGATTTACCAGTGGTTTCTCAATTCAGAAGATATCGACGACCTCGTTTCTCTCGGTATTCAGTTCGGGCAGCACGGCCTGCACGAACCGGCGACCCAGCTGCTCACAAGAGCGCTCCAGTTGTCGCGTGATTTGTTCGAAGCGCATTACAACCTGGGACTGATCTTTTTTCGCACCGGCAAAGCAGAACAGGCCGAGTCTCACCTCGAATCGGCTGTGGCTCTTCGTCCTTATTCGTTCGAAGCCAACTCGGTTCTCGGAGTGGCCTTAAGCCAGCGGGCAAAGATCGATGAAGCAATCGCTGCTTTGCAGCGCGCTGAAATGTTGAGGCCGGATGACTTGAAAGTCGCGACCCTGCTGGCGCTGCAACTGACCGAAGGACGCTATTACAGCGAGGCTGTGAAACTCCTGGGTCGTTCGGTGAAACGCTGGCCAGACAATCTGGACCTGCGCTTGCTGCTGATTCAGAACTACCACCGTGACCAGAAGTATGAGAAAGCGGTACAGGCTGCGGAACAGACACTGAGCCTCTTTCCAAATGCCGCTCGCGCGAATTTTGAAATGGGCTATCAACTTCTCACTTTTGGCCGCATACAGCAGTCGAAGTCATTTCTGGAAAAAGCCATTCGGCTGGACCCGGAGCCTCCTGACGGATATGTGGCTCTGGGAGAGGTGTTGGCAAAGGAAGACAACCATCCTGAGGCGATCCGGTGCTTCCGCCTGGCTCTGGAGCGGGATGCTTCTCATGTGGAAGCTGCGCTAGGTCTGGCCAAGTCCCTGCTGAGGATGAAGCGCTACTCGGAAGTCGTTTCTGAGATGCAAAGAGTGATTCAGCTGGATCCGGTCAACCCTCAACCTCACTTTCATCTCTCCCAGGCCTTTCTGGGGTTGGGAGACAAGGAGAAGGCCCAGCAGGAAACTGAGACATTCCAACAGCTCAATCAGCAGCGCATGGTGCGACGCGATCAGGAAGGGGGAAGGGAGTTGCCGGCGAGATGAGCGTGTGTTGTTGGAAATCAAAGATTCCTTGATTTGCTCTGGATCGCTTATGGATACTCACCAACGTCGGTCTTCCTCTCCCGCGTTGGGGCGAGGGGAGCCGAGCGAGACATGTTTTTCATGCCTTCCCGGGTTTGTGTTGGTTTTCCTCCTTTCGACGTTTTTTGCTTCATCTCCTGTGCTCGGGGCGGTTCCCGCTGATTGGGAAGCAATGACCAAAGCGGAGCTTGGGCGGGGAAACCTGGAGCTGGCCCGTAGAATCGCCACATCGGCATTAAGGGACGCATCCAGCGCACCAGCCGCTCACGAATGGCTGGGACATATCGCCTTCCAGGAAAAAGACAACCAGCAGGCGATTTCGCATTTTCAGGCGGCCAGCGCCGGGGGACGTTCTGCGCTTGAAATGACCAAGGACTGGTCAGCCGCTCTGCTTGCGTTGGGGCGGCACTCTGAGGCGCGAGATCTCCTGGAAAAAGCCCTGTCGCAGGATGCTTCTCAGACGGACCTCCGTTACCGGCTGGCCGCCAGCTACTCCGGCGAGGGAAGTTGGAAGGAAGCCTGGCCGCACTGGGAAGCCGTCTACCAGCAGGGAGTGCGGCACAGCGGTGTGCTGCTGCAACTGGCACGGGCGCGCTTCGCCACCGGGCACGACGTTGAAGCGGTCGACCTTCTTGTTGACTATGCAGCGGCCACTGCGGCCATTGACCCTCTGTTTGAGGCCGGAAAGCTCCTCTTTGAAAAGGCCCTGTACCGGCAGGCTCTACTGCCTCTTCAAAA
>Ga0187893_10014698_pt1 | contig 10618 bp, 6 predicted proteins | sample MA1701074metaG_FD_139574 | JGI IMG/M metagenome (GOLD analysis project Ga0187893, IMG submission 139574) | White microbial mat communities from a basaltic lava cave in the Kipuka Kanohina Cave System on the Island of Hawaii, USA - MA170107-4 metaG ...
CTTCCTCGGCGTCAATACGCTGATCTGTACGGCCCGACTGCCGGTGATCGCATCCGTCTGGCCGACACGGAATTGCTCATCGAAGTCGAGCGCGATCTGACGACGCCGGGGGAGGAAGCCAAGTTCGGTGGGGGCAAAGTCATCCGTGACGGGATGGGGCAGTCGCCGGCTGCGACGAGCGCGCGAGGTGCCCTTGACCTTGTCGTGACGAATGCCGTCATTCTGGACTACTGGGGCATTGTGAAAGCCGACATCGGAATCAAGGACGGCCGTATCGTGGGAATCGGCAAGGCGGGCAATCCAGATCTGATGACCGGAGTCACGGCTGGGATGGAGATTGGTCCCGGTACCGAGGTGATCTCCGCGGAGGGGAAGATCGTCACAGCGGGGGGGCTGGATACCCACATCCATTTTATTTGTCCACAGATCATCACCGAAGGGTTGTCTGCCGGCCTCACGACCTTGATTGGTGGGGGCACCGGTCCGGCCACCGGCACGAACGCGACAACCTGTACGCCTGGTGCCTGGAACATTGCCCGCATGCTGGAAGCAGCAGACGGGTTTCCCATCAACTTGGGCTTTCTTGGAAAAGGCAATGCCTCGCTCCCGGACGGCCTCAATGAGCAGGTCGAGGCCGGCGCGATCGGGCTGAAGCTGCATGAGGACTGGGGGACAACGCCTGCGGCCATCTCAAATTGCCTGGATGTGGCGGAACGGTACGACGTGCAGGTCGCGATCCATACGGATACGATCAATGAAGCCGGGTTTGTGGAAGACAGCATCAAGGCCTTTGCCGGCCGGACGATCCACTCCTTCCATACGGAGGGAGCGGGCGGCGGTCATGCCCCGGACATCATCAAGGTCTGCGGTGAACCAAATGTGCTGCCGTCCTCCACGAATCCCACCATGCCCTTCACCGTGAACACGATGGATGAGCACCTGGATATGCTGATGGTCTGCCACCACCTGAACCCACGAGTCCCAGAGGATATCGCTTTCGCCGAGTCTCGCATCCGACGCGAGACGATCGCGGCGGAAGACATCCTGCACGACATGGGTGCGATCAGCATCATGTCGTCTGATTCCCAGGCGATGGGACGGGTGGGGGAGGTAATCATTCGCACTTGGCAGACGGCGCATAAGATGAAGGTGCAACGTGGACAGTTGGCACCAGATGGAAAGAAAATCCAGTCGCAGCCGAACGACAATGTCCGGGCGAAGCGGTACGTCGCCAAATACACGATCAACCCGGCGATTACCCACGGCATCGCGCATGAGGTTGGCTCGATTGAGGTGGGAAAGCTGGCCGATCTCGTGATCTGGAAGCCGGCCTTCTTCGGTGTGAAGCCGGAGATCGTCGTCAAGGGTGGCTTCCCCATGGCTGCTGCGATGGGCGATCCCAATGCTTCAATTCCCACGCCACAGCCAGTCCTCAGCCGGCCGATGTTTGGAAGCTTCGGCCGCGCTCCCTACAGCACGAGCCTCACGTTTGTGTCTCAGGCGGCGCTGGACCGTGAGGTACCCAGAAAGCTTGGTCTCCAGAAGCGCGTGGCGGCCGTGAAGAAATGTCGCGGCATCGGCAAACGAGACCTCAAGCTCAACGATGCGCTCCCCAAGATCGAGGTGGACCCGGAGACCTACGAAGTGCGAGCCGACGGCCAGCGGTTGGTGTGTGAGCCGATGGCTTTGCTCCCGATGACGCAACGATACTTTCTTTTCTAATGAACACCCTTTCGCTGCTTCATGGCATTCGGTTCGTTGACAGCTTCTTTCCGTCCGGCGGGTATGCCTTCTCGTCTGGATTGGAGGCGGCGGTGCAGGGCGGCGCGATCAGAAACGCTGAAGACTTGGATCGCTATGCGACTGACCTGCTCCGGAAGGGCACTGGGCAGCGCGAAGCCGTCGCTGTAGCACTGGCTCATGAGGCGGCAGCCATCGGCCATTTGCCATCAGCTCTGAAAGCCGATCAGCAGTTGGATACGATGCAGCTCTGCCGGGAAACGCGCATGGCTAGCTGCCAGATGGGTCGGCAGGTGATTCGGATTGCTTGCGATCGAGTAGACGCACCGGCGATCCTGCGTGATTTTTTAGCTGAAGTTGAATCGGGCCGGTCGCCCGGACATTTGGCCGTCAGCCTGGGACTGACCCTTGGGGCCTTCGGATGGAGGAAAAAGGAAGCCGTGGCCGCCTTTCTCTATCAAAATGCCGCGGGCTTGGTCTCAGCTGCCTTGAAACTGTTGCCGATCGGGCAACGGGAAGGTCAACGGCTCTTGGAAAGCTGGCTGCCGTTGATTGAAAAGCAAAGTCACGAGGTGGAGTCCCGCACAGAGATGACCTCGTGGACGCCGGTCCAGGACATCTACGCCATGAGACACAGCCGGCTGGAATCACGACTCTTTCGGTCATAAGAGCTTATGGCAGATGGCGTATAGCAAGAAGGGAGAAGAAAGCCGGCTCTTGCCATAAGCCATAAGCTATAGGCTCTTCGCATCTTCATGCACGATCATCATCACGGCAGTGGAAAGCCGACACAGGCCCGGGCGGCCCACCTTCCCGTCATCGGCATCGGCGGGCCGGTGGGGTCGGGCAAAACTGCTCTGGTCGAGGCGCTGTGTAAACGGCTGCGCGATCGCTACAGTCTGGCGGTTGTGACCAATGACATCTTCACAAAGGAGGATGCGGAGTTTCTCACCAGGCGCGGGGTGTTGCCCTCGGAGCGCATCATCGGGGTGGAGACCGGCGGCTGCCCTCACACGGCGATTCGAGAAGATGCCTCGCACAACCAGGAAGCGATTGACGATCTGGTGCGCCGGTTCCCCAACGTGGACCTCATCTTTGTGGAGAGCGGCGGCGACAACTTAGCCGCCACCTTCAGCCCCGAGTTGGTTGACCGTGTGATCTACGTGATTGATGTGGCTGCCGGCGACAAGATCCCGCGGAAGGGCGGTCCCGGCATTACGCGGTCGGATCTCCTTGTCATCAACAAGATTGATTTGGCTCCCCACGTTGGCGCCGATCTGTCGGTGATGGAGCGAGACAGCCAGCGCATGCGAGGTGACCGCCCGTTCATCTTTACGAACCTTCTCACCGGGCAAGGTCTTCCGCAGGTGGTGGAATGGGTAGAACGACTGCTGTCCGAACGGTCTCACCTTGCTCAACGGGTCTGACCATACTGCCAGTCAAGCAGGGCCGAGCCATGACCGCCGGTGATGAGCGTGAGACCCTTGCCCGCGTCGGGCGGGTCGGCGAACTTGTCCTGGACTATTCTCGGCAAGGACGGACCACGGTTCTTTCCGGGTTCCAGAGTCGAAGCCCCTGGCACCTGTTTCCCCCGATCTCCCTCGATGACACAGGCTGCGCCTATACGCTGCTGCTCAACCCGTCCGGTGGGCTTGTCGGCGGGGATCAGCTCTCACTCCGCGCGAGGCTCGGCCCTCAGACTCATGTCCTGTTCTCGACACCTTCGGCGAATCGGACTTACCGGTCGGTCTCCGAACCCTCCATCCAGTCGGTGGACCTGATTGTGGGCTGTGACGCCATTGTTGAGTGGCTCCCTGAGGTCACAATCCCCTATGCCGGCTCGCGATTTTGTCAACGGATTCACGCTGAGCTTGGATCCGGTGCAACACTCCTGCTCTGGGATGCGCTCGCGTCTGGAAGGATGGCCAGAGGCGAACGCTGGGCCTTTGCCAGCCTGGAAAACGAGATTCGGATCAGGACTTCTTCAGGCCAGTCGGTGTTGGAACGATACCGTCTCAATCCAGCCGAACGGGGCGGGGTGGGGCTGGCGACTGCCTGGGACTATGTGGCATCGCTCTATCTAGTCAATGATTCAGTCAATTCAGAAGTCTGGAAACGGGTGGAGGAGCAGCTGACAGAGATCCTGGACGCGCATTCTGGCTTGGTATTGGGGGGAGTTTCTCAGCCTGCCCTGCCAGGCTTGGCCGTCAAATTGGTAGCCCGCTCGGCGCAGGACCTGAACGCGACACTGGAAGCCATGTGGGGAGCCATCCGGGCGCAACTATGGGGGCTTCCAATCCCGGCTCTGCGGCGGTATTGAGCCCAAAAAGCACTTGACAGGCTCGTTCCCCCGATGGTATGAGTGTACGCAGTTTGCTGGAGACAATGACGTCTCCACATCAGTCGCAGAAGTACTGGTAAGCGGACAAAGGCGTCCTCTGCCCTTCGTGGGGGGAGGGCGTTTTTTTTTGGGTCAGGATGCTGAAAAGAAGTGATTGGAGGAGCTAGGTTGGCCTCCGTGCTCGCAGAACGCGCACGATAATGCTGTGCTCGTTCGATGCGCGCAGTTGAGGCCAACCCAGCTCCTTCTTATGGAGAAGGCGACCAACATACTGCTTGCGGATTAGCGAGAAATAGTTATGAGGCTCTTTCGTATCGCCATGGTCCAGATGAATCCCACGGTTGGGGATCTGGAGGGGAATGTTCGGCGGATCACCACCTGGCTCCGGGAAGCCCGTAAGGACAAGGCAGAGCTGGCGGTGTTCCCGGAGCTTGCGATCACCGGCTATCCACCGGAAGATCTGCTGCTCAAGCCGAGGTTTCTCGAAGACAACCGTCGGGCTCTTGAAGAAATCGTCCGCACTTGTCGCGGCCTTGCGGCGGTGGTCGGGTATGTGGGGCAGGGTGGTGGGTCTCATCAGAAGCCGGCCCATCCGATGGTCGTCCCGGCTGGCCGGCACGAGCTCTACAATGCGGCCGCGGTCATCGCCGATCAACGGCTGGTGACAACCTATGAAAAGCAGTATCTGCCGAACTACGGGGTCTTCGACGAAAGCCGATACTTCCACCCAGGTCGGCGCATCCCAGTTGTGGTGCTCAACGGCATCGCCTTGGGCGTGAATATTTGCGAAGACATCTGGTTTCCCGAGGGACCCTGCCGCACCCAGGCCGCGGCAGGTGCCGAAGTAATCGTGAATATCAATGCTTCGCCCTTTCATGTCGGAAAGAGCCGGTTTCGGGAGCAGATGTTGGCAACCCGCGCCAGGGAAAACGGTGTGATCGTGACCTACACCAACCAGGTAGGCGGTCAGGACGAATTGGTCTTTGACGGCAATAGCCTGATCATAGACCAGAACGGTGAGGTGATCTTGCGGGGCAAGGTCTTCGAAGAAGACCTATTGGTTGCTGATCTGAACATTGCCGCAGTGGCCCGCACGCGACTGGCTCATGGGCGAAAGAAATGGCCAGCCGGGCGGACTGGAGCAGTAGTTGAGCGCGTGGTGATCTCGGAGTCCTATCGGCCAAAGAGACGCACCAGGCTGATACCCGGCAATGCGGCTCCGCTGGACCCGTTGGAGGAGGTCTATCGCGCCCTTGTCGTGGGTGTGCGTGACTATGTCAGAAAGAATGGGTTCAAGCAGGTGGTGATTGGGTTGAGTGGGGGCATTGACTCGGCGCTAACCGCAGTCATTGCCGTGGATGCGCTGGGTTCGGCTAATGTCCTGGGCGTCTTCATGCCTTCTCCCTACACCTCTCGCGAAAGCCGTGAGGATGTGGCGGAACTGGCTCGCCGCTTGCGGATCGAGTTGCGCACGATTCCGATCACGGCTCCCTTCAGCTCATACCTAGAGTCTCTCGCACCATCCTGTGAATGCAGGGCCGCCGACACGACCGAGGAGAACCTCCAGGCTCGGATCCGGGGCAATCTCCTGATGGCACTCTCCAATAAGCTAGGGCATCTCGTGTTGACCACCGGCAACAAGAGCGAAATGAGCGTGGGCTATGCCACGCTGTATGGCGATATGGCAGGGGGCTTCGCCGTCATCAAGGATGTGCCCAAGACGATGGTCTATGACTTGGCGCGCTTGCGCAATCGAATGGGGAGGACCACGGTCATTCCCAAGCAGACCCTGGATCGGCCTCCATCAGCCGAGCTGAAGCCGAACCAGAAGGATGAGGATACCTTGCCGCCCTATTCGATCCTGGACCCGATTCTGAAGGCCTATGTGGAGGAGGATCGGGCGCCAGAGGAGATTGTGGACCTGGGGTTCGAGCGGGAGACGGTCGCGCGGGTGATCGCCATGGTGGACCGCAGCGAGTATAAACGACGGCAGGCTCCGATCGGGATCAAAATTACGCATCGGGCCTTCGGTAAAGACCGCCGGATGCCGATCACAAATGGCTACCGAACGATTTGAACAGGAACGAGTTCACCCCGAACCGAAAATAATCCCTGGCGACCAGTGACACGGCAGCCGATACGGTCCAAGGATTTTCGGATCGGGGTTCACACGACAGAGGCACAGGCGAGCCAACGTACGAACAGGTGTCCCTCGCTGATCGCATTCACAAGGAGGCTATTGTGACGGCCATTGTGACAAAGGTGGCGCGGTATGGGGTCCTGATCCTGGGGATCATCGGCTGTGTACTCATGTGGGCGACCGGCGCCTCGTCACAAGAGACGCCGCCGCTGCCGGCTTCAGCGAAGATTGACAGTGGAGACACGGCCTGGGTGCTCGCGTCCTCTGCCTTGGTGTTGGTCATGATCGTGCCGGGGCTGGCGCTGTTTTACGGAGGGCTGGTGCGGAGCAAGAATGTGATCGGCACGATGATGCATAGCTTCATCATCCTCTGCGTGGTCAGCCTGCTGTGGGTGCTGTTCGGGTACAGTCTGGCGTTCGGACCGGATCGAGGAGGAGTGATCGGAGGGCTCGATTGGGCCGCCCTGAACGGCGTCGGCTCTGTCCCCCATCCGACCTACGGTTCGACAATCCCGCATCTGGCCTTCGTGGTATTTCAACTGCTGTTCGCGGCTTTTACTCCGGCGCTTATTGCCGGTGCCTTTGCCGAACGCATGAAGTTCAGTGCGGTTCTGCTGTTCACCATCCTGTGGTCAATCTTTATCTATTGCCCGCTGGCTCATTGGCTCTGGGGAGGCGGGTGGCTGAGCAAACTGAGGGCTTTGGATTTCGCCGGAGGAGCGGTTGTGCACATCAACTCAGGCGCCGCCGCGCTGGCCTGCGCCGTGGTGTTGGGACGGCGCCGTGGCTGGCGAACCGACTATATGGCTCCGCACAATCTCCCGTTTGTCCTCCTGGGCACGGGGCTGCTGTGGGTCGGATGGTTCGGCTTCAATGGCGGGAGCGCCAGGGGAGCCAATGCCATCGCCGTGGGCGCCCTGGTTGCAACCCATCTCGCCGCCTCGACGGCGGCGCTGGCCTGGATGACGGTGGAATGGATGCACCGTGGCAAGCCTACCGTCCTGGGTGTGGCCAGCGGGGCCGTGGCTGGCCTGGCCACCGTGACGCCCGGAGCGGGCTTTGTGGGGCCGCTGTCCGCCGTGTTGATCGGGGGCGCAGCCGGCGTGCTCTCCTATTTCGCCATTGTCTGGAAGGGGAAGATCGGCTATGATGATGCGCTCGATGTCGTCGGGATCCACGGTGTTGGTGGCACCGTGGGAATTCTGGCGACCGGGCTTCTTGCCTGCAAGGCCTTGAATCCAGCCGGGGCGGACGGCGTCTTTTTTGGCAACCCTGCACAGTTCAGCATCCAGACCCTGACAGTTGTGTCGGCAGTGGTGTTCTCCTTCGTCGGGACCTATGTGATCCTCAAACTAGTTGATGGCTTGATCGGGTTGCGGGTCACGCCGGACGAGGAGGCCACCGGGTTGGATATCAGCCAACACAGTGAGCGCGCCTATTCATAAGAAAAAGAGCTGATGGCCGATAGCGTATAGCGAGCGCTTCAGGTCCTAGCCATCAGCCATAAGCCATCTGCTCTGGAGGTCATATGAAATTAGTCGAGGCGATCATCAAGCCGTTCAAGCTGGATGAGGTGAAGGATGCGCTGCTGGAGATTGGCATCCAGGGCATGACGGTGACGGAGGTCAAGGGGTTCGGCCGCCAGAAGGGACACAAGGAGACCTACCGTGGAACCGAGTACACAATCGAGTTCGTGCCCAAGGTCAAGATCGAAGTCGCAGTCACGGACGGCCAGGTGCAGCGCGTGATCGAGACCATCACGAGGACGGCGAAGACCGGCAGTATCGGAGACGGCAAGATTTTCGTGCGGGATCTTGGCGCCGCGGTCCGCATCCGCACGGGTGAGACGGGGGAGAGCGCACTGTGAGCCTAACTCCTGACGTCCAGCGGGATGTCGAGACGCAAGCAGCCGGCACAACCCTCGCCGGGCAGCGAGAGACGATCCGTCAACGGTTATGGGACGGCGCCTCCGGTGCGGAGGTCATGGCGGCCCTGACAGAGTTGGTGGATGGCCTCATTATCGGCCGGTACCGGAACGTCGTGCGGAGGATGGACGAGTGCGCAGCGGAGGCCGGGTTCCAGCACTGCTGCCTCGTGGCGCTGGGGGGATATGGCCGACGCGAACTGGCTCCCTACTCCGATATTGACCTCATGTTTTTGTACCGGCCAGAAGCTGCTGCGGTGGTGCCGGAGTTGGTTCGGCAGATGTTGCACCAGCTCTGGGATATCGGCTTTCAGGTGGGTCACAGCGTGCGAACCATCCAGGATTGCCTCGAGCTGGCCTCAACCGATCTGACCGTCAGGACCTCCATGATGGAAGCCAGATTCTTGGCCGGGAGTCCTCAGCTCTTTCAGGAGTTTCACCGCCGGTACTTTCGGCGAGTGGTGGCCCGGGGGGCGGATCGCTTCATTGAGTACAAGCTTGAGGAGCGCCGTCGCGAGTATGAAAAGTTCGGAGAGACGGTGTATCTGCTGGAACCCAACGTCAAGAAGAGCAAGGGCGGGCTGCGGGACCTCCACCTGCTCCAGTGGGCCGGTATGGCCAAGCATCAGGCCGCAACGATTCTTGACCTGTCTGATCGGGGTATCCTCTCCCGACAGGATTACCGAGCGCTGAGCGAGGCGCGCGAATTTGTGTGGCGTGTACGGGCCTTCATGCATCTTCATGCAGGGATGGCCCAGGAGATTCTCACGTTCGACGAACAGATCTGGCTGGCAGGACGCTTCGGGTTCGAGGACCGTCCGCATTTGCTGGCGGTCGAGCAGTTCATGCAGCTGTACTACCGTCACACGATGGGGCTCCACGAGCTCTGCATGCGGTTTGTGGATCGTTGCCGACGTGTGCCAGTCTGGCGCCGCCTTGCCAGTCTCTTGCCCTCACCGCGGGTGGACGGGTATTTCCTAGTGACCGGGGAACACCTCACGGTGCCGGCAGAGTTGCGCAACCGGGTGTTGGACAGTCCGGACTTGCTACTTCGGCTGTTTGATCTGGCCCGCTGCCGCCGGCTCACGATTGATACGACGGTGCTAGAAGAGATCCACCGACACGTGGAGACGGTCTCGGACGAGGCGTTTCGCACGCCGGGGGTGAGCCGGATCTTTTTACAGATCCTGTCGGGGCCTGGTGTGGCCGACACTCTCAACGCGATGCACCGAGCCCATCTCCTGGAAAAGCTCATCCCGGTATTCACGACGGTGCGAGGGCTGATGCAGTTCAACCAATACCACAAGTACACTGTGGATGAGCACAGCCTGCTGGCAGTTGCGAAAGCCGAGGAATTGGGCCAGGAACCAGGGATTTTCAAGGAGGTCTATGAGGAGATCCGCCGCAAAGATCTGCTTCATTTGGCGGTCCTCCTACATGACCTTGGGAAGGGCCGCGAGGAGGACCACAGCGAGGTCGGGAAGGCCATTGCCGAGGAAACCGCAGCTCGCTTGGGCTTTGACGAGCAAGAGACGCGCACGCTGGTCTTTCTGGTGCATCGCCACCTGCTGATGGCCCACACCGCCTTCCGGCGGGACCCCTATGACGAAAAGGTGCTGTTGACCTTTGCGCGAGCGGTCGCAACGCCTGAGGTGCTCCGCAAACTGTTTGTGTTGACCGCCGCCGATCTCGCGGCGGTGGGGCCAGGCGTCTTGACCAAGTGGAAGGAATCCTTGTTGATCGAGTTGTATCTGCGGACCTTGCCGGAGGTCTCGGGCGAGCGGGAGACCGGGGCTGGCCCAGAGCGTCTCAAGAAACTGGCAGATGAGGTTGCGGGTGAAGCGGCAAGGTTGGCGAAAAACGGTATGGATGCTCCGTGGATCGAATCGCAACTGGGTCAGTTCCCGGTACGCTACATATATGGGACCCCTCCGGCGAGAATCGCGGCGCATCTGGCGGCCATTCAGCTCCTGCGTCCGGCCGACGCCTTGGCCGAGGGAAGCTTTAATGAGGGCCTCAGCACCTGCGAATACAGCGTGGTGACATTCGACGATCTGACCCCGGGCATCTTTTCTAAGATCGCAGGCGTCATGGCTGCCAAGGGGCTCCAGATCCTGGACGCGCAAATCATCACTCGCGATGACGGGATCGTGGTGGACACGTTTCAGGTAAGCGACCCGGACTTCGCCGGCCCACCGCCGAACGAGCGTTTGGCGAGCGTTGCCCGGACCATTGTGAGAATTCTCAAAGGCGAGGACACGGTCGAGAATCTGGTCAGCCGCTCCAGCCGCCTGCCCACGGTGCGGCGGCTTCCCTCCGGTGGACAGCCCACGGAAGTGCATGTGGACAATGAGACCTCGGACCGTGCGACCATCATCGACGTGTTTGCCGACGATCGGCAGGGGCTGCTGTATGTGATCACCCATGCCATTTTCAAACTAGGCCTGTCGGTGCAGGCGGCGCGCATCTCGAC
>Ga0187893_10014700_pt1 | contig 10618 bp, 8 predicted proteins | sample MA1701074metaG_FD_139574 | JGI IMG/M metagenome (GOLD analysis project Ga0187893, IMG submission 139574) | White microbial mat communities from a basaltic lava cave in the Kipuka Kanohina Cave System on the Island of Hawaii, USA - MA170107-4 metaG ...
ACTCATCTCGAAAATCGATACTCGGGGAGAAGGCGTTCCGGTCGTCGTTTTCAATCCACTGGGCTGGTCTCGCACGGATGTCGTGGAGGTCAACGTTGGCTTTAGCGAATCCGGAGTTGTGGCTCTGAGCCTGGTGGATACTCAGGGAGTTCGTATTCCGTCGCAGATCACGGCTGCTGAACAACATGGTGACGGCGGTATGCGGAGAGTTAGAGTGACCTTCGTTGCCCGGGACGTGCCCGCGTTCGGATACAGCCTTTATCGTGTCTTGCCCAAATCGTCGGCGAGCAATGACAACCTCGAAGCCCGCACTGGTCGTGAGGCGGTGGCCACGCGAATGGGAGACTCTGTGGCGCAGCACGATACAGGCTCCATCGAAAACGAATTCTACCGTGTGACGTTCAACATGTGGACGGGCGAAATAACCAGCCTGCGCGACAAGGCAAATCAATGGGAAAGCTTGAGCGGCCCGGCCAACGTCGTCGCGCGCGAGCATGATGGAGGGGATTTCTGGGAGCTCTACGGAAACCTGCACGGAGGCCGGAATATAGCGATGATCAAGCCGCATTTCCCACCCAAAGCGGGCCAGGCCTTGTTCAGCAACGAGCAAGTGGGCGGCAGTGGCAGAAAACGGGAAGGGACCGTCTTCTCGGAGTATACGGTGTCGCATCCGTTCGGCAGCGGACAGTTTGCGACGGTGGTGCGCGTGTATCAAGGGATTCGGCGCGTAGACATCCGAACGCAGCTGGTTAACGAAGAGAAGTTTGTGCGTTACCGAGCTCTCTTCCCCACGATGGTCCGGAATGGAAAGAACACCCAGGAGATTCCGTTCGGCTCGGTGGAGCGTCCACTCGGAGTGGAGTTCCCAGCACAGAACTGGATCGACTACGGAGACGGCAGCAAAGGGCTGGCTTTGCTGAATCGTGGTCTGCCCGGCAACAACGTCGCTAATGACACGTTGATGCTTTCTCTGATGCGCTCAGCGCGGATTCAGGCGTACGCCTACCATGGGGGCTACGAACCTGGAGTGTCTTCTGATTCGGGCCTGGAAGTCGGCAAACAACTGACGTTTCATTACGCCTTGGTCCCACACTCGGGCGATTGGCGCGAGGCGGGGATCGCGCGCTCCGGACATGAATTCAATCATCCACTCATCGCAATGACTTCAGGCGCTCATCAAGGTCCACTGCCGAAGCAGTGGGGGTTGGTAGAGATGTCGAGCGCGAACGTGCTGGCGACGGTTCTCAAGCCCGCCAGTGATGGCTCAAGCGTGGTCAGAGTCTACGAGTCTTCCGGAAAAGCAACGCCAGGAGTTAAGATGAAGTTGCGTGGCAAGGTCAGTTCCGCAGAGGAATCCAATCTGCTTGAAGACGTCGGCCGGAAACTGGTTGTGTCGAATGATACGCTTCAGTTCGATATGGGTGCCTATGAAATCAAGACCTTCAAGTTGCGATTGCAGCCGCTTCAATAGTTTCTCTCCTTGCGAAGCCGAGCTGTGAAAAAATTGAGATGACAACGTGACGAACCGTGGACTCAGATCGCCCCCCCCTTTTCCAAGGGGGGACTTGAGGGGGGTAAGCCGTGTTGAATCAGTGTTTGGAGGTCACCACCCTAAAACCCCCTGTAGTCACCCATGTCCCCGAACCATACACCCCTTGTGCAAGGGGGACCGTTTCCGGGCGGTTGGTCGATTTTTTTACAGCCTCAGCGCATAAGGGGGAGACCAAGAGGGGGTCTCCTGCGCTGGAGGAGGATCTTATCCCAACTGTGACTTCCTAACAGATAGCTCGAGTAAAACGCATGAGTGACTGCCGGCTGGATACGGATCTCAAGATCAATGGAGTTCCTGCATTCTCCCTGGAGAACCAGGAACTTCGTGTCGTCGTGTTGTCCGGCAAGGGAACAGATATTCTGGAGTTTCGTCATAAACGCAGCGATGTCGATGTGCTGTTCAAGACTCCTTGGGGTGTGAAGAATCCTCAAACCTATGTTCATGACACACCCGCTGCCGCAGCTCCCTTTATGGATTTTTATCCGGGCGGTTGGCAGGAACTATTCCCTAATGCCGGGAACAACTGCATGTACAAGGGTGCCGAGCTGGGGTTTCACGGCGAGGTTTGCAAGGTGCCTTGGGAATTTGCAGTGCTGGAAGCCAGCCCTCAACAAGTGGCCGTGAAGTGTTGGGTACGAACCGTGCGTTGCCCGTTCTTAATGGAAAAAACTTTGAGACTTAGGTCGGATCGGGCGGCACTGGAAATTGAAGAGACGATCACGAACGAGGGCGCTGAACCTATGGACTTCATGTGGGGGCATCACCCTGCATTTGGTGCACCGTTTCTCGACGAGCATTGCCGCTTGTTTGCACCCGCCACAAGTGTCGAAACTGCCCACCCGTTGCCGGCTCATCAAATCCTGCCACCGGAGACGCGCTTTGAGCATTTTCCCCAGGTCCGAACCAGTGATGGCGATGCTTTCGACGTAAGCCGGATGTGGCCGCCCACTGCGGGGTTCTCTCATCTTTCCTACCTCACCGGACTCAAAGATGGATGGTATTGCCTTGTGAATGAAAAGACGCGGCTCGGTTTTGCTTTGCGTTGGGACCCCAGGGTGTTTCGCTACCTCTGGTTGTGGCAGGAGTTTTGCGGGACGTCCCAGTACCCTTGGTGGGGCCGGGGATATGTGACTGGAATTGAACCTCACAGCAGCATCCCGGGTTTGGGGTTGGAAAAGGCCATCGAGCGGGGAACACAACTTACCTTGGAGCCGAAACGCAGTCTGAGTACCCGACTGTGCGCTTCACTCTTTCAGGCCGAAGGTGATCCGAAGGGTGTGACAGAGGATGGGAAGGTCTTGTATTGACGAGCATGAGCAACGACGAAGTTCCCCTCCTCTGTTGAGGAGGGGATGCTATGGCCACAGGCCATAGCTGGGGTGGTTCGTGCTGCTGGGGTTCCAACCACTCCGCGCTGGCTTTGCCGCGCTGCCCCTCCTTATCAAAGGAGGGGAGTTTTCTCTTAGATCGAATTTGGCCAAATGAAACACGTCATCATCATGCCTGACCTCGGCCAAACCACCAGCGAGGCCAAGATTGTGTCCTGGTTGAAAAAGCCTGGCGACAAGCTGGCCATGGGCGAGCCGTTGTTGGAAGTTGAAACCGACAAAGCGACCATGGATGTCGAAGCTTATGTTGGAGGCTTTCTTCGCAAGCAGCTCGCGAACGAGGGAGACATGGTCTCGGCATCCAATCCTGTGGCTATACTAACGGACACCTTCGACGAGGAATTCGACGAGGATGTGAAGGCGAAGTCCAAGTCCGCTGCTCCAGTTGCAGTCACGGAGCGGGCGCAACCCATAACTTCCGCTTCTGCGTCGGGAAGTATCGCCGCTGTGCCTGCCGCACGCATGCTGGCAAAACAGCTTGGTGTTGAGCTGTCGGCTGTGCGCGGAACCGGCCCGCAGGGATTAATCACCAAGGCGGACGTTGAGCGCTCTGTTTCTCACGTTGGCAAAGTTGCAGCGACCAACCAGGAGAGCAAGGCGCGCGAGGCCATGGCCGCCCTCGCGTCGCGCAGCAAATCGACGATCCCGCATTTCTATGTCACACTCGATTTGGACATGGCTGCATCGGAACACTGGAGAGCGCGCTGGAATCAAAGTCATCCAGAATTGAAGGCATCTGTGAACGATTGCCTGGTTCGAGCTGCTTCCGCTGCTTTGGCCGACAGTCCCAGGCTGAACGTCAGAGTAAGTGACGGAAGGGCCGAGCAACAGCCCTCAGCCGACGTTTTGGTGGTTGTGGGAGTCGATTCGGGTCTGCTCCTGGTTCCGGTCGCGGACCCGCATGCCGATGCCGTCGAATTGTTCCTACAGCGCATGAAGACTGCCCTGAGTTCGGCCAAAGACGGGAAGATCCACGGAGCCAAAACCACTCCGTTGCTGGCGATTTCCAACCTCGGCATGTTTGGGGTGAAGGAATTTTCGGCGATCATCCCTCCCGGCTGCAACGCCATTCTGGCAGCAGGAGCTTTGAGGGACCAGGTGGTTTGGCGCGATGGTCTAGCTGAGCCACTGAGCGTTTGCACGGTCACGGTGTCGGCGGACCATCGCGCGGTTGATGGAATCGCCGTGGCGCAGTTTCTAGAAAGGATGCAGTTCCACTTGAATTCATTATGACGTCAACTCTCTTAACCAAAGAGCAGAAGCTGGGGATGTATCGCAAGATGCTGCTCTGCCGGATGTTTGAAGATCGCGTGAACTCGCTGTTTCTTCAGGGCCGAATGCCGGGAACGATTCATCAGGCCCAGGGACAGGAAGCTTGCGCAGTCGGTGTTTGCGAGGCGCTCAGGGAAGGCGACATGTTGACCAGCACACATCGCCCTCACGAGCACGCCGTCGCGCGTGGCATTCCGGTGAAATTCCTGATGGCCGAACTATTTGCCAAGAGCACGGGCTGCTGTCATGGCAAGGGTGGCTCGATGCACATGGGGGACGCGGAACTGGGAATGCTTCCAGCGATCGCCATCGTGGGCGGCGGCATTCCTCTGGCGACAGGCTATGCGCTGTCGTTCAAGTACCTCAAGAAGCCCAATATCGCAGCTTGCTTCTTCGGTGACGGCGCTGTGAATGAGGGTATATTTCACGAGACCGTGAACATGGCTGCGATTTGGAATCTGCCTGTGCTCTTCATTTGCGAAAACAACAAGTACGGAGCTTCAACTCTGATTGACTCGGTCATGAAGTTGAAAACCGTGAGCGCTCGCGCATCCGCCTACGGAATTCCGGGGATTACCATTGATGGGAATGACGTCGTTTCAGTCTACGAAGCCACGATAGCGGCGGGGGAACGGGCGCGATCAGGCCAGGGCCCGACATTGCTTGAGCTGGAGACCTACCGGTTTGCCGGCCATTCCCGAAGCGACCCTGGCCACTATCGACCGAAAGAAGAAGTGGCCGAGTGGAAAACAAAAGACCCTATCACTCGGTTTGAAGCCCGTTACCTTAGAGAGGGACTTCTAACCGATGAGATGATTGAGAGCTATAGAGCCAGCGTCGAGCTGGAGTTGAACGAAGCAGTTGAGTTTGCCGAAGCCAGTCCCAGCCCATTGCCCGAGGAGTGTCTTGTTGATGTCTACGTTGAATAGTGTACTGACGAAGCCCGAGGTAGAAGGCCGAAAACTGTCCATTGTCGAGGCTCTTCGAGAAGCGCTCCAAGAAGAGATGCGCCGCGATGAGCGGGTCATCCTGCTGGGGGAAGACATCGGAATCAAAGGTGGATTCGGCGGCGCGTTTACCGTGACGCTGGGCCTCAGCGAAGAGTTTGGTTCCGAACGAGTGATCGATACGCCAATCTCGGAGGCGGGGTTTACCGGCATCGCGGTGGGAGCTGCGCTTGGTGGATTGCGGCCGGTCGCCGACGTTCAGTACGCGGACTTTCTTTTCTTGGCTATGGACCAACTGGCCAACCATGCCGCCAAGATGCGCTACATGTCTGGAGGCAAGCTCAAGGTCCCCATGGTGATGCGAGCGCCAGTAGGTGCGACGACGCGTGGCTCACAGCACGCACAGTCGCTCGAGTCTTATTTCGTCCATGTTCCGGGCCTGAAGATTGCGTGCCCGTCCAATCCCTACGATGCCAAGGGACTGTTGAAGACGGCCATTCGCATGGATGATCCCGTCCTGTTTTTTGAGCACAAGCTGCTTTACGGAAGCAAAGGCTCCAGAAAGGAATCGGGCGGGCTCGAAGTGTTTGGCAGCGTTCCGGAGGGAGAATATTTGCTGCCTTTCGGTCAGGCCAAGGTCGTGCGCCCGGGCCGCGACGTCACGATCGTGGCGAATCTGTTGATGGTCCACAAATCGATGCTGGCAGCGAAGGCCCTCAGCGAGCAGGGAGTCGAAGCGGAGATCATCGATGTACGGACGCTGGCTCCGTTTGACTGGCAGACCGTGTTTGACTCGGTGAGTCGAACGGGCAGGCTGGTGGTTGTGCACGAGGACACGTTGACGGGAGGCTGGGGCGCCGAAGTGGCCGCTCGTGTAGCGGATTCCTGCATCGGATATCTGCAAGGCCCGATTCGTCGTGTCACCGCGCCGGATACGCCCGTTCCGTTTGCTCCTGTCATGGAGAACTTCTACGTGCCGTCTGTTGGCAAGATAGTCGCGGCGGTGAAGGAAATGTGTCAGTAGATCCCGTTAGAAACGGGGAAGCACGGTTGAACTGGCACCACCCCGTGCCGGCTGCGCCAGCACGTCCCCTCCTCGGTTGAGGAGGGGGAGCCGTTGAAGTGATGTGACTCGAGATGATAAATCGGCTGCACAATGTGCCGCAACTCAGGCAGAGGCGTCGAGAGCTCAGAAGTTCACGGACACCCGCTGAAGCGCTCCTGTGGAAGAACCTACAGCGTTCCCAAATCGACACCACGAAATTCCGACGCCAGCACAGTATTGGGCCTTATATTGTCGACTTCTACTGTCCCTCGTCTCGACTGGCTGTGGAGCTGGACGGACAACGTCGCTTTGATTCTACACGGTCTAATTACGATATGAAACGCATGCGGTTTCTGGAACAAAAGGGCATTCGCGTCCTTCGCTTTGAAAACAGACAGGTATTTGAATCGCTTGACCAGGTCCCGGGGACAATTCAAGCTCACCTCACCCAGAGGGCAGCAGCTACCGAGACAGCCTAGGCGTTGCTCGGGCTCCCCTCCTCAAATGAGGAGGGGCGTGCCGCGCAGCGGCACGGGGGTGGTTCACGGTGCCCTTGACGAGGTTGGCGACGTTAGTGACTGGTTGGGCCTTTCGGAAGTTTCAACACGACACAAAGTCCCATGGATGTTATCTGTCTCGGCATCTTGGTCGCTGATATCTTCGCCGAGCCCATTCCTGCCATTCCCGCTCCAGGTCAGCTCGGGCTGACGGATCGCTTCCTCTTGGGTGCGGGTGGTTGTGCGAGCAATACGGCTGCCTGCTTGAACCGCTTGGGCCGAAAGGTGAAGGTGCTTGGCAAAGTCGGCACCGATCTCTTTGGCGGCTTCGTCCTCGACGACTTGAGGCGTTTGGGCGTGGATTGTTCGAGCGTCGCGTTCAGCAAAACCCACCCAACCTCAGGCACCGTGATTGTCAATGTGACGGGCGAAGACCGTCGCTATATTCATTGCGTCGGCGCAAACGCCGATTTTTCTTTTGGCGATATCGATTGCTCGGTCCTGGATGGGGCGCGAGTTCTCCATGTTGGCGGCTACATGGTGATGCCAAAGTTTGGGGCTGAGGATCTGGCTCAATTGTTTCGAGCTGCCAGAGAGCGATCGGTGAAGACTGTGCTGGACGTCGTTACTCCTCCAGGTCTGGCGATGTCGCGTCAGCAGCTTGAGTCGATGCTTACTTACACCGATGTTTTTCTTCCCAATGACGACGAAGCGGAGGCGATGACCGGGTTGGAGGATCCGGTTGCGCAGGCGAGTTTTCTGTCGAATCTGAATCCTGCTTGCGACGTGGTGATTACGCTGGGAGCGCACGGCGCGGTGGCTGTCCGCAACAGAGAGATCATCCGGGCGGGTACATACTCCGTTCAATCTGTCGACGAGTCTGGGGCAGGAGATGCCTTCGCGGCCGGCTTCATCACCGGACTATTGGAAGACTGGCCTCTGGAAAAGACGTTGAGCTTTGCCAGCGCGGTAGGTGCCTCGTGTACCAGCGCCTTAGGCTGTACGGCTGGGGTATTCACGTTTGACGAAGCTCTGGCGTTCATGGCCCGGCAACCGTTGAAGATCGAGAGGGTCCGAGGTTAGCTTCTTGGAGGTTCATCATGTTTCGCTTTGATGCTGACAAGCCGGTTCATTTCTGCGACGGGTATACGCGGCGCGATTTCCTGCACGCTGGCACCCTGGGTTTGATGGGATTCGGGCTGAATCACTTTCTGTCGCTCAAAGCGGAAGGCGCTGTCCCGGAAGACAAGGACCTCAACGTTATCCAACTGTTTTTGGTTGGTGGTCCCAGCCAGCTGGACACTTGGGACATGAAGCTCGACGCACCACTCGAAATTCGCGGTCCTTACAAACCGATCAAGACCAACGTCCCTGGGATTGAGATCAGTGAAATCTTCCCACGCATGGCGCAGCATGCCGACAAGTATGCTCTCGTTCGGAGCCTTTACCACACGTCGGCCGCAGTACACGACATCGGGCACCAAATCATGCAGACCGGAAGGTTGTTTCAGGGCGGCGTGGTCTCGCCTCATTTCGGATGCGTCATGGGCTACAAGAAAGGCGGCCGGGGTGCGGTTCCAGCGCATGTGCTGCTGCCGAAACCTATCGGGAACACGGGCGGCGGCTTGCCTCATGGGCAGGATGCCGGGTTTCTGGGCAAGACCTTCGATCCGTTTGTTCTGAATGCGGATCCGTCCGACCCCAACTTCAAAGTACCGGACATGTTGCCACCGGAGAACCTCGCGGCAATGCGAACCGATCGAAGACGCGATTGGCGCAACGTGGTGGAAAAGTCGATCAAGGAATTGGAATCGGTCCCGGACGCTCGCCTGTACGATGCCACGTTTCACCAAGCCTACGGCTTGATGACCTCCACCAGAGCGCGCGAGGCCTTCGAACTGGAGAAGGAATCCGACAAGGTTCGCGATTCCTACGGCAGAAACCGTTTTGGCCAAAGCTGTCTGTTGGCGCGCCGGTTGATTGAGGCAGGTGTGCGCTATGTGACGGTCAACATGTTCGAGACTGTGTTTGATGAAATCACGTGGGACATTCATGGCTCCCGACCCTTCAGCCCCATCAGTTGTTACCGCGACCTGATCGGGCCAATGTTCGACCATGCATTCAGTTCGCTCATCGAAGATCTAAACCAGCGCGGTCTGCTGCAGAACACGCTGGTGATGGCGACGGGCGAGTTCGGCCGCACGCCCAAAGTGAATCCTGCAGGTGGGAGAGACCATTGGCCCGGATGCTGGACCGGTATCTTTGCGGGCGGCGGCATTCGCGGAGGGCAGGTGGTTGGAGCTTCCGATGCCATCGGAGGGTTTCCGAAAGATCGCCCGGTCAGCCCCGCTGAGGTTGCCGCGACGGTTTACCACCTCATGGGCCTCGACCTGGAGACGTTCTTACCCGCTCAATTGGGCCGCATCGTTCCTTTGGTGGATGCCAATGCCAGGCCCGTCCATGAACTGCTGGCGTGAGGTTTTCGTGTGACGAGACTCTATAGAACAACTCGGCTCCCCTCGCCCCAGCGCGGGAGAGGAGCTGGGGGTGAGGAGCACCACAATGTAATTGGCTGCTTGCCATCCCCAGATCCAGCAAGCAACTTCGGCATTGATCGCGAAGCGCCAACTGTGCGCAACCCCCCTCACCCCCAGCCCCTCTCCCGCGCTGGGGAGAGGGGAGCCAAACTTACCAGCCTCTTTGCAGGTTGCGTGTGTGTGTTGGTGCTGCTGTTGACTTTCACATCCGGCTTAAGGGCCTCGGACAAAACAGCCTCCGCAAATCAGAAATCGACTCTTCAAAAACTCACAATCTATCCTTCCCAGATTGTTCTCGGCTCTCAACGCTCCAGCCAGCGTATGGTGGTTCAAGGAACCTATGCGGACGGCTATTCCGAAGATCTGACCTCGAAAGCGCAGATTGTCTCTGACAATCCATCCGTGGTCCGAATTGAGGGAGACAGTGCCCTGCCCGTGACAAGTAGTACTGCAACGATCCAGGTCAGCGTCGGTCCACTGAAGAGCGAGACCAAAGTCACTGCCAGGAATATCGAACAACCGGCTGAGTGGAGTTTTCGGAATCATGTGATTCCGGTGCTCACGAAGACAGGCTGCAACATGGGGGCGTGTCATGGTGCGGCTGCCGGGAAGAACGGTTTCAAACTGACGTTGCGCGGCTACGATCCGTGGGCTGACTATCTCGTATTGACTCGTGAGGCCATTGGCCGGCGGGTTTCTCTTCAGGAACCGGGACGGAGTCTGGTCCTCCTAAAGCCAACCTTGCTGGTGCCGCACGCGGGAGGCCGCCGCTTCGGGCTCGAGTCTCGTGAGTACCAGGTCATTTCGCAGTGGATCGCCGAGGGAACCAAACCTCCCAGCCGAGCCGATCGCCGTATCGAGGGCATTCGCATTGAGCCGGCGCAGGTGAAATTGCGTCCGGGTACCCGCCAGCAGGTGATTGTCACGGCGATGTTCAACGATGGCTACACCGAGGACGTGACTCAGTGGGTGCGGTTTGAGTCGACGAACGCAGGAACGGCCTCGGTCGATGATCGTGGGTTGGTGGAGCTGAAAGGCAGCGGTGAAACATCCATAACGGCCATGTACCTCAGCAAGGTGGCCGTCGCAACTCTGGTGGTTCCTTTCCCGCAGGAGATCTCGCGCGACCGGTTCAGCCAGGCGACGCGGGTGAACTTTGTTGACGAATTGGTGCTCAGCAAGCTTGAGACGTTGAACATCGAGCGGTCGGGACAGTGTACCGACAGCGAATTCATTCGCCGGGCCTCCCTCGATACGACGGGCACGTTGCCGTCAGTCAGTGAAGTGAAAGAGTTCCTGCTCAGCACGGACAAGGGAAAACGCCAGAAGCTGGTGGAGCGTTTGCTGGCTTCGGATACCTACGTTGACTACTGGGCGTAC
>Ga0187893_10014701_pt1 | contig 10617 bp, 10 predicted proteins | sample MA1701074metaG_FD_139574 | JGI IMG/M metagenome (GOLD analysis project Ga0187893, IMG submission 139574) | White microbial mat communities from a basaltic lava cave in the Kipuka Kanohina Cave System on the Island of Hawaii, USA - MA170107-4 metaG ...
CAAGCAGATCGGCCAACTGAAAGTGGAGTTGGACTTTCTCAAAAAAAGAGCTGGCCTCATCGATTGAAGACCGCCGACGATGGATCGATCCACAACATCCGCACCTGAGTGTTCAGCAGCAATGCGAACTGCTCGGGGTACCTCGCTCGACCTACTATCACCGGCCGCAGCCGGAGAGCGCGGAGAACCTGCGTTTGCTCCGGCGGCTCGACAAGCTGTACATGGATTGCCCGTTCTTCGGCAGCCGTCGCATGGCCGTCACGCTGGAGGTCAACCGCAAACGCATCCAGCGGCTGATGCGCATTCTGGGCATCGAAGCGCTCTACCCGAAGCCGAACTTGAGCCGTCCGGCTCCGGGTCACGAGATCTACCCATACCTGCTGCGCGGCGTCACCATCGAACGGCCCAACCATGTCTGGAGCACCGATATTACCTACATTCCGATGCATGGCGGCTTCCTCTACCTGGTTGCCGTGATGGATTGGTTCAGCCGCTTCGTGCTCAGTTGGGAACTCTCCAATACGATGGAGACCGGCTTCTGTCTGGCCGCGCTGGAGGCGGCCTTCTGTTTCGGCCAACCGGAAATCTGGAACTCCGATCAGGGTTCTCAGTTCACCTCGCCCGACTTTCTGGCCCCGCTGAAGAAGCGCGACGTTTCGATCAGCATGGATGGGCGGGGCCGTGCCCTGGACAACGTTTTCATCGAGCGCCTGTGGCGCAGCCTGAAATACGAACTCATTTACCCAGGCGATTTCCAAAGCGGCGCCGATCTGTTCCAAGCGCTGGACTGCTACTTCCGTTTCTACAATCACCGGCGCCCTCATCAGGCACTCGGCTACCGCACGCCCGCAGATCTGTTCCCGCACCGGTCAATCAGGAACAGGTCATCGCTATGATGGGGGGCTCTGCCCCCCAAACCCCCCGGGATTTAGCGCAGTTTTTTACCAGAATGGATGGTTTTTGCTTTTCTGGTTTCAGAAGCTGTCATACACTGGAGAGGCTTGATAGGAGGATAGGGCAACGCAGGGATGCGACCCGAGCGCCGATTCAAGCCCGGAATGGATGGCGGCCTTCGGGCCGCCTCCTGGTTACCCCGCCGCACCATCTAAAAGACGGCCAAATTTTGTCCAACCTTTGGGGTCCACCTCATTCGGTCTCCTGTGCTTATGCTTCGGACGGCGCGATAGTCGCGAAGTTTCAGCGCTCGACTCACCCAACCGGTTGACCGCAATGTGTACAGAACCTTGCGGCCTGCGAAGACAGAGCGGAACCGCACCCCGTGCAAAATCGGCTCCCGGGGTTTGGTGAGGCACTCTGTCGGCCCATGCCCGTATCGAACTCGAAGGTTTCGGACTCTTTCGGATTGCTGTTTTCAATGATTCTGGCCAGCCCGGCGAGTCCCTCCTTTATTTCGTGCTCCATCTCGTTTCGCTTGACCGCATCGGGGGAGAGGAAGCGGGCTTCCTCTCCCTTCTTGTTGTAGTGGAGTACACTCTTGATGGTGTAGTCGGTCGGCACATAATCACCAAACATCTCGAAACCATACTTTATGATGATGTAGTCGGCAACATTTGCGGATTCTACTGCTGCAACTTCGTCGGGCGAAAGCTCGACGCGGACATACAGGGCATAAACCTTCTTCTTGCGGAGGAAACCCTCCTGCTCGTCAACGCGGCGGAAACTGACTTTCACAGGTTTAAACCTCCGGTCCGATATTCTTGCTGACTCTGTACTGATCTGACGGCGTTAATGGGTCGAGCTTCGACAAGCGCGACAGTTTCTCGAAACGATACCACAATCTGCCCGGTACCGGCGTCGTTTCGAAGTTGTCCCAGACCGCTAGGCAACGCTACTGTCTGCCGTCTGATATACTCAGCCCTGCCAGTGAGTCCAATTAAGCGCGAAGGGAGCGAAACATGTCGATGGAGGGACCTCCGGGCAAGCCCGAGAATGTGCAAGCGCGGTGTCCGAGATGCGGTGGGCGTGGCAAGGTAACAGAAGGCGGCAAGGACACCACTTGTAGTCGATGTTCTGGTAGTGGGTGGGTAGCAAAAAGCTGAGAAGCTGTGGTCCTCCCCAGTATCCTAGCTGGCCATTTGGGAAGCTCCACTGGTTTCCTGTGCCGTTTTTCGAGAATGCATCTGGGACGAGAGTACACGCCAAACAATCATCAGTCCGGTGCGGTTCAAGGTGTACGGTGAGTTGGCTGGAGCGCTGCGACATCAGTGTCGTACATGGAGACCTCTTCGACCAGAAGGTCGATGCGTTGGTGGTCCCCGTCGAATGTTCTCTGACCTTCGCACATGTCCTTGGTCGGCAGCTATTGGACCGACACGGCCATGAATTCCGGGCTGCAGCGTCGGAGGCCGGCAAGAGACTGTTTGGAGATCGTGTGCCGCTGGGTGGCGGATTCAGCATTCCCGTTGATGGTTCGGAGACGAGCAGATGGGTGGTCCTCGTCGCCTGGTGGGACAGCGAGAATTCATACACCCAGAATCTGATCGAACGGTGTATTAGTACCGCATTCCGACGTGCCTTTGAGACCCAATCCAAATCCGTCGCGCTGCCGCTCTTCGGCGTCAATTCGTCTGAACTCAAGCTGCACGACCTATATGCAGCCATTCCGAAGGCGCTGCGAGAATTCGATAGCCTACGACAAAGCGACACCTTCTCCGTTGAGGATCTCAGATTTGTGTGCCGGCAGCCGCTCGTGGTTGACGAACTAAGACAAGTGCTTCAACTGCACGAGATCGGGAGCGACGGCTTGACGGCTGAGGTGTAGTCGGGTAGCGCCTCGCTCAGTACTTGGACGGTAAGCTCACGGTCTGGATCAGGCCCATAAGTGTCGCTGCTCCCGCCGATCCAGATTGAAGCATTCTTCGGGTCAATCACAAAGTGTCCCCCGCCCCACGGATCCAGGCGATACTGTTTTGCGATGACTGGATGGAAAGGAGCCGCTGCGTCGAAAACGAACGCAATGATGGTCTTGTCGACGCGATGCCTGCCGATGAGATACTTTCCATTCGTCTGGCCTTCGGTCTCGGTGCATTTGACGATGACGACGACGTCGTTGCCGGCCAAGAAACTATTAAGCTTGACACGAATGTTCATGAGAGTCCGTTGAGCGTTTCTCCGTCTACGCTCTGACGGAATCCTCGGTCGCATTGAATTTTGTCCGAGGCCATGCTGCACACCTGAACATGAGTGTCGCACGGAGGTGAGACGACGAGCAGCCGCTAATGCCGGATCGGGAAGGGCTGCGAGTTCCTGGGAATCTACCGGTCTGCAGAGCGTCAAGCCAAAGCGACTGAGTAGGAGCGCCAACTAAAGCCGGGTCTACGGAGGCGCAGAGTATAGGTCCCTGGTTGGATAGAAGACAGATCGACCCGCAGTCGAAGGACGACATCGTTACCCACGAGCGTAGCCGCACCCGTCCGGGCCAGCAGCGGGCGTTCAGGTTCGCTAAGAAGCTGTATTTCGTAGTCTCCCTCTTCGCTTCCCAGGGGCAGGTACACGGACAGCTCCAAGTTGCGGGTGGGAACTGTAAGGGCGTCCGTACCGGCAGCCGGTCGCTGCTCGCCGCGTACCGTCGTCTGTCCTCGAAGATCAAGCGTGGCGAGCTGGAGCGGTTGGGGTTGAGGTGGCGGTACCTGCTCCTTGGCGACCGACGGTTGGGTCTGCGGCCGCTGCTCGGACTGTCTGGAGTAGTACCAGGTGGCGACGCCGATGCAGAGCAGCAGCGAAGCGCAGAGTGCCAGCAACTTCAAGTTCCTCGCCAGGCGATTCTGTCGCGCGAGCTTCTCGTAGTCGCTAAAGCAGGGCGAGCAACAACTCAGATGATCGAGCACGCGGCGCGAGTCCGACTCGGTCGCGGAACGTCGAGAGACGGACACCAGGAGATCACGCGATGGGCAACCGGACCGCTCGGAGTTGGGAAACGCGTCGCGAAAGAGGCGCGCCGCGGCGGCGATGAGCGCTTCCTCTGTTCCCGGCGCAAGTTTCTCAGACGCTGTGCTGGCTGAGAATGGAACTCTTTGCTTCACGGTTGTTCCTGTCCAGTCCTGTCAAGCCCGTTGCCCAATCGGCTCCGTCCTCGCTTGATGCCGTTAGCAAATTGCACTTCGGCATTGTGTGCGCTGATTCCGAAACGCTTGCCGATGTCGGCCCAGGAATCGCCCCAGATCCGATGCATCAACATGTTCCGAGTTCTTTCGTCCAGGTAGCAGACCAATTGCTTCAGATGGATCTCCTGTTCCAAGGCGGCAACCCACTCGCCCTGGGAATCTGTCTTGACGTCGGTGATGGATTCCAACGATTCTACATACTGAATTCGACCTTCGCGGATCATCCCGCGGTTGTGCTTTCGGACGAATGCCCAGAACAAATAGGAGTCCAGGTCGCGAATCGCTTGCTGTTCCCTCTTGCGGCGAAGGCTTCGTGAGACCGAATGGGAAGCTGCCTCGAGGATCTCCGCCGCCGGAGCGGTGTCCTGTTGTAGACGTTGCAGGTGGCGGAAAACGCGAGGCCATATCCGCTGGGCGGATTCGAGCACTTCCGGGCTTACGCGATTCCCGTGTTCGTCCGTCTCGCTGATCCAGAGCGGCGGCGGGGCGATTCTCCGATCCTGCATGGGACTACCGGTTTCCCTCCACTGCCCTTTCGTGGAAGTAGTGCTTTCACTGCCCACTATAAAAGAGAGTCTCCCAGAACGGCAAAACTCAATCGCCTTAGGCCGGGTTAGGTGCTTTCACGGGAAGCGGCGCGTTAAGCCTTTCAATTGAAAGACATTGCGCTGCCACGTTGAGTTTTTGCTTTGAAAAAGACTCTTTCTTTATAGGAGGGCGTCTCGTCATGAAATACAGCCGGGCCAGTTTCCTGCTGCGAGCGATTCTTCAGGCCGCGTGTTGTGCGGTTGTTGCGTACCCCCAAGTCCCTGCCGGCGCTATCGGCGGTGTTATCCTCGATCCTTCCGACGCCGCGATACAAGGTGCTCAGATCGTCGTCACAAACCGAGCCACACAGGCGCAGCGGTCGGTGAATTCGGACGCAAGAGGTCTATACGCGATCCCGGATCTGCCACCAGGCGTTTACGATCTCAAGGTTTCTTCGCCAGGGTTCCAGACTCTCCTTCAGAGTGCGACCGTCAGAACGGGCGGCACGACGCGAGTGGATCTGCATCTTCCCTTGGGTGTCGTCGAGCAGATTGTGGAAGCAACAGATCGCACTCCAGCGCTCGACTTCGACAACCACGGAACCGGGAGCGTGATCTCGCGATTCCAGATCGAAAACCTGCCACTCAACGGCCGCGAGTTTCTGCAACTGGCGATGCTGGAGCCAGGAGTGACATCAGCCCCAACGGCTGGATTCTTTACCAGGCAGGTAAACGTATCCGTGATGAGTGCGCCGGCGGATCAGACGCGGGTCACGATGGATGCGGGTCCGATATACGGTCCCGTGGCCGGTGGCACGCCGCAGAACTTCTCCCAGGAAGTGGTGCGCGAGTTTCAGATCTCGTCGTCAAACTTCGATCTGAGCACCGGGCTGACGGGATCGGGAGCCATCAACGTTGTCACGCAATCGGGCGGCAACGACCTCCACGGCAGCGCCTTCTACTTTTTCCGCGATCACAACATCGCAGCATATCCTGCCTTGCGCCGGGAGCCGGCGAATCCTGATCCGTTCTTCGCTCGGCGCCAAGCGGGCTTTCGATTGGGAGGTCCGCTCAAGAAGGACCGCCTATTCTTCTTCACCAACTTTGAGCACCTGAACCAGGATGGCGTTGTCACGGTGCAGCCAACCGTTGCCGATCTTTCAGGGTTGGGCGGCATCTTTCCCAGTTCCCTGACTGGGAACCAGGTTTCGGCGCGATTCGATGCACGGGTCAACGACAGCAACATCCTGTTCCTGCGCTACTCACACGATGGAAACGATGGCTTCGTGCCGCCAGCAGGACCGGGCAGCCTTCCGTCGAATTGGACCCGGAATCGCAACTGGGCAGATCAGAGCCTTATCTCTCTCACGACGACGCTGAGAACGAATCTCGTCAATGATGCCCGCTTCTCGTATTGGTATTGGAATACGCGGAACCTGCCTCCCTCGCGATCGGAGTGCCCAGGCGAGTGCATCGGCTTCGGAATGCCGGAGATCAGCATTCTCGGAACGAACAAGGTGATCGGCAACAACAGGCTGGCACCGCAAGGCGGCGACTTCCGCCGCTACCATCTGGTCGACAACCTGACTTGGTTGAAGGACGGCCACCAACTGCGCTTTGGGTTCGAATGGCAGTTTGATCGAGGAGCCGGATTCCTAACGCTGGTTGAGCCGGCATCGATGGTTCTGTACTCACCCCAAATCGTGCGGGCGTACAATTCCGACCCTCGAATTCCTCCGCAAGCGCGGATTCCGCTTCCCACTTCTTTCCAGACCTTGAGCGACATCCTTCAGCTTCCCCTTGGCGGCGTGTCCATCGGGTTTGGAGATCCGAAGCAACCGCCGTCATTCCGGTACGCCGACGCGAGGACCGATCACATTCTCCGTTTCTATGTGCAGGACAAGTGGCGGGTCCATCCACGGCTAACGGTCAACTATGGCATCGCGTACCACCTCGAAACCAACTTCGCCAATTACGATCTTGGCAAACCGAACTACCTTGCCCCCTTACTTGGAGTTGCCGGCCTCGCGCCAACTGCGCGCGATAAAAACAACTTTGCGCCTTCCCTCGGGCTGGCATGGGCGGCGACGAGGGATCGCAAGACGGTCATTCGAGCAGGGGCAGGCGTCTACTATGACCTGCCGCTCGCGATGGATCGCCTCCAGGAGCGATCAACGATTGGTCCGCGCGGAACGGGCCGCGTCGTCGTGAACGGCTCTCTTGTTCCGAATCCGATTCCAGGGTTGCCTACAGTGCCGGTCGGTCGTCCCCTAAACTTCCAGGACGGCCCGACGCAGTTCACAGGCAATATGCTGCTCTCGATTCTTCCGAACGTCCGCGCCAACCTTGCGCAGCAGTTCGGGAATTCCTCCAACACCGACCTCGCCATCAGGAACATCGAAGTCTTCAAGCAAGGAAGCGGCTTGTTAGCGCAGGATTTCGCGGCTCCGTACTCCATGCACTATGGCGCTGGGGTGCAACGGGAAATCCTCCCCGATCTCGTCGTGACCGCTGACTTCGTGTTGAGGAGGTTCATCCGCTTGAACACTGGCAGTATCGACCTGAATCGATGGAACAGTGCTTCTGGACCGGCAATACCCGCGTGTGTCGGCCAACAGGCCCTGATTCCGGCGGCACAATGCTCCACGGGTCCGATCGGTGTGCAACTCAGCGCAGGACGTGCCGAATACAAGGGACTTCTACTTCGTGTCGACCGGCGCTGGTCACGGAACTTCCAGTTTGGGGTGGCCTATGCGCTGTCCAGCAGCGTGGGATTGGACGAGGTGAGGAACAACAGCGATTGGTTTGACAGTTACGGGCCAACGGCGGGCGACCGCCGACATACGCTCACAGTGTCTGGGATTGTCGATCTGCCCTTGGGACTTCGCTTGTCACAACTGACGTCGTTCGTCAGCAGACCGCCGTTGCGTGCGCAAGTTTTCGGGATCGACTTCAACGGTGACGGAACGATCAACGACGTCCTGCCGGGGACGAAATGGAACCAGTTGAACCGCGGCCTGGACGAACACGGATTGCGTGATGTTGTTGCGAGCTACAACCGCTCAGCGGCGGGCGGCCGCACGCCCACAAGCCAAGTCATTCCCGCCGTGACGCTCCCGAACGACTTCAGGTTTGGGGACACGCTCTTCTCGACCGATGTGCGCCTGGGCAAGATATTCAGGGTGCGGGAGCGGTACGAGTTGAACGTGTTCGGCGAAGTCTTCAATGTGCTCAATGTCGCCAATCTGACGACCTTCGGCACGAACCTGATCGAACCCGCCGCGTTCGCGCAGCCCGGCAGTCGGGCGACGCAGGTATTCGGCTCAGGTGGACCGCGTTCGTTCCAGTTTGGCGCCCGGATCAGTTTCTAGCCGCGCGCTTCGTAACAGTTGCGGTGTGTAGCAGGCGCAGCACACTCCTCCGTCTCACCGGCGGCGCGCAGCCGCACGCGTGACACACAAACGGGAAGTTGATCGCGCACACACGTATTGTTCCCATAAGCCGATAGCGGCCAAATATCGGCAGTCGTGTGTCCGCAGGATTCTCCGCTCGCCCAGCAATACGGAGGTGCTCGGAGGCAATGAAGTATTGGAACACCAAGGAGGCACAGGTCCTGCTGGAGTGGGCTCGTCAAGTGGCTGACGAGCGAACACCCATCGAGGAGATTGCGGCCCACCTTGGCCGCTCCGTCCGGTCCGTCCAGGAGTTTCTGCGGCGAACACTGCCTCAGGGCCAGCGGCCGTGGAACGAAAAACCGAGGTGGAGCGCCCAGGAAATCCAGGCCCTCGAACGCGGCGGCGAGCCTTGCAGTACAAGGTCGCGTGTAGCGGTTCGACAGTACCTCAGTCGCCACCGCCGTGTTGAGAGCGATGATCTAGAATCGGAGCACGTTCCGCTGACAGTGACACAAGTAGCTGCCGATCTCGGCTTGTCTCGGGCTTCGGTGTATCGTCTGCTGAAGCGCGGGGCACTGCGTCGATTCAAGGGCGGAATCGCCGAGACGTCATTCAGCGATCTCTTGAAGGAACACCCCGAGGCGGTTCCCTATTCCCGCCTTTCACGCGATCAACGGGAATGGCTTGTCTTGAATGGGTACGCCGACCCGTCGCTCCAAGTAAAGCGTCCAAGTGTGAGGGGGATCCTCGATTGATCTCCGTCCGATTTGAGAGGTATTGGTCAATGTTCTCGATAGCTCGGACAAAGCGGCGAGCCCTGAGAATTTGTCAAAAAGATAGCTGTTCCCGCTCCGTCTCCGGGTCCATATCGATGGTATACCCTCCACCACCAACCGTGTATGGCCCAAAGTCGTACTTGCCATGGTTACTGATCGTAAAAATTATGGGCGTATCCTCACTGATTCCGTCATCGTCATCATCCTCATCACCGATTTCAAACCTCGCGTGGCCATCGTCGTCGGTGTACGACACAACGCTGTGGGAACCTCCAAAATCAGTCCAGTTGTCCCGCTTGTAGTACATCTTCACCTCCTTGTTAGCCCACGGTTCACCCTTCCAAAGCAATTGAAGATCAATGTTCCAGGTTGACAATCGGGAATCCTCCTTAGCCCTCAGGATTTTCAGATTATCTTACTCCTCACTTTCTTCGCTCGCTAGCAGATGTGACGGGAGGACCAGCGGCAAGAACGGGCGTTGTCATCGGTACCGAAGATAGGCATGAACGGGGTTCGGCACGGGACGATGATTCCTTAGATGGGCGGTTGCTACCAACGATTTCGGGCTAGCCCCGCAAGTACAGGAACCCTGGCATCAGATCAAAGGTCTGTCTGAGCGATTCGATGCGTTCGCCACGCTGGTCGATGCTCTCAGTGTCGAGATTGCCGAGGGGAGCCGCGGCCTGGAGGTATGGCACCAGCTTCGGGTCGATTCCCATGAGACGGCAGCACGTGGCGTCGGCTGCGACCGGATCGTCGGCGAAGACGACACAGCCGAGCTGCCGCATCGGTCCGTGCAATGGCCCGTTGCCCTCCATGGCGTCAATGCCGTCTGCGATCACAAGGTGAATCGGAACGGCTGCGGCGAGCTCCACTATGGAATTGCCGATGCCCTGCCAGTGGAGGACGTTCTTCGGCCAGCCGTAGACGGAACCGGGCACGACGCCGAACAGGTTCTTGAGGCTGAGAGTCACGCCGGCCCAGTGGTGGGTCTTGATCTTCGGCATCGAGATCACGACGTCCGCGGACAGCAACGTCTCGGGCAGCCAGAGTTCCTTCAGGCCGGTGACCCCTGTGGTCAGAGGAACCCGCGCAACGGGATCGAAGTTCAGGTCCACGAACGCTGCATTCCCCACCACATCGAGTTGGGATTGCAGACCACTCTCCTCCAGCAGAAGTTCGGTATCGCGAATGTGGCCGGGGCCTTCCGCGACGATTACCGATGCAGCGCCCCAGCGTCGTATCGCCTCAATGACGGCCGCGATGAGCATCGGATGTGTGTTGATGGCTGCTCCACGCGCGTACTCGACGAGATTGGGTTTCAGAAGCACGCGCTTGCCGCGGATGTCGGGCGCGAGGAGTCGAAGCCCGTCGTCGATCACAGGCTGGACGGCCTCGTAGCGGTCGCAACGGAGTATGGCGACGTGCGACCGTTGTGGTCTGCGACGAGGGATATGGTAGCGGTTTGCCTGCTGAATGGCGAGACCCGTCGTCGCCGCGAGGGCGACTCCACCAATTAGGGATCGCCGCCTCATCGCTCAGTCCTCACAAACGTGTAGGAAGGGTCCTCAAGCGCAAGTGCGGCAAGTGCAAGAACGCGGTCCGGCAGCCTGTTGAGTTTGGTAAGTGTCCATTCTTCAAGCCGGTTCCTTAGCTGATGCGTTCCGTCATGGCCGTAGGCCGAGAGAGCCATTACGCCCCATGCCAGCGAGTACGGTGATGACGCCTCGCGGAGGCGGGCAGAGAGATAGTCCAGCGAAGTTTCCACCCGGCTCTGCCCTTGCGACTCGACGGC
>Ga0187893_10014704_pt1 | contig 10615 bp, 11 predicted proteins | sample MA1701074metaG_FD_139574 | JGI IMG/M metagenome (GOLD analysis project Ga0187893, IMG submission 139574) | White microbial mat communities from a basaltic lava cave in the Kipuka Kanohina Cave System on the Island of Hawaii, USA - MA170107-4 metaG ...
CAGGGTAAGGAAGGCCGTCGCAGACCTCATCCTCACGCGCATGGTAGACCTCTACAAGATAATCACGAAGAGCTTCGTCTTCCCCACCTACGGCCGCAGCATCAAGGACATCGCAAAGTTCGTGGGCTTCAAGTGGCGCCAGGAGAAGGTGGACGCAATGGAAAGCATAGCCCTGTACCTGAAGTACACCCGGGACCCCATGAAGAACCGCCCAGCCCTCAAGAAGATCCTGCGTTACAACGAGGACGACTGTGCAGCTATGGTGGCTGTCATGGATTGGGCCAAGCGAGCCTAGCGAGCAAGGGTAACGAAGTGACCGCAGCGAGCGTGGCGAGCGCGGCAGCGAGGCTAAGAAGTTTTCTCTGGTACCATTAGTTATGGCAAAGAAAGGTAACTCGGATACAGTAGCACTTGGAATATTGTTGGGGTTACTGGGCCTTTCTGTTCTGGCTCAAGCCAAACGATGTCCATATTGCGGAGCCTCGGTAGCAAAAAGTGCAAGAATCTGCGGGAAATGTGGAGCCTATGTCGGATGATCCTATACGAGATTTCTTGATGCTAATTGTAACCAGAGGAGATAGTACAAGTGCAAAAATCACATCCGGTCTTGCAAGTGTTGCCGTATTGTTCGGGCTTGTGATTCACGTAAAATATACTATACTTCCTGACACATGGGTACCTTGGCTAGTAGCTTTCTTATTCTATCATTTAATTATGGGTGTGGTGACCGCGGCTGTAGAAGTAAAGATCCCCAAAGGCAAATCGCTAAAGTGTCATTATTGTAAGGGTCCCATAGCGCCAACAAACTTCAAATGCAAGCGCTGCGGCAAAAAGCAGTGAGCGTTCACAAAATGTCAATATAAACGTGCTACTAACACTTAGTCAGTGGTGATTTCATGGAAGAAAAGATGGATGTGAAGGAAGCTTTGCTCGATTTGAGAAAGCGCATGGAGGAAGGTAGAATAAAATTTTCGGGAGACGATCTGGCGGCCGAACTTCTGGCTGTTAAAATGGATGCCAGTGGTGAGCCGATCCTCGAAACTGTTGGGCCCCTAGTCAGAGCTACACTGTTGGCACTGCGCGGGGTTAGGATGCAAGAAAAGCAATAATCCCGCCAGATTCGCGTCGCTCAGATGGCACGTTCTTGTCGCTAAATGTCGCAATTTTGTCGCGTTTACGTCTAGAACATAGAGGTATCCCGACACGGCAATGTCGCATATTTGGCGCGAAATGACGTGGTAGTTCTACACCTTAGTAAGCTTGAATCTTACACATTTGTAAAGGTCTATACCAAGCTTCCTTGCAATAATTTTTGAATTTTTACTAAAGCTCCCAGCAATTAGAACTAACCTACACTTTTTCCAATATTCCTGTCCGTAGCCAAATGCTTGCTCGAGGGCTTTACCATCACATCTCGTTTTTACCTCGATTAAACAAGTTCGCCCCCTTTGATCCTTTGCTAGATAATCAACAATTCCATTTCTAAGTTGGTGTTCTCTCTTTTTTACAACAAACTCTGGGAATCCGTACTTATCAAAAATCGATTTTATTTCACTTTCTGATACAGCAGGCTGTCCGCTAGGAATACTCTTGATCACTTTCTCTAAACGTTTTCTTTCTGATTGTGATACTGAAAATATATTTAAGGTACCAATTATTGAAACTCTTTTATTCCAGGGAGATGGAAGATGGTCTCTTTCAAAAAGGATGGGTTTTGACCACCAGTCTACTTTCCTTTGATGAGGATGGCCAAACTTTCTAGAAATTTCATTATCCTTTACAAATTTATAAGGGCCTGATACAATACCAACCATTCCGATGATATTTTTTCCAACATAAGAGAAAACCAAATCACCCTTTTCTATTTTGTCTCTGAAATGTCGCAGTGTTCTGGCGTCTCGAGAACCAATATCTAGCTTTTGAAGACGATTCTTCAGCTCATCTTTTGTAAGCTTGGATAAATCACCAACACTCTTCCAACCTATTGATACCACTCGATACTTTCTAAGATACTCTTGGATTTCTTCAGGTTGGTAGTAGTGGGAACCTACAATTACAACGTTCATATTTCACCTTTTAGCGGGCTTGATAGCCCGATAGTATGCTGCCCGTCCCCGGCCCACTGATTCTAGGTATCCACCTTTCACAAGGTCGCTCAGGTCGCGCTCAGCCGTCCGAAGCGAAACCCCAACGTACTCAGCATACTCCTTCGTCGTTATTCTTCCCTTCCTGCGGATGTACGCTAAGGCTTTCCCCTCGCGGGCGCCGATGTAGATTGGCACAGCTCCCCGCGCTGGGCCGTAAGCTCCACCGGCCGTCTTCCTCGCAAGCCCTTTCCACAGCGCATCGATTAGGTCAGCGCCGCCCAGGCCCGCGATTACAGCCAGCTTGACATCGTCAGCTATCAATATAGCAGCAAGTGCGCCTGCTAATGCAGCCACAACCAGAGAAAACCAGGCCTTCTGTGGTATGAAGCCCTGCTCGTAGTTGCGCGCAAATCCCAGCAGTACGCGCACGATGCCGCCGAGAAGGCCCAGCCCCAAGACTACGAGAAGGTCGACCATGGGCTACACCAGACTTCCCCCTCGCCGTATCCTTAGTTTATACAGCCCTTCAATAACATCAGCGCCGACATACCCGGCCACAGCCGCAGCCAGCGCAGCAATCCTGATAGATGGGAAAGTGCTAAGCCAAAGAAACGCCGCAGCGCATACAGCACCCACCACTCCAAGCGCAATAATAGAAACCAGCTGCTCTTTCTGGGTGCCATACTTGCGGCTGCCCAGGAACGCGCGCAGGGCGCCCCCTATGAAACCTGCAAGTAAGACTTCGAAGGTGGGCATGATAAGACTTGCTGGATTGGAGAGATAAAGGTTTGCTGTCGAGGTTTTTAAGGATGAGAATTAAGAGAGTCTTCATGACCAATCACAAAGTAATATTCGGCAACTGCGCCTCAATGAAAGAACTTCCTGATAATTCTGTTCATCTGATGGTCACCTCTCCACCTTACTTTAATGCACCCTTTGACTACGAAGGAATGTTCAAGAGTTATGAAGAGTATCTTGAACTGCTCAAATCAGTTGCAAAGGAAACTTTTCGTGTTCTTCATGAAGGACGCATAGCAGTTGTCAACACCGATGATATGCTTGTTGATTCGCAAAAATTTCCCATAGTTGCAGATACCATAAAAATTTTCTTGGAAGCAGGGTTTAGATATAGAGATAAAATAGTTTGGAAAAAACCAGATGGGTATCTTAGGATAAGCCGCAGAAGTGGAGTAATGCTGCAGCATCCTTACCCTATGTACTTTTACCCAGACAATCTTCTGGAGAGCATCATAATTTTCCAAAAAGGAAAGTTTGAATATAAGAATATTCCAAAGGAAGCGAAGGAGAAATCAATAATAGATCTTGTAGAATTTCAGAAAAAAGGATGGTACAAAACTCTCTGGGAAATGACAAATGTAATGCCGCGCAAGGATAGATTAGAAAAGGGAATAGCAGCCTTCCCCGAAGAGCTTCCATATAGGATAATTAAACTATTCTCATTTGTAGGGGAAACTGTTTTGGATCCATTTTTGGGATCAGGCACAACCATGAAGATGGCTAGGGAACTCAAACGAAATAGCGTCGGTTTTGAGATCAATCAGAAATTACTTTCGATAATAAAGAAAAAGGTTGGTTTTTCTCAAAGATTGTTGAACTCGCAAGACAAGTTCGAAGTAATCAAGCGATAAGCATGGAAATATCTGCAGAAATAACGGGCATAAAGTACAAACCGCTTCTATGTAGAGAACTTAAGGCCTATTCTATAGAAAATCTAGAGCAAGCACTATCAAAAGATGCAACTTTCCTCCTCAATGTAAATAATCAAAAATTGGCTGTCAGTTGGTGGGTTTCTGCAAAGAGAACACGTTCTTACCCCTATGCAAGGGTATATGATTCTCTAGGATTCTCAGGAAAGAAAGTAACAGTAATACCGGTTATGAAAGATGAAGGTATTGGAGGAGATCGCGATCATATTCAGTGGGATACGATATCTCTGATGAGCCTTTTGGGTGTATACGTCATAATCTCTTACTATACTGATGCTTCGCCAAATCCAAGGTTCAGAGACAAGATAACTGAGCAGAGGTTTGATATTTCACAAGTGAAGGAGCAGATATACAGCTTACTGAGCTACCAGTCTGACGCACTACATTGGAATCTTTTGCAAGTAGATAAGGCACATGAGCTTGCACATAGAGCGTTGGATGCCTATAGTAGAATATCAAAAAGTCTCAAAATTCCTGTCCATTCAAGAGAAGCAGCGGAAAGAAGAATAACTGAATTGGTTAAAGGAAAGGAAGCTTTCATGAAACTTTCGAGATCGTTAGCCCAAAAGGCGCGTGATAGAGAAAGCATGACAGTACAACCAAAAGAAAAGCTGAGTGGGAAGAAAGGCACACTGATAATCAAAAACTATCTCGGAGGATACTATTTCTTCACAGCCGACGAGGCTAAATTGAAAGCAAACAATATGTTTCTAGTTGAGGGAAAACATACTGAAAGTGGAAATCTTCCTGCTTTGGAAGACATCAAAGACGGCTTACTAAGGATGATTCTTTTCACAAATCTTACAAATGTTAAGTTTGGTAAGAAAAAGGTTAAACCAAGACCTATATTGAAGCTCACGTTGAAACATAGATTCAAAACTTCTGCTTTAAGTCAACGTGAGAATGATACATTAAACCTTTTGAAAAAGGAAGCGAAAATTAATGGATTCAATATCCAACTGAACAATATGCTTATCAAGCTCTAGGTATTTCATCGATGGTAGCAAACACCTTCAACCCCAGTTTAGTCGCCATCTCCAGCTCCCTATTAGCCCCTTCAGACGGCCCGATAAAGAACAGCGCATCGCAGTGTTTCAGCCATTCCCTTTCCAGGTTCATGTAAAATTCAAGCTCTTCTCCCGGAGTGACGTTATTGGCAGGGTGCAGATGCATGAAGTAGGTCAGATGGGGGATGTAAGGGGTATGGCCCCTCTTGATAAGCTCCAGGCCCACCTCGATAGCCTTCTGGACGTTCAGCCAGACCTGCTTATAATCAGGATTCCTGAGAGGCCCGGCGACGTAGATTTTCATTGGAGCTGTAATGGGCTGAGAGCCTGCTCTCGGCTCATAAAGCATGAATGGGCAGCTGCAAGTGCTTTCTAGCTTAATTCTGGTGGAGAAATCGTTAACAAACGCTGTCTGGAGGCCATTGATGAAGGCATGTGCCCATTTGCACCGGTTTTTGTTTCCGGAGACGGTGAGGGTATACTCATTTGGCCCGGTAAGCTTGATCCAAGCTTTTCCAGGCTCTACATCATGCTGCTTATCCGCCCAAAACTTCACCTTTACAAGGCGCTGTTTTAGCGATGGCGAAGGCAGCTTGATTGTCCACTCATCCTGAAAGTTCGGGGACTTCTCCCTGTATGATATTACAACCCTGGGATTTTTGTCTGCTGCAATGAGCTTTTCCTGGAATTCCCTGCGGTGGCTCTCCGCTGCTTCGGGAAGCTTGATGCTGCCGTCGGGATTAAACTCTATGTCCATACTCAGGTCATTCGGAGAAAGCTTAAGATGCTTTCCAGGCAGTTCTAGGTTAGGGGCCTGTAGATCAACTGGAAGATCGCCACGTTCGCAACGTGGAGGCTGCGGGTTCAAGTCCCGCCGGGTCCACTATGGCGGATAAACTTTCTAGAAAAAAGCGCAGCCATAATATGTCTCAGATAAAGGGAAAATGGACAAGACCGGAAAGAAAGGTCCATGGCCATCTGAAGTCATGGCACATAAGACACAGGATGCATCCAAAAATGGAAGGCAATCCGGACATAGTTTTGACAGAAAAGAAGGTGGCAATTTTCATAGATGGGTGTTTTTGGCATAAGTGCCCTATGTGTTTCCAGATGCCCGCAACGCGGAAGAAATTCTGGAAGAAGAAAATATCCCACAACGTGCTCAGAGATCGCTATACAGATAGATTACTGAAACAACATGGTTACAGAGTTATACGAATTTGGGAGCATTCTATAAATAAGGAGTTCTTAAGAAAAACTTTCAGGCATTAATCTGATTTGTTTTGCAAAAGGTTCTATGACGCTTGGTGGAACAGCATTACCGATTAGAGTATATGCCATTTTTCTGGCTGTCTGACTGAAAGCTTTTGGATTTAGATCCTGAATTTGGGCGCATTCTCTTTCTGTCAGCATACGGATTCCACCGTCCGAATATCGTACCAATGCATTTGCACCATCCTTCCAGTATCTGGCAGGTATTGTGTAGGAAGGTTCTTTGGGATTCAGAAATTGCCAACGAAATCCAAATCCTCTTTGGCGGTTTATCCTTTCTCGTTTTTTGAAACCTCTGATGAGTTTTCTGGAATAAAAATATCTTTTATCAACGTTTTTTCCCCCAGCTATCAGTGGACCTACAGGTTTCCAAGACATCTTCGGCAGTTCAAAATTAAAGTTGGTTTTTTTCCTGCTACCAACAAATATTATCCTCTTCCTTTTTTGAGGCACTCCAAAATCGGCCGAATTTACAAAATAATGCTTCATCTCGAAATCTTTGACAAAAGATTCCTTAATAACGTCAATTGCTAATTTTCCATCAACAGTTTTCGCTGAGGCAAGCCCTCTGACATTTTCAATGAGAATCCAGGATGGTTTAAGTTCCTTAGCGAGTCGTGCAAACTCATAGAACAGTACGTTTCGAGGATCGCTGGGATCGCGCTTGCCAGCCATACTGAATCCTTGACATGGTGGCCCGCCGACAAGAATGTCAATTTTTATTCCCTTTAAAAGCTCCCGGATACTGCTGGCGGTCACGTCACGAATATCTGCATTCAGAACGCCGGCATTTGGATGGTTTCTCTTGAAGACCTTCAATGCTTCATTATTGTTGTCTATTCCAAGGAGAACATCATAACCAGCTTTTTCAAACCCCTTGCTTATCCCACCAACACCACAGAAAATGTCTACTACAGTATGACGAATCATACAACTTATAGTTCCCTTCCGGTATTTAGAGGCGTCGAGTGTAGGTTAACAACCTTCCGGTAATAAACTACTTGAAAAGTTTTTTGAGGGTACTGTTAGTTAAACCCACAACACTGGTTGCCTCTTCCGGCGTAGGAATGTATATATCCGATTTTTTGTGCACAGATTTTATCCGAGTTTTATTTATGATGTTAGCGAAATCAAATATTTCATCATTACTTGTTATTATATTCTCATCCTTGCATTTCCCTAGAAGAGGCCCGAGCCTCCAGCTTTCTTGTAGGAGATCTTTTCCGGTTTTTTCAAAATATTTCCTTGCAAGCAAGGTTTCCAAAATCAGACCAGAGAACATCAGAGTTGCTCTGTACGAACCTATTCTGAAACAGTTTTTCATCTCCTCTACATCAGCAAGTAGACTTCCTCGAATCTCTTCAGGAATTTTAATTTGATCAAAATCGAAAACTAGTTCTTTGGGAAGTTCTGGTTTCAGAAGTTTTTTGGGTATCTGGATTTTTACCGCTTTCTTTTTTTCTTTAGTCTTGTCCTTTCCTAATCTCTTACCTTCCAGAGTCTTCCGGGCATACCCAAAGAAATAGACTGCATCTTTCACGAACCGTATTAGATCGTCATACGATTCGTTCTTGATAAGACCTTCTCTTGTCGTTGTATCGGTAAGATCAGGATTATATTTCTTTGTAATTTCAATAAACCCAAACACTTGGTTGTTTCCCGGGAAAATTGAAGGGTTCTGAACCCTAGTGTCATCGAAACCGAGCCAGTCATTTCCAGGATCTCCGTAGGGTTTCACTCGAAAATTATCTCTGTATAACTTCACGCCTCCCCAACTGTCAAGGAATCCTCGAATTTCATCTATACCAAAAAGCAATTTCTTATATTTTCCTGCTTCGCGGTAAAAAAAGTGAAACCTGAATCTCAAGGGACCGCATTTGTATTTTCTCGCGGGGACACTCGGACCATAACGTTTTTTCTTACCCCCATCTGTCATCCAATAAGAAATCTTGCCTTCCTTGTCAAGTTCGGCACTGAATGTATAAATGGATTGTTTTAGGAACGCGTTCTTTACTCTTATATCTGCTAGATCAGGAAGGTCCGTACACTTTATTTTAACGGAGAAATTTTCGGCTTGGCTCGTTGGAGGAACTATGGTTTCTGCTTCCTTTTTGAGGTTTATTATATCTTCCGTGGACCATTTACTTCTGAGATCGCTGAGGATTATCTCAAATCCATGAGATGATTTTTTCTTCTCGAAGAATTCTGGTATTAAGGGTATTTTTTCAAACTGCGCATCCGGTTGTTCGTACAAACTCCAATCAATGGAAAGTTTGAAGCCTCTATCTTCACCCTTCTTCATGGATTTAATTTCGATCTTCTTAGAAAGGTTATCAAGACCAAATCTAGCTATACCTTTTTCTCCAATTTTTTGCCTGTTGAATTTTTTTGTTCTGGGGTCTTTCTCCTTGTTGTCACTAGCCGCAGTCATCCAGATATGATCAAATTCATCCAAATTCATTCCCGAACCATTATCTTTAATGGATATTCTTGTCTCGCTAGAATTGATTTTATCGAAGGACACTATTACTTCTGTAGAATCGGCATCGTAAGAATTCTTGATCATTTCTAGAAGTGCAACCATTGGGTTGGAGATGGACTGTCTGCCTAATATTTTGATAATACGGCCACTGGATCGGAAATACAGTGGAGGCCCTTTCATAGTGTTCGGCATAATAACTCCAAACGAAGTTAACTATTTATAGGTTATAAAAGTTCTTTTAGAGTTCTTTCAAAACTCTTATCGTTTTCGTAAAGTATCGAAAGGACTTGCATAGTCTTCAATTGTCCTATGGAACTGCATAGTGCCTTTCCGTACTTCTCAATCAAATTCTTTGAAGGTGCATTTATGACGACAGCGATAAATTTATTGGAACCTAAAAGTCCAGCTCTTACTATGTCACCTATAACTTGTTTTATAGCGTCGGTTGTAATTTCCATTTCAATAACAAAAATACCTTCTTTGCTCATTAGAAGGAAATCGGGCTGATAATTTATCGGAGGTTTTGTGTTGACCAGCAGTCGCCTATTGTCCGCAATTTGATATCCTTTAGATGCGGCAACTCTGTTAATAATTTTCGAAATTCTTTCTGTACTTTCTTTCGGTTTCATTCTATAGCACCAGCATCGCCAGCGCCATAACCCCCATTATCACATCCTCGAACAAAGTGAACTTGCTGAGGGGGACTTTGATGAGGGTGCCGAGGCATGCGTCAATCAGTTCTGCACTTGGGTGAATATAAAGAGGGGGCACCGGCGATGCCCCCTCTGATTCCTTCGCCTACATCTTCAGGAATATTTTTCCGAAGATAAAGACGAGGATGGCCGCCGCTAAGAACGTGACCCAGCTAGCGTTGCCTACTATTGACAACAGAACCGAGCCAGCGCCCAAGATGGCGGCTAGACCAGCACCTATTGCGGCAATTTTTATTGACATTTCCACACCCCGTGAGATGTCCGGATAAGCAGAAAACAGGCGTTTATAAGGGTATCAACACAAAAGTCTATAGGGTATGTATAGTTTTTGGTCAAAGTCCTACAACATCCATGTTCACATGCTGACGCACCCCATTTCTCTTCTATGGATTCCTTTGCATAAATTACTTTCGGTTCAGAACATACGCTGCGCTTCGACGGATGGGTGAGAAAAGTGCGTCTCCACCGTACATTCCTTAGGAGATTTATCCAACCTCATCCGCTTGAAAGCGGGTCCAAGTGAGCAACGCGAGCAAGGGAGCTTGCGACCGCCAGCGAGCTAAGCGAACGCGGAAGCTTCCAGTTCTTCCATAGTGCATTCCTTTGGGTCTTTGTCTAAACGCATTCGTTTAAATGATGGAGCGCGGAGCTCCTTATTCACAGGCGTAACCTCGAGGAATTCGACCTCGCAGACGTAGATGGGCTTGCACCAGTGCTTGGGGGAAGGCTTGCCGCGTCCGCGGTGCTTTACGACGCGCTCGGCGTCCTTGACTGGAGGGGTGCGGACTTCTATCTTCTTCAGCTTCGGAGTTATTTCTGGAGAATTATTACACTCTCCCTCAGAGTTCCGATTTTCGTAGTCCTGTCTCTCAACGCAGCCCTTTGATTAACCACCCATATCTTCTCGGCCTTGAAGCCGATTTTTTCTGCAAGCTCTGCGAGAATGACGTCGCTCTCGACCGGAGAATATGGAGGTGGAAAATAAGCATTGCCGACTACGATAGCCAATCGAGATTCCTTCTTGCATACCCTGAAAAGTTCTTTCAGGACTTCATTCATGTCCTTGAAGTATTCCTGGGCAGCAGGAGGCATTCCTGGGATGAACTCGTCGCCTTCGGCGCCTGCGCCGCCGATGTAGCTGCGCACGGCAGGGGCGAGCTCGCCGCTTGCGAGCCAGTTTTCAATGGCGTAGACTTTCTGGTAGTCGATGTTGTTCAAATAGGGCGGGCTGGTGATTACTGCATCCACGCTTTCATCAGGGATGTCAGTCATTCTTCGGGCATCGTCCTGGTGCACAGTTATGTTGGCCCAGGACCTACGGGCTTTC
>Ga0187893_10014705_pt1 | contig 10615 bp, 7 predicted proteins | sample MA1701074metaG_FD_139574 | JGI IMG/M metagenome (GOLD analysis project Ga0187893, IMG submission 139574) | White microbial mat communities from a basaltic lava cave in the Kipuka Kanohina Cave System on the Island of Hawaii, USA - MA170107-4 metaG ...
GCGATATCCTATTTTGCCAACGGCAATAAAGCACTCGGCAAAGAATACTTGGAAGTCTTCACGGCAGGCCGCGTCGCCATTTTGGATGATTTTAAGAAAATGGCCATTTATGATAAACATGTTGCAAATGATAAACTCATGACACAAGATAAGGGGCATACGGAAGAAATAAGAAAATTTCTTATGGCCGTTAAAGAGGGTGGCGCACCGCTCATACCCTTTGAGGAGATTTATTTTTCGACTTTGGCGACGCTGAAAATATCGGAATCCGTGCAAAAACGGGAAATGATCTTTTTATGAATTGCAACCAAATTGCGGCGGCGCTGGAACGCGTGAAAAGCCATATCGAAACCGAAGCGTTTCAAGGCTACGATCCCTACGACGCCCTGAACGCCAAAATCCGTTTTTCACTATTGGGTAAATGGGCGCCGATTCTGGCGATCCAGCTTCATAAAAGGAATCCCCTCAACCTGAGAAATATATTGGGCATTAAAAAAGGCTATAATCCCAAAGGCCTGGGGCTTTTGCTCCTGGCTTATTCGCTTTTATACCGGTTTCATCCGCATCCAAAGATAAAAGAGAAAATGGATTTTCTTTTCAGCTGGCTGCACGAACATCCTTCGCCAGGTTATCATGGTTACTGCTGGGGATATAATTTTGATTGGGCGAGCCGGGAGAAGTATCTCGCGGCTTACACGCCCTCGCTGGTCGTAACCGCCTTTGTGGGGAAAGGGATATTTGCTTATTACCAGGCGACAAAGGATGAAAAAGCGGCGGAAGTTTTGCAAAGCATACCTGAATTCATTTTGCACGATTTGCCGGTGACGGAGAACGACGAGGGCATTTGCTTCAGCTACACGCCGCTGCTGCAAGATTGCTGCTATAATGCTTCCATGCTCGGCGCGGAAATTTTGATGAAAGTGCATTCCGTCACGCAGGAGCCAAAGCTCAAAGTTTTGTCGCAAAAAGCCGTTGATTTTACGCTGGCGCATCAACACCCGGATGGGCATTGGAATTACAACTTATGTTTGAAATCCGGCAAAGAAAAATCGCAGATTGATTTTCATCAAGGCTATATTTTGGATTCGTTGGCCGCGTTCATCAAGCATGGCGAGATCGAAGATGAAAAATATCTGCACGCCTTGCAGCGCGGCGCGAAATATTATCGCGCGGCACAATTTTTCTCGAATGGCCGGTCGCGCTGGCGCGTGCCGAAAAACTGGCCGGTGGACATTCACAACCAAGCGCAGGGAATCATCACGTTCAGCCGGTCGAGCTGGCTCGATCGTGACTATCTCGAATTCGCCCATACCATTGCGGACTGGACCATTCGCCACATGCAGGACCAAGCCGGCTACTTTTATTATCGCAAGTACAGAGTCGCTGCGAATAAGATACCTTATTTGCGATGGTCACAAGCGTGGATGTTTTTGGCGCTGACGTATTTACTGGTGAAACCGTAACGCGGTAATGCAATAAATGACGTGTGACAAGGAGGCATGGTGACATGAAAATTTATTTTTGTTTCCGAAATGCAAAGCTCCGGAGGGCGGTTGCTATATCGGCTGCTACACGTTTGCCTTGGCGATTTGGCGCCAATTGCTCGCGATGGCCGGCAACAGTATTTTTAACATTGCTGTTTACAGTTAGTTGGGCGCAGGAGCGAGTTATCCGCGTCGGCGATGTCATTGAGATTGTCGTGTTCGAGCATCAGGAACTCTCGCGCAAAGTGATCATCAGCGAGGCGGGCACGATCAACTATCCCTTTATGCAGGATCTTCCGGTCGACGGCATCCCGCTGTCAAAATTTCAGGAAATGATCGCGCTGCAATTAAGCCGGTACGTCGGCAAACGCCCGATTGTCGCGGCTAATTTTGCCAGCACGGATCAGGAAGTTATTATCACCGTATTGGGCGCGGTGAGCCAAGCCGGCACGTATCGAGTGGCGCCGGAAGGGAGCCTGCAAAGCGCGGTCGCCAAAGCCGGAGGCTTTTTGTCTGTCGCCGATTTGAAACAAATCAAGATCAAGCGTCACGTCGATGGTAAAATCGAAGATTATGGCTTCAATCTTGAAGAGATCATGGCAAAAGCCGACGTCGCGTTGCTGCCGCGGCTGCAAAACGGCGATATGATTATTGTTCCAGGCGCTTTCGATGTGCGCACGGTTAAAATCCTTGGCACGATCAGACGTCCTGGCGAATACCAACTGCATGGAGAAGCCGGCCTGCTCGATTTGCTGGCCATGGCCGGTGGCACGGATAGAACCGCCGATCTTTCTCGAGTTCGGGTGATCTCAAAACACGAGACGCCGGCGCAAAATGTATTTTGGGATATACGATATGTTATGGGTCGCGGCCAAAATGGCCATTTACCGGATTTAGCTGATGGTGATATCGTCATTATTCCGGAGCAACGGGGGAAAAATATCTGGCGAGGCATTGTGAGCAGCGCCCGCGATTTAACCGCGATCGCCACGCTTGCGCTGTTTATTCAGCGCTCTTTTTAAAAAAAATTTCAACTCAAAGGCTTCCCATGGAAGAGAAAGACGTTAAGATTCAGGACCTGAAAGAGGCGATCCTGCGCCGCAAATGGTCGATTCTGATCATGGCCTTCGTCGTCATTGCCGCCACCATGATTTTCACTTATTTTCAGCCGCCCGAATACGTCTCGGCGACGGTGATGATGCTGGAAACCATCAACGTCGGTCTCGTCGGACCGCAGCAGCCCATGCACCGGTATGAAACCACCAAGCCGTTCGAGTTTTACCAGGCCATTCTTTATAGCAGCACGTTGCGTCGTGCGCTCTATAACATGGCCGCCGCAGATTCTCTCGTGACCGCTCGCGTCAAGGAAAAAGAGCTGAGCTTGGATGCGCTCCTGGCAAAAGCCATTTCGATCACGACGGCGCAGTATCTCAATTTTATTTCCCTGAGCGCCACCACGTCGGATCCGGATTTGTCTTTTCGCCTCGCGACGCTGGCCACGCAGCATTTGAAGACGCAATCGATGCGCATCGACGAGGAGCAGGCGCGCAATGAAGTCGCTTATTTGGAGGCGCAACGCCAAACCACCAAAGAAAAATTGGAGCATGCAGAATTAGCCCTGCATGAATTTCGCGAACAATCCCGCATCAATATAAAAATCGGCAATAAAGGAGAAAACGAGGGCTTGATTCAGCAATTGAATAGCCTGGAAAATGAGCTGACCTCCATCCAAACCCAAAGAGAATTGGCCGAATCCAATCTCGCCAGTTACCGGCAGCGGCTCGAGCAGTATTTTTCCAAAGGTTGGGAAGAGACGGCAAACTCGCCGAGCATCACCGGCTTGAAAGCGGAGCTGGCAAATTTGCAAAACAGCTATCAACAGGCCTTGCAAGCCAATGACGAGAAAGCCGGCCTTAATGCTTGGCAAAAACAAATCGACGCCAAAAAACGAGAGCTGGTGGAAGAGATTTTGCGCATGCGCGTCCCGTCGAATGATATCTCCGCCAGCTCTTCCAAGCTGGCGCTTGATTTGGAACAAAGCGCGGCGCATGAAGAAATTAATCTGTATACCCTGCGCAATCGTGAGGAGTATCAACGGCGCATGATCGCCAATTTTCACAAACAGCATCCCAATTTGTTGGAGAATGCCATCAAGATGGGGCAGTTGACCCGGGAGAAAACGGTGCTCGAAAACCTATATACTTTCTTGGTGGATCGCAGCGAGGAAGCCAAGATTCGCGCCGCCAGCGGCACCGGCGGCATTCGCATCGTCGATCCGGCGACACGACCAAGTGCGCCGACCTACCAACAATGGGGCGTCCGCTTGATTTTAGCCACGCTTACCGGTTTGACACTGGGGCTGTTCGTGGCTTACGTCCGTGAAAGCCTGGATCAAACGATTAAAAGCACTGACGATATTACCGAACGCCTCAATCTGTCCTTATTAGGTTTGATTCCTGCCATGGAACTGCCAAAAGCTTCAAAAAACGGCAAGAAAGCCGGTGCAAACGGGCATGTCGGGGGCGCGGGCTTGGTTTATGGCGTGGAGGCGCGCAGCCCGGTTACGGAGGCCTTTCGTACCGTTCGCACGAATCTGCAATACGCCATTGCCGACAAACCGTTGCAAGTGATTGTTGTCACCAGCCCATCGCCGAGTGAAGGCAAGACATTTACCGCGACGAATCTCGGCGCTGCTTTTGCCGAAAGTGAAAAACGAGTTTTGCTGGTGGATGCGGACTTGCGCAAACCGCGACAGCACAAAGTGTTTGGATTGGACAAAGAGCCGGGATTGACCAATGTGGTGGTAAAAGGCTTATCGCTGCATGAAGCCATTCAGTCGACAAAGGTACGCGGTCTCGATCTGTTGGCGTGCGGCGCACTGCCGCCCAATCCGGCCGAGATCTTGAGTAGCCGCAGTATCACTTTGTTGCTCACCTTGATGCGCAAAGAATACGATATCATTATCATTGATACACCGCCGATTACGGTCGTCGCTGATCCGCTGGTCATTGGACAATTGGCCGACGGTGTTCTGCTGGTGATGCGTCACGAAACCACCAATCGCACCGTCGGGCGCGAGTGCTTGGCGCGCTTGCAACAAGTCAACGCCAAAATCGCCGGTTGTGTGCTCAATAGCGCGGCGATGAGGCCTGGTTATGGATACTACAAGTATTACAACTATGCTTATAACTATTACGCTCCTGAAGAAGATAATCATGAAACAAAGCAGGATTTGGCTATGAGTACGAATGGGAAAGAAACAAGCTTGGCCAATTAACCGGCGATGGAAATTTATGAATACTGGCGTGGCAAACATTGCGAAGCCGCAGCGCAACAAATCGCCCTACACGCTCGGCTTTATGCTGATCTACCTGAGCTTGCTCGATCTGGTTTTTATTCGATTCTTTACGGAGAAATTGCATCTTTTGCCGCGCCTGGCGCAACTGTTGTTTCCCGTTTCTACGGCGCTTATTTTCGTCTATGCGGTTTTAATCGTCATGCGCCGGGGGCGCTTGAAGCTGTCCTCCATGACCAATGCGATCGTGGCTTTCCTCGCGCTGGCGTTCGTCTCGGCCTTCGCCAACATGGAGCGCATTAGCTTGATGAGCGTGGGCCTGAGCGTGTTTTCGTGGTTAAGCCCGTTGATCTTTTTTATTGCCATTCAATGGCTCGAGCTTAATCAAGAGGAGATTGCAAGATATCTCAAGAGTTATTTCATTTTCGGGTTGGTGCAATTTCCGGTGGTGTTTTTGTACGATTATCCCAAATTCTTGAGCACCAAGAATCCGGACGATGTCAGCGGCACCTTTGGCTACAACAGCTATCAGCTCATCTTCTTTATCAGCCTTTGGCTGTTCATTTTTTTAAGCAAAAAACTTTATGCCGGTGATACCAAAAGCTTCGGCCCCAAAGTTTTAATGATCGGTGCCACGGCGCTAGTGTTCGTCGTCTTTTTTTTGGCGCAATATCTTTCCATGTTGGCGGCGTTTCCGCTGACGATCGCCTTTTTTTTGATCGCCCAGCCCGGGAAAAAAATGGGCAAAACGATCGTCGGTCTGGTGGTGCTCGCATTGTTTGTGAGCTTGTTCAAAGAAATCGATGCCCGATTTCCGCAATTGAAATTGGGACGAGTTTATGAAAAGCTGCAGAAGGCCGAGATTGACAAAATCGGCAAAGTCCGGCTGCTCAATACCATTCCTAAAATCTATTTTGAGGAGGCGCCGCATTTTGGTTTTATCGGCACCGGGCCCGGCACATACGCCAGCCGCGCGGCGCAAGCGGTATCCGGCACCTCGGCAACCAGCAGCAGCCGCACCAACATATTTGCCGATTCTGATTTCAATCTGGCGTCCTATCATATTTCGGACGTGGCGCTCAAATACATCGCACCGATTTATCGTTCCGGCATTCAGATCGGCACGACGCCGGACAATCCGCAAATGAGCTTCGTCGCGATCTTTGTCGAATACGGCGCGCTCGGCGGCTTGCTCATTTATGGCATGTACGGGGCGATGCTGTATTGGGGATGGTCGTCCATGCGGCTGGCGCGCGCCCGCCGTGACGAGACGCTGTACGTCCTCGCCGGCGCCGCGCTCGGCGGCGGGATGATACTTTTGGAAATGGGCTTTCTGGGAACATTTTTGGAAAGCTCGCGCGTCACCATTCCGATGTGGATTGTCTTTGGATTGCTGTATCGCTATAGACGAATCGTTAAAACAGGGTGATGAAGCAACGGAGTGTTGGATTACTGGATCAATGGATTTTTGGAGTGATGGATTATTGGAAGTCTAATCACCCCAGTGATTCGATAATCCATCGATCCAGCAATCCATTAACCCACTTTTCAATCCGAGCCATTATGAAAAAGAAGCGAATTTGCATGTTGGCGCACTCCTATTTGCCGGGCGATGATCGCATTTTCCGCGAAGGCCGGGCATTGGTGGAGCGCGGCTGTGAAGTCGATATTATTTGCCTGAAACAGCGGCATGAAAAATTTTGGGAAACGGTTGCCGGCATTCGCCTGATTCGCGTGCCGATTCGACGCGACCGCGCCAGAGGCGTCGCGGCTTATGCGGTGGAATATTTCGGATTTGCTCTTCTCGCGGCGCTGCTCTTGTGGGGGCGCGCGGTTTTTAGAAGGTATCAAGTCGTCCACACCCATAATCCGCCGGATTTTTTGCTGTGGGCGATGTTGCCGCTGAAGCTTTTTGGCGCCGCGGCGGTTTTCGACATTCACGATCCCGGCCCGGAAATGGCGATGAGCAAATGGGAGATCGAGTCGAATCACTATTTGGTGAAATTTTGGCGCCGGCTTGAGAAAATAACAGTGGGCTTTGCCGACCGTATCATCGTCACCAGCCGCGTCGATCTGGAAATCATTCGGAGCCGCAATGCATGCGAAGCTTCGAAATTTCATATTGTCATGAATACACCCGATTTGAACGGCGCTGCCCGTGCAGACGATACGGTTCAAGTGCATTCCAACGGGAAAAATGCCGGACCCGTGCGCCTGCTTTATCAAGGCATGGTGGCAAAACGCCGGGGCATTCAAACCGTTTTGCAAGCGCTCATTCTGCTCAAAGACAAACCCGAAGACGTCCGTCTCACTGTTGCGGGAGACGGAGAATATTTGCCGGCGCTCAAAGATTTGGCCAACGAGCTGGGATTGGCCGGCCTAGTCGATTTTGCCGGCCACGTCAACTCGGCGCGGCTTTTTGAGCTGATCGAACAGGCGGACATTTGTTTGATTCCGTTTCTCAACACGCCCATCAATATGCGCGGCGTACCCAACAAGCTTTTTGAATATATGACCTTTCGCAAGCCGATGATCGCGGCGAATCTACGCGGCATCACCAGCGTGGTATCCGAGCAAAACGTTTGGCTATACGAAGCAGGAGACGCGGCCGCTTTAGCCGGCGCCATTGCCAAAGTATTGCGCCATCCATCAGAAGCGCGTAAACGGACTCAGTCCTACGAAGCGTTATTGACGCAATACAATTGGCAGGCGACCAAGGAACGATTGTGGGATTGTTATGCGTCGCTTTTGGTAAAACCATCTTCTGATTGAATGCAACAAAAGGCCAGGAGGCATAGGCGATGATTGGAAAACCGCTTGCTACTAACCGAATCTTGGAAGAGCCGCACCAAGATATGAGAAGCACCATCGCCAAAGCTGAGAATACGAAATTCAGAAGCGATGGCTGCATAGAAAAACTTTACTTGCCAAGAGCTGCGAAAAACCAAGAGGAAAATGCCGGTAGTGTCAACGAGAGACACGCGGCTGCTTGCAATTTTCACGGTATTATCGGCCATAGCCAAAAGATGCGGGAAGTTTTCGAGCTTTTGGAGCGCGTCATTCCCTGCGAAGCCCGAATTTTGATCGAAGGCGAGAGCGGCACGGGAAAAGAGCTTATCGCGCACACTATTCATGACCGCGGCCCGCGCCGGCACAAAAAATTTATCGCGGTTGATTGCGGCGCGTTGCCGGAAAATCTGCTGGAGAGTGAATTTTTTGGGCACATCAAAGGCGCGTTTACCGGCGCCATCAGCGACAAAAAAGGGCTCTTCGAAGCCGCGCATCAGGGCACACTTTTTTTGGACGAGATCGCCAATACCACCCAGGTTTTTCAAGCCAAATTGCTCCGCGCCATTCAGGAAGGCGAGATCAAGCCGGTTGGCGCTTTCGAGCCGCGCAAAGTGGACGTTCGAATTATTGCGGCTACCAGCGGCAGTTTGCGTCAAAAAGTGCTGGCCGGCGAGTTTCGTGAAGATTTGTATTATCGCCTCAACGTCATCACGGTGAACCTGCCGCCGTTGCGGGAACGGACGAACGATATCCGGCCTTTGGCAGAATATTTTCTGAAAAAATTTTCCGAAAAAACCGGCAAACCATGTCGCGGTTTCGCCTCGCCGGCTTTGCAGATGCTTGCAAGCTACAAATGGCCCGGCAATATCCGCGAGCTGGAAAATGCTATCGAGCGCGCCGTCAATCTGGCGCTGCCGGAGAACGAGTGGATTTCGCCGGAATTTTTGCCGGTGCATATCGTGCAGTATGAGCCGGAGGCTTTGGAAGCCATTATCCAAAGCCACGGCAATCTGACTCAGGCGTTGGACTATGTCGAGCGGCGTATGATTCTCGAGGCATTAGCCAAATATGCCGGCAATCGCACCGGGGCCGCGAAAAGCCTGGGCATCACGCGCCAGACTTTGATTCACAAGATCAAGCTGCACAAGCTGTAAAATTTTTCGTCACCTGCCTGTCAAAAATTTTGACAACGATAAGTCGTTAACTTTTCACAAAAATAAAAACGACTTTGTTCACCTGTAAAAATTATTATTTTTGAAAATTATGTTTAAGATAGAATTAAAAATATTTTATTCGATTCCAAAATATTTGGTTTCATAATAACAATCTGTTAAAGCATTTATGCTGACGAATTAAAAACGAAGTGAGTTTGGTATAAAAATTGACCGTATTTTTCCCGTCGAAAGAAAATCCGGAAATTTGGCCACCTCTGTAATGTCTTAGATGGACCCGTTCGGACGCTAAATTTCTTATGTTTGACGGCAACTGGCCCCCCAAAAGCGTCCGAACGGTGTTTTTATCTCCATTCGTGCGCGTGTGTTTGAAAAATAGAAAAGTGAGACTGACCGGTCGCTTAATCAGCCATCGTTTAGAAAAACTTGTGCGTGAAAAGCAGCCGGCCAGAGTTTTCCAAACACGTTTTGAGGCATTATCCATCTCTTGGTTTCGGGTTCCCTCCAAAATTATTTGATCAGAAGCAGTCTCGGACGAAAATATAAAAGGGTATGCAATGATGAAAATAGGAGTGATCGGAGCAGGCCGCTGGGGCAAGAATCATGTTCATACGCTCGCGGACCTGCCTTGTATCTTGCACGGTGTTGCCGATGTTGATCCGGCCGCCGCCACGATAGCTGCACAATTTCGGGCGAAATATTATCCGGCCTATGCGGAAATGCTGCCGCATGTTGATGCGGTAACAGTCGCCGTGCCGACGGACTTGCACTATCAAGTGGTGAAGAATTGCCTATTGGCCGGCAAACATGTTTTGGTTGAAAAGCCCGTCACTCTGCAATCCACTCAAACGAACGAGCTGGTGGAGTTGGCGGAGAAGAAAAAAATCATTTTATCAGTTGGTTATCTTTATCGCTTTAATGCAACGGTGGTCAAGCTGAAGGATTTGCTCGCCCAGGCCGGCCGGCTGCAGTACATCACCGCGCGCTACATTCATTCGACCAATCCGCCGCGAACGGATTCGGGAGCGGTCGTCAATCTGGGCGTCCATTTAATCGACATTCTCAATTTCATTTTGGAACAGCGGCCGGCGCGGGTGTATTGCAAAAAAATGGATCTGCTGGCAAATGGCCTGGAGGAATCGGCGCTGATCACGCTGGATTATGAAGATTTTTACGCCACGCTCGAAGTCAGCAGTTGCCATCCGCTCAAAAGCCGCGATATGTGGATCATTGCGGAAAAGCACAAAATCTACGCCGACTTCCTCAACCAGGAGATCAAGGTTTTTCCCATTGAGGTTTCATATCGCGGCGTAAAAAAGGGCGAGCCGTGGAATGTACCGGTGATGAAAGTGGAGCCGCTGGCGGAAGAGCTACGACACTTCATCATCTGCGTGGCCAATCATCGCAATGGAGAGTACGCCGGTATCATCAACATTGGCCGCGAAGAATATTACACCAGCCGCATTTGCGAGCTGGCCTTGCTTTCCGCCGCCGTTCAGCGCGATTTAGATGTGCCAACGGCTCGCCGTTCCGGAATGCCGGCGGTCAATGTAAATCAACGCCTCAATCGCTGGGAAGGGGAAAGGCTTTATGCATGATACGAGAAATATTGTTTATCACCGCACGATCGCGCCGCATGGCGTATTCTATTACGCCAGCGCCAGAATCGTGTTGGGCCAAGGTCATTTCATCGAGCCTTATTGTTTATTGGGCGAGCTGCCAAAAGATTTGTATGGCATCGAATTGCGCACCGTGATCGGCCGTGGTTGTCATTTGCGCAGCCATACGATCATTTACGCCGGCAACATGATCGGCGATCATTTTCAAACCGGGCACGGCGTTTTAGTTCGCGAGCATTGCCAAATCGGCGACAA
>Ga0187893_10014706_pt1 | contig 10614 bp, 7 predicted proteins | sample MA1701074metaG_FD_139574 | JGI IMG/M metagenome (GOLD analysis project Ga0187893, IMG submission 139574) | White microbial mat communities from a basaltic lava cave in the Kipuka Kanohina Cave System on the Island of Hawaii, USA - MA170107-4 metaG ...
GCGGAACTCGAACAGCCCGCGCAACGTCATGTTGCGCCGCGACTGGTCGTTGATCAGCGCCGCGTACTCCTTGTAGGTCGAATACGAGTTCTGGCGCGCCGAATGCTGCAGCTTGGCGACCACGTAGGGCGTCCAGGCATGCTCCTCGCCGCGCACCCTCCAGGCGTAGTCACCGCCCGCGTCCAGCATGGTGTGCAGCACCGGGTCCTTTTCGCCGAAGGCCGCGCGGTGGATGCGCAGGGCCTCCTCGGCGAGCGCGAGCACACCGATGCCGCTCACCTTGGAGGCCGTGCCGGGAAAATACCGGTCGACCAGGTTGCGCGACAGGCCCACCGCCTCGAAGGTCTGCGCGCCGGTATAGGACATGTAGGTGGAGATGCCCATCTTGGACATCACCTTCTTCAGCCCCTTGCCGATCGCCTTGACGTAGTTCTTGATCGCCTTGGAGCCCGCCCCGCTGTTCGCCGCGAGCAGCGTCTCCATGGCGAGATACGGGTGGACGGCCTCGGCCCCGTAGCCGCCCAGCAGCGCGAAATGGTGCACCTCGCGCGCCGAGCCGGTCTCGACCACGAGGCCGGTGCTGGTGCGCAGCCCCTCGGCCACCAGGTGCTGGTGGATCGCCGAAAGCGCGAGCAGCGCCGGGATCGCCATGCGCTCGCGCTCGACCAGCCGGTCGGAGAGGACGAGGATCGAGACGCCCGAGCGCACGCCGTCCTCGGCCTGCGCGCACAGCGATGCGAGGCGGGCCTCGATCGCCTCCGGACCCCACGCCGCCGGGTAGGTGATGTCGATCTCCTGGGCGCGGAACTTGCCGCCGGTGTAGCGCTCGATATGGCGCACCTTCTCCATCTCGAAGAAGTCGAGCACCGGCTGGCTCACCTCGAGGCGCAGCGGCGGGTTCATCTCGTCGATGCCGAGCAGGTTCGGCTTGGGCCCGATGAACGAGACGAGCGAGGTGACCAGCTCCTCCCGGATCGGGTCGATCGCGGGATTGGTGACCTGCGCGAACATCTGCTTGAAGTAGTGATAGAGCGTCTTGTCCTTCCTGGACAGGATCGCCAGTGCCGCGTCGTTGCCCATCGAGCCGGTCGACTCCTCGCCCGCCTGCGCCATCGGCAGCAGCTGGAACTTGAGGTCCTCCTGGGTGTAGCCGAAGGCCTGCTGGCGGTCGAGCAGCGGCACCGCGGACTTGAGCGGCGCGGTCTTTTCGGTCTCGACCTCGTCGAGCTTGACGCGGATGCGCTCGATCCACTCGGCGTAGGGCCGCGCGGCGGCGAGCGATTCCTTCAGCTCCTGGTCATCGACGATGCGGCCTTTCTCCAGGTCGACGAGGAACATCTTGCCCGGCTGCAGGCGCCACTTCTTGACGATGCGTTCCTCCGGGATCGGCAGGCAGCCGCATTCCGAGCCCATGATGACGAGGTCGTCCTCGGTCACGATGTAGCGCGAGGGCCGCAGGCCGTTGCGGTCGAGCGTCGCGCCGATCCGGAGCCCGTCGGTGAAGGCGATCGAGGCCGGCCCGTCCCAGGGCTCCATCATGGCCGCGTGGTACTCGTAGAAGGCGCGCCGGCTGGGATCCATCAGCGTGTGGTTCTCCCACGCCTCCGGGATCATCATCATCACCGCGTGCGCGATCGAGTAGCCGCCCATGACGAGCAGCTCGAGCGCGTTGTCGAACGAGGCCGAGTCGGACTGGCCCGCATAGATCAGCGGCCAGATCTTCTGCAGGTCCTCGCCCAGCACCGGGCTCGAGATCGCGCCCTGGCGCGCGCGGATCCAGTTCTGGTTGCCGCGCACGGTGTTGATCTCGCCGTTGTGGCAGATCATGCGGAACGGGTGCGCGAGGTCCCATGACGGGAAGGTGTTGGTCGAGAAGCGCTGGTGCACGAGCGCGAGCGCGGACTCGACGCGCGCATCCTTGAGATCCAGGTAGTACTCGCCGACCTGATAGGCGAGCAGCATGCCCTTGTAGCAGATGGTGCGCGCCGACATGGTCGGCACGTAGAACTCCCCGCCGTGCTCGAGCTTCAGCGCCTTGATGGCGTGGCCGGCGCTCTTGCGGATGATGTAGAGCTTGCGCTCGAGCGCATCGGTGACCGTGACGCCGGCGCCGCGCCCGATGAACACCTGGCGGATGACCGGCTCGAGCTTTTTCGCCGGCTCGGCGAGGTCCGAGTTGTCGACCGGCACGTCGCGCCAGCCGAGCAGCACCTGGCCGGCCTCCTTGATGGCGCGCTCGACCTCGTACTCGCAGGCAAGGCGGCTCGCGGGATCGCGCGGCAGGAACACCATGCCGACGCCGTACTGGCCCGCGGGCGGGAGCTTGACCTTGCGCTTGGCCATCTCCTCCCGGAAATAGCGATCCGGGATCTGGATCAAGCAGCCGGCGCCGTCCGAGAGTTTCGGATCCCAGCCCACCGCGCCGCGGTGGTTCAGGTTTCTCAGGATCGTCAGCCCCTGCTCGACGATCGCGTGCGACTTGCGCCCCTTGATGTGCGCGACGAAGCCGACGCCGCAGGCATCGTGCTCGTTCGCTGGGTCGTACAAACCTTGTCGCGCTAAGCCCATGAAAATATGCTGGAATCCAGTGTCGTCCCGCACCGCACAAAAAATGCGCGCGAACTTTGCAATATACGCGCAGACCCTCGTCGGGACAAGGGCTTGGCGATTGTGATCCCCCTATTGCACTGCAGCGGCGATGCTTTCGCGAACGAGGCGCGGATCGAGGTCGGCACGCAGCGACGCGCGCCCAAGCGAATCGAGCACGACGAAGCGTAGCCGCCCGCCCGCCGCCTTCTTGTCGCCTTGCATCAGCTCCAGGTAGCGCTCGGCGCCGAGCGCCGGGCCGCGTGCGGGCAGCCCGGCGCGCTCGACCAGTGCGCGCACGCGCTCGACGTCGGCGCGCGCGAGGCCGCCCGCGCGCGCCGAGAGCTCGGCGGCCATCACCATGCCGGCGGCAACCGCTTCGCCGTGCAGCCAGGTGCCGTAGCCGGCGCCGAGCTCGATCGCGTGCCCGAAGGTATGGCCGAAGTTGAGAAGCGCGCGCCGCCCCGACTCGCGCTCGTCGCCCGCCACCACCTGCGCCTTCAGCTCGCAGGAGCGACGCACCGCGTGCTCGAGCGCGCCGCGCTCGCGCGCAAGCAGCTTCTCCAGGTTCGCCTCGAGCCACTCGAGAAACGCCGCATCGAGCGCAAGGCCGTGCTTGATCACCTCGGCCACCCCCGCGCGCAGCTCGCGATCGGGCAGGCTGTCGAGCGTGGCCACGTCGGCGATCACCGCAAGCGGCTGGTGGAAGGCGCCCACCATGTTCTTGCCGCGCGCATGGTTGATCGCGGTCTTGCCGCCGACCGAGGAATCGACCTGCGCGAGCAGCGTGGTCGGGAGCTGCAGGTAGGCGACGCCGCGCTGGTACGTCGCGGCGGCGAACCCGGTCAGGTCACCGATGACGCCCCCGCCGAGCGCAACAAGCAGCGCGTCGCGCCCCAGATGTGCTCCAAGCAAGGCGTCGAATACCCGATCGAGCGTTTCCCAGCTTTTCGCCTGCTCACCGTCCTCGACCGTGATCGCGAGCGGCTTCCCGCCTGCCGCGTCCACGGCCGCCTGGACGCGCGCGAGATAAAGGGGTTGCACGACGGTGCTCGTCACGACCGCCACGCGCCTGCCCTTCACATGCGGGGCGAAGAGCGCGGCCTCGCCCAGCAGGCCGGCGCCGATGTGGATCGGGTAGGCGCGCTCGCCGAGCGCTACGCGGAGAGGCTGCATGGCATGTTCAGGCGCGCGAGGATCTCCTTGGCGAGCGATTGCGCGCTCTGGCGGCCCGTATCCAGAACGACGTCGGCCACCTCGCGATAAAGCGGGTCGCGCGTGAGGTACAACTCCTCGAGTTTCTTCAGCGGATCGGCGGTCGCGAGCAACGGCCGGTTGCGGTCGTGGCGCACGCGCTGCCACAGGTAGCCCGGCCGCGCGTGCAGGTAGACGACGGTGCCGTGCGCGGCGAGCCGGCGCCGGTTCTCCTCGGCGAGCACCACGCCGCCGCCGGTGGCGAGCACGGCGTGCTCGAGCGCGCTCAGGTCCGCGATCACCTGCGCCTCGCGCGCGCGGAAGCCCGCCTCGCCCTCGATGTCGAAGATCACGGGGGTCTTCACGCCGCAACGGCGCTCGATCTCCTCGTCGGAGTCGTAGAACGTCCGCTTCAGGCGCCGGGCGAGCAGCCGCCCGACGGTGCTCTTGCCCGCCCCCATCATGCCGACCAGAACGATGTTGTCGCCGGCTTTCACGTTGTCATTCTACGCAGGCCCATCCCCGATCAAAACCGTTTCGGGGACATGAAAAGAAACGGCCGGGAGGGCCCGGCCGTCCGATCCTTCTAAGGAGACTTCGTCTAGCGAACGGTCAGGCGCTCGTTCACGATGCGCGGCGTGATGAACACGAGGAGCTCCGTCTTGCTCGAGGTGTTCACCTGGTTGCGGAACAGGAACCCGATGTAGGGCAGGTCGCCGAAGAACGGCACGCGCGTGTTGTCGGTCCGCTCGCGCTGGTCGTAGATGCCGCCGATCACGACCGTGCCGCCGTTCTCCACCAGCACCTCGGTCTTCACGTGCTTGGTGCTGATCGCGATGCCCGCCGGCGTGGTCGCGCCCGGCTCGTCCTTGTTCACGTCGAGCGTCATGATGATGTTGCCGTCGGGCGTGATCTGCGGCTTCACCTTGAGCGACAGGTTGGCCTTGCGGAACGAGACCGACGTCGCGCCCGAGGAGGTCGCCTGCTGGTACGGGATCTCGGTGCCCTGCTCGATCACCGCTTCGACCTGGTCCGCGGTCAGCACGCGCGGGCTGGAGATGGTCTTGCCCTTGCCGTCGGCCTCGAGCGCCGAGATCTCCAGGTTCAGGAACTGGGTCAGACTCGAATTGAACAGGATGAACGAGAACCGTCCGGCGTTGAACGCGTTCAAGCCCGCCGATGGCAGGTTGGCCTGCAACCCAGGGCCATCGATCGTCGCCGTGCCTGCCACGATGCCCGACGCCTGACCGGTGTTGGCGAGTTCGGCACCCATGGTGAAGCGCGGGCTGTTCTGACCAAGGATACGGTGCCCCGCCGGCACCCGCTCGATGTACCCGAGCCGCGCGCCCAGGTTCTTGTTGAAGAGCTCCGAGGCCTCCACGATGCGCGCCTCGATCATGACCTGGCGCACCGGCACGTCGATGCGTGCGATCAGCTTCCTGACCTCTTCCAGGCGGCTCGGCGTGTCCTGCACGAACAGCGTGTTGGTGCGCGCGTCGACCACCGCGCTGCCGCGCTTGGAGAGCATGCGCTGCGACGGGTCGGAGAGCAGCTTCTGCACGTCGGCGGCCTTCTGGTAGTTCATCTGGAAGGCCTCGGTGCGCGTCTGCTCCAGGTCCGTGATCTGGTTCTGCGCCTCGAGCGCGAGCTTCTCGCGCGTGGCGAGCTCGTCGCGCGGCGCGATCCAGATGACGTTCCCGCTCTTGCGCATGTCGAGGCCGCGCGTCTGCAGGATGATGTCGAGCGCCTGGTCCCAAGGCACGTCCTTCAGCCGCAGCGTGATGCTGCCGCCGACCGTGTCGCTGGTGATGATGTTGAGGTCGGTGAAGTCGGCGATCACGTTCAGCACCGCGCGCACTTCCACGTTCTGGAAGTTGAGCGAGAGCTTCTCGCCGGTGTAGCGCCCGCGCTGCGAGACCCGCGTGGGATCGACCGCCGCCGGCTTCACCTCGACCACGAACTGCGTGTCGGACTGGTAGGCGTTGTGCTCCCATTGGCCCTTCGCCTCGACCACCATGCGCACGTTCTCGCCCTGCTGGAAGGTGGCCACGGTCTGAACAGGCGTTGCGAAGTCCACCACGTCCAGGCGCCGGCGCAGGTTCTCGGGCAGCGAGGTCTTGAGGAACTCGATCACGATGTTCTGCCCCTGCTGCCGGATGTCGATGCCGGTCGAGGTGTCGGTGAGATCGATCAGGATCCTGCCCTCGCCCGCGCTGCCGCGTCGGAAGTCGATGTCGCGGATCGCGTGCTTGGTGTCCGCCCTGCCCTCGGCGAAGTTGGCGGGCTGGGTCGATGCGGCGCCGGTCTGCGCCGCGGCGGCCGCGGAGAGCGTGACCACGAGGGCGCGCCCGTCGACTCTGACCTCGTGCGTCACCGAGCGGCGCAGGTTCAGCACCAGGCGCGTGCGATCCGAGCCCTGCACCATGTTCATGCTGCGCAGCTCGCCCTGTGACAGCTCCTGCGCGTTGCGGCCGAGGGCGTTGATCGTGTTCGCGAAATCGAAGACGATGCGCGCCGGATTGGCGACGGTGAAGCTCGGCGGCGCGCTCTTCAGCGGCTCCTTGGTCGTGATGCGCACCACGACGCTGCCGCCCGTCTGGGCGACGTCGAAGCCCTCGATCGCGTTCGCCTGCGCGAGCGCGATGCCGGTGCCGGCGAGCCAGACTGCCAGGATGCTCCACCAGCTGAGCAGTGTCTTTGCGTTGTTCATCTTTTGCCCTCCTGCATTTGCAGCGAGGTGCTCCTCTCCACCCAGTCGCCGCCGCTGTCCTGCACCACTTCCTTCAGGCTGATCTGGGCCTCGTCGATCGAGGTGATCTGGCCGAAGTTCTGGCCCATGTAGTTGCCCTTCCTGACGCGGAAAAGGTTGGTTCCCGCGCGCACGAGCGCGTACATGTCCTTGTTCTGCGAGAGCGTGCCGACCATCTGGATCGCCTCGAGCGGAAAGGCCTCGAGCGGCTCCTTGGGACGGTTCAGGTCGGGCTGCACCCCGCCGCCGCCGCCGCCGGTGCCCGGCGCCTGCGCCACGACGATGCGGCCCGGCACGAAGGGATCGAGCATGCTCTCGCCCTTGTACGGCACCGGCTCGTAGGACTTCACCTGCGGCAGCGGGTCGACCTTGCCGCGCAGGTCCTTGGTCATCGCCTCGAGCTCCTTGCGGACCTCGGTCGAGCGCTCATCGCCGCAGGCGGCGAGGAGCGAGAGGGCCGCGGCGAGTGCGGCGGCGGTGCGGAGCGCGCTCATTTCTTGGCCGGCGGCTTTTTCGCGCCTGCGGCGGCCTTGCGCTGCGCCGCGACCTCGTCTTCGTCGAGGTAGCGGAAGGTGCGCGCGGTCACGTCCATCGTCAGGTTGCCGTCCTTGCTCGCCTCGATCGACACGTCGTTCAGCGTGACGATGCGCGGCAGCTGGCCGACGTCGGCGGCGAACGCGCCCATGTCGTGGTAGGTGCCCACGACCTTCAGCGTGATCGGCAGCTCCGAGTAGAACTCGCGCGCCGATTCGCTCGCGGCCGGGCGGAAAAGCTCGAACTGCAGCCCGCGCGAGAGCCCCGCCTGATTGATGTCGACCAGCAGCGCGTCCATCTGCGCCTTGTTCGGCAACTGCTTGAGCAGCGCGCCGAACTGGGTGTCGATCTCGCGCAGCTGCTGCTTGTGCAGGTCGAGATTCACCGCCTGGGTCTTCTTGGCCAGGTAGTCCTTCTTCAGCTTCTCCTCGTCCTCGCGCAGCTTGGTCAGGTCCGCGTACTGCGGGTCCCACACGAGGAAATAGCCGCCCACCGGGATGACGACCAGGATCGCGAGCAGCACCATGAGGATCGGCAGGAACGACCACGTGCCGGGGTCCTTCCAGTTGGTGCGCCGGAAATCGTCCGCAATCTTGTTGAAGTCGATCGCCATGGGCCTATTTCTTCGCCGGCGCCGCCTTGGGCGCGTCCTTCGGCGCGGTCGGGCGCTTCATCGCCAGGTTCATGTTGAATTCCGAGATGCGCATCTTGCCGAGCGTCACCGCCTTGATCTCGATCAGCTTCGGGTCGGCGAGCCACGGCGAGGACTCGATGTTGCGCATCAGCGTCGAGACGCGCGCGTTCGACTGCGCATAGCCGATCAGCGCGATTGCCGGGCCTTTCTGCTTGACCGACTTCAGGAACACGCCCTCGGGCACCTGGCGCACCAGCTCGTCGAGCAGGTGCACGGTCTGCACACGGTCGGTCTGCAGCGTCTCGATCACCTGCTTGCGGGCGAGCAGCGCGACGATCTTGTCCTTCACCTCCTTGATCTCGTCGATCTGCTTGTCGAGGACCGCGATCTCCTTCTTGATGATCTGGTTGCGCTCGTTCTGGTCCCCGATCTGCTGGTCCAGCACGAACCAGCCGGCCCCGACGACGGCGAAGCCGAGCGCCGCGGTCATGCCGGCCATCACCGCGAAGTGCGTCCGCGCGCGCTTGCGGCGCTCCAGCCGGTGCGGCAGCAGGTTGACTCTGACGCTCATGTGGTGAACCGCCCCTGGCTCATATGGGGTCGAACCTGCGCATCGCCAAGCCGCAGGCGACGATGAGCGAGGGTGCGTCCTGCATCAGGCGCTTGAGCTGAATTCGCGGCGAGGCCTGCATCGCGCCGAAGGGATTCGCCACGACGCAGGGCACCTGCGTGCGCGTGTTCACCACCTCGTCCAGGCCCGGAATCACCGCCGAGCCGCCGGCGAGCAGGATATGGTCGACCGTGTTGTACGAAGTCGAGGTGAAGAAGAACTGCAGCGCGCGCTGCACTTCCTGCGACAGGTTCTCCATGTAGGGCCGCAGCACCTCGGCCTCGAAGTCGTCCGGCAGGCCGCCGGAGCGCTTGGCGTTTTCCGCCTCCTCCGGGCTCATGCCGTAGCGCGAGACGATGTCGTTGGTGAGCTGGTTGCCGCCGAACGCCTGCTCGCGCGTGTACACCGATTGGTCGTTGCGCACGACGCTCACCTGCATGACGTTCGCGCCCACGTCGACGATCGCGACGTTCTGATCCTTGCCGCCGCCGGGCAGTTGCTTGACGACGAGGTTGAGCGCCGACATCTGCGCGAAGGACTCGACGTCCATCACCAGCGGCTTCAGTCCCGCGTTCTCGGCCACCGCGAAGCGGTCCGACACCTTCTCCTTGCGCGTCGCCGCGATGAGCACTTCCTGCTCTTCGGGGTTGGTGGGCGAGGGGCCGACCACCTGGAAGTCGAGGTTGACCTCCTCCAGCGCGAACGGGATGTACTGGTTTGCTTCGCTCTCGACCTGGGTCTCGAGCTCCTCCTCGCGCAGGCCCGCCGCGACGATGATCTTCTTGGTGATCACCGCGCCCGAGGGCACGGCCATGGCGACATGCTTGGTACGCGTCGCGAGCCGCTTGTAGCCGCGCGCGACCGCGTCGGCCACCGCCTCGAGGATGTTGATGTTGCCGTCGACCACGGCGTCCTTGGGCAGCGCCTCGATCACGTAGCGCTCGACCCGATGCGCGCCTTTGCCGGCGTCGACGATCTCGAGCATCTTGACCGAGGACGAGCTGATGTCCAGCCCGAACAACGGCGGCGCCTTCGGCTTGAAAAAGTCGAGGTTCATTCCCCTTTTTTCCTTTGTGTATCGGCCTCTTAGGCGCGATACAGAGAATTTCCCTGAGATGCTAACAACAACCCCGCCGGGTGTCTAGTGAATCTTCCACACGGGGTAAGGTCTTATAATGCGCCGTGTCCCGGCTCGCGTGCAACGTCCCTCCGAGGCAAGCGTAACCCCCTTGATTTGGCTTCGTTTTTTGGCCTTTCCGCTCATCCTGCTTGCGGGCCTGGCGGCGGCTGGATTGTGCCTGGTCGGACTGGTGGTCGCGCTCGCCTGGCCGAACCTGCCGTCGCTCGACTCCCTGACCGACTACCAGCCCAAGATTCCGTTGCGCGTCTACACCGCGGAAGGGGCGCTGATTGGCGAGTTCGGCGAGGAACGCCGCTCGCTCATCTCGGTGAAGGCGGTGCCCGAGCAACTCAAGCAGGCGATCCTCGCCGCCGAGGACGAGCGCTTCTACCAGCACACCGGCGTCGACTATGTCGGCGTGGCGCGCGCCGCCTGGGCCAACCTCACGCAGGGCGGCCGGCGCCAGGGCGCGAGCACGATCACCATGCAGGTGGCGCGCAACTTCTTCCTGTCCTCGGAGAAGACGCTCACGCGCAAGCTCTACGAGGCGCTGCTCGCCTTCAAGATCGAGAACAACCTCTCGAAGGACCAGATCCTCGAGCTCTACGTCAACCAGATCTACCTGGGCCAGCGCGCCTACGGCTTTGCCGCGGCCTCGCAGATCTACTTCGGCAAGTCCCTGGACAAGGTCACCCTGGCCGAAGCCGCGATGCTGGCCGCGCTCCCGAAAGCCCCCTCCGCGTACAACCCTGTTGCGAATCCGCAACGCGCCAAGGTGCGTCAGCAGTACGTGCTGCGGCGCATGAAGGACCTTGGTCACATCAACGAGCAGCAGCTCGCGGACGCGACCAAGGTGCCGCTGCAAGTGCGGCGCGAGGTCGACGATTTCGCCGGCTTGCACGGCGAGTACCTCGCCGAGATGGTGCGCCAGGCCGTCTACGAGCAGTACCCGGAGGAGGCGTACGCCAGGGGCTTTCGCGTCTACACCACGATCCGCAAGGCCGACCAGGAGGCCGCCTACGAGGCGGTGCGCCGCGGGCTGCTCGCCTACGACCGCGGCCAGGGATTCCGCGGGCCCGAGGGGTTCATCGAGATCAAGGCGGGCGCGAGCGAGGACGACCTCGAGGAGGCGCTTGCCGAGCACTTCGACGTCGGCGACCTGCGCATCGCGATCGTCACCGCGGCGA
>Ga0187893_10014707_pt1 | contig 10614 bp, 10 predicted proteins | sample MA1701074metaG_FD_139574 | JGI IMG/M metagenome (GOLD analysis project Ga0187893, IMG submission 139574) | White microbial mat communities from a basaltic lava cave in the Kipuka Kanohina Cave System on the Island of Hawaii, USA - MA170107-4 metaG ...
ACGTCGTCGAGGGGCGCGGTGGCCGCCTCGACCGGCGCGGCTGCCGTCGCGAGCGTCTCGAGCGCCGACGGCGTCCTGCGCCTGCGGCAGAGGTCGATGTACGCGTTGCGGAGGATCGTGAAGAGCCAGCCGCGGATGTTGTCGTCGGTGCGGTACGTGTCGAACGCGCGGTACGCGCGGAGGTAGGTCTCCTGCACGAGGTCGCGCGCGTCCGCGTCCTGTCCGGCGAGGGCGGCGGCGGCGAAGTGGAGGTCGCCCGCGACGGGGAGGGTGAGGCGCTCGAAGCGGGCGCGGCGGCCGCCGCGGTCGTCCCGTCCTTCCGTCCCTCGTCCCGGGTCCCTGGTCGCGGACACAGGCCGTATTGTACCGAGGACGAGAGATGGGAGACGAGAGGACGGGAGACGGTTTACCCCTCCGCCGGTTCCACGATCGCGCTCATCGAGCCCGCGCAGCGCTCGAGTCGGCGGTCCTTGCCGTAGGCGTGGATCTGATCGCGCTTGAACTCCGCCTGCTCGAGGCCGCACGTCATCACGATGACGCGTCCCGTGGTGTCCACCTCGCACGCCATCAGGTACGCCTTCTCGCGCGGGTAGCCGAAGATCGTCCCCAGCATCTCGATGACGTACTCGTACGTGTGGTCGTCGTCGTCGAGGAGCACGACGTTGTACGGGGGCGCGAGGCGGACGTCGGCCTCGACGGTCGGCTGGGCGCCCGGACTGCTCATGGCGGTTACGGCTTCACGGTCTGCGGCTTGTACTCGTGCGACCGCTTCTTCTCCGCGGTCACCGCCTCGATTGTATCATCCGCCGTGATCTTGCGGGCCGCGTCGAGATCCGCCGTGACGATGCCGCAGACGGTGACGTCGCCGGGGGCGTCCACCGACTTGAGGAGGATCTGGAACTCGCCCGGGAGGTTGTGGTCGCCCTGGCGCACCATGATGAGGCTGCCCGACAGCCCCTCGCGCGTCGTCGGCTCGAACGGGATCAGGTAGTCGAGCGCCTTCGGGGCGACCTGGAGGCGCTCGTCGGTCGCGACCAGCGTGAACTTGAGCCCGTCGAAGTGCTTCTTCTCGGCCAGCTCGACGAGCGCGGCCGTGGTGTTGGGCGCCTCATCCTCGAAGAGCTCGACGGTGAAGCGGCCCTTCTCCTTGCCTTCCTTGTCCTTGATCCTGAAGACGAGCTGCGGATGCGGGAGCTTCGTCGGGCCGATGCCGAGCGGGCTGTTGAGCCGGCGCTCGATCTCGCGCTCCAGCGCGGCGACCTCCTCCTTGCGCTCCGGGTTCTTCTTCAGCTCCTCGAGCTTCTCGCGGAGCCGCGGGATTTCCGTGCGGTACTTCACGCTCTTGATCGGGTGCGTCTCGAGCGACGGCACGGCGAGGATGGCGTCCTTCTGCTCGTTCTCGAATTTCAGGTTGTCGCTGATCGCCTGGAGCGTCTGCGGCACCGCGCGCAGCGCGAGCGCGTGCCCCGAGTGCTTTTCCATGAACTCTTCGAGCTTCTTCTTCGCCTCGACGAGCTTGCCCTCGTTGTAAAGGCGGATGCCGATGGTCGCGCGGATGAGGGCGACCTCCTCGGTGCCCGCGTAGCGGTCCTCGAGCTCCTTCAGCGCGTCGAGGGTCGCCGCCTTCGAGATGTCGCGCGCGACGCGGTCGGCCAGAGAGCTCTTGTAGGCGGTGTTCGCGATGATGAGCACGGTGAGGACGATGAGGCCGGCCGACACGGTGAGGATGATGCGCGCGTGCTTCTGGCCGAACTCGTCGAGCCGGTCGAACCAGCCGCCGGCCGGCGGAACGGGGGCCTCGGCGCCCTTGGGGTCCTTTTCTTTCACCGCCATGGTCACTTTTTGTAGTCGAGTTTGACGGTCACCTTCACGCCGTCGGCCGTGCCGGCGACGAGGACGTCGCACTTCTCCTCTTTCTTGACGAAGCTGAGCTTCGCCGGATCGCCGGGTTCGTCGGCCGCGAGCTGCCAGCCGTGGGCGGGGAGCGTCTCGCGGTAGAACTTCGCGACGTCCTTGACGCCGCGCCTGCCCGCGTGCTCCTGCGTGCCGACGCGCAGCCCGGACGGCGAGACGTTGCCGCTCCACCGCTCGTAGGTCAGCCCCTCGGGGATCGGCAGGTCGTCGAACCGCCGCCGCTCCTGCGACGGCGCGTTGCTCGCGCACGCGACGAAGACCAGCGCCGGGATGAGAAAGATCGCCTGTCTCATGCCGCTCTCTCCTTAGGAGGGCGCAATCCTAGTCGCGCGTGCGGGGCAAGTCAAGGCAGCGATCAGCTGTCCGCTGTCGGCCGACGACACAGGTGCGGAGCTTCAGCCGCCAGCCGCGACTGATAACTGATGACTCAAAAAATTCGCGATGCTATATTCCGCCCGTCTCCCCATGTACTTCGACTTCGCCAATGTCCTCGTCTACGTGCTGGTCGCCGTCGGATTCATTCTGGGGGCGCTGATCGCGGGACGCATCTTCCGCCGGCACCGGCCCGACCCGCAGAAGCTGACGACGTACGAGTGCGGCGAGGACACGATCGGGACCGCGTGGATCCAGTTCAACGTGCGGTTCTACATCGTCGCGCTCGTCTTCCTCATCTTCGACGTGGAGATCGCGCTCCTCTTCCCGTGGACGACGATCTTCAAGGAGTACGGGTGGCTGGCGCTGGGGGAGATGTTCGTCTTCCTGCTCATCCTGCTCGTCGGGTTCGTCTACGTCTGGGTGAAGGGCGACCTCGAGTGGCTCCGCAGCCTCGGCGAGGTGCGCTCGGACAAGCTGGAGCCGCGCTGATGCTCGCCCCGAAGGAGGTTCTCGACCGCATCAAGGCGCAGTTCCCGGCCGTCGAGGTCGTGGAGTCTCCGGGCGACTCGTTCGCCGTCGTGCCGCGCGAGAAGTTGCTCGAAGTGGCGCGCTGGCTCAAGGACGCGGCGGAGCTGGAGTTCGACTACTGCGCGTGCGTGTCCGGGGTGGACGACACGAAGGACTTCTGGAGCGTCTATCACGTCTACTCGGTGAAGCGCAGCCACCGCGCGGTGCTGAAGGTGAAGCTCGACCGCGAGACGCCGACCGTCGACTCCGTGTGCGCGGTCTGGCCGGGCGCGAACTGGCACGAGCGCGAGTCCTACGACATGTACGGGATCGTCTACGAGGGGCACCCGGACCTGCGGCGCATCCTGCTGCCGGAGGACTGGCCGGGCTATCCGCTGCGGAAGGACTACGACTTCCCGGACCACTACCAGGGGATTCCGCTGAAATGATCGAGGCGGTCACGAAGGCGCTGGAGAACGTCCACTCGTGGGCGGATCTCTACAACGGGCCGTGGTGGCTCGCGCTGCTCGCCATCGGCGGCGTGTGTTTCCTGCTGGCGAACTTCATCGCGATCTACGCGGGCGTGAACACGCTCCTGGAGCGGAAGATCGCCGGCCACATGCAGTCGCGCGTCGGCCCGTACCAGGTGGGGCCGCACGGGAGCCTTCAGTGGGTGGCGGACGCGCTCAAGCTGCTTTTCAAGGAGGACGTGATCCCGAAGGACACGGACAAGCTCCTCTTCCGGCTCGCCCCCTACATCGTGTTCGGCGGCTCGCTCGCCGCGTGGTGCGCGCTGCCGTTGACGGTGGGGTGGTCGCCGGCGTCCATGAACATCGGCATCCTCTATGTGCTGGCCGTCTCGTCGGCGGTCGTGCTCGGCCTCCTGATGGCCGGATGGTCGAGCGGGTCGAAGTGGTCGCTCTTCGGGGCCATGCGCGGCGCGGCGCAGATCGTCAGCTACGAGGTGCCGGTCGGGATCATCATCGTCGCGATGCTGCTCATCTACGGCACGCTCGACATGACGAAGATCACGCAGCTCCAGGAGCGGGGCGCGCCGTTCGGGCTGTCGGACTCGTGGTACGGCGGCGTGCTGTCGTGGGGGGTCTTCCGGCACGCGCCGTTCACGATCATCGCGTTCCTCGTCTATTACACGGGCGCGCTCGCCGAGACGAACCGCACGCCGTTCGACATCCCGGAGGCGGAGAGCGAGCTCGTCGCGGGCTACCACACCGAGTACTCGGGGATGCGGTTCAGCTTCTTCTTCCTCGCCGAGTACGCGAACATGTTCGTCGTCAGCGCGATCGCGACGACGTTCTTCCTCGGCGGCTGCCTGCCGCCGTTCATGAACCACGCGCACGCGATGATGGTGGTGGGCGGCGCCGTCGTCGTCGGGGGCCTCGCGTGGGGCGCCACGCGGAAGATGGAAACGGCGGCGGGCGCGGCGACGCTGTGGGCGATGGCGGCGATGGCCGCGGGCCCGTTCCTCTGGCACTCGACGGGCGTCTTCTGGGCCGGCGGCGGCCCGGACTCGCCGGCGGCGAAGGTCCAGGGCGTGATCTGGTTCTTCGTCAAGGCGTTCTCGCTCGTGCTGCTCATGATGTGGCTGCGGTGGACGCTGCCGCGCTACCGCGTCGACCAGCTCATGGACCTGTGCTGGAAGAAGCTGACGCCGCTGGCGTTCCTCTGCATGTTCGCGATCGGCGTGGGCGAGGTGAGCAGGGTGGCCTCGATCCTGCTGTGCGGGACCGCCGCGGTGCTCATCGGCGCGATCCTCGTGAAGGAGGTGCTCGCGCCGGAGAAGGCGCCGCCGCCGCTGCCGAGGGTGAACCCGTGAGCAGCGGAGAGATCGTCGTCAACCTCCTCTTCTACGTGTTCGCGATCGTCGCGATCGGCGGGGCGGTCGCGGTGGCGGCGTCGCAGAACATCGTCCGCTCCGCGTTCTCGCTGCTGGCGGTGCTCTTCTCGGCGGCCGCGTTCTACGCGTTCATGCGGGCCGACTTCGTCTTCGCGGCGCAGGTGCTCATCTACGTCGGCGGCATCCTGGTGCTCATCATCTTCGCGATCATGCTCACCCACCGGATCACCGACGTGCAGGTGTCGAACGAGTCGAGCCACGGGCCGGCGTCGATGTTCGCGTGCCTGTGCGTGCTCTTCTCGCTCGTCGTGGTGATCGCGACGTACAAGTGGACGCGCTCGGAGAGGCCGGTCGACGTGACGGTGCCCGGGACGAAGGCGACGGTCTCGCTCGGGATGCTCCAGGCGGACGCGCAGTACGCGGCCGACAGGGGGACGGGCGTTCCGCGCGACGGGATGCTGATCGACGGGCGGGGATGGCTGGTCGTGCGCGCGCCCGACCTGCCCGCGGGCGTCGTCGCGGCGCGGTTCCACGTCGAGGGCGGGACGCCGGTGAAGGAGAAGGAGTCGGCGACGAAGGCGTGGACGTGGAAGACGCAGCCGCTCAGGGGCGCGGACCACGCGGACGTGGTGTTCGACGAGCGCCGCGGGGTCGGGCGCGAGGCGCGGCTGGAGCTGACGGGACTGCCGGCCGGGCGCTACCGCTGGGGCGTGTCGCTCGTGTCCGAGAAGTCGGACGTGAAGCCGACGGAGATCGCGCGGTTCGGCGCGGCGGGGGCGGGGGAGGCGAGCGATTTCCGCGTGGAGGCGGGCCTCTCGCGGCCGATCGGGATGGCGCTCATGGGGCCGTACCTGCTGCCGTTCGAGGTGGTGTCGGTGCTGCTGCTGGCGGCGCTGATCGGCGCGGCGTTCCTCGCCCGCAAGGAAGTGAAGGAGCAACGGTGAACGACCTGCACCAGTTCATGTTCACGCGCCGTCCGCTCGAGACGCTCCTCGTCGTGAGCGCGATCATCTTCGTCGCGGGCCTCTACACCATCATGACGCGCAAGAACGCCGTGTCGATCCTGATGGGCGTGGAGCTGGTGCTGAACGCGGCGAACATCAACTTCGTGGCGTTCGCGACGTTCGTGCCGCGGGCCGGCCTGCACGGATCGGTCTTCGTGCTGTTCGTCATCGTGCTGGCGGCCGCCGAGGCGGCGGTGGCGCTCGCGATCATCATCGGGATCTACCAGAACTTCGGACGCGTCGACGTGGATCAGGCGGACGTGATGAAAGGGTGAAGCGGCGGGCTGCGAACCGCGAGCTTCGAGCTCACGGCTCAGAGCTCATCGCTCAGCTGATAAAGAAATGGACCCCAAGACACTGGAACTGGTTGCCTGGCTCGTGCCGCTGCTGCCGTTCGGCGGGTTCGTGCTGAACGTCTTCCTCGGGAAGCAGCTGCCGAAGCCGGTCGTCAGCCTGATCGCCTGCGGCACGGTCCTCGGGTCCGCGATCTGCGCGTGGACGCTCTTCGCGCACGTCCGCGCGACGCACCAGGCGTTCGTCACCACCCCGATCACGTGGATCAGCGTGCCGGGGCTCGGCGCCGACGGCGGGTTCATGCGGTTCGTCGCCGACCACAAGCTCGTCGTCGACCAGCTCACGTGCGTGATGATCCTGGTCGTCACGAACGTCGGCTTCCTCATCCACCTCTACTCGACCGGCTACATGGCGGAGGAGAAGCGCTACTCGCGCTACTTCGCGTACCTCAACCTCTTCACCGGCTTCATGCTCGTCCTCGTGATGGGCGGCAACCTCTTCCTGATGTTCGTCGGGTGGGAGGGCGTGGGCCTCTGCTCGTACCTGCTCATCAGCTTCTGGTACGAGAAGGTCGAGAACGCGAAGGCCGGCATGAAGGCGTTCGTGGTCAACCGCATCGGCGACTTCGCGTTCACGATCGGCGTGCTGCTCCTTTTCGTGTACGTCGGCACGATGGTCGACAAGAGCGGCACGCCGGTCGGGAAGTGGACGATCGACTTCGGCGAGCTGCGGACCCTCATCACGGATCCGAAGAACGCGGTGAGCACGGGCGTCATGACCGCGGTCGGCATCCTCCTCTTCATCGGCGCGACCGGCAAGAGCGCGCAGATCCCGCTCTTCACGTGGCTGCCGGACGCGATGGCGGGCCCGACGCCGGTCTCCGCGCTCATCCACGCGGCGACCATGGTGACCGCGGGCGTCTACATGATCGCCCGCACGAACTTCATCTTCGCGATGTCGCCGACGGCGATGACGGTGGTCGCGCTCGTGGGCGGGCTGACCGCGCTCTTCGCGGGGACGATCGGCATCGCGCAGAACGACATCAAGAAGGTGCTCGCGTACTCGACGGTGTCGCAGCTCGGCTTCATGTTCATGGGCGTGGGCGTCGGGGCGTTCGCGGCCGGCATCTTCCACCTGATGACGCACGCGTTCTTCAAGGCGTGCCTCTTCCTCGGGTCCGGCTCGGTGATCCACGGCATGGGCGGCGAGCAGGACATCCGGAAGATGGGCGGGCTCAGGAAGTACATGCCGATCACGTTCGCGACGTTCGCGATCGCGTCGCTGGCGATCGCGGGCTTCCCGCTCCTGGCGGGGTTCTGGAGCAAGGACGAGATCCTCTGGAAGGCGTTCTCGACGCACGCGCTCCTGATCCCGGGGCCGGTGATCTGGGGCTTCGGCGCGATCGCGGCCCTCTGCACCGCGTTCTACATGACGCGGCTCGTGGTGATCACGTTCTTCGGCGAGCTCCGCAGCGCGCCCGCCGCGCACGCGCACTCCGGCGGCGGCGCGGGGCTGCCCGACTGGATGGAGGACGAGGAGAAGAAGAAGGAGGAGCCGAAGGACGAGCCCGCGCCTCCCGCGCCCCCCCCGCCGCACGACGCAGCACAGCCCCCCTCCGACCTGCCGGACTGGATGAAGGAGGAGGAGAAGCACGACGAACCCGCGCACGACGAGCCCGTGCCCGCCCCTCACGATGATGCCGGGCACGGCCACGATGCCGGCGGTCACGGTCACGAGCACGCGGGCACTCCGCACGAGTCGCCGTGGACGATGACGCTGCCGCTCGTCCTCCTCGCCGCGCTCTCGATCGTCGGCGGCTTCATCGGCATGGGCGCGTGGACGCACATGCCGAACTGGTTCGAGCACTGGCTCGCGCCGGTCTGCCCGGACGCGACGGGCGCGCACGCGGCGGCGCCGGCCGAGGCGGGCCACGAGGCCCCCGCGGGCGGGCACACGGTGCCGCTGGCCGAGTACGTGATGGTCGCGGTCTCCGTCGTCATCGGCCTCACGGGCATCTTCTACGGCTGGCGCGTGTACCAGTCGCAGGGCGGGAAGCCCGCGCAGAAGTTCGCGGAGGAGAACCGCGACCTCTATGAGCTGGTGCGCGACAAGTACCGGGTCGACGAGCTCTACGACGCGATCGCCGTCGAACCGGTCCTCGAACTCAACGAGCAGCTGGCGCGGTTCGACAACGCGGTCGTGGACGGCGCGGTGAACGGCGCGGCGAGCGTCGGCGCCACCGCGTCGAACTACACCGGCTACTTCGACAACGAGGTGGTCGACGGCGGCGTGAACGCGACGGCGCACGCGGTGCAGGCGACGGGCCGCGCGGCGCGGCAGCTCCAGAGCGGCAACATCCGGGGCTACCTCACCAGCGCGGTGATCGGCGGACTCATCGTGATCGGCTCCTACTGCGTGTACCTGCGGTGGGAGGAGATCACCCGGTTCTTCAAGGCGAATTGAGGCGCGGCATGAACCTGTTCGACGCGAAGTGGATCCTGACGACGATGACGTTCGCGCCGGTCGCCGGCGCCCTCGTCATCCTCTTCATGCCGAAGCAGGCGCTCACGGCGATCAAGGGCGTGGCCCTCGCCGCGAGCGGCTTCGTGCTCGCGTGCTGCTGGCCGATGGTGCAGAACTTCGAGGCGGCGAAGAAGGGCGTCGACTCGTTCTCGTGCGTGCAGCAGGTGAAGTGGATCCAGGCCTTCAACATCGAGTACTACGTCGGCATCGACGGCATCAGCATGACGATGGTGCTGCTGACCGCGCTCCTGTCCTTCCTGTGCATCATCGCGTCGTGGGGCTTCGAGCACTGGCACACGAACCGCGGCGCGAAGGGGTACTTCGCGCTCTTCCTCCTGCTGCAAGCGGGCATGACGGGCGTCTTCGTGTCGCTCGACTTCTTCCTCTTCTACGTCTTCTGGGAGGTCATGCTCCTGCCGATGTACTTCCTGATCGGCATCTGGGGCGGGCCCAGGCGCGAGTACGCGGCGATCAAGTTCTTCCTCTACACGCTGGCCGGCAGCGTCCTCATGCTCATCGTCATGCTCGCGTTCGCGTTCTCGGTGGACGCGGACCCGACGACGAAGCAGCACGAGATGTGCTGGAACCTCGCCACGCTGGCGAAGGCGGGCGCCGACCCGGCGAGCGTCTTCAACGCGGCGAACATGAAGGGCTGGTGGCTGCTCGCGTTCGTCGGCCTCTATATCGGGTTCGCGATCAAGATCCCGGCCTTCCCGTTCCACACGTGGCTGCCCGACGCGCACGTCGAGGCGCCCACGCCCATCTCGGTGATCCTCGCGGGCGTGCTCCTGAAGATGGGCACGTACGGCCTCCTCAGGATCAACTACGCGGTGCTGCCGGACGCGGCGCGCACGTTCGCGCCCGTCATGATGCTCTTCGGCTTCATCGGGATCGTGTACGGCGCGCTCTGCGCGATGGCGCAGATCCGCGGCGTGCCGCGCGTCAATCCGCAGACGGGCGAGCACTTCATCGAGCGCGACTGGAAGAAGCTGATCGCGTACTCGTCCGTGTCGCACATGGGCTTCTGCATGATCGGCCTGGCGGGGTGCACGCCCGCGGGGCTCGCCGGCTGCATGTTCCAGATGTGGAACCACGGCACGATCACGGGCATGCTCTTCCTGCTTGTCGGCGTCGTGTACGACCGCGCGCATCACCGCAACATCGACGGCTTCGGCGGGCTCTGGACGCCGATGCCGAAGTACGGCGGGCTGACGGCGCTCGCGTTCATGGCGTCGCTCGGGCTGCCGGGCCTGGCGGGGTTCGTCGGCGAGGCGCTCTGCTTCGTCGGCGCGTTCCAGGCGGGCGGCGCGTCGGTGCAGGACGCCGCCCCGTACTTCGGGTTCCTGCCGCCCGACACGTACTACCGCGTGCTCACGGCGCTGTCGGTCACGGGCGTGGTCTTCGGCGCGGGCTACTTCCTCTGGAGCTACCAGAAGGTGTTCCTCGGGCCGCTCAACCCGAAGTACGAGCGGATCGAGGACGTGAGCCTGCGCGAGCAGCTGACGCTGTGGCCGCTGGCGGCGATCATCGTGTTCCTGGGGATCTTCCCCTCGTACTACCTCGACCGCGTGACGCCGGCGCTGAACTGGCTGGTGGGGCACGTCGGCATGCCCTGGGTGAAAGGCTAGATGGACTGGACGACGGTCTTCGACGGCGCCAAGCGCCTCGGCCCCGAGGTGGGGCTGACGGTGCTCCTTCTGCTCGTCGTGCTCATGGACCTGGCCTCGAAGCGTTCGAAGCTGCCGGTCGCGCTGACGGCGCTCCTCGGCACGGTCGCGCTGGCGGTCCTCGCCGTCGCGCAGTTCGACCGGTTCAGCGAGATGTCGGGAAGCCCCGTCGTCTTCATGGGGTCGGCCGCGGCGGACCGGTACTCGCTCTTCTTCCGCATCACGTTCCTCCTCGCGGCGATCGTGACGATTCTCTTCTCGATCCCGGTCGTGTCGAAGTGGCCGAGCGGGCAGGGCGAGTTCTACGCGCTGCTGCTCTCGTGCACGCTGGGCATGTGCTTGATGGCGGTCGCCAGCGACATGCTGATGATGTACCTGTCGCTCGAGTTCGTCTCGATCACGAGCTACATCCTGGCGGGCCTCCTGCCGCGCAACCGGAAGAGCGCCGAGGCGTCGCTCAAGTACATCATCTACG
>Ga0187893_10014708_pt1 | contig 10613 bp, 5 predicted proteins | sample MA1701074metaG_FD_139574 | JGI IMG/M metagenome (GOLD analysis project Ga0187893, IMG submission 139574) | White microbial mat communities from a basaltic lava cave in the Kipuka Kanohina Cave System on the Island of Hawaii, USA - MA170107-4 metaG ...
AGGACGAAGACCCATTCGGGCGCCCGGTAGTACAGGATGGATTCCACCCAGTGCGCGACGAACGAGCCCGAATAGACCGCTTCGCCGGCTTTCTCGCGAAGCGCGATCTCCCAGGTGGTGAGAGGGCAGGTGGCGCCGAGCCACGACTGGAGGACGACGACGGTGATGGCCGCCAGATGCGCGGAGCGAAACCACGGATTGCGCACCCAGGACCAGGAACGCATCCTGCCGACCAGGATGCACGCGAGACCCAGGACCACGAATGCCACGAACAGGGCGTGCGCGAAGAGAATGAGATCGGCGGCGACAAGAGCGGGCGCGCTCCCGGCGTCCTTCATCCCATGAAGCGCCGCCAGTCGTCCAGCGACGCGATGCGCATGCAGGCGTTGCTCCGGCGCTGCTCCCGCATCGTGGAGGTGGGGGTCCCGGCGTAGTCGTGGCCGGGGTAGAGGATGACGTCGTCGGGGAGCTTCGCGAGCCGCTGCGTGAGCGTCCGGTACATCTCGTCGCTGTCGCCGCCGGGAAGATCGACGCGGCCGCACCCCTGCACGAAGAGCGTATCGCCCGAGACGAGCGCTTCGTCCGCCACGAGGAAGCACTGGCTGCCGGGCGTATGGCCGGGCGTGTGCACGAGACGCACCGGCACGGCCCCCGCGCGGACTTCGTCGTCCCCATCGTGCAGCACGAGGTCGTTCCCGGCGAGGCCGGTGACCATGCGGACGCCGTGCGCTTCGTCGCGGTGCACGTGCACCGGCACGTCGAGCCGCTCCTTGAGCCGGGCCAGGCCTTCGATCGATCGTCCGAAGAGATCGCCGCCGACGTGGTCGGGATGGTAGTGGGTGGCGAGCACGCCGGTGACGCGCATCCCTTCGCGGGCGCAGGCGTCGAGGATCCCCTCCACGTCCCACGCCGGGTCCACGAGCAGGCACTCGCGCGCCTCGCGGTCGCCCACGAGGTAGACGAAGTTGACCATCTGGGCGGCCACCGCGTCGCGCCGGGCGAAATCACGCCCCGCGAGCAGCTGCTTGATGTAGACGCGCTCGTGCATCGCCGGGCCTCCCCCTCAGGCCGGAACGGCCTCCACGACGCTCACCACCGACGTCGTGGGCACCACGCGGTTCAGGCGGAAGCCCGCCTTGCCCAGCAGCGATGCGTACTCCGCTTCGGTGCGCTCCCGGCCGCCGGGGAAGACGAGCATGACGATGTCCTGCATCTTGCCCTGGTGCGGCGTGTCCCCTTCGGGCAGCACCGTCTCGACGATGAGCAGGCGGCCGTCCCGCCTGAGGACTTCGCGGCAGTGGCCGAGGATCGTGAGACACTGCTCTTCGTTCCAGTCATGGATGATGTGCGACAGGATGTAGGCATCGCCTCCGGCGGGCACCCGCTCGAAGAAATCGCCCGGTTCGATGGCGACGCGATCCGCCACGCCGCGGGCCTTCAGCAGGGCCGGCGCGTCGCGCACGACGTGCGGCCGGTCGTACAGCACGCCGCGGGGGCCGGCGTGGCGCGAGAGGATCGCCGCCAGCATGTTGCCCGTGGCTCCGCCGACGTCCACGATCGTCTTCGCCCCGGAGAAGTCGTACGCGGCGGCGACGGCCGGAGGCTCCTCTCCGTGGAAACCCACCATGGCCTGGCTGAAGAAGGAGGCTTCCTCGGGATGCTGCGCGAGGTAGTCGAACAAGGGCATCCCGTGCGTCTTCTCGAAGGCCGTCCCGCCCGTCCGGAGCGAATGGAGGATCTCTTCCCACGTGTGCCAGAACGCCGGGTTGTTGAACGCGATGAGCGTCGCCCTGGCGGCGCCCGGCGCGCCCGTCCTGAGCGCCTCCCCCAGCGGCGTCAGCGCGAAGCGCTGCGGCTGCTTCTCGGTGAAGACCCCCAGGCCGGCCAGGGTCCGCAGCAGCCGGTGCAGCGACGGCGCATGCGTGCCGGTGAGGCCGGCCAGCTCCTCGGCGCTCTTCGGCCCGGAGGCGAGATGATCGGCGATGCCCAGCTTCGCCGCCGCGTACACCATCGCGGAGATCCAGGAGGCCGTCCCCATCTGGATCAACTGCACGTGTGGCGGCAGGGCGTTCTGACCCTCATTCATCGGCGGCTCCTCAGTTGTCCCGGGCCACGGGGGCCGCGAGCAGGAAGTTCTCGAGAAAGAGGCTCGTCGCGGCCTCGGCGTAGTCGCGGTTGGGCTTCTTGCGGAAGCCGTGCCCTTCGTCCTTCGCCATCAGGTACCAGACGCTGCCGCCGTTGGCGCGGATGGTCTCCACCATCTGCTCGCTCTCGGTCACGGGGACTCTCGGGTCGTTGAACCCCTGGATGATGAGCAGCGGCTTCGTGATCCGCGACGCGTTGTTCGTCGGCGAGATCTTCTCCAGGTGCGCGCGCATCTCCGGGTCGCGTTCGTCGCCGTACTCCACGCGGCGCAGGTCCTGGCGGTAGTCCTGCGTGGTCTCGAGGAAGGTGATGAAGTTGCTGATGCCCACGGTGTCCACGCCGGCGCGCAGCCGGTCGTTGTAGTGGGTCATCGAGGCGAGGACCATGTACCCGCCGTACGATCCGCCGGTCACGGCCACCCGGTCCTTGTCCAGCCCGGGCTGCGCGGCGATCCAGTCCAGAAGCGCCCCGATGTCCTTCACCGAGTCCTCGCGTTTGAAGCCGTTGTCCAGCGTCAGGTAGGTCTTGCCGTATCCCGTGGAGCCGCGGACGTTGGGAAGGATCACCGCCACGCCCAGCTCCCCGAGGTAGTACTGGATGAGGGAGCTGAAGCCGGGACGCGACTGCCCCTCCGGCCCTCCGTGGATGTTGACGACGACCGGATGCGGCCCGGGCCCTTCGGGCCTGTAATAGAAGGCGGGGATCGTGCGCGGCTTGCCCGAGACCTCGTCGAAGGTCTCGAAGCGGATGAGCTCCGGGACGCGGAAGCCGTCGGAGTTCAGTCCGCCGACCTCGCTGTGGGTCCAGCGCTCCAGGGTGCGCGTGCCGAGGTCCAGCGCGAAGACATCGCCGGGCGTCTGCGGCGTGTTGAGGACCAGTCCCATCTTCTTTCCGTCGTGGCTGAACTCGATGCCCGACACCAGCCCCATCGGAAGCTCCGGGAGCGGCACGTCCTTCATGTCGGGGAGCGTGCGGACGTGGAGCTTCGCGATGCCGTCTTCGTTGGCGGTGAAGGCGAGATGCCGTCCGTCGCGCGATACCGTCACTCCCTCGATGTCCCAGGGGATTCCGGAGGTCAGCACCGTCGTCTTCCCTGTGGCGGGATCGTAGTGACGCAGGTGCTTGAACTCGGTGCCTTCGTCGGAGGTGAGGTAGATGCCCTTGCCGTCGCGGGCCCAGGCGGCAGCGCCGTAGGAGATCCTGTCTTCGCTGGGATTGATCTGCGTGAGAGAGCGCGTGGCCACATCGAGGACGTAGGGGTAGTTCTCGTTGGCGGAGACAAGCTTCAGGACGATGACCTTGGTGTCGTCGGGCGACCAGTCCCCGGGGATCCACGAACCGCCCTTCTCGAGAAGAGGCGTGCTGGCGCCGGGGTTCCTCAGGTCGCCCAGATGGATGTCCCAGTCCTTCCCGTTGCGCCGGGTGGTGTAGTAGACGAACCGGCGTCCATCGTTGGCCCAGACGGGCGCGCCGTTGCGCGAGGTGCCGTCGGTGAGCAGCGTGGAGTCGCCCGTCTTCAGATCCATGAAGTAGAGCTGGTAGAACTCGGAGCCGCCGGTGTCGCGCTGATAGATGAACCCGCGCACCTCCGGATTGGGGCTGATCGACGCCGTCGTGACGGGTTCCTTGAAGAACGTGATCTGGCGCCGGTCGCCGCCCGGGCGCGCGACGTGATGAATCTGCGTGGTGTCGCCGAAGCGTGTGCCGATCAGGATGCCCGAGCCGTCGGGAAGCCAGCCCGAAAGGGACGCCGAGCGCGTGTTCTGGTACTGGACCAGCCGATCGATGACCTGCGCCGGGATCTCGGGGACGCCCTCGATCACGAGGTTCCCCTTCTCGACCCGTTCGACCGCTGGAGCGGCGATCGGTATCGCGGGTGCGATGAGAACGGCGGCAAGGGACAGCAGGATGGTGCGGGAGTGGTTTGTCATGGCCGGCTCCTGGGGTCTGGGCGGCAAGCCCGCAGTGAAGCGACCGCCGCGATGTCCGTCTGTGGGCTCATTGTGCCACAGCAGCCTCTTGCTGGGAACGAAGTCCTGGGTACGCGGGCCTCCGGCCCGCTGCATCGATCGGCGGGCTCGCATGACCGGTGCGTGCCGGTGCGCGGGCCTCGGAAGGTCCGCGAAATACGCGGACCTCGCCCGCATTCAACAGACGCGGAACTGCTCCGCTGTTTGGAGCTCCTCCGTCGATGCGGGCCGGGAGGCCCGCGGACCTTCACCACGCTCGCCCGCCTGCATCGCGTACATCCATCGACGCGGGCCGGGAGGCCCGCGTACCTTCACCACGCTCGCCCGCCGGCATCGCGTACCATCGACGCGGGCCGGGAGGCCCGCGGACCTTCACCACGCTCGCCCGCCGGCATCGCGTACATCCATCGATGCGGGCCGGGAGGCCCGCGGACCTTCACCACGCTCGCCCGCCGGCATCGCGTACATCCATCGACGCGGGCCGGGAGGCCCGCGGACCTTCACCACGCTCGCTCGCCGGAATCGCGTACATCCATCGACGCGGGCCGGGAGGCCCGCGTACCTTCACCACGCTCGCCCGCCGGCATCGCGTACATCCGGAAAGAAAGGGCCCGTACCGGAGAACAGCCTCCGGCACGGGCCCCGATTACGACACCCGGGTTTCCCCGGGACGATGGACGCTAGTCCTGGGCGACCTTCTCTCCCAGCACGTTGCCGTCGGCGTCCATCAGGCGGACGTCGCCCAGCGCGAGCTGGCGGATCCCCTCCTCGATCTTCTTTCGATCGCCCACCACGACCCAGACGACCTTCGACGGCTGCACGATCTTCTTGGCCGTCGTGGTGACCTTGTCGAGCGTCAGGGCGTTCACCTTCCCGGGATAGGTCTTCCAGTAGTCTTCGGGCAGGCCGAACTCGACCATCTCGACGATGGCGCCCGCGATCTCGCTGTTGGTCTCCCACTGTCCCGGAAGCGCCTTCGTGGTCTTGTCCTTCGTGCGGGCCAGCTCTTCGGCCGTCGGCGGCAGAACGCCGGTGATGCCGTCGAGCTCCTTCTGCACCTCGCGCATCGACTCGGTGGTCTTGTCGGTCTGCACCGGCGCGAAGACGAAGAACGGCCTCTGGCCGCGCGCCGAGAAGATCGCGCTGCGCGCGCCGTAGGACCAGTGCTTGTCCTCGCGCAGGTTCATGTTGATGCGCGCCGTGAAGGACGCCCCGAGGACCTCGTTGACCGCATGGATGGCGATGTCATCGGGGTCCGACTTGGGCGGAGCGATGTGCCCGGCCAGGATGAACGACTGGATCGAATCCGGCCGGTCGATGATGTAGACCTCCGGCTCGGTCTTCTGGGTGACCGTCGCGAGATTCTTCTTCGGGACCTCGCCCTTCTGCCACCCGGCGAAGAGCTTATCGAGCTTCGGGGTCATCTCCGCGAGGGTCGTGTCCCCGACGATCACCAGCGTCGACGCGTTGGGACGGATCCAGGTGGCGTGGTGCTTGCGGAGCTGCTCCGTCGTGAGGCTCTTGACCGAGGTCTCGTCGCCGGTCCCGGTGAAGGGATTGCCGTACGCGTGCCCGTTGCTGTAGAGCAGCTTCGGGAAGACGCGCAGCGCCATCTGGAACGGGCTGACCTTCTCGCGCCCGATCGCCGCCACGGTCTCCTTCTGCTTGCGGGCGAACTGATCCTGCGGGAACGACGGGTTCATGATGATGTCGGCCCAGATGCCCATCGCCTCGTCGAGCTTGTCCTTGGGCGTGTCCATCCAGATCGTCGAGGTGTCGAGGCTGGAGCCCGTCCCGATGTTGGCGCCGAGCATCCCGATCTGCTCGCTGATCTGGAGCGCGGTGCGGGTCTTCGTCCCCTCGTCCATCATGTCGAGGGTCAGGCTCCCCGTCCCCGGCGTGACGCCCTGGTCCGCCGCGTAGCCGGCGTCCACGATCATCCTCATGTCGACCATCGGCACGGACTTGTGCGGGGCCACGATCACCTTCAGCCCGTTGCTCAGCGTCGCGCGCTCGGTGGCGGCGAAGACCGGCTCGGGGAACTTCGTCGTCTCGGGGATCCCCTTCGTGCGATCCACGTTGGAGGCCATCGTCTTGTAGTCGGCGAACGGCTGCACTTCGAGCGTGAAGGCGCCGTCGGCGATCCACCGCTTGGCCGACGCGTGGATCGCGGCGGGCGTTGCCGTGGCCACGCGGTTCAGCACCGTCTTGTAGAACTCCGGGTTGCCGGTGAAGACCTCCCAGGTCGCCAGCGTGTTGGCCTTCCCCTGGAAGCCGCCCACCTGCTCGATGCCGCGGACGAAGTCGGCGCGGAACTGCGACGTCACGCGCTGCACCTCGGCGGGGGTGGGACCCTCCTTCAGGAAGCGGGCGATCTCCTCGTTCATCGCCTTCTCCACGGCCGCGGCGTTGCCGCCCGGCTGGACGGTGGACCAGACGATGAGCAGGCCTCCCAGCTCGCGGTCGAAGGTGAACCCGGTGGCGTCGGTCGCGATCTGGTCGTCGAAGACCAGCCTCTTGTAGAGGCGCGACGTCTTGCCGCGGGTCAGGATGCTCGCGACCAGCGACATGTTGGTGGCGTCCTCGGTCTCGACCTCGGGGATGTTCCATGCCTTGTAGATGCGCGCCTGCGGGACGCGATCCTCGAGCAGCAGCCGGTGCTCGCCCTTGCGCGGCTCGACCCACGACTTCTGCCGCGTGACGGGCGGCCCGGAGGGGATGTCGCCGAAGTACATCTCGACCTTGCGCTTGACCTCGTCCGTGTTGACGTCGCCGACCACCGTCAGCACGGCGTTGGCCGCGCCGTAGTAGTCCTTGAACCACTGGTGCACGTCGTCGAGGCTGGCCGCCGACAGGTCATCCATCGAGCCGATGACGGACCACGAGTAGGGATGCCCCTTCGGATAGGTGTTCTCGAAGATGTTGAGGAAGGCGCGCCCGTAGGGCTGGTTCTCCCCCTGCCGCTTCTCGTTCTGCACCACGCCGCGCTGCTCGTCGAGCTTCGCCTGGTCGACGGCGCCCAGAAGGTGCCCCATCCTGTCGGATTCCATCCACAGCGCCATGTCGAGCGCCGTGTTCGGGACGTTCTGGAAGTAGTTGGTGCGGTCGAAGTTCGTCGTCCCGTTCATGTCGGTCGAGCCCACGCGGTCGAACGGCTTGAAGTAGTCGTCGTTGAAGTTCTCGCTGCCGTTGAACATCAGGTGCTCGAACAGGTGCGCGAAGCCGGTCTTGCCGGGCTTCTCGTTCTTCGAGCCGACGTGGTACCAGACGTTCACGGCCACGATCGGCGCCTTGTGATCCTCGCTCACGAGCAGCGTGAGCCCGTTGTCGAGGACGAACTTCTTGTGGGGGATGTCGATCTCCCCCGCCGCGAACGCGGGCAGCGCAAGAAGCAGCCCTGCGAGCGCGACGCCGCTGATGTTCCTCACCATCGTCTTTCCTCCTCTTGAAAGCTGAGCCTTCACGGCGTCATTGACTGGCGCCCCGCGTCGCCCCGTCGCCCGCCGCCTGCTGCGGCCAGCCGACGATGGGGTCGAGCGTGCGCCGTGAGATCATGTGGTACATCGGCCGCGCTTCCGCGTAGATCTGCGCGGCCATCGCCTTGCCCTTGTCGGTCTTCACCATCTCGCGGTAGAGCGGCGTGAGGAACTTGCGGCGACCCATGCCGGTCAGGAACTCCTCCACGCGCGGATAGGCCGGCTCGTACTCGTGGCGCACCGACAGCACCAGCCACTCGTTGAGCACCTCGGCGTTGCCGGCCTTCGTGAGCTGGAACGCGGCGTCGAGCTGCTTCATCCGGTCGCGGCCCAGATCGGCCGGCAGCGCGTGCAGGAAGTGCCGCCAGTGGTGCGTCGTCCAGTCCTTCGCGGGAAGGGCGGCGGCCGGCGTCTTTCCCGAGACGAACCCCGCCACCGCCGCGTCCACCTTCGCGAACTGATCGGAGGTCGTGCGCGGCGCGTCCTTGGGCAGTCCCGGAGCAGTCAGCCAGGCGTTGACATCGGGCCCCGCGAGCGGCTCGCCCTTCCGGTCCGGCTGCGCCATCCGCTGATCGATCCAGGCCGTGAAGTCGTCCGTCGTGACGCTCTTGAACGCGTTCCGATCGAACCACGCCTTCAGGAAGGGATCGAAGTCGTCGCGGCCCCAGGCGCGCTCCAGATTCAGGAGGAACGCCGCGCCCTTCTCGTAGGGGATGTCGCTGAACGCGTCGTCGGGGTCGCGCCCCGCGATGTCGATCACCAGAATCTGGTCGCCCGGCTTGTCCTTGAGCGTCTCGTCGATCTCCGTGGCGAGATCCTGCGAGCCCAGCATCCACTCCATCTTCGCGCGCTCGGGCCCGTACACGTCCTCCATGATCCGCCGCTCGATGTAGGTGGTGAACCCCTCGTTGAGCCAGAAATCCGACCAGGTGGCGTTGGTCACGAGGTTGCCCGACCAGGAATGCGCCAGCTCGTGGGCGATGAGCGCAACCAGCGAGCGGTCGCCCGCCAGGATCGTCGGCGTGGCGAACGTCAGCATCGGGTTCTCCATGCCGCCGAAGGGGAACGACGGCGGCAGCACCAGAAGGTCGTAACGGCCCCAGCGGTACGGCCCCCACCGCGCTTCGGCCGCGTCGATCATCTTCTCGAGATCGGAGAACTCGTGCAGGGCCTTCTCCACCACCGACGGCTCCGCCCAGACGCCGGTCCTCGGCCCGATGGTCCCGAACGCCAGATCGCCCACCGCAAGCGCGATCAGGTACGACGGGATCCCATGCTCCATCCGGTACTTGAAGACGCCGTCGCCGGCGGAGATCTCCTTGGCGGCCATGACGGCGCGCAGCGGCTGGGGCGCGCGCACGGTCGCTTCATAGGTCGCGCGCACGGCCGGGCTGTCCTGGCACGGGATCCACGACCGCGCCTGGATCGCCTGGCTCTGCGTGTAGAGGAAGGGCAGCTTGCCGCCGCCGGTCTGCTCCTTGGAGAGCCACTGGAGCCCGACGGCGTTCGGGCTGGTGCGGTAGTGGATGCTGACACGATCGGCGCCTTCGGGAAGATCGACCGTCAGCTCGCGTCCGAGGACCGGATCGGGGTCCTTCAGGTGCCACACGGCCTTGTCGAGGGTCGTCCCCGCGCGGCCGGCCTTCACGTCGAGGATCTCGAGGTCCCTCGTGTCGAGGCGAAGCGGGGTCGATGACGTCGGGGCGCGGCGCAGGTGATAGCCCACCACGCCGTCGAGGACCTGCTCGTCGAAGCGCACCGTCAGATCCAGGTCCATGTGCAGGACCGCGACGTTGGGGCGCGCATAGGAGTGCACGTCGCGCGGGGCCCCGGGCCCCGCCGCGCGGCCCGTGTCGTCGGCAGGGGTCGCGGAACCCGGGGCCTGGGCCTGCGCCCCGGCGCCCTCGCCGGAGCCGGTGGTGGTGGAGTCCGGTGGGGATGAGGCGCAGCCGGCCGCCACGGCGGCGACCAGCGCGCACACCACGACCGCGGTGAAATCGCCTGAGGTCATAGGATGCCTCGCAATCGATAGAGGTGTTATGGCAGGATTCCCTGTTCCTGCTGATGCCGGGTAGCGTCGCCGCCGTGGCGGCAGTCTACCACCCTTTGCGAGGAGATCCGCGCCCATGTTTCCAATTCCCGCGGCCGCGGCGGCCGCCCTTCTGGCGTCGCTGGCCCCGCTCCTTGCGGCGGAGGCGGTCCCGGCCCGCCCCGTCACGAACCCCCTGCCCAGCGTTTTGGAGCTGACCCAGGGGCTGGAGGGAAGAGAAGGGCTGCTCACTTTCTACCAGGACCGCCATCGGGGCCGCGTCTGGCTTCAGGTTCCCCCCGTGACCGTCCCCGACGAGGGGCATACGTACCTCTACGTCGAGGGTCTCACCTACGGACTCGGGTCCAACGACATCGGGCTGGATCGAGGGCAGATCGGCCCGGCCCGGCTCGTCGGGATCCGGAGGGTGGGGGGACGCATCCTCGTGGAGGAGAAGAACACCGCGTTCCGCGCCGAGTCGAAGAACTACATGGAACGGCGCTCCGTGCGCGAGGCCTTCGCGCGGTCGGTGCTCTGGGGAGGCGAGATCATCGCCCAGGACAAGGACGGATCGGTCCTCGTGGATTTCACGTCGTTCATCGTGCGCGACGCGCACGGCTCTGCGGCCGCCATCGAGGCTGCGGGGCAGGGCTCGTACACGCTGGACAAGGAGCGCAGCGCCATCGATCCCGACGAGTGCCTCGCCTTCCCCGACAACGTCGAGTTCGAGGCCGTGCTCACCTTCTCGGGGAGCAAGCCCGGCCCGCAGGTGCGCGCCACCGTCCCAGAGCCCCACTCCATCACGCTGGTGCAGCACCACTCGTTCGTGCGTCTCCCCGACGACGGCTACCGCCCCCGTCGCTTCGACCCGAGGGCCGGCTCCTTCGCGATCCAGTTCCTCGACTACGCCGCGCCGCTCGATCGGCCGATGGATGCCCGCTACATCGTGAGACACCGGCTCGAGAAGAGGGACCCGGGCGAGGGGCCCTCCCG
>Ga0187893_10014710_pt1 | contig 10612 bp, 9 predicted proteins | sample MA1701074metaG_FD_139574 | JGI IMG/M metagenome (GOLD analysis project Ga0187893, IMG submission 139574) | White microbial mat communities from a basaltic lava cave in the Kipuka Kanohina Cave System on the Island of Hawaii, USA - MA170107-4 metaG ...
CACGCCGCCGAGGCGGGTCTGCCGGTGCCGAGCGAGCCGATCGTGTTCCTGAAGGCGACCACCTCGATCAACGGGCCGAACGACGACATCATCCAGCCGAAGGGTTCGACCAGGCTCGACTGGGAGGTCGAGCTCGGCGTGGTGATCGGCGCGAGGGCGCAGTACGTGCCGGAGGAGAAGGCGCTCGAGTACGTCGCCGGCTACGCGATCGTCAACGACGTCTCCGAGCGCAGCTTCCAGATGGCGACCAGCCAGTGGGACAAGGGCAAGGGCTTCGACACCGCCGGGCCGATCGGGCCGTGGCTCGTCACCGCCGACGAGATCCCGAACCCGCAGACGCTCGAGATGTGGCTCGACGTGAACGGCGAGCGCATGCAGACCGGCAACACCCGCACGATGATCTTCCCGGTGGCGAAGCTCGTGTCGCACGTCTCGCAGTACATGACGCTGCTGCCGGGCGACATCATCACCACCGGCACCCCGCCGGGGGTCGGCGCGGGCAAGAAGCCGGAGCCGATCTGGCTCAAGCCGGCGGACGTCGTGACGCTCGGCATCCAGGGGCTGGGCGAGCAGCGGCAGCGGGTCGTGCCCTACGCCGGCAAGTGACCGGCGCCCGGCGACCGTTGCCCGGCGACCGTTGCCCGGTGACCGCTGCCCGGTGACCGCTGCCCGGTGACCGTTGCCAGGTGACCGTTGCCAGGTGACCGTTGCCAGGTGACCGTTGCCCGGTGACCGGCGCCGAGCGGCCGGCGCCGCGGCGGGGACGCGCCCCCCGCCTCCGGTCGCGCCGCCCCTTGCCAAAATTCGCCCTCGCCGCCATAGTTTCGGGGTCGAACTCGCACTAGGCATGCCCACCGCGGCGCCCCCGGGCGCCACTCCCGGTCTTCTGCCATAGGTGATTTGATGCAAGCGCACATCGTCGTGCGCGGCGACGCCGGACCCGGAGGCAATCCATGCCCACTGGCACTGTCAAGTTCTTCAACACCACCAAGGGTTTCGGGTTCATCCGCCCGGACGACGGCTCGAAGGACGTGTTCGTCCACATCTCGGCCGTGCAGCGCGCCGGCCTCGCCACGCTGAACGAGAACCAGAAGGTCTCGTTCGAGATCCAGCAGGGGCAGAACGGCAAGTCCTCGGCCGTCAACCTGAAGGCCGTCTGACCGGGACCCCTGTGCCGAAGGAGGAGCTCATCGAGATGGAAGGGGTCGTCAGCGAGGTGCTGCCGAACACGCAGTTCCGGGTGCTGCTCGAGAACGGCGCGGACGTCCTCGCGTATGCCTCGGGCAAGATGCGCAAGCACCGCATCCGCATCCTCGCCGGGGACAAGGTGACGCTCGAGATGTCGCCCTACGACCTCACCAAGGCGCGCATCAACTTCCGCCACAAGGACGAGCGCGCCCCTCCCGTCGCGCGGCCGCCCCAGTTCCGCCGCCGCTAGACCCCCCCGCCGCCAGCCCCCCCGCCGCCAGCCCCCCGGCCGCCAGGCCCGCGATGCGCCCGCCGGGACAAGCGACACGAATCCCGGAACGCGGCGTCTTGACCGCGGTCGAACGCTTCGCGTAGATTGAATCCGTCGGACGGGAGAGCGCGGCAGTGCAGCACGCACGACGGCCGCCGCCGAAGGCGCAACACCCGCGATCGCTCAGGCACCCGAACCGTCCGCGGGGATCGATCCCGATCCCGGGCACTCTGGAGAGCGGCGGACCCGAAGCCAAGCGGCGGGTCCGCCCACCGAAGGGGCACGCGGTGCGCGCGCGCGAAGGGCGCAGGCACCGCAATCTCTCAGGTAAACGGACAGAGGGGTAAGGCGCGAGCCTTGCCCCTTTTTTCGTTTACGGGGGTGTGACATGAAAGTGATCGTGCTGGGTGCGGGGGTGGTGGGCACCACCACCGCGTGGTTCCTCGCGCGCGCGGGCCACGAGGTGACCGTGGTCGAGCGGCAGGGCGCCGCCGGCCTCGAGACGAGCTTCGCGAACGGCGGCCAGATCTCGGTGAGCCACGCCGAGCCGTGGGCGAACCCGGGCGCGCCGGCGAAGATCCTCGAGTGGCTCGGCCGCGAGGACGCGCCGCTCCTCTTCCGGCTCCGCGCCGACCGCCACCAGTGGGCCTGGGGCCTGCGCTTCCTCGCCGAGTGCCTGCCGTTCCGGACGCGCGCGAACATCCGCCAGATCGTCGCGCTCGCGCTCTACAGCCGCGCGCAGCTGCGCGAGCTGCGCCGCGACACCGGCATCGAGTACGACCAGCTCGCGCGCGGCATCCTGCATTTCTACACCGACGAGGAGGAGTTCGAGCGCGCGGTGCCCCAAGCCGGGCTGATGCGGCAGTACGGCTGCGAGCGCGACGTAAAGACCGCCGCGGAGTGCCTCGCGATCGAGCCTGCGCTCGCGCATGCCGCCGAGGACGTGGTCGGCGGCACCTACACCGCCGCCGACGAGTCGGGCGACGCGCGCAAGTTCACCCAGGCGCTCGCGGCGCTCGCCGCGTCGCAGGGCGTACGGGTTCTCTACGGGCGGTCGATCAAGCGGCTCGACGCCCACGGCAGTCGCGTGGCGAGCGTCGTGCTCGCCGACGCCGAGGGCGGCGACGAGCGGATCTCGGCCGACGCGTACGTCGTCGCGCTCGGGAGCTACAGCCCGCTCCTCACGCGCGCGCTCGGGATCGCGCTTCCGGTGTACCCGCTCAAGGGCTACTCGATCACCGTGCCGCTCGCGCCCGGCGACGAGGCTCCCACGGTGAGCCTCACCGACGACAGCCACAAGCTCGTCTACTCGCGCCTCGGCGAGCGCCTGCGCGTGGCCGGCACGGCCGAAGTGAACGGCTACAACACCGACGTCAACGACCTGCGCTGCGCGGCGATCGTGCGGCGGACGTTCGCGATGTTTCCCCGCGCCGGCCGGCCCGAGCGCGCCGAATTCTGGGCCGGCCTGCGGCCGGCGACGCCGTCGAACGTGCCGATCGTCGGGCGCACGAAGCTCGCGAATCTCTTCGTGAACACCGGCCACGGGACGCTCGGCTGGACGCTGGCGTGCGGCTCGGGCCGCGCGCTCGCCGACATCGTGAGCGGCCGGCAGCCGGAGCCCGACTTCGGGTTCGCCGGACTGCCGGCGCGACCGCGCGGCGTGCTGGTGGCGAAGACGGCGGGCTGAGAAAGGGGCGGCGCCCGCGCTCAGCCGGCGGCGCGGCGGCGCCGGGGCGCGCTACGGCCGCCCGTCCCGGGTTCGGCCGCGGCGAGATCGCGCCGCACCTCGTGGCGGACGACGTCCTCCGGCCGGAAGACCGCCACCAGCTCGCCGACCAGCCCGCGCGCGCGATCGGTGTTGTCGCGCGAGTAGTTGCAGACGAACGCATCGAGCGTGACCGACCGCAGCTCCGGCCAGGTGTGGATCGCGACGTGCGACTCGGCGAGCACCACGCAGCCGGTGGTCCCGCCGCCTTCGAACTGATGGAAGAGGTCGCCGAGGACGGTGAGGCCCGCCCGGTCGATCGCCTCCAGGCAGAATCGACGGAGCCGGTCGCGGTCGGTCAGGGTCCGCGGGTCCGCGCCGCAGCGGTACAGGTTCGCGAAGATGTGCAATCCGTCCAAGCGCGCGTGCATCCTGTCATGGGCGCCCGCCTCTCATCTCCGTCACCACCGCGTCGATCAGGCGGCGCGAGATGCTGATCGGATTGGGGAGCTGCGGCAGGCCGGAGAGACTAAACCACTGCGCCGCCTCGATTTCAAGCGGATCGGCGCTGATTTCGCCACTTTTCCAGTCGGCGACGAACGCGATCATCAGCGAGTGCGGGAAGGGCCAGGGCTGGCTCGCGAAGTAGCGCACGTTTTCGACCCGCAGGCCGACCTCCTCGAGCACTTCCCGCTCGAGGCACTGCTCGAGCGTCTCGCCCGGCTCGACGAAGCCGGCGAGCGCGCTGTACATCCCCGGCGGGAAGCGCGGCGAGCGCGCGAGCAGGATCTCCCCGGGGCCCCGCCGGAGGAGCGCCATGATCGCCGGCGCGACGCGCGGATACGCGGCGAGCCCGCAGGCCGGGCATTCGCGCGCGCGCTCGGCCGCCTTGGCGGCGGTCGGCGTGCCGCAGCGGCCGCAGAACTGGTGCGTCCGGTCCCACTCGAGGAGCTGGAGCGCGCGGCCGGCGAGCGCGAAGTGCGCGTCGTCGAGCACGCTGAAGAGCGCGCGCAGGCCGTGCCAGCCGAAGCCCTGCGGCGGGGCGGCGTCCGCCGCCGCTTCCGCGGCGAAGCAGTGCGCGCCGGCGAGCGCACCGAGATAGAGCGTCCGCACCGGCGCGAGCGCGAGCGCCGCGGGCGCCGCCGCCACCGGCACGCGCGCCGCGGCGGGGCGCGGGAAAACGCGCGGATCCTCGCCGGGCCGGCCCGCGACGAGCTCGTCGGCCTCGACCAGCAGCCGCTCGCCGCGAAAGACGAACCACAGCGCCGGCCCGGGATCGGGCGGCGGCGGCACCGCGTACGCGTAGCCGGGCGGCGACGAGAACGGCATCTCGATCATCGGCTGGATTCCTTCGCACCTCGAGTGTTTCCGGGCGGTGGGACGATCACCGCGCCGATTATAATTGCCGCTGCACGCAAAATCGCCGCTCCGTCCGCTCCGCCCACGTCACCGCCCGCACGCATGTCCGCCGCCGCCAAGCCCGAAGCCGATGCCCGCACCGAGCGCGACATGGCGAACGCGATCCGCGCGCTCGCGATGGACGCGGTGCAGGCGGCGAACTCCGGCCATCCCGGCATGCCGATGGGCATGGCCGAGATCGCGATCGCGCTCTGGCACCGGCACCTCCGCCACAACCCGTCCAATCCGCGCTGGGCCGACCGCGACCGGTTCGTGCTCTCGAACGGGCACGGGTCCATGCTGCTCTACGCGCTGCTGCACCTCACCGGCTACGACCTGCCGCTCGCGGAGCTGAAGCGCTTCCGCCAGCTCGGCTCGATGACGCCGGGGCACCCGGAACACGGCATCGCGCCCGGCGTCGAGACGACCACCGGCCCCCTCGGGCAGGGACTCGCGAACGCGGTCGGCATGGCGCTCGCCGAGCGCCTGCTCGCGCAGACCTTCAACCGGCCCGGCCTCGAGCTCGTCGACCACTACACCTACGCCTTCGTCGGCGACGGCTGCCTGATGGAGGGCATCTCGCACGAGGCCTGCTCGCTCGCCGGCACGCTCGGGCTCGGCAAGCTCGTCGTGCTCTACGACGACAACGGCATCTCGATCGACGGCCACGTCAAGCACTGGTTCACCGACGACACCCCGCGGCGCTTCGAGGCCTACGGCTGGCACGTCGTGCCGGACGTCGACGGCCACGACGTCGAGGCGGTCGACGCGGGCGTCCAGGCGGCGAGGCTCGAGCGCGGGCGGCCGAGCCTCCTCTGCTGCAAGACGGTGATCGCGAAAGGCGCGCCGAAGAAGGCCGGGACCCACGACGCGCACGGCGCGCCGCTCGGGGCCGACGAAATCGCCGCGACGCGCGCCGCGATCGGCTGGCCGCACCCGCCGTTCGAGGTGCCGCGGGAGGTCTACGCCGCGTGGGACGCGCGCGCGCGCGGCGCGGCCGCGGAGACCGCCTGGAACGAGCGGTTCGACCGGTACCGGCGCAAATTCCCCGACCTCGCCGCGCAGTTCCGCCGCCGGATGGCGGGCGAGCTGCCGTCGGGCTGGGCCGAGCACGCGCGCGCGCTCGTCGAGAAGGCGAACGTCAAGGCCGAGACCGTCGCCACCCGCAAGAGCTCGCAGAACGCGCTCGAGGGGCTCGCGCCGGCGCTGCCCGAGCTCTTCGGCGGCTCGGCCGATCTCACCGGCTCGAACCTCACCGCGTGGTCGGGATCGCGGATCGTGTCCGCCGGCGAAGGCGGCAACTATCTCTCGTTCGGGGTGCGCGAGTTCGGCATGTCGGCGATCGCGAACGGCATGGCGCTGCACGGCGGGTTCATCCCCTACGTGGGCACCTTCCTCACGTTCTCCGACTACTCGCGCAACGCGCTCCGGATGGCGGCGCTGATGAAGCTCCGCTCGATCTTCGTGTTCTCGCACGACTCGATCGGCCTCGGCGAGGACGGCCCGACCCACCAGTCGATCGAGCACGCGGCGAGCCTGCGGCTCATCCCGGACATGGACGTCTGGCGGCCGAGCGACTCGGTCGAGACGATGGTCGCGTGGGCGGCCGCGATCGAGCGCCGGGACGGGCCGAGCGCGCTCCTCTTCAGCCGCCAGAACGTGCAGTTCCAGAGCCGCGAGGACGCGGCGATCGCCGCCATCCGCCGCGGGGGCTACGTCATTGCCGACTCACCCGGGGCGCGCGCGGTGATCATCGCCACCGGGTCGGAGGTGCCGCTCGCGCTCGGCGCGCGCGCAAGACTCGCCGAGGAGGGCGTGCCGGTGCGGGTCGTGTCGATGCCCTGCACCAGCGCGTTCGACCGGCAGGACACCGCCTGGCGCGAGCGCGTGCTGCCGCGCGGGGTGCCGCGGGTGGCGGTCGAGGCGGGCGTCACCGACTACTGGCGGAAGTACGTGGGCGCGGTGGACTCCGCACACGGCGCGGTGGTCGGGATCGACCGGTTCGGCGAGTCGGCGCCGGCGTCGGAGCTCTTCAAGCACTTCGGGTTCACCGTCGAGGGCGTCGTCGCCGCGGTGAAGCGGATTCTCGCGTAGGGGATTCGCCGGCGGTTTTCTTCCGGGAGAAGCCAATGACCATCCGCGTCGCCATCAACGGCTACGGCCGCATCGGCCGCATGATCCTCCGCGCGCACTACGAGAGCGGCAAGCGGCACGACCTCGCGATCGTCGCGATCAACGACCTGGGCGACGCCGCGACCAACGCCCACCTCACGAAGTACGACACCGCGCACGGGCGCTTCCCGGGCACGGTCGAAGTCGAGGGCGAGCACCTCGTCGTCGACGGCGACCGGATCCGCGTCTGCGCGCAGAAGGATCCGGCGCAGCTGCCGTGGCAGGAGCTCGGGGTCGACGTCGTCCTCGAGTGCACCGGCCTTTTCACCAGCAAGGCCAAAGCGGGCGCGCACATCGCCGCCGGCGCGAAGCGGGTGATCATCTCGGCACCCGGGGAGAAGGACGTCGACGCGACCGTCGTCTACGGCGTGAACCACGGCGTCCTGAAGCCGGCGCACACCGTGATCTCCAACGCTTCCTGCACGACGAACTGCCTCGCCCCGCTCGTCAAGGCGCTGCACGACCGCATCGGCGTGGTGAACGGCCTGATGACCACGATCCACGCCTACACCAACGACCAGGTCCTCACCGACGTCTATCACAAGGACCTGCGCCGGGCGCGGTCGGCGACGATGTCGATGATCCCGACCAGGACCGGCGCCGCCTCCGCGGTCGGGCTCGTCCTGCCGGAGCTGAACGGCAAGCTCGACGGCTTTGCGATCCGCGTGCCGACGATCAACGTCTCGATCGTCGACCTCGCGTTCGTGGCGAAGCGGCGCACGACGCTCGACGAGGTGAACGCGGCGGCGAAGCAGGCATCGGAAACCGATCTCAAGGGCATCCTGGAGTACAGCTCGGGCGAGCTCGTCTCGGTCGACTTCAACCACAACCCGTCCTCGTCGATCTTCGACGCGACGCTCACCAAGGTGTCCGAGGGCACGCTCGTCAAGGTCTCGTCCTGGTACGACAACGAGTGGGGCTTCTCGAACCGGATGCTCGACACCACCGTCGCGTTCGTGAAGGCTGCCGCTGCGCCGGCGCGCGCGGCCGCCTGAAGCTCCGTACCGGGGGGCGGTCGTGGCGATCCGCAGGATGACCGACCTCGACCTGCGCGGGAAGCGCGTCTTCCTCCGCGCCGACCTCAACGTCCCGCAGGACGACGCCGGCGACATCACCGACGACACGCGCATCCGCGCCTCGGTGCCGGGGATCCGGCACGCGCTCGACGCGGGCGCGCGCGTGATGGTGACGTCCCACCTCGGCCGGCCGAAGGAGGGCGAGTTCAGGCCGCGGGACTCACTCGCGCCGGTGGCGAAGCGTCTCGCGGAGCTGCTCGGTCGCCCGGTGCCGCTGCAGGCGGACTGGGTCGGGGCGGGCGAGATCGCACCGGGCCCGGGCGAGGTGGTGATGCTCGAGAACTGTCGCCTGAACCGCGGCGAGAAGGCGGACGACGAGGCGCTCGCGCGGAAGATGGCGGCGCTCTGCGACGTCTACGTCAACGACGCCTTCGGCACCGCGCATCGCGCCGAGGCGACGACGCACGGCATCGCCCGGTTCGCGCCGGTCGCCTGCGCCGGCCCCTTGCTGGCGGCGGAGATCGAGGCGCTCTCGCAGGCGCTCGTGAACCCGGCGCGGCCGCTGGTCGCGATCGTCGGCGGATCGAAGGTCTCGACCAAGCTCTCGATCCTCGGCTCGCTCGCCGACAAGGTGGACCAGCTGATCGTGGGCGGCGGCATCGCCAACACGTTCCTCCTCGCCGTCGGCGGGAAGATCGGGAAGTCGCTGGCCGAGCCGGAACTCGCCGGCGAGGCGCGCAGGATCGTGCAACGGCTGGAGGAGAAGGGCGGCTCGGTGCCGATCCCGATCGACGTCGTGTGCGCGAAGGCCCTGTCCGCGACCGCGGCGGCCGAACCGAAAGCGACCGGGAACGTGGCCGACGACGACCTCATCCTCGACCTCGGCCCGCAATCGGCGCGGGCGCTCGAGCACTTCCTGAAGGCGGCCGGGACGATCGTCTGGAACGGCCCGGTCGGCGTGTTCGAGCACGACCAGTTCGGCGCCGGCACCCGGACGGTCGCCCGCGCGATCGCCGATTCGAAGGCGTTCTCGCTCGCCGGCGGCGGCGACACCCTGGCGGCGATCGCAAAGTACGGCGTCGGCGACCGGATCTCCTACGTCTCCACCGGCGGCGGCGCGTTCCTCGAGTTCCTCGAGGGGAAGACGCTGCCGGCGATCGCGGTGCTGGAAGCGCGCTCGACGGGGTAAGCTCGACCCTTCAACCGGAGCGGACACAGTCATGCCGGAGCGCAATCGCAGCACCAAGATCGTCGCCACCCTCGGCCCGGCCTCGAGCGCGCCCGAGGTGCTCGAGCGGATGTTCCGCGCCGGCGTCGACGTGGTGCGGATGAATTTCTCCCACGGCACGGCGGAAGATCACCTGCAGCGCGCGGAGCTCGTGCGCGAGCTGTGCCGCAAGACCGGCCGCACGGTCGGCATCATGGCCGACCTCCAGGGCCCGAAGATCCGCGTCGGCAAGTTCAAGGACGGCAAGGTCACGCTCAAGGCGGGCGACCGCTTCATCCTCGACGCGGGCTGCGAGCTCGGCGACGACGTCCGGGTCGGCCTCGACTACAAGGAGCTGCCGCAGGACGTGAAGGCGGGCGACGTCCTGCTGCTCGACGACGGCAAGATCGTGTTCGACGTCGAGCGGGTCGCCGGCCGCGAGGTCCACTCGGTCGTCCGCCACGGCGGCGTGCTCTCGAACAACAAGGGCATCAACCGGCTCGGCGGCGGCCTGACCGCCCCCGCGCTCACCGCCAAGGACATGGAGGACATCCGCGTCGCGGCGAAGCTGAACGCCGACTACCTGGCGGTGTCGTTCCCGAAGGGCGGTCGCGACATGTACATGGCGCGCGAGCTCGCGCGCGCCGCCGGCGGCAAGGCCCTGCTGATCGCCAAGATCGAGCGCGCAGAGGCGGTCGAGCGGGCCGCGCTCGAGGACATCCTCGCGGCGAGCGACGGCATCATGGTCGCGCGCGGCGACCTGGCGGTCGAGGTCGGCGACGCCGCGGTCCCGGCGCTGCAGAAGCGGATGATCCGGCTCGCGCGCGAGCACAACCGGCTCACGATCACCGCGACGCAGATGATGGAGTCGATGATCGCGAGCCCGGTGCCGACGCGCGCCGAGGTGTCCGACGTCGCGAACGCGGTGCTCGACGGCACCGACGCGGTGATGCTCTCGGCCGAGACCGCCGCCGGCAGGTACCCGGTCGAGACGGTCGAGGCGATGAGCCGGATCTGCGTCGCGGCCGAGAAGTCGGCGCCGGTGACGCTCGACCGCGACTTCCTCGACCGCGTGTTCACCCGCATCGACCAGTCGATCGCGATGGCGGCGCTCTTCACCGCCTACCACCTCAAGGTGAAGGCGATCGCGGCGCTCACCGAGTCGGGCTCGACCGCGCTCTGGATGTCGCGCCTCAACTGCGGCGTGCCGATCTACGCGCTCACCTCGCAGACCTCGACCCGCTACCGCGTCAGCCTCTTCCGCGACACGATTCCGCTCACGATCTCCTACCACGGCCACGATCGCGAGGCGCTGCTCGAGGAGGCCGAGCGCGCGATGATCGAGAACGGGGTGGTGCAGGCGGGCGACCTGATCGTCATTTCCTTCGGCGAGCCGATCGGCAAGTCCGGCGGCACCAACACGATGAAGATCGTCAAGGTCGGCGAGCACCGCCGGGCCTGAGCGCTCCGGCGGTTCCCCGGGTGAGCCTGCCCGCGCGATTCGAGAGCGTCGAGCAGCTCGAGGACGTGATGACCGCGCCCTCGGCCGCGCTCGCGGCCGACCTCGCGCGCGTGCCGGGCGATCTCCTCGTCCTCGGCGTCGGCGGCAAGATGGGGCCGACGCTCGCGCGGCTCGCCCGGCGCGCCGCGCCCGG
>Ga0187893_10014711_pt1 | contig 10611 bp, 5 predicted proteins | sample MA1701074metaG_FD_139574 | JGI IMG/M metagenome (GOLD analysis project Ga0187893, IMG submission 139574) | White microbial mat communities from a basaltic lava cave in the Kipuka Kanohina Cave System on the Island of Hawaii, USA - MA170107-4 metaG ...
AGCCCGGCGCAACCGCCCGATCCTGCTGGTTGACATCTCGGTTCCGCGCAACATTGATCCGGCGATTGGCCGGTTGGACAACGCGTTCGTCTTCGATGTTGACGACCTGGAATCAATCGCCGAAGCCAACCGCGCCGAACGTGAACGCGAAGCCCTGCGCGCGGAAGAGATCATAGAGTCGGAAGTCGAACGGTTCGTCGCCGTCCTGGCTGAAGGCGACATCAACGCCGTTATCGGCGCGTTCCGCCGCCAGGTGAGCGAGATGGCTTTCGCAGAGCTTGAACGCAGCCGCAAACGGTTGGGCGACCTGAACGAGGATCAGGAAGAGGCGCTGCGCGTGATGATCAACTCCATCGTCAACAAATTCACCCACCCCGTGATCAAGCAGTTGCGGGAATCCGAAGACGGCCACTCGCCTCACTTGGCCGCGTGGCGCGAGATGTACCCTCACGACAGACGCGAATAACACGGATACCTATTTCACGCGGCAGCAGGGCTGAGCCGACTGTATAACCAGGGCGGGCGAAAACCCAATGGTTTATCGCACCTTTTCACCTCCCCCATCCCCGTTTTATTTACAGCAAGAAAAATTTCATCGAAATCAATCAACCAATCTGGTACACTTAACTGACCCCTGATTATGGCAGCGATGGTAGAAGGCTTGCACAAAGAACCACTATTACTACCACACGAAAGTCAGCGATGAGATTTGTGCATTATGGGCGTTGCCGCGAGAGCCGCAATCTCAGTATGCCCCCTCAATCTTCATTGTTTTACCGCCCGGCTAGATGCGCGCGTGGAAGGGCCGCGCGATGAACGATGAAGAAATCATGCAAATTCCGCCGCTCCTTCTTCTGCCGCTTTGACTGAACTCAAGATGCAGGAGATGCCGCCCCGCGTTTTCGATGTAGACAGGTGAATACGGCTTTAACAGTCGATGAAGTCTTCTCAAAACTCTGTGCTGCATTCGATTTTCCATATGGCCTTTGAGGCCGCAATAAGTTGTTTCTTCGAGTAGCTTACTTGGCTAGTGCCCCCTTCATAGGACTTCTCCAATGGACATTTTTACTGGGAAATTCACAGCTATTTTGAGTTTTGAGAAAACATCAGCGAAAACACTGGTTGGAATGATTTTGTGTCTTTTTGCGGCATGGTACCTGACAGCGCCGGTCACCGCACAAAAACCTGAGCTTGTCGTTCAATCGGGACACTCATCTCGAATTACTTCAGTAACATTCAGTCCGGATGGGAAACTTTTGGCGAGTAGTAGTCAGGATAAGACGATTAAATTATGGGAGATGGCAACAGGCCGCGAATTACATATGCTCTCTGGGCATTCGAGCCAAGTTCTTTCAGTCGCGTTCAGCCCAAATGGTAAATTGTTAGCAAGTGGGAGTGGTGACAATATGGTCAAGCTGTGGGATGTGGCGACAGGCCACGAGCTACGCACCCTCTCCGCGCAGTTAGAATTACCCACACTCTCTCCGCAATTAATGGGCACCCCCTCGGTAGTGTTCAGTCCTGATGGTAAGGTCCTGGCGAGTGGAAGAGTCGATAGTACGGTTAAGCTGTGGGATGTGGCGACAGGCCGCGAGCTACGCACCCTCTCCGGGCATAAATACCGTCGTGTCTCCTCAGTAGCGTTCAGTCCTGATGGGAAACTTTTGGCGAGTGGAAGTTGGGACAAGACAATCAAGCTGTGGGATGTAGGAACAGGACAGGAGCTGCGCACACTTTCCGGGCATTTATACGGCGTCTCCTCGGTAGCATTCAGTCCTGATGGTAAAGTCTTGGCGAGTGGGGGTAATGATGTGTTGGCGGATAGAGGCCGCGACAATACGGTTAAGCTTTGGGATGTGACGGCAGGCCGCGAGCTACGCACACTCGTTGGGCATTCTGACAGCATCCACTCAGTCACCTTCAGCACGGATGGTAAGGTCTTAGCAAGTGGGAGTGGCGACAATACGGTTAAGCTGTGGGATGTGGCGACAGGCCACGAGCTGCGAACACTCTCCGGGCATTTAAAGGGCGTCTACTCGGTCGCGTTCAGTCCGGATGGTAAGGTCTTAGCAAGTGGAAGTGAAGACAAGACGATCAAGCTGTGGGATGTGGCGACTGGCCGTGAACTGCATGCGCTCTCCGGGAACCCTGGCGGCATCCGCTCAGTCGCGTTCAGTCCGGATGGTAAGGTCTTGGCAAGTGGGAGTGGGGGCGGGGCGATCAAGTTGTGGAATATTTTGACGGGCCGCGAATTACGTATGCTCTCAGGGCATTCAAGCGACGTCATCTCAGTTGCATTCAGTCCTGATGGTAAGGTCTTGGCGAGTGGGGGCGGCAATGGAGATGGGATGGTTAAGCTGTGGGATGTGGCGACGGGCCGTGAGTTGAGCACACTCTCCGGGCATATATACGGTGTCTTTGCAACGTTCAGTCCTGATGGCAGGCTCTTGGCGAGTTGGGGTGGCAACCAAATGATTAAGCTGTGGGATGTGGCGACGGGCCGCGAGCTATTCGCGCTCTTCGGGCATTCAGACGGTGTCGACTCGGTAGCATTCAGTCTGGATGGCAAGGTCTTGGCGAGTGGGGGCGGTGATGGGATGATTAAGCTGCGGGATGTGGCGACGGGCCGTGAGCTACGTACACTCTCCGGGCATTCATCTGTGGTTCACTCAGTCGCGTTCAGTCCTGATGGCAAGGTCTTAGCGAGTGGAAGTTGGGACAAGACGATCAAGCTGTGGGATGTGGCGACAGGCCATGAATTGCGCACACTATTTGGGTATCTGGATCTTGTGCACTCAGTTGCGTTCAGTCCGGATGGGAGAGTCTTAGCAAGTGGAAGTGAGGACAAGACGATCAAGCTGTGGGATGTGGCTACGGGCCGCGAGTTGCGCACACTCTCCGGGCATTCAAGACAGATTTTCTCAGTCGCGTTCAGTCCAGATGGGAAAGTCTTATCGAGTGGGAGTGAGGATAAGACGGTCAAGCTTTGGGATGTGGAAACTGGGAAACTGATTGCGACACTCTTCTCTCTTGACCGCGATGATTGGGTGGTCATTGATTCCGAAGGCCGCTTCGATGCCTCGGTCGGCGGGATGAAATTTCTATACTATTCAACCGGGCTCACTACGATTGCCCTCGATCATCAATCGAAGGAGCGGTATTACACCCCCGGACTACTGACAAAATTACTCAGTCCCAATCGTGAGCTTCTACGGGATGTTCCAGCACTCAAAGATGTCAAACTTCCTCCCGAAGTCGCACTTCAACCAATTGCGCAAGGCTCTTCGCAGCTTACTATCAATCTCATCAATCGTGGTGGCGGGATCGGACGAGTACAGGTCTTCGTCAATGACACTGAGTTGATGAACGACGCTCGGCAAGGGCAGCAGATCAATGGGAATGCACTACAGGCAAGAATCACGATCGATCTGACGAGGGCCGTGAATCCTAAACCTGGAGAATCAAATCGAGTGCGTGTCATAGCCTGGAACGCTGAAAACGACGCTTCCAGTCCTGGTGCAGAGACCGAGTGGGTATCGCAAAACCCCAGGCTTGTCGTGCAACCTGGCCACTCAACCAAAGTTACTTCAGTCGCGTTCAGCCCTGATGGTAAGGTCTTAGCAAGTGGGAGTGAAGATAAGTCAATCAAGCTGTGGGATGTGGCGACAGGTCTTGAACTGCGCACGCTCTCCGGGCATTCCAGTAACATTGTTTCGGTTGCATTCAGTCCTGATGAGACAGTCTTAGCGAGTGGAAGTTGGGACAAGACAATCAAGCTGTGGGATGTGGCAACAGGCCGTGAATTGCGCACACTGCCAGATTATGGCTTTTCAGTCGCGTTCAGTCCTGATGGTAAGGTCTTGGCGAGTGGAAGTGGGAACACAATCAAGCTGTGGAGTGTGGCGATGGGCCTCGAGCTACACAGAATCTCCGGACATTCAAGATGGGTTTCCTCAGTTGCGTTCAGTCCGGATGGGAAAGTCTTAGCAAGTGGGAGTGAGGACACAACCAAGCTGTGGGATGTGGCGACGGGCCGCGAGCTACCCACACTTTCAGTCATTTCGGCCATTCGGGCTTCTGGGAATGAGCACCCAGTTGCGTTCAGCCCTGATGGGAAGAGACTGGCGGGTGGTGGGATGATAGACCTGACGGTCAGTCTTCCGACAATCATGATGTGGGATGTAGCGACAGGTCGTGAATTATACAGGTTCTCCGGGCGTTCAAATTCGGTTCGCTCAGTCGCGTTCAGTCCGGATGGTAAGGTTCTAGCGAGTGGGGGGATGGATAAGTCGCTTAAGCTGTGGGATGTAGAGACAGGTAGTGAATTGCGCACGCTCTCAGGGCATCCGTTTTGGGTTAACTCAGTCGCGTTCAGTCCTGACGGGAAGGTGCTGGCGAGTGGAAGTGATGACAGCACAATCAAGCTGTGGGATGTGGCAACAGGCCGTGAAAGACTCACACTCATGGGACATTCGGAGGTTATCTTCTCAGTCGCATACAGCCCGGATGGTAAGGTCTTGGCGAGTGGGGGCCGTGACAAAATGATTAAGCTGTGGGATGTGGCGACAGGGCGCGGGCTGCGCACACTCTCCGGGCATTCCAGTAACGTTGTTTCGGTTGCGTTCAGTCCAAATGGTAAGGTCTTGGCAAGTGGAAGTTGGGACAAGACAATCAAATTGTGGGATGTGGCAACAGGCGGTGAATTGCGCACACTCTCCAGCGGTTCAGGTGAAGTCAGCTCAGTCACATTCAGTCCGGATGGTAAGGTCTTGGCAAGTGGAGTTAATACCATGTCGGCGAGTGAAAGTTCGAATGGGGCGATCAAGCTGTGGGATGTAGCAACAGGCCGCGAATTGCGCACGCTTTCTTTGGCAGATACGGCAATTTTCTCAGTCGTGTTCAGTCCTGATCCTGATAGTAAGATCTTGGCGAGTGGATGTAAGGACATGTTTGTGCCGAAGCGCGAACTCATCTATAACCCAAAGGATGGTAAAGTCTTGGCGAGTGAAGGCCGTGATAATACGGTTAAGCTGTGGAATGTGACAACAGGCGATGAATTGCACACACTTCATGGGGGTTCACGTCAAGTCAATTCAGTCACGTTCAGTCCTGATGGTAAGGTCTTGGCGAGTGGAAGTTGGGATGGGACGATCAAACTGTGGGATGTGGCGACAGGAGGCGAGTTGGACACGACCAAGCATCCAGATACTGTCTTTTCAGTCGCGTTCAGCCCTGATGGAAAGGTCCTGGCGAGCGGAAGCGGGAACACAATCAAGCTGTGGGATAAGGCGACAGGTGAATTGCGCACATTCTCAGGGCACTCATTCGATGTCAATTCGGTCTCGTTCAGTCCAGATGGTAGGGTCTTGGCGAGTGGGAGTGCTGACAAGACAATCAAGTTGTGGGATGTGAAAACAGGGAAGCTGATCGCAACACTGATCTCTATCGACCGCGATGATTGGGCGGTCGTTGATTCCGAAGGCCGCTTCGATACAAACAATTTGGAAGAGATCAAGGGGCTACATTGGATTTTCCCCGATGAACGTTTGAATCCGCTACCGTTGGAAATTTTCTGGCGCGATTATTTCTGGCGTGATTATCGTGAACGAAACCCACACCTGCTGCCTCAACTGCTGGAAAGAAAGGAACTTTCGTCCGTTCAGTCACTGGCAAGCCTGAATCGAGTCCAGCCCAAAGTGCGCATTGTCAGCGTCCAACCACAAACCGGTATGACGGATCGTGTCTCGGTTATAGTAGAGGTGGCAGAAGACAAAAGAGAGTTGCCAAGAGATGGCAACTTGGTGGAGATGAGATCAGGGGCTTACGATCTCCGACTCCGCAGAGATAGTCAAGTTGTGGCCTGTTTCCCAATGCGAGATGGAGATACCTCGGAAATGCGGAATGCAACCTGGACAATTTCTTCGGCCGAAAACAAGGAGGCCTGGCGGCGCGCCAATGAGATTAGGCTCGATGCGACAAGCGGCAAGACAACGGTCCGCTTCGATAACATCAAACTGCCTCAGCGAAAAGACATAGGACAGGTGCAGTTCTCAGCATACGTATTTAATGCTGATCGAGTAAAAAGCGCCAACGCGCCACCTTATCTTTATACCCTCACTAACGAACGCAAACTTGCGAGGCGTCGCGCCTATGTCATCGCTATGGGCGTTACAGCCTACCAAACTCCAACCTGGCATTTGGGGGTTGCTGCGTCTGGCGCCCGCACCGTTCAGAAGCTGCTTAAGGAGAAGCTCGAACAGGCAGGGGATTACGATCAAATCATCCCGATCCCGTTAATTTCAGACTATGAAGAAGGTGGCGTGGCCATCATTGAAAAGCGAGCGACCAAAAGTAATCTTCAAACCGTACTTAAGATGCTTGCGGGAGAAGAAGTGCCATCCGAGCGCCGCGCGGAGATTCCGAACCACGACCAGATTACCAAAGCAACGCCTGATGATTTGGTAGTGATCTACATAGCGAGCCATGGCTATGCCGACCCTGGCGGTGCCTTTTACGTAATCCCTTATATCCCCTATGAACTAGGAGAGACGCTACTGGTGAGTCCGGGGAGCCTGAATAACTGTCATTCACAGCCTGGATTGACGGCTGGTTGTGAGGAGGCCAGAAGATTACTGCAAAATAGCATCTCAAGCGAAGAACTCACTCAGTGGGTGCAGGCAGTGGATGCAGGAGAGATGATAATGATTCTGGACACATGCTACTCAGCGGCGGCCTTCAGGCCAGAATTCAAGCCTGGGCCGATGGGCGACCGCGGATTCGGCCAACTCGCGTATGACAAAGGGATGCAAATTTTGTTTGCTACACAAGCGAATAATGTAGCCTGGGGACCAGGGGGGCTCGATCAGTTATTGCTGACTTATGCGTTGATGCAACCTCTGAATGGTGGAGAGCGCTTTACGATGAGTGAGTGGTTAAAGGCTGCCGAGCGGCGAGTGCCGGAGTTATACCAGCAACATTTGAAGGGTAGGATTGAAGAAGTCCAGATGCCTATCTTATTTGATTTTGTCAGGAGGCGAACTGACGAACAGCAGCAGGGCATAACTCCGCAGAGATGACAACTGAAAAGAGAGACACGCTTTAACCGATTGAGGCACTATGCATATCTTTCAACTTCACATGGCAATTGGCTGGTTACTACTGGCAGTATTTTCCCAAACACAGTTGCCCCCGACGGTTACTATTCGAGAAACGAAATTGGGAAGTCTCCATGTTACGATGAATTTGGTCAAGCGGGCAGATCGCACGCAGAAAGAGTTGCCGGCCGGATCTATCCAACTGGTCTCTGAGTCGGTAAAGATCAAGAAAGATGACACAATTGAAGTTTTATTGGTTACCAATGGCATTTACCCGGACACTGAGGCTTTCGCAGTCGTCTATGACCTAAACCCTGATCTTAAGAACCTCAACCTGCTGGAGCAAAATATGGATCTGAAGCTCCCAAAAGTGAAAGGTGGAGCCGCATTACGGGCAGCATTTCAACAAGGCTACTTGGTGGCGCTGACGGTAGATCAAAAATTGAAGGAAAAATTTGGCGAAAACGCCAAGAAACTCGCTGGGCTTACATCACGCATTTCCGCCTTTGGGACTGAGCGATTTGCAAGTCCAATATCCAAAGGTGATGTAGAAGGCCCGCTGAAAAATATTAGTGCGTTTTTGGAAAAAATTCGGGTCGGCTTGCTCCGACGTAATGTGCGACCAATCCCCAGTGAAGTACTCAACCAGCTCAACGCAGAAACAGAGTTACTCAATTCGACGCTCGATCAGATCGTTTCGTCGGGACGGAAACTAAGCGCCTCTGAACAGGATGTGATCAAGACAATAGAAGAGGACATTGAGATCAAGCAGAAAGCTTTCGACGAGGTCGCGGCTGGTGGGGTGCCTGAGAGATACCCCGAAGTAAAGGTGATTGTGCGACCGACCAAACAAGGTAAAGAGGTGCCCGATCTGAGAGTCTGGTGTGTTGGTAAAGGACTCAGGAAAGATATTAACAATGCCCACTCCTTTCCCAGGAAATCCCCAGCGGCTGATCGAATGTTAAATGAGGGCAAATATTTTTTTTGGGCGGCGCGGGATCCCGGGAAGGAGCCCGTCACGAATGAACTCCTTCAGGAGGTCAGAAAAAATGATAAGGGAGAGATCGTGATTGAACTCACGGTGATCCGATGAAGGGAGAAAAGGTCTTGAATGCCAACACAATTGCCAAAGGAATCGAGATCGTTGGGTTTCTGTTCGTCGCGTTCGGCGGCTTTCTTACGGGGATTGCCCCGCCGGAAATGGCTGATGCGAGGTTTGCGGTCGGAGTCAGCTCTTTTCTGGCGCTTATTCTATTGTTCGTCTTTGCTGCGCTCTCTAAACGGCATTCGCAAGAGAGATTCAGGACTTACTGGATTGGCGCGGCGGTGGTGTTGTTCGTACTCTCCATAGCAACCGCTTTTGTCTATAAATCTAAATACGATTCTCTGACCTTCAAATTTCCCCCGAATAGCACCAAAGTGGAATACATCGCGGGGACGGAATTGACGCCACAAGCGCAATCGTACAAGCAGCAGAATCCTGGTATCACTAAATCGGAGTTGCTGGATGACTTTGAGGGCCCAAAGAATATAGAGAAGGTGTGGACTGAAGAATCAATCCGCAAAGCGAAAATGTATTTAACCGGAAGCTATGTCGCACTCGTGTTATCTCTTTTGGGAGCGATTTTTGCTCTGACTGAAGGAACGCTCGCAGGACCCCAAAGGAAAATAGAGAAACGACAACGAAAATAGGGCTCTTGGTGATTAACCGGGGAAAACCTCCCGTTTTCCCTCTTTATATAGAGGGATCCAAGCTGAAAGGTGTATTTTATATGAAGCTCAGATCTATGATGCTTGCTATAGCAATCACTATAGCTACGTCTTTGTGTCTTTCAAGTGAAGCGATGGCTGCTCAACAAAATAAAGGTAAAAGAAAGATTCGCCCTGTTCCTAATCCTTCTACCAGGCAGTCATCTAGCACTGGTCCGTCCACTCCTGTAGGGACACCTGTTCTTCAAGCTCCTGACGTGATCGCCGAGGAGTACAAGAAAGAGCTTTTGACTACTTGTGGAAATGGGAAAAGCTACGCCCTCTTTGGCGATGATATCCAGAGAGGAGCTCTATTGGAGGTAGTCAACCCAAGATGGGAAATTATGGACGATAAATCTGTTTCTCGCCGATTCGGAGATCATCTCGACGAGATCAACGATACTCTTTATTTGCTCAAATCGAGGCCCAATCTATTACCAAGTGGGGGTACCCTGTGGTCGGGTGAACTTGTAATGTACGCTGCTGGGTATCGCGTTAGATCAAGTAGAAGGACTTATTGGAGGCACGAGAGCGCAAGCGATATCCCACAATGGCAGTCGTATAAAGAATCAAACGCGATTCCTGTGTTAAGGCTGCCGATTGCTTTCCTATACGATGCTAATAACACATTAGCCCGGAGTAGAGGAGATGAGCGATGGCAGATCAGTGACAGCAATACAAAACCTGCCTTTGATGGAGATCTTACGCCACCATTACCATCAAGAAATAAACGTGCCTTGTCTTGTGAGGCAGTATTGCGGACTGTAAATGGGCAGAGGTAGGCAGGTCAATCAATCTCGGATAATTGCCTCCAGCATGCCATCGAAAAATATATCAAGAACAAGTTTAATACGAATAAGTCAAGTAATAGCTGTGCTGTTACTGTGACAAAAAATGGATCGGGCCAATATCTTCAATATTTAGAGATTAAAGAGCTTGCTTGGCAGGTTCGGCCAAGACGAGGCGATGGTGGTACGGAAGAAGCAGAACTTATAATCACAGGGACAAAACACAAAGTCTATGCGGGAACTATGGGATCAACTGCTTCACAGGTTAATAAAGAACATGCGCAACCAATGAAAGGTTATGTGCTACCGCGGCCTGTATTGTTCGCTAAGTTAGGTGGTCAATGGGTGGTAAAGGATGATCCATTGAGAGAATACAATGCCATAATCTGCCCAGGGCCGCCGCTACGATAAGGCCTGAGACACTACCGACTTAGCCCTAGTTTGTGTCAGCCAGAGAAGGATGAAATTATGATGGGCAGGGTCGCGGGCCAGCAAAACTTCCTGGCCGTTTACGCTCCCGCCACCGCGCAATGGTCGTTGAAAGAAGCGGCCTCGCCGGATGAGGTAAAGCTGCGGCCCGGCCCAGATTTCACCGACGCACGGATTGCGCCCGCCACTGCTGCGAGAATCAAAGACCGTCTCAACCGTGAGGCGACGCTGGTCACCTTCTCTGGCGATCAGGTCGCTGGAACCTTTCTGCTTGAATTGACCGAGACTCCCTCTTCCACTCGACTCCTCTCTCACCGGATTACCCTGAATCAGGCAGCGCAGTCAGCCATTCGATAATCACTGCGGACAAGTCACCGCCGAAATCGGAATGCGGATGCGGTATTCCGCGCTGAAGCTCAACGCCCGCGCATTGCCGCCGCCGTTGAATTCACCCGAATTGAGCTGCGATCCGAGCAGCGGCAGAAAATCACCCGCCGAAGCCGCGAACCACGCGGTCGAACCTGAGGGCAGAAGCTGTGAAATTGGAGTCG
>Ga0187893_10014712_pt1 | contig 10611 bp, 10 predicted proteins | sample MA1701074metaG_FD_139574 | JGI IMG/M metagenome (GOLD analysis project Ga0187893, IMG submission 139574) | White microbial mat communities from a basaltic lava cave in the Kipuka Kanohina Cave System on the Island of Hawaii, USA - MA170107-4 metaG ...
CGCCAAATACATGATCGAAGAGGCCGAGCGAAGCGGCGCGCTGACAAAGGATAAGACCATCATCGAGCCGACGAGCGGCAACACCGGCATCGCGCTCGCCATGATCGGACGGCGGAAGGGCTACAAGGTGAAGGTCGTGATCCCGGAGAATGCCACGCCGGAGCGGCGCCAACTTCTCGAGATCTACGGGGCCGAGATGATCTATTCGGATGGCACCAAAGGGAGCAATGGCGCCATCGAGCTGGCCCAGAAGCTGGCGTCCCAGGACCCCACCCTGTACCTGCCGTACCAATACGGAAATCCCGCCAACCCGCTGGCTCACTACGAGACCACAGCCGTTGAGATCCTGAGCGAGCTGCCAGAGATCGACGTGTTGGTCGCCGGCCTCGGGACCGGCGGGACGTTGATGGGTGTCGGTCGCCGCCTGAAGGAGGTCAATCCCAAGACCAAGGTCGTTGCCGTGGAGCCCCACCCGGGCGATCTGGTGCAGGGCCTCCGAAGCCTCGATGAGGGCTTCATCCCTCCGATCCTGGATACGAGTCTGCTGGATGGAAAGATCATGATCGACTCCCGGTGCGCCTTCGCCGCCACCAAGGATCTGACCGCGAAGGAGGGGATCTTCGCGGGGGTCTCGTCAGGTGCGGTTGTTCATGTCGCGATCCGGATGGCGCATCGAATGGACCACGGGAATATCGTCGTGATCCTCTGCGATGGCGGCTGGAAGTACGTGAGCCTGGGCGTCTGGCACAAGGAGTTTCCGGAGCTCGGCGAGAACATGTACAGCCACCTGTGGTGGTAGGATGGACGTCTCCGAGCGGGCATTGCGCGAGATCTTTGCGCACGCCGAGGAGGGATACCCCGAAGAGGTGTGTGGGATCGTCATCGGCGCGCCTGGCGACCTGAAGACGGCGGCCGTCCGCCAATGCGCGAATCTCGCGAACGAGTACCACCTGCAGGACCGAGTCCGGTATCCGCGAGATGCGAGAACGGCTTACGTGATGGACCCCCGGGACCTGTTGCGTATCCAGGACGAGGCCGATGCGAATGGACTGGAGGTCGTTTTGATCTATCATTCCCACACCGACCATGACGCCTACTTTTCGAAGACCGATCGGGAGTTGGCGCTCTTTGACGGTCAGCCCCTATGGCCCGGGGCGCGCTACCTGGTCGTCTCGGTGAGAGACAGAAAGGTCGGCGATTTCAAGGTCTTTGCGTGGGACCCTTCCACGGGGGACTTCGTTGAGGAGAGAACTCGAGTCATGCAGGCATAGCGGGCGATTTTTCAGTTTCTGTATATCTCTATTTATCCTATCGACAAACTGTGGGAGTTAGGCGCGCATGGAAGGAAGGCCCGAGCGGGTGAGCAAACCGGGTGAAGAGCCTTGACAGAACAGCGTCAGACGCAGAAGGAAACCAAGGCGCAGCGGGTTGAGCGCCTGAAGCGCGAGAAGAATCCCTGGGAGTCGCTTGACGAGATCCAGCGGTTTGCCCGGGAAGGCTTCGAGTCGATCCCGCAGGAGTGGTTGAGCACCTATTTCCGCTGGTGGGGTGTCTACACTCAGGGCGATGGCATCGGCGCCGTCGGAGGGAAGGGGGGCGAGGGGAAGGCCGTCCCGTATTTCATGGTGCGTATCCGGATCCCGAACGGGGTCCTGATGTCCCACCAACTTCGCACGATTGCTGATCTGGCCGCAAAACATGCCCGTGGTGTCGGTGACCTGACGGTCCGGCAGAACATCCAGCTTCACTGGGTCACCATCGAATCGCTACCCGAGCTCCTTCAGGGTCTCTGGCGGTGTGGCATCACGACGATGGGGACCTGTGGCGACGTGACCCGCAACATCACGGGGTGCCCCCTCGCCGGCGTCGATGCGGATGAGATCGTGGACGCGTCCCCGCTCGTCTACGCGGCGACAAGAATGTTGAATGGCAACCCGGAATTCTACAACGTGCCCCGCAAGTACAAGATCAGCATCGGCGGCTGCAGGGTCTGGTGCGCCTACCCTGAGATCAACGATATCGGCATGACCGCCATCCGGCACCCGGACACCGGCGACATCGGGTTCTCCGTGCGGGTTGGAGGCGGTCTGTCCACGAATCCGCACTTCGGGAGGCGCCTGAACGCCTTTGTGCGTTGGAATCAGGTCCTGCCGGTCGTCAAGGGAATCACCGAGATCTTTCGGGACTCCGACTGCCTCCGCCAGGACCGGGACAAGGCGCGGTTGAAGTTTCTCTTCCTCACGCACGGCTGGACCGCGGAGCGGTTTCAGGCGGAGCTGGAGGGCCGACTCGGCTTCCAACTCGAGCCCGCCGTATCGGAGGATCCGCCGGACGACGTGTACCGGGACCACGTGGGGATCCACCCGCAGAAGCAGGAGGGGTATCGCTACGCGGGGATCGCCATCTTGCGGGGGCGCATCACGGCGCAGCAGATGCGCGTCGCCGCCGACCTTGCCGATCGCTATGGCGCCGGTGAGCTGCGCACAACGATCATGCAAAACCTGGTGATCCTCAACGTGCGCCCGACGCATGCCGAGGCCTTGGCCGACGAGATCCAGCGGGCGGGCATGCGGCTTCACGCCTCGCCCTTCTGGAGGGGCACGGTCGCCTGCACCGGCACCGAGTTCTGCAAGCTCGCCTTGACGGAGACCAAGGGGTTTTCCCAGTGGCTCGTCGAGGAGCTGGAACGGCGGCTCCCCGGCTTCGACCGGCACGTCAAGATCCATGTCACGGGGTGCCCGAACGATTGTGGGCAGCACTGGATCGCCGACATCGGCATCGAAGGGAAGAAGGTCAAGGTCGATGGGAAGATGGTCGATGCGTACTACTTCTGTCTGGGCGGGGCCGTGGGCAAGCATCAGGGCAAGGCCAGGCCGGTCGGGTACCGGTGTCCGGCGGCCGAGGTGCCGGATGCGATCGGACGGCTGATGACACGATACCTCGGGGATCGCGTCGATGGCGAGAACTTCCGTCAGTTCTGCGGCAGGTACGGCGACGTCGAACTTCGGACGATCCTGGCGGGGGAGCGGGTGAGCGCGGTCGCGAGGGACCCGTCGCCGGGCAGACTACCTCATGGGGTGGACGGGTAAGTGCCGGGCCAGCGTTGAACAGGTGGGGAAGGAGAGGGTCAACTCGGATCTAACGGCACATTCGATCGAGGGAGGAATGGAGATGCCGAAACGAAGGTTCACGAAGGTGGTCGGGCTGGCGGTGTTGGTCTCGACAATCGCATTCACGTGGATCGCACAGGGATGGGCGTACGAGGTCTGGGTGACGAATCAGGACGATCATACGGTGAGCGTGATCGATACCGAGACGAATAAGGTCCTGGATACGATCACCCCGGGCGGGAAGAAACCGCATAACGTCGCGTTTTCCCCTAACGGTGCCTATGCCTTCGTCGCCAATGTGGGAACCAACGACGTGAACATGATCGACACGAAGACGCGTAAGACGATCGAGACCTTTCCATGCGGCACACGGGCTCATGGGCCTGCCGTCACGGCGGATGGGAAGCAACTCTGGGTCGCGAACCCCGGATCGAATGACGTGACGGTCATCGATCTGGAGAGCCGTAAGACGATCGAGACCATCTCGGTCGGGAAAGCGCCGGCGCTTGTGGTCTTCGACCCGACGGGTACGCGGGCCTATGTGAGCAACGGAGGGTCCGGGGACCTGTCCGTGATCGATGTGAAGAGCCGAAAGGTCGTCAGCACCATCGAGGCCGGGAAGGGCGCCATGGGGACCGATATCACGTGGGATGGGAAGCTCCTCCTCGTGACGGCCGGCGACGTGGATCGAATCGATGTGATCGATGCCACGAGCAACAAGGTGAAGAAACGGATCCCACGAGCGGGCGAGCCGCACGGGCTGGTCGTGTCGCCAGATGGAAAACGGGCCTACGTCGTGAATCGAAAGGCGAATACCGTGTCGGTCATCGACCTCGCATCGCTGAAGATCGTGAAGGATATTCCAGCGGGCAAACGGATCGACATCGCCACGATCACGCCCGATGGGCGCCGCATCTATCTTACGAGCCGAGACACCAACAGCGTCATCGCCATCGACACGGTTACCCAGAAGATCGTTGCAGAGATTCCGGTCGGGAAGGACCCGCATGGCATTTCGACCCTGCCGGCGGGCCATCACTAGTGCCGGTCCAATTGACGTCGCCTAGCAGCGTTGCTGGTCCCCTGGGCGCTCCCTGCGACGTACCTCAACGCGTACGCCTCGGTCGGCCCAGGGGTCCACGCCTTGCTATGCTCGTCTCTTGGCCCGGCATAGTGCGCACCAATCTATGCCGAGATAGTTGGACGGGCACCAGGGTACATCGAGACACGCTTGTCCATTTCGCAATCGTCGATTCTGTCTCAACGCGCGCTGGGGACTCTGCCCCAGGCGCGATGCCGATGCGGAGGTCACGATGAGCACACAACCGAAAGTCGCGAGTCGCGTTGATGGAAGAGGCCAGGTGCTCTCCACGGGCGAGCTCGCCGACCTCAATGAACGATTTCGGGCCGCCCCTCCAGAGGAGATCCTTCGCTGGGCGGTCCGCACCTACTCCCCGAAGCTCGTCTTTGCCTCCAGCTTCGGGGTAGAAGACGTGGCGGTGATCGACATGCTGTCGAGGCTTGAGCCGTCCACCAGGATCATCACGCTGGACACCGGCCGCCTGCCCGAGGAGACGTACGAGGTCATGGAACGGGTGCGACAGCGATACAAGGTGGCGATCGAAAGCTACTTCCCGGGCAAGGAGGCGGTCGAGCAGCTTGAACGGGAGCGCGGGTTTTACTCCTTCCGGCGGAGCGTCGAGGAGCGGAAGTTCTGCTGCCATATCCGAAAGATCGAGCCCCTGGGACGAGGCCTCGCCGGCGCCAACGCCTGGATCACGGGGCTGCGCCGCGACCAAGCCGCGACCCGCACCGGCGTCGAGGTGGTCGAGATCGACGCTGCAAATGGATCGATCACCAAGATCAACCCGCTGGCATTCTGGTCGGAGCAGCAGACCTGGGCCTACGTGAAAGACCATGACGTCCCGTATAACACCCTGCACGATCGGGGGTACCCCAGCATCGGTTGCGCCCCGTGTACCCGCGCCATCCAGCCTGGTGAAGACGTCCGGGCGGGTCGGTGGTGGTGGGAGAACCCGACGACGAAGGAGTGCGGGCTCCACGTCGGACCCGGGGGCGATGGCCCCGCCAAGAGGGCTTGAGATGGCGGATCAAGCGCCGATCCTCCCTCATGGCGGATCGCTCGTTGATCGGGTGCTTACCGGAGAGGCCAGGGTCGAGGCTGAGCGGCGGGCTCGCGACTATCATCAGATCTCGTTGAACGCGAGGGCGGCATCGGACCTGGAGTGTCTGGCGACGGGTATTTTCAGTCCACTCCAGGGCTTCATGGGAAGAGCTGACTACGAACGGGTGGTCCGTGAGATGCGCCTGGCCGACGGCACGCTGTGGACCCTGCCGATCACCCTGGCCGTGGACAAGGACGAGGCGACCAAGCTGAAGTCGGGGAGAGAGGTCGCACTCCTGGGATCAGATGGCGGGCTGTTGGGCCTCCTCTCGGTCGAGGAGATCTTCGCGTACAACAAGCAAGAAGAGGCCAGGTTGGTGTATGCCACCGAGGAGACTCGCCACCCTGGCGTGCAGTATCTCTACCAGCGTGGGGAACTGCTGGTCGGGGGACCGATCGTGTTGCTGCGGCAACCGTCGCTTCCGGGGTTCGAGGACTACTACTGTACGCCGGCAGAGACCCGCCGACGATTCACAGAACGGGGATGGCGGACCGTGGTCGGGTTTCAGACGCGCAACCCGATCCATCGTTCCCACGAGTATATCCAAAAGTGCGCCCTGGAGTTGATGGACGGCCTGCTGATCCACCCACTCGTCGGAAGGACCAAGCTGGACGACGTCCCGTCGGAGGTTCGTCTTCGCTGCTACCGCGTGCTGGAGGAACACTACTTCCCGAAGGATCGCGTCATGCTCAGCGTCTTCCCGGGCGCGATGCGCTACGCGGGACCGCGCGAAGCGGTCTTCCATGCGCTTGTCCGCAAGAACTACGGATGCACCCACTTCATCGTGGGACGCGACCCCGCAGGGGTGGGGGGATACTATCACCCGTACGCGGCCCGCGACCTCTTCCTCCGCCTCTCGCGCGAGGAACTGGACATCACCCCTCTCTTCTTCGACGAGGCCTTCTTCTGCCGTCGCTGCGACGGGATGGCATCGGCGAAGACCTGCCCTCACGACGGGTCGGAGCGGGTAGCGTTGAGCGGCACCCGTGTTCGGGAGCTCCTCCGGAACGGCGAGCTGCTGCCTGAGGAGTTCACCAGGCCGGAGGTCTCTGAGATACTTGCCGAATGGGTGCAGGCCGGCTGATCGATCTAGAGTGGGCGGCGGACCACTGATCCTGCGGTCTGGTCCGTGAGGGTGGCGAGTGGACCGATTGACGGTCAGCGCTTGGGCGGTTTCGGGGGGCGGACGGTGGGGTAGTCGGCCCCGAGCCAGTCGCCGACTCCACCAGGAACGTTGGCCGCGCGCGGGAAACCCTGGCGAAGCAGGATGCTGGCACCCGTGCTGCTGCGTATCCCTTCTTCGCAAATCAGCACGATCTCTCGACCCGGGTCAAACTCCTGGCTTCTCTCCCAGATCTCTCCGAGAGGGACGAGCAGCGATCCCTCGATATACCCCAGGTCCCACTCGAATGACTCCCGACAGTCGATCAGAACGAGGCTGTCGCGGGAGGTCTCAAGTCGGTCGCGAAGAGTCGCGATGTCGATCTGAGGCATCGAGTTGAGCGCGAAGCCTGCCGCTCGCCACGCATCGATCCCTCCGTCGAGAAGCCCCTGAAGCGGATTTCGATCGATCACCTGTAGCGCCTCGGCCGCGGCCTCAGCCTCGGCACGATTGCCGGAGACCAACAGGATCTTCGGGCCGGGCGGGATGGCCGTCGCCAACCTCTCCGGCAAGCTCTTTCGGCTGAACATCAGGTTGACGCTTCCCGGGATATGGCCTGCCGCGAATTCGGCGTGCGGGCGTAGATCGATCGGCAGGACGCCTGCATACACGGCCTCCTTGACCTCTTCCGCTGTCAACCTCCGGACGACTGAGTTTCTCATTGCGTAACCGTAGTATAACACGGCGCACCCCTCAAGGATTCCCGGATACCGGAGAAGCCATTTTGGCTTTACAGGCGGTCGGTCTCGCCATATAATCCAGCGAACTCTGGGCGGAGACCGCGATGAGCGAGCAGTCGTTTCTGATCGATCGAGAAACCCACACGGCGATCCTCACGATCAATCGCCACGCGCAACGTAACTCCATGAGTTTTGAGATGTGGGAGGTCTTTCCCCGCCACATCAAAGAGCTCGATGCGGATCCGTCGGTTCGGGCGATCGTGGTGACGGGCGCGGGCGATCGAGCCTTCGCTTCTGGCGCCGACATCTCCGAGTTCACCTCCAAGCGGACGGGCCGCGATGCCGCGGGGCTCTATCATCGCGTGGTCGAAGCGACCATGCGGAGCCTGGAGGCGTGCAGCAAGCCGGTCATCGCCATGGTGAACGGGTACGCCCTGGGAGGAGGATGCGAGCTGGCGGTGGCCTGCGACCTCCGTGTCGCTGCCGAGAGCGCGAGCTTCGGCATCCCCTCCGCGAAGCTGGGCCTGGTGATCAGTTTCACCGACACGAAGCGACTCTTCGATCTGGTCGGGCCGGCGGTCGCAAAGGAGATGCTGATGACCGGCCGTCGCCTTTCCGCTCGGGAGGCCCTCCAGGTGGGGTTGGTGAACCAGGTGGTGCCGGATTCCTCGCTCCACCAGGCGACACTCGACCTGGCGGCGACCATCGCAGGCAACGCGCCGTTCTCGGTCGCCTCGACGAAGGCGATGGTGGATCAGTGCCGCCGCGATCCAGATCTCTCGAATGTTGATCCCAGCGATGCTGACCGCCCCTTTGGCTGTTATGACACCGAGGACTTTCGGGAGGGGGTGCAAGCGTTCTTGGAGAAGCGCCCTCCCAGGTTCGTCGGACGGTAACCCGTATAAGGATCTGAAATCCTCTTCGGCGGACGGGATGGCGAAACGTCGTGTACATCTGACCTTTACCGGCAAACTCGTCGAGGAGCCGATCCTCTGGCAACTCAGCCAGACGTTCGATCTCATCTTCAACATCCGGCAGGCCGACTTCACCGAGGGGATCGGGTGGATCATGGCCGAACTGGAGGGCGACCCCCAGCGTCTCGAGAACGGGATCAAGTGGCTGGAGGAGCGTGGCGTCCAGGTGGCGCCGATCGAGCAGGACGTGGTGTCGTAACCGCCCACCGCAGTCTCCTACCTGATGGCGGCCGGTTTCAATGGGGAGGAGGTATCAACATGATGGCACTGAAGGCGATGATCTCGATACAGCGTGGGTTCATGATACTCGCTCGCGGCGCGGTCCTCAGCGTGCTGCTGACCGGATGTAGCGGCCTGCCGGGCGCTGCGACGGCGGGAGCCGCCCAGCAGCCGGTCGTGGTTTCCGGGGCCGGCGACATCACCGCCGTCGTGGAGCGGTACCGGACGCTGCTGGGCCCTGACAACGGTGGCGAGCCCGTCTCGAAGCCTACCGGCCGGCGCGAGATCAACTGGGACAAGGTGCCGGACGAGTCCGCCGCACCCAACTTCCTGCCCGGCGATTTCTTCAATGCGCCCAAGGCGCCGCGCGCACGGGGGGCAAACTTTTCTACGCCGGGCCGTGGTGTGCAGGTCAGCGCCCGCCGCGACAACCCCACAAAGACCGCCGTCCGTTTTGGTCACATCAATCCGAGGTATGCAAAGATCTTCAAGACCTTCAGCGAGGAGCGGCTCTTCTCGCCGATTGGCAGCAACGTGGTGGACATGACGTTCCTTGTCCCCGGCACCAGCACCCCGGCCCTCACGCGCGGCTTTGGTGCCGTGTACACCGATGTGGATCTGGAACGGACCCACTTCGAATACTTCGACAAGGATGGGAAATCACTGGGCCGCTTCGCGGTTCCCATCGCCAGTAACGGCCTGTCGTTCCTGGGCGTCCTGTTCGACAAGCCGGTGATTGCCCGCGTGCGGATCGAGTATGGCACCGTGGCGCTCGGGCCGGACGACAGCCCGAAGAACGACGTGTCCGTCATGGATGACTTCATCTATGGCGAGCCGCAAGCCGCCGTGCCGGCCAACGTGTCCCCAGGCGGCTACGGGTACTGAGCCGCGCCGGCGCTGGGTTCACACGACCTCGCTACCGCCCTGATTTTTCTTGACAGGGGCGAGCGGTTCTGTTTAGATAGCGCGAATTTGCCTTTTCATCCAGAGTGGCTGAGGGACTGGCCCTGCGAAGCCACGGCAACCGGTTGGCCGGAAGTCTCGGCGAACAGTGGTGCCAACTCCTGCATCCCGGACAGGGCGGGATGAGAGATGAGAAGGTCGGCGTCGGATTCGACAGCCCCTTCTCACGATTCGGGAGAAGGGGCTTTTGATTTTCGCGGTGGGAACGCGTCATGGCGAAGCGGATGGTCATGCTCATCTTCCCGGAGACACTGGTGACGGAACCGGTCATCTACCGCCTCTCTCGGAAGTTCAAGATCATTCCCAATGTGCGCCGGGCTCGGGTGACCGAGAAGGTGGGCGAGCTCACGCTTGAGCTCGAAGGGGAGGAGGAGGAGTTGGCGAAGGGGATCGCCTACCTGAATGGCCTGGGGATCAAGGTCCAGCCGGCCGCCGGGGAACGGGGGTGACATGGTGAAGGTGAAGGGTTTGAAGTGCCGGGAATGCAGCCGACCCTACCCGCCCGCGCCGCTCCACGTCTGCGAGTTCTGTTTCGGGCCGCTCGAGGTGGATTACGACTACGAAAGCCTTCGCGGGACGTTGACCAGGAGGTCGATCGAGGCCGGGCCGCCCAGCATCTGGCGATACCGAGCACTCCTGCCGATCGACGGAGAGCCGGCCGTCGGGGTCCACTGCGGGATGACGCCGCTGGTCAAGGCCCGCAACCTCGCGCGAGCCCTTGGCATGCGAGAGGTGTACGTCAAGAACGACACCGTCAATCACCCGAGCTTCTCCTTCAAGGATCGGGTCGTGGCCGTGGCGATTACGAGGGCCCTCGAATTCGACTTCACTGTCGTCGCCTGCGCATCCACCGGCAACCTGGCGAACTCGGTGGCGGCGCACGCCGCAGAGGGCGGGCTGCAGAGCTTCGTCTTCATGCCGGCCGACCTTGAACAGGGCAAGGTCATCGGCACCCTCATCTATGCCCCAAACCTGGTCGCCGTAGAAGGGAACTACGACGAAGTGAACCGGCTCTGCAGCGAGATCGCCGATAAGTACCGGTGGGCATTCGTCAATATCAATATCCGGCCCTATTACGCCGAGGGGTCGAAGACCTTCGGCTACGAGATCGCCGAGCAGCTTGGCTGGCGCGCCCCCCGGCATATCGTCGTGCCGGCCGCGGGCGGCTCCCTCGTCACGAAGATCTGGAAAGGCCTCAAGGAGTTCGAGCGGCTCGGCCTTCTCGACGGCCGGTGCGAGACGCGGATGCACCTGGCCCAGGCCGAAGGGTGCGGGCCGATCGTCACGGCCATCAAGGAAAACAGCGAGATCGTGAAG
>Ga0187893_10014713_pt1 | contig 10611 bp, 9 predicted proteins | sample MA1701074metaG_FD_139574 | JGI IMG/M metagenome (GOLD analysis project Ga0187893, IMG submission 139574) | White microbial mat communities from a basaltic lava cave in the Kipuka Kanohina Cave System on the Island of Hawaii, USA - MA170107-4 metaG ...
AACGGGCCCACGCGGCCATCCCGCGTTCGCGTTCCCTCGGCAAAGATAATGACGCTGATGCCGTTCTCAAGGTGCGAACGAACGAGGCCCAGCGTCTTCTTGAACTGGGACGGCCCTCCACCGCGACTCACTGGAATGTTGCCAAAGCGTTTCATCATCCAGCCATAGGCCGGAATCTTGAAATGGCTGTCCAGCTCCAATCCCCTCACAAACTGCGGGATCGCAGAATAGATTACGAAGGCGTCAAACAGGTTGACGTGATTGCAGATAAAGATGCTGGTCCGTTCCGGGTCAAAGCCGGGAGCCCGTTTCACTTCGAAGCCCACACCCGCGATCCGAAGGATGTTGCGGAAAAACCAGCGCTGCGGCCAGTCGTTCCAACGCGGGTCGAAGAAAATCCCGAGAAACACCAAAAATGTGCAAACGGTGAAGAAGTGCAGGGCGCTGACGGCCCAAATCAACACGCTGCGGAGAATGAGATACAGATCCTTCATAGGGACTCGATCGGAGGGCGCGATCTGTGAAACATGGAATCGGAATGGATGAAACCGAAGGCATTGCGCGATAGAACGCTCAACACTGACCGGTCGCGCATAACACGAATCACGCTTCGCAAACTAGACCATCACATCCAAAGCCAACGGTAGAACTTCCAGCGCTTGTGGCTGGCAGCAAACAATCTCGCCGTCAATCATGACGTCCACGGGGGCAGACATCGCAAAATCGACCCGACGGGCAGTGCTTCTAGAGACAAGGCGATGCCGCATGTGCGAGCCATTGAGGATTTTCGGAAAGGTAAGAGCAAAATCCCAGCGGCCAATCGGGCCGACACGCGTTACTTCAATTAGCCCGTCGTCCGTTTTGGCAAACGGAGCGATCATCAGCCTGCCGCCGGTAAACCGGCTGTTTGAAAACGTCAAGTAAGTGCAAGGACGCTCATCCAGTTCGATCGATCCGTTCAACCTCATGGGAAACACCGGGAAATGCAGCCGCAGCCAGCATAGAAGCGTCGCGGCCAGATAGCCGGCTTCTCCCAGGCTCTTAAACCGGCGGTTCGTCAACTCGCCGGCCTCAGCCGTGAAGCCAAGACTCATCAGATTGATGTAGTGCAGAACACCGTCTCGATGTTCAAGGCGAACCACATCACACTGCCGAGTTCGGCGTGCTGCAATTGCCTTGATTGCATGATCCGCACCTATATCCGAGAAATCGCGCAGGAAGGAATTCCCTGTGCCCAAGGGCAGAAATCCCAGCGAGACACGATCTGTAGCATTGTCGCGGGGAAATAGCCCATTGACGATTTCGTAGCTCGTCCCGTCGCCTCCGCCAGCCAGGAAGCAGCGGAATCCTTGGGCATGGCGTTCGCGCGCAATGCGAGTGGCGTCGCCCGCTTGGCGGGTTTCAGCCACTTCAACGGTCAAACCCTGGGAGCGTAGCCGTTCCAAGGTCCCCGCCGCGAGCCTGCCGCAACGGCCGCCGCCAGCAGCGGGATTGATGATGGCTAGGTAAGGTTTCATAATTGCCAAGGCGCAGGCTAGAAGCCTGCACAATCATGGCGACGATGCGTCCAGTTGTGGTGCGGGCGTTCGTTTTTTGGAGTGGAAGCAGCCGGAGGCTCTGGGTCGGGTACCCAGATGAAGAACCCCACCCCCTCGCTGGGTGTGCCTCCCCTCCCGAGAAGGAATTTCTGAACAGCCACCGATTCAGGTGCAAAATTCAGGTAGAACTCTGCGGGTAGGTAGCTTTTCAACTGATAGCTTCTCAACTGCACCCCACTGCTTACAATTCCTTCATCCCAGCGTCTCTGCGAAAGCGCTCGGCGATCCGTTCAGCCAGCACGTTGCGCTTGATCTTCATCGATGCAGTGCGTGGGAAATCGTCGTCCCAGAGCAGGTATCCGCTCAGACGTTTGAAATCGGCCAGTGAGAAGTTTCGCGACTGCAAGTCGTCCAGCAGGCCATCCGTCATCGCGGAGCCGGGATCGAGCCGCAACACAATCATCAACCGCTCGCCCGACAGCGATTGCTGTTTCCAGACGTAATTAACCGCAAGAACGCAGAATTCCTTCACCGCGAGGCCGGCAAACGCAGCTTCGATATCTTCGGGGTAGATGTTCTTGCCCCCTTCGGTCACAATCATGTTCTTCAATCGTCCCGACAGCATCAGATGCCCGCTGCGGTCCAGTCTGCCCAAGTCGCCCGTAAGCAACCAGCCGTTCACGAGAACTTCGGCGGTCTGTTCCGGATCGTTCCAGTAACCCCGCATGACGGTCGGTCCGCAAACCGCCACCTGACCAATACCTTCCTCGTTCGCATCGAGAATTCGCAGCTCAACCCCAGGCAGTGGCTTGCCTACGGTGTCGGCGCGAAACGGCTTGAGGTCGTTGACGGTCACGGCAGTTCCGGCCTCCGTCAATCCGTATCCGTTGGCGACAGGAATACCCAAATCGTAAAAGAATTGCAGTGTCGCCGGCTCCGCGAAGGCACCACCCGTAATCAAAGCGCGCAATTCGCCACCGAAGGCCTGGTGGACTTGGGGAAACAAGCGACGGCTCAAATCCGGGCGTGGCTCGCGGCGGGTGAGCAAGCGATTGATACTGATCAGACGATCTAGAACCCAGCGGCGAAAAGGCGGCAGCTCGTTGAAACGAGCTCTCAGGCCTGCCTCAATAGCCTTCAGAACCATGGGAACAACGCTTGCATAGGTGATCTTGAAACGAGGGAAGGCTTCCTTCAAGTATTCCGGCCTCAGAGTTCGCAGGTGGACGACGGCTGCGCCGCAAACGAATGGGCCGATGAAACCAACCATGAAGTCTATAGCATGATTCGTCGGCAGGATGCTCAGGTAGCGCACACCCGGCCAAAACGGATACCAGCTCATCAGGGATTCGCACTGCGCGAGATAGTTGTCATGGGTTAGCATGCAACCTTTGGGACGCCCCCCGGTTCCTGAAGAGTACACAATGCAGGCCAGATCGCTACGTTGACGCGAGACGAAGTGAGCCGGGACGGTGCCCTCACATTCCTCCCAACGCTCGGCTCCTTTTAAGTCGGCATTCTTTGGGGCTTCGGTAACGATGACACGCACGGATGAAAGGGCGGAAAAGCCCGGACTCTGAGTGAGAGCCCGCCAGATTGGAAACTCGATGATCAGTGACTTGACTTCGGAGTGAGCGAGGAGGGCCAAATGCTCTGCCGCGGTCAGCTTGAAGTCAATCGGCACCAACACGCCACCAGAGTAGAACACCGCATAGGCAGCGATGAGCCACTTCGATTGGTTGGACATGATGATGGCGGCGCGGTCCGCTTCAGCAAATCCAGACGATTGCAGATGGGAAGCAATGATCTTGGCAGCGCTCTCGAAATCGTTGTAAGAGAGTCGGCAATTCTCACGGTCGCGATCGGCCTCAATCAGACAGAGATGTTCGTGCCATTTTTCCAAAGCGGCACGAAGAGCAGCGCCCAGAGACGAATAGGGAGAGAGGTCGGGAGCCAGGTGGCTAGTCACAGTCGCGCTTGAATCCGATCAGCGAGGGTTCGAAAGTCGGTCACGCCCTGCAGCTCGTAGTCCGGGAGTTCGACATTGAAATGGGTCTCCAATTTCGTCAGGAGATCCAAAGCCTGAAGGCTGTTGATCTTCAGTTTCTTGAAGAAGTCATCGTCCGGATTGAGATCTGCGGCTGGCACTTGAAAATGGCTGGCGGCGAGATCCATCAGCTGGCCGAGAGTTTGTTCGAAACTAGGCATCTGGCAAATCGCTCCTTCCAACCGCTTCCGCATCGTTACGGCAAATACGGCAGCGGCCCGCTGTCTTCAACAAACTTGCGCAAGGCCGCTTCCACGGCCGGTTGTCCGATCAGTTCGCAGAAGACCCGGATCTCTTCCTGAAGTTCCGCGTAAGGGATCGGCTTGATGAATTGCTTGGCAGCCGTGGCCGCCGCCCGGTCGAACTTGGCAGCCTGGGAGGCAACGCCGCGAGCCACGCGTAAAGCCTCTCCTGGCGCCACCAACTGGCTGACCAAGCCCACCGATGCAGCCTTGCTGGCGTTGATGCTGCGCCCTGTCAACAATAGATCTCGCACCAAGCCGTTGCCAAGATCGCGTTTCAACCGGGGAATGCCGCCAAAGCCCGGGATCAGTCCTAGCCGCAGTTCCGGAAAGCAAAATCTGGCGCTGCGATCGGCAACGATCATATCGCAGGTGAGCGCCAGTTCGAAGCCTCCTCCAAAGACGATGCCGTGCACGGCTGCTACCGTAACTAACGGCGCCGCATCGATCCGGTTGAACACGCGATGGATTCCCAACAGGAAATCGCGGACTCGGTCCTGACGGGCGGATGTTTCCAGGGCCTGCATTCCTCGATACAACTCCCGCAGATCGGCGCCTGCACAAAACCCTTGCGGCTGCTCGCTACAAATGACCATTGCACGGGGTGACAGTCCGGTCTGTTCCAGGGCTTCCCTGAAACGATCGAGTTCCCCGAGCATAGCCGAGCCAATCTCATTGCAAGGCTCGCTGTGCAGCCGCAACTCAATGGTCTCGGCTCTTTGCGTCCAGGACAGGGTTTTTCCAGAGTAGGGTTCCATGAATCGTCAGACTTTCAACAATCCGTAGTTCTGCTTCAACAATCCGCCAACTTGTACTGGCCCACGAACACGCGCTCTGCAGGTTACATGTCCTTCCACGTGGGAACGACAATAGCCGATTTTGCAGCAAGATCAGTATACAAATGGAATCAGCTTGCGAGTCTGCCGTGCATAGCGGCTGAACTCGAGTCCAAACTCGTGGAGCAACAGTTTCTCTTCATCCCGGATTCGCGTCTCCATCCAGATCCAAACGAACGCGGTCATGACCGCCGCTGCCACAGGGTTGCCAAAAACCAGAGACAAGCCAGCAATGGTTCCGATGACGCCCGTGTAAGCCGGGTGCCGCATCCAGCGGTAGGGACCATGGGTGGCCAACCGGTGCTGCGGTTGAATCGCAACGGCACAACTGAACTGAGGCCCCTGCGCACGGATCGATTCGATGCGCAACCAGTACCCAACGGCAAAGAGCGCCACGCCAAGCCAGCGCAGCCCAGTTGAACCTGTGGTTGCGATGTGATGTCGATCGGCATAGGGAAGGTAAACGAACCATGCGATCAGTGCCGGTAAGACGACCCAGAAGATCTGGCGATGCTTGCGGATCTCATTTTTTCCAGACGAATTACTGGTGCGGGTGTTGGCCAAAGCTCCATACCAGCAGAGGCCCAACCACACAAGGAGCAACCCGGCGCGGGCTGGTTCTGCCACGAACCCTTTGCCATCGTCCCAGCCCCAACCCGTCCACAGGATCAGGGGAATCACAATCCATATCGTGGTTGCGTGGACCAAACGATTCATTAGCGGCTGCGGCATCGGCTCCCTGTGCTCACTGTGACACGCGCTCCAGCTCCGATGTTGCATACAAGGCGTCGATCTCGCTTTGAAAGCGGGCCTCGATAAGGGCGCGCTTCAGCTTGCGATTCGCCGTCAACAGCCCGTTTTCAACGGTAAAGGGCTCCGGGCATTGGACGAACCGCCTAATCTGTTTGTAATGCGGCAACTCCCGGTTCACCTTGTCTAAAGCGGACTGGACCTGCACTGAGGAAGAATTTCCCGTCACAAGCATCGACAGAAACTTGCGGCTGTTGCCAACGGCCATGACGTGCTCGGCTTCAGGCAGTGCCTTCAAGACCATCTGTTCGATGGGTTCCGGGCTGATATTGTGACCGGAGCTGGGAATGATGAGGTCTTTGAGCCGCCCGACGATCTTCCAGTTCCCCTTCTCATCAGATTCGCCTTCATCGCCTGTGTAGAACCAGCCTTCCTTCAGAACGCTGGCTGTTTCCGCGGGGCGATTCCAATAGCCGGGAAAAACATTCGGCCCGCGAACCAGGATCTCATGATTCTCGGCCAGCTTCATCTCGATACCACGAATCGAAGGACCAACTCGTCCGGGGGTGTAATCGTGGACGTCGTCCATGGTGCAGATGGCTGTGGTTTCCGTGAGTCCGTAAACCTGAAGCACCGGAATGCCTAGCATCATGAAAAACAGCTGCGTCTCCTCTGTCAATGGCGCCGAACCGCAGATCAAAGCCACCAAATTGGGTCCGATGCGGTGCTTGATCTTGGGAAAGACGAGTCGATTCGCACAGAACCACCAGAAGCGGTCTGTCACCCCGCTAACGCCCTTACGGCGCGCCAGCCATGCTTTCTGCCCTTTCTCAAACAGCGTGAAACCCAAGCCACTCTTCTTCTTGAATTGACCCACAACGCCGTTCCGGATTCGCTCGAGAAGCGCTGGCACATTCAACAGGTAGTGCGGGTTGGCTACCTTCAGCTCGTCAGCAAGCCGGTTCAAATCCATCGACAGCATCAGCCCGTTGTTTCGATAGAGGCAGGTGAGCAGCAGAATCCAGGAGCCGGCGAAACAGAAGGGTAGATAGTGAAATACGCGATCGTCGCCTTCCTTGGAAACACCCGTCATCAGTTCTTCAAGCCGGGCCGTGGTCCGTTGGACCATAAAGCTGAGATTGCCGGCATTGAGAACCACACCCTTGGCGTCGCCCGAGGTCCCCGAGGTGTAGATGATAGCGACGGGTGACTGAGCTGGCAGGGACAGAGGACCTCCGATGCGGCCCGGTGTGGCTGGGCGGAACACTTCGCTATATAGCAAAGTTCTTGGCGCATCGGGCCAGATGGACAAAATCGACTGTTTCGATCCTTCGTCCGCACATACCAAGAGCTTTGGTGCGCAATCTTTCATCATCGCGGCCAGTTCCGCCGGTGCCTGGCGCGCGTAGAGCGGCACCACAAGACCGCCTTCAGCCATAATGGCAAGGTCCACGGCAACCCACCGGCTACTGTTGGGTGCCAGCAGCGCGCAACGATCGCCACGTTGCAATCCCGCCTCCCTCAGCACGATACGGGCTTGGTCAATGGCCAACGACAGCTGGTGGCAAGTCGTCGAGATCAAGCCACTCTCGTGTACTTCTGAGAGAATCACCTTCTCAGGTGTTTCTTGCAGGTGGCCAAAGATGACTTCAAGAAAGCTCATACAACTCTTTCTGCATTTTCTCCGCTCAGACGTTTGCCCTTATCGCAACCTGCGGCTCGTTGTCGCCACAATGAAAACGAGGACCGAGGCTCGGTGTGGTCCGCAACGAGCCGTACGGTGCCTCATTGATCGTGATTCCATCCGCGGAGTTCGGATCGTATTTTGTCGAGGCTGGCCGCTGGATCTGCCGAAGCAGTGATCGGCCGGCCTATCACCAGGTAATCGGCGCCGGCTTGCAAGGCCGCAGCGGGTGTAGCAATACGGCTCTGGTCGTTCACTTCGCTGCCAGCGGGCCGGATCCCGGGTGTGATAATCTTCACTCGCCTTTCCAACTCTCCGCGCAACAAACTCAGCTCCGAGGGCGACGCGACCACGCCGTCCAGTCCAGCTTCTTCTGCCAGTTTCGCAAGCCGGATCACTTGTGACGCAGCACCCACGCTCAAGCCGACCTCCATTAAATCTTCGTCCGCCAGGCTCGTCAGCACCGTTACACCCAGCAGTTGCGGCCTCTGGGTAGCAACCTGCAATTGGTTCAGAGCGTTGGCCGCTGCAGACATCATCTTCAAACCGCCGCCAGCGTGGAGCGTCAGCATTGAAACGCCCAGCCCGGCGGCCGCCAACACCGCCTTGGTGACCGTGTTAGGAATGTCATGAAACTTCAGATCGAGAAAAACTTTCTCTCCCTGACTCACGATCTCTTGCACCAACTTCGGCCCTTCGGCAGTAAACAGTTGGCTGCCGATTTTGAAGAGACCCACACGTCCCTTCAGCTGGCTCACAAGATTGAGCGCTTGCTTGCGGCCATCAACATCGAGTGCAACGATAATTGGGTTCATGGAGTGCCTTGGTAACGAACAGCGGGGGGTCGAATGGCAGCTAAAACACCTGTCGGCTACCTCATCGCCGCGGGCCTGCAACCATTTCAGGAAACCACTTCTGTCTGACATGGTCGAGGACTTGAGTCCAGTTCAACAGCTCTCCCTGATGTCTCTGCTGCATCTTCTCCGCGCTCGCCCGGGACGGATAGGCCGAAAGATTAATCCCCATCGGACTCATCATCGACTTGGACTGGAGATAACACGCGGTTCTAGCGTTCAGGAGACGACCCGACTGGCTGAAAGGCACGGACCAGAGAGAGTGGATCTCGGCAGGCTTAACCATCGCTTTGATGACAAAAGCCGCCATGCATTCAGTGGCATCGAAGATCAGCGTTTTGCCCCTTACGGTCTTAATGTTCCCACCGTACTGCTTTTCGGTGATGATCATCCGGCAATAGTCGCAGGTAGGCCGGCCGCGATCCTCGCCGCCAAACAGGCCAGAACACCAGATCCCGACAAGCATAAGTCCCGAGAAAATCGAGCGTTTCACCACGACGTTTCCTTTCCCCACGTCAGACTGCCGATCACTGCTTCCAGCTGCTGAATGCCTTTGCGCCGGCAAAAGGCCTCCAAGCCGTCGATGATTCTGACCGCCGTTGACGGATCGAGGAAATTGGCCGTACCGATTTCGATGGCTCGAGCGCCAGCAATCAGGAACTCGAGCGCATCTTCGGTTGTTCGAATGCCGCCGATGCCGATCACCGGAATTTTCACAGCCTTTACCACCTGATAAACCATTCGCAATGCCACCGGCTTGATTGCAGGTCCCGAAAGGCCGCCAGTCAGATTTCCCAGCCGCGGCCTAGCCGTTTCGGCGTCGATCGACATCCCGAGGAGGGTGTTGATTAGCGACAGCGCATCCGCACCGGCGTCCTCCGCTGCCCGTGCCATGACGACGATATCCGTGACATTCGGAGACAGCTTGACAATCACGGGTCTGGATGCAACTTGTTTGATCGCTTTCACAACTTCATGCGTCGCGGCCGGATCCGAACCATAGACAATGCCACCCTTCTTGACATTCGGACAAGATATGTTGATTTCGTAACCTGCCAGACCTTCGGCACGGTTCAACACATCCACGACATGCACGTATTCTTCGGTCGTCTGCCCAAACACGTTCGCGAAGACGGCAGTGTCGTAGCCCTTTAATACAGGCAGTTTCTCAGCTACGAAGCGCTCGACTCCGACATTCTGCAGTCCGATGGCATTGAGCATACCCGAAGCGGTCTCGTGCAGCCGCGGTGGAGGTGCCCCCTGCATCGGGCTTACCGAGAGTCCCTTCACCACCAGACCGCCAAGCCGGTTCAAATCCATCAGGTCCGTAAACTCTTCGCCATAGCCAAAAGTTCCGCTGGCGGTGATAACCGGGTTTTTCAACCTGATGCCGGCAAATTCCGTTGAAAGATCAACCATTCGAAGGCCAAGTGACAAGCTTCTCGTTTCAAAGCTCTGCATCGTAACAAACCCAAAAAGTCCGGTAAACCGCATTCATGTTCGGTCCAAAGCCCGTCCGGCGCAGCCATTCTGGCCGAGGGGCTGTACTATGCACGATTCTTGACGTGAACTCGGCACGGCAATTCGTTAGAATGGAGGCCTATGTATGCAGAACGAATCTTCATGCCGCCCATGAAGACGAGGCGTTATAGCCCATGAATAGTCAGCCTCCCAAGCGGCAAAAACGGCTCATCATTGCTCTCTCAACCGTGGTCACCATCCTGTTCGTGTTCGCGGTGTTGCAGCAGGTTCTCAATCTCAGCCCCTATTTCAGTGCACCTCCAGACCGTAACACCACTTTGCTCCTGTGGGCTTTCGCCTCACTTAATGTCATCTTGCTGGTCATCTGCACCCTCATCCTTCTGCGCAACCTGCTCAAGCTCTACTTCGAAAGGCGCAGTCAGCAACTGGGCTCCAAGTTTCGAACAAAGCTGGTGTTTGCGTTCATTGGACTCGCCATTATTCCGGCCGTCTTTATGGCATGGTTTGGCTATTTGCTGCTGCATCGAAACCTGGACAAGTGGTTCAGTACCCCAATTGATAAAGTCGTTAACAATGTGGGCTTGATTGTTCAAGCAGTCAGCCAGGATGCCCGCATCCACGCTTCCAGAAGCGCGCGCTTTCTTGCAGCGCAGCCCGCCGTCCGGGAGCTGGCATCCCCTGCGGAAGGCAGCTTGAACGAGATTAAGAGTTTGGTTGCGGACTACGATATTCCTCTCCTGCTTTTCTTTAATGGGTCTAGAAGTCTGACCGCCGTTTATCAGACCGGCGAGATTTACACGTCTGGCGACCCGCAGTTTCAGCGGATCGCAGACCGCCTTAGTTTGCTTTCCTGGCACGGGCAACAGGCCCAGATGAGGGAGCAGATCTTTAACCGGCTGATCAACAACGCAGGGAAGACAGGCGTCACGATCGAAGCCCTGGATGAGAACGGGCAGGAGATGGTCCTTGCCGGTGCTGCTGTCGCAATGGGAGGGTTCGACCCCCCATCCAGTATCGTTATCGGCTACAAGATTCCAGGGAACCTGCTCAAGCTGGCATCAGAAATCTCTCAAACCAGCCAGGACTACAAAGGCCGCGCGAAAGACCGGCCACTCGTGCGCGACAATCTGATGCTCCAGATGGGCTTGATCACGATCCTGATCGTATTTTCGGCTGTC
>Ga0187893_10014714_pt1 | contig 10611 bp, 8 predicted proteins | sample MA1701074metaG_FD_139574 | JGI IMG/M metagenome (GOLD analysis project Ga0187893, IMG submission 139574) | White microbial mat communities from a basaltic lava cave in the Kipuka Kanohina Cave System on the Island of Hawaii, USA - MA170107-4 metaG ...
CGATTGAAGAGGAGGTGTCGGGTGCAGGGTGTCGGGTGCCGATTGAAGAGGAGGTGTCGGGTGCAGGGTGTCGGGTGCCGGGAAATCAGTTGTCGGCTTACGGATCGCAAGCGGCTGACACCCGTCACCTGGCACCCGACACCCGATACCCGTCACCTGGCACCCGACCCCTCGTGTTGCGGCTGGGATTGAAATACGCAAAGGGTCTGAGTGAAACATCCGGAAAGGCGATTGTGAATGCGCGGGAGCAAGGCGGCTTTACCAGCTTCGATGATTTACGCAATCGCGTGCCTGAGTTACGAAAGGATGAATTGCGCAAACTGGCTTCGGTGGGTGCGCTGAATTTCCTTCAAGACGATGTCCGGCAAACTTCAGTTTGTCGCGATCGTAAACTTCAAGACGATGTCCGACAAACTTCAGTTTGTCGCGATCGTAAAGAAGCTGCCGATGACGACAAAGCCCCACGGATCGATAAACTAACGCCAGGTGGCGACAAACTGAAGTTTGTCGGACAGCAGGTCAATCGCCGCGATGCGTTATGGCAGGTTGAGCGTGTTTCGCGTCCGGCGGGGCCACTATTCAAAGAGTTACAGGAGATAGGCGGCACTTCGCCGCTGGCGCCGATGACGCTGCCGGAAAAACTGGAGGCTGACTTTCGTGGCACCGGATTAACAATCGGCCAACATCCCGTAGCCTACCATCGCAGCGAGTTAAATAAATTGGGAGTTTTGCGCGCCATCGATATCGGCGGCATCCGTAACGGCAGCCTGGTGCGCGTTGCCGGCTGGGTGATTGTTCGTCAACGTCCGGGCACTGCCAAAGGCTTTGTCTTTCTAACTCTGGAAGACGAGACGGGAGTTGCGAACATTATCATCACGCCTCGGTTTTTTGATAAGAACCGCCTGGTGTTGGTGGACCATTCGTTTCTTTTAATCGAGGGTATTCTGCAAAATCAGGACAACGTCGTCTCAGTCAAAGCCAGACGCGTGAAGCCGCTTTTCTTCAAAGTAGCCGCGGCGCGGTCACACGACTTTCACTAGCACCACGGCTAACACAAAAAGCAAAAACATCATAAAATTCTGCTCCATTCACCTGTCGAACTCGGGACCCTATCAAAATCAACCAGGGAATTTCGCAACTTTCGAGAAGCGATGAGTCTTTATCTTGTATTAGTGTTCAAACCCAGGATCTTCAAGCTTTGAATAACCCCAAAAAGGAGAAGACTCTATGAAGATAAACTATCCGGCCGTGCTCGTGGCGGCGATTGTCCATTTCATAATTGGCGGCCTTTGGTACGGGCTCATCTTTGGCAACAAGTTTATCGAGTTGATTGCCTGGACGCCGGCCCAGTTGCAACTGATCCAGAACCAAAGCCACGTTAAGGAATATGTCTTTGCATTCCTTTCCTCGCTCGTCCTCGTCTACATCCTCGCTCACTTTGTCCAGTACACCAGGGCCAAGGGTGTCGCTGATGGCATGCAGACCGCGTTTTGGTTGTGGCTTGGTTTCGTTGCGACTACCCAGCTTGCCACCGTGATCTTTGAACAAAGAAGGCTGGGATTGTATTTGCTGAACGTTGGCTATCAATTAGTTGCGGGCTTGATCTGTGGCGCGATTCTAGCGGTTTGGAAACCACGCGAGGACGTCCAGACAGCAGCGCAGCACGCTTAACAGAGGCGCCTTGAGGGCCAGTGAAGATAGAAGAACTAAAAAACTTTTGAAGCTTGGGCCGTTCTTGAGGTTTCCTTCGCCGGCGACTCGATTAGACCCTGTACGACCTGGGCCACCTGGGACAAAGGCTTGGGCTTTCTCAGAAATGCGTCGGCGCCGCAACGCCTTGCCTCGTCTTCCATTTCGGCGGAACCATACGCGGTGAGCACAACGATTCGCGTTTCGGGGTGATTCTTGTGCGCCAGCTTTATGACGTCGAGCCCATCCGGGTTACGAGTGGTGCTGAGCCGAAGGTCCTGAATGATTACTTGATAATCAGTGTTCTCGACCAGCTTTTCGGCCTGGTCAAATTCTCTTGCGGTGTCAACCTTGTACCCGTGAAGCGAGAAGTATTCGCTCATCGAGAAGCATATCGACTCTTCATCATCTACGATTAAAAGGCGAGGCAACTCCGGTTCCTGCGTTGCGGATTCATCATGCATACCCAACATGCGTTTAAGCCGTCCTGATACCTTCTTAAGATGTCCAAAACGATTTCGCTTCACACTCGTTTCCAGGCAGCGGTCAACATTAAGTCGTCCCTCCCCTGGCTGTGCTCACTTCACAAAGGCTCAACACAGGGGATGGATCGATGGCGGAAAGTGATACCGGAAAGGCCCGCGATGTGGTGAAAAACGGTTCGCCCGGAGCGCTCAACTTTAAACCCCTTCCAAACGCGTCCATATCCGATGAGGCCAAGGCAAACTTCTCCTAAACGGAAGAGCGAGGGTGAAAAATTACTGCCCGGCCCGGATACTATATTGGTATAGCAGCCCGCACGTTGGGCCTTTGCGGGATCAGTACTCGATTTTTTCCTGACGCGGACGGAGAGTGAGACTTGGTAATGATGTAAAGCAAAACTTCACAAACCTCGCGCGTCCCCGTCCCGATAGTTTTTCCTCCTTCATCCTGAAGCGCGTAAATGTTGCCTTCAAGATCGAGCGGAAGAATCATTGGCTTGCTGGACATACCCTTATGTAACCCTATCTGTTAAAAATCTGTTGCTTCCAGGCTGTTCAGTACCTGAACCTCTGAGGAAGACTCGCGTCACTGTTACCGCGAGCGAAAAACCTGGCTAGAACAATAGCCAGGCGATCCTATTTCCTGTTTCGCCGGCGTCGCCGAATTCCTGCTGCAGCACCTAAGAGACTCGTCCCCAGCAGTAACATGCTGGCCGGCTCGGGAACTGGGGTGCCATTTCCCGGAACGCCCACATCGCTGCCCTCTCCATCTTCACCAACCCGCTGGAATCGAACGAAGATGGCATTGCAGATCTGTGATTCGGTAAACCCAGCAAAAGCGGCTCCACTTACTGAGAATGACAGGCTCCCTCCGGGAGCTATGCCGTCGTTCGGGCTACCGCCGTTGAAGTTACCTGAGTTCCCGGTCGTCCATCCAAAATCGAGCACCGCGCTATTGAACTGTGGCACATTCCCCAGATCATTATCACGGAAAGTGAAGGCGCCGTTGTTGGCTCCCATAAAACCATTAAGTCCGGTGCCGCTGGCGTTGCCGGCCGGAGGTAGATCAAAGCCAATGCCTGTAATTCTAGCGTCAAACGGGGACGTATTTTGGATGGTGAAGCTCAAGGTGTTGGTCATTGAGTTGAACGTACAAGTGACTGTGGCGGTTGCTAACGATCCGTTGGCGTTACCGACGATAAAGACGGTTTCGGCCTTGGCAGTTGCGCCAAGCCCAAGAAACATTAGAGCACCTATCGCTAGGCCTAATCTTCGAAAACAACCTAACTTTGACATGATTAAACTCCTGGTTCTTTATGAATAAAAAACAAATTGCGCCCTACTGTTAAATATGCGCAGATTGAGGGAGAGGCCGGGGTCGATGAGCGTCGCGGGGGCAAATCGCAACGCTCTAACGGGGTCCAGCCGAATGCTCTTGGTCTTGCGATTCAAGAGCAACGATAGAAAGGCACATGCGCATTTGGTGCAAACGTGGGGCCACAGCGTCAAATCCTACATTTGCGCCGAAAAGTATTTGTTTTGCAGGGTTTTTGAGCGGCAGGGTGTTGATAGTTCGAGCCCGGGTCTCAGATTCAGACAGCTTTCTAGACTCTGGACGTGCTCAGATGGTACTTCTTGATCTTTTGGTAGAGGGAACTGCGGGGTATGCCTAATCTGGTGGCCGCTTTCTCAACCTTTCCGTTTTCCTCACGAAGCACTCTTTCGATATGTAACTGCTCAAGTTCGCTGAGGGTCAGATTTGAATCAATGTAAGCGGCTGGCCGTCCCGTCTGGCCATCAAAATGGAGGTCCTCGAGCCGAATATTCTTTTGTTCACTCAAGAGAACTGCGCGCTCAATGACATTCCTGAGCTCTCGAATGTTGCCGGGCCATGAATAGGACTGGAGGGCCTTAATGGAGTCCGGCTCGAGCTTGATTTCGCCCCGGCCGAGATCTGTGGCGACCCCGCTGAGGAGATACTCGGCCATTATCGGGATGTCTTCAATTCGCTCCCGCAAAGACGGAAACGCCAGAGGAATGGTGCTGACACGAAAGTAAAGGTCATCTCTGAATTTCCTTTCGCGGACGAGTTGGCCAATATCCTGATGCGTCGCGGCAATCAGCCGAACGTCAACCTGGCGGTCTCGGACATCTCCTACTCTGCGAAAGCGTTTCTCTTCAAGCACCTTCAGCAACTTTGGTTGAATCTGAAGATCGACGTCACCGATCTCATCGAGGAAAATCGTCCCTCGATGAGCGACTTCAAATAGTCCTTGCTTCGAGGCCGTGGCGCTGGTAAATGCGCCCTTTTCGTGGCCAAATAATTCGGTTTCCAGGAGTTCTCGAGACAGACCCGCGCAGTTGAGATCGACGAACGCTTCTTCGCCCCTGGGACTGTTTTCATGCAGCCAGCGCGCCAGGACACCTTTGCCGGTGCCGGTTTCACCAAGAATCAGAACGGGACTTTCCGTTGCCAGCACCCTCTTTGCCTGCTCGGCCAGGGTGCGAATACTGGCGCTGACGCCGATGAAAGGGTCAATAGCGCGACGGCCTGCGCGAGATTTGCTGGCGAGCTGCTTATAGCGGTTTCGCTGGTTCTCAAGTAAGCGCTTCAGAATAACCACCAGCGCCGGCAACTCGAGAGGTTTGGTTAGGAATTGTTCCGCGCCTTCCTTGATGGCCCTGACGGCAAGATCGATCGAACCATGAGCGGTAAGAATCAGCAGAGGAATATCGGGATTAATCTCTTTCAGCCTCGGAAGGAGATCGAGCGCGGTGCCGTCCGGCAGCATGTAATCAGCGATCACAATATCAGGCCGGGACGTCCTAAAAAGATCCTGCGCATCCCGGCAACTTTCAGCCTCATCAACCCCGTAGCCATGAAGCTCGAGAAAGTCTCGGATCCCGAAGCGCAGGCCGGGCTCGTCATCCACTATTAGAATTCGATTCTTAGCCATCCACGTGCGCGCCTTGTTCAGAGATGGGGAATCTCGCGATCATGCATGCGCCACCATCCGGGTTATTGGAGGCTATCAGCTTCCCTCCGTGTTCGTTCATTATTCTCTGCGCTATGGCAAGTCCCAGCCCTGTTCCGCCGCGGCGCTTCGAAAAGAAAGGTTCAAATATTTTAGATTGATCTTCCTCCACAATACCGGGGCCAGAATCCTTCACTGCAAAATCAATCCAGCGCTGGTTCCCCTCGCTGATTTCTCGCGCCTCAATATTCACTGTGGACCCTGACGATGAATGTTGAATTGCATTTTCAATCAGGTTTACGAAGACCTTGGACAATCTTCGGCGATCAATCATCACCTTGGGCAGCGCCTGATTGAAGTTGCTCAGCAGACTTACTTTGGCGACTTCGGCAGCCGGCAGGCAGGAACGCATCGACTTAGTGATGACCTCTTCCACTGGTCCGGGATACAAATCTCCCTTGAACGGCTTGCCATATTCGAGCAACTCCTCCATGAGGTTAGTGAGCCGCCCCACTTCATCTCGAAGAACATTTGTATACTTAAGATATTCCGTCCGATCGCTGAAACGAGTTTCAAATGCATCGAGAATCGAAGAAATGCCGAAGAGCGGATTTCTGACCTCGTGGGCGACGCCGGCGACAAGCGATCCCAACAAGGACATCATTTCGCTCTGCCGTAATGAAGCCTCGAGTTGAGTTCTCTTCGTAATATCCTGCGCAATGAGAATAACTCGCTCTCCAACTGATCCGAACTCGTTAATCAGAAATAGAGTTATTGCCCAGTTTTTGTTAGCAATATCGTCTACCACTTCCGCCGAGCTGGGACCGTCATCCTGGCGAATGGCCTCGATAAGCTCGGCGGCTTTTTGCCATGGCTGGCGGTTTCCCAATTCCCCTATACTACGGTCAAGAATCTCTTCACTTGCGAGGCCCACAATTTCCTCTGCGGCGCGGTTTAAGCGATTAATGCGGCCATCAAGGTCGACGATCAGCACCGGAAAGTCGATTGCATTAAAGGTTTGACGCCACTCCATCGCGGATTGCTGCAGGGAAGCGTGCATGCTTAGCTGCTTCTCGTCCAGGAGTTTACGCTCGCTGACGTCGTTGGCGATTACCAGCCGGGCTCTGCTCCCATTGAAATGCAGCGGGTGTGAGGTAATCTCGACGTAGATTACGCTGTTGTCTTTTCGGCGGTGGCGCCAAGGACTTGAGATCAGCGGTTCTCCGATGCCGGCAGGAGTCTTTACTAACAGGGCCGGAACCGCCTCTCGGGAACGAATGTCTTCGATTGTCATCGACAGGAACTCTTCGCGAGAGTATCCGTAGGTTTGGATTGCGGCTTCGTTGACCGCCAGAAACGCAAGCGTATCTTCATCATAAACCCAGATCGGTTGGGGGGTGGATTCAAACAAGAGTCGGTATCGCTCCTGAGACTCGCGCAGAATGGCCTCAGCTCTGGAACGTTCCAGCAGCCGGGATACCTTCGCTATCAGGCGCGATGAATCAAAAGGTACTTCGAGGTAATCGTCAGCGCCCGATTTAAGGCCCTCAACCACACTCTCTGTATCCCTGCGATGAGCGCTGACGAGAAGAATCGGTGTCGAATGCAGGTCCGCGTCCCGGCGGATGAGCCGACAAAACTCTATTCCATTCATGCGAGGCATCGAAACGTCGCTAATGACAACGTCGGGACGTTTGCGTCTGGCGATGTCAAACGCCTCCAGACCGTCCACCGCAGTCAAAACTGAATAACCCGCCTTGCGCAGCAGGCTTTCCATCAACCTAAGCTGCTCTGGCACGTCGTTGACGATCAGGACAGAATCTTCCTGATGTCCGTTTCTCGAAAAATGTGCGCCACGCATCGAAAGACTTAACCTGGCTCCGCCTGTCGTTGATGAGTATTAGATTAAACTAGAATACCAAGCTCTATATTGCGGAAGAGTTGCATTCTCTCCAGACCAGACGGGCGGGAGAAACTACTCGAACGGATTGGATTTTCGACGGCGGAAAGTATAGCACGAGCCTCATTTGCCACCGCAAGAAAAGCATGGTTCCTCAAGTGCGACGACTCACGCCGTAAGCGGTTCGATACACAACAACTCTTTGACCGCCTTTGAAACAATTGCCCAGTTCAGATGTTTAACCCTTGTTTCTTTAGAAGTCCGATTAGTCCTGATATTCCTGCATAAAGTTCAATTATTTGTAGCTTTTTGGTAACTTATCGTCCCAGACCCCGGACAGTCGGGAAAAATCGGGTTCAGCTTTTGGATTTTGGCGTCTTCGAGGCCCTGGCAGCATGAGCGACAAACTGGCAGCATCAACTCATTTTGATCGGCGTCCGTGGGGTACGTTCACGGTTCTCGACGAAGGGAAAGACTTTAAGGTGAAGCGCATCGAGGTCTTACCCGGCAGACGTTTGAGCTATCAGAGGCATGCGCGACGCTCGGAACACTGGGTGGTGGTCCAGGGAACCGCAAAAGTTACCATCGACGGCCAAGAAATTATGGTAGCCGCGGGAGAAGCCATCGATATCGGCATCGGGGCAGCGCATCGGGTGGAAAACCCAGGCGCCGAACCGCTTCTTTTCATCGAAGTGCAGCGTGGCAGCTATTTCGGCGAAGACGACATAGTACGGTTGCAGGATGATTTTGGCAGAGTTGAACAAACCCTGGTGGATGATGATGTCAGGTAGCCGGTAGCTTGTGATTCAACATTCCTTACAGGCAACGCTTTCAGACACTCCGTTCCGCCTCACTTTCTCTGAAAGACACCGCATCAGCTTTATTTAATCTGAATTGATGCGGAAACAAAACTTTCTTCGGACGCTCTACGTAAGGCAAAAACGCTGAAGCTCGAAAATCAACGCTCTAAAGTCGACCTTAATATGTCTGATTCGTCAGAGACCTTACCGATTCAAACTGCTGAAGCAGCCCTGCCGGGCACGCCCGCCCGACCAGGGCTCGATTTGTCCCCGGCCGAGACGCTGAGTTTGTGGGATGCAATTCGCGAGTCTTTGCGCGGCACGCATCGCGACTACACTACTGGACCAGTTGGCCGCTCAATCATCCTCCTGGCTATTCCGATGGTGCTCGAGATGCTCATGGAGAGCGTCTTTGCGGTAGTCGATATTTTCTGGGTTGCGCATCTCGGTAAGGACGCAGTGGCAACTGTCGGCCTCACAGAGTCGATGCTGACGCTGATGTATGCTGTCGCGATCGGGCTCGGCATCGGCGCCACGGCAATGGTCGCCCGCCGCATTGGGGAGAAGAACCCCGAAGGAGCAGCGCGATCCGCGGTACAGGCGATAGCGCTCGGACTTATTGTCTCGATTGTGTTTGCCATAGTCGGAGTTTCTCTTGCCCCCAAACTCCTGGCGATGATGGGTGGTTCTACCTGGGTGGTCGAGCAAGGGTCGGGATTCACTCGAGTGATGTTCGCGGGAAACGCCAGCATCCTCTTGCTGTTTTTGATAAATGCGATCTTTCGTGGCGCAGGCGATGCAGCCATCGCGATGCGCGTGCTCTGGCTGGCGAATGCGGTCAATATTCTGCTGGGCCCGTGTTTCATCTTTGGACTCGGTCCATTCCCGGAATTGGGTGTAACCGGAGCCGCTGTGGCCACTACCATCGGGCGTAGCACCGGTGTGATTTATGCCTTCAGCAGGTTGATTCGAAGCGGAGGGCATTTTGACATCACGCGCCATTTGATCAGACTCGAGCCGGCAATCATGGCCCGGCTAATCCGTCTGTCGGCCACGGCTACCTTCCAGGTTTTCATCGGCATGGCCAGTTGGATTGGATTGATTCGAACCATTTCAAGCTTTGGCAGTGATGCCGTTGCCGGATATACGATCGGGATTCGCGTAATCATCTTTGCCCTGCTGCCGTCATGGGGAATGGCCAACGCCGCGGCCACGATGGTCGGGCAGGCATTGGGTGCCCGAAAGCCCGATCGCGCTGAACGTGCGGTTTGGAGGGCGGGTTTTTACAACATGATCTGTCTGGGTGTCGTTGGATTAGTGTTCGTGCTGTTTGCTCGACAGATCATTGGCTTGTTCACGGATGACCCGCAGGTAACGCCTTACGGAGTTGATTGCCTGCGGATTGTCGCCTACGGATTTCTTTTTTACGCCTACGGCATGGTGATTACTCAGTCATTCAATGGCGCCGGCGATACCTGGACGCCGACCATCATTAACTTGTTTGTCTTCTGGTTGTGGGAACTGCCGCTGGCTTATACCCTGGCGATATTTTTTGGACTCGGACCGCGCGGGGTGTTTATGGCGATCATGATTGCGTTTTCAACTCTGGCGGTGGTCAGCGCGATCATCTTCCGTCGTGGAAAATGGAAGACCCGAATCGTGTGAGTTTCGCGGTCCTCGGGCAATACCAGGAGTATTGGCTGAGCTCTCTTGAAAGCTCTCGTCAAGCCCTTTTATCACTGCGCAAGGCCCTTTCATCACAAAAGTATAAGTGTGATTCAAGGTCTCATCCTATCAAACTGGTGTCTAACAGTTGATGGCTCGTAAACTGAGCTGGTCGTAAAGGAGTTTGAATGAAAGCGCTATATTACCTGATGGTCTGCATTTCAGTCGTTGTGGTTGGCTCGGCGCAGGAGTTCAATCCAACTTCCACATTGCAATCGTTAGTAGATACCGAACGGGCATTCGCCAAGGCTTCAGTAGATCAGGGAACGCGTCCCGCCTTCTTGGCTTACATTGCGGAAGATGGAATTTTGTTTCGCCCCATGGCCGTCAACGGCAAGAAGTGGATGCTGGACCATCCGTTGCCGGCATCAGAGAAGCGGCCGCTACTAGCCTGGCAGCCGGTGTTTGCTGACATTGCGCTTGCCGGAGACATGGGGTACACGTTTGGCCCGTGGGAGTATAAGGAAGATATCAAGGACGAGAAGGCGGTTGCGTATGGACACTTCGTCACGGTGTGGAAAAAGCAGGCGGACGGTTCCTGGAAATTTGTGATTGACCACGGCGTCTCGCATGCCGCACCCACAACTCAAACCAAGCCCTGGCTACTTCCTGCCGATTACAAGCCAAAACTTTGGGAGCCCTCAGCGTTCAATCTTGAGTCCGAACGTCAGGATCTGTTCACTTACGATCGCAAGTTCTCAAAAGCTTCGGCAGAGCAAGGCTTGACGAAAGCGCTTCTTGACCGCGCAGGTCCCGAAATAAGGCTTTTCCGCAACGGCCACTATCCTTTTGTGGGGGCCGACGGAATTAAGCGAGCGCTGGCAAAGAGGTCACCCGGTGTTCGCGTAACTTGGCAGCCATCGGGCGGTGACCTCTCGACTTCAGGAGACCTGGGTTACACCTATGGGACTTACACCGTCGTTAGTAAAAGCGAAGATCAAACGGTCGAACGCGGTAATTATTTGCGCATCTGGAAAAAGCAGAATGGCGTCTGGAAAATGATGGTAGATGTTGCGGATCCCCTACCCGCCGAAGCTAAG
>Ga0187893_10014715_pt1 | contig 10609 bp, 9 predicted proteins | sample MA1701074metaG_FD_139574 | JGI IMG/M metagenome (GOLD analysis project Ga0187893, IMG submission 139574) | White microbial mat communities from a basaltic lava cave in the Kipuka Kanohina Cave System on the Island of Hawaii, USA - MA170107-4 metaG ...
CGCGCTCCGACTCGACCTCCCCAAGGCGCTTCGATTCCTCCGTCCATTCCTTCAGCACGTCGTCGAAGTTGCTCTCCTTCAGTCCGTCCAGCATCCTCGAAATGCGCTGGTGCAGGGCGAACCGCCCATCCTCCACGTCCGCCAGCATCGCCCCTAGTCGGCCCGCGGCGCCGCGCACATACCACGCCCGCTGCTCGGCGGGCCAATCGCCGTGAAGCGCTTGCAGCCGCTGTTCGAGAAACGACGCCGGAAGTCCCTGGAACTCAACCGATTGACAGCGCGATCGCGTGGTGGAAAGAAGTTGATCCGGCGAACCGGTCAGCAGCACCAGAAACGTCGTGGTCGGCGGTTCCTCGAGCGTCTTGAGCAGCGCGTTTTGGGCAGCGGTGCTCATCTCGTCGGCCTCGCAAATCACGAAGACCTTGGCCCGCCCCCGGACGGGCGTGTACCCGACTCGATTCACCACGAAATGCCGAATCACGTCCACGCCGAGTTCCAAACCCTTGCGCCGGCGCACCTCGGGGTCAGGGTGTTCCCGATGAAGCCGCCGCTCGATCAGATGAAAATCAGGATGGGCGCCGCTTGCGACCCATCGACAATCCTCGCATGCGCCGCAGGCATCCCGCATTTCGCTCACACCGATCATCCGCGACATCTCGGCGGGCAATTCTCGCTGGGATGGGTTTCCGCATAGCAGCAACTGCCCCAGCCCGCGGGCGAGCGACTCCTTCCCCACGCCCTCCGGGCCGTGGAAGATGTACGCGTGGGCCATCCGCTCGCCACGAAGGGCCCGCTGCAGCGCCTTCTGCGCCCGGGGTTGATAATAAACATCACACAAGGGCATGGGAAAGCGCCTCCACGATCCGATTGTACACTGTATCCGGATCGGCATTGGCGTCGACGACGATGACCGGCTTCGGATAATACGATGGCAAATCCAGAAACAGCCTCCGAACACGGCGATGGAATTCCAAAGGGCGCGCTTCCATAGCATCGGGCTTCACGCCTGAAAAAAGTTCGGATTGATCCGTCGGCACGCTTCGATTTCGTCCGGCATGACGCGGTTTGCGCCCGATGCGAGAGAACCCTATCTCAGGGTCAATGTCGAGCACGATCGTCACGTCGGGCCAAAGATTATCGAGCGCGTACCGGGCAAGCTCGATCACTCGCAGGGGGTCATACCCGGCCGCCCCCTGATAGGCGCAAGTGGAAGATGCGAAACGGTCGCACAAGACAGCGGCGCCTCGCGCAAGGGCCGGACGAATGACCTCGGCCGCAAGTTGGGAACGCGAAGCCATGAATAGCATGGTCTCGCAGTTCACGTTCATGGTACTGAGGTCGAAGTCGAGAAGGACCGACCGGATGCGATCACCGATCGCGGTTCCTCCGGGGTCGCGACAGGATTGGACTTCGACGCCGGATGTGAGGAGGGCGTCTTCCAACCGTTTATGCTGCGTCGACTTTCCGGACCCGTCCGGACCGTCCAGCACGACGAATTTCCCGCGTAACCTTGCCGCAATGGATTCCATCGCCATCCGCCGAGGACCGGGGGTCGCTTGCCACGAATAGCGATTCAATTCGCGCCGAGCGATTCGAACTGCGAACCCCGCTACCTGGTATTGGCATTATGGTTGACCTCCGGGATTGGGCAATTCGCATCCGGACTTCAATCGCGGAACTCCCCGCTCATACACCCCTGACTACCGCATCAAACTTGCGTGTTGTCGATGGTACGGCAATCAGTATCCCCGTTGGGGTGAAAGTGTCACAGCGTGACACCAGCGGGCCCGATTGCGGAAAAAGTCGATCCGCCTCAGTATACGAACTGAAAATGGAAAATTTACAGTGTCGAAGAGAACGTCGGCTCGGTCCTACCAAAGGGGTTTCTTGCCAAGTCCTGCGTCTATTCACTGATTTCGCATTGGGATTCGAACGAACTACGACTAACACCCGATAAACTCGAAATGCCTTCGTTCGCATCCAAGGAACATGCCCCGACCCAAAGCCATTCGCATCGGGATCGATTGGGGCGTTGTCTTGTCGTCATGTACCATTATGTGCACGACAGCGATTCCCTCTCCCGGCCTTGTTCGTCCGGGGTTACAGAAGGCGTCTGCGGGCGATCAGTCAGCGATTTTTGCGCCCAATTGGATGAGCTTTGTCGGAGGCTGGAACCCACGGATTGGCCCGCCCTGGTCGCGGCGATGGAAGGTAGAGAGTCGATCCCCCGCGAATCATTCCTGCTTACGTTTGACGACGGACTGGCCGACCACGCCGAGGTCGTTCTGCCCATGCTTGAGGATCGTGGACTCCACGGCGTTTTCTTCGTGCCCGGCGCAGTGCTCGCTACGCACAAAATGCTTCCCGCCCACGCCCTGCACCTGCTCCTTTCGACGCTCGGGGCTGCCGAGGTCGTAGGTGAATGGCGGTCATCCCTAAAAGAAAGCGCGGGTTCGCAGGCTTGGCTGAACCTCTTGGACGGAGTTCCGGGCCCAGACGCGGTCGCCGCCGAGGCCCTCTATGGATACGAATCGCCGGAGCTGGCCCGGCTCAAGTACCTGGTCGCCATGAAGCTCCCCATCAATCTGCGGAACCAGACGATCGAGAAGATGTTTGAAAAGCACGTAGGTTCGTCAGCGCGATGGTCGCGTCACTGGTATCTGGGCTGGGACGATCTCGCCCGGTTGGAATCCCTGGGTCACACCATCGGCGGGCACGGCTACCGCCATGACGCCTACGCGAGAATGAACGCCGAGGAAACGCGGGATGACGTGTTGCGCTGCGCCGCGGTCCTTCGCGACGGTCTCGGCGCCGACCGCCGGCCGCTCTCCTATCCTTATGGGAGCTTTACGGAAGCGGCGAAGTCCGCGTTGGCGGAAGCCGGTTTCGTTCACGCCTTCACCACCGAACAAGGCTGGGTTCGGGCAGACGCGGAACCGTTTCGAATGCCGCGCTATGACACCATTCACGTGCAGGCGGCTTGGGGGAAGACCACGACATGTCCGCTGGAACAACACCACTAAGCCGTCCCCGTCCGCAACGACGCGGTCCGGCTTCAGAAGCTACTCCTGCAGCCGGCGATGGAGTCACGCGCCCCATCGATCGCATCGAGCTGCTTCGCCGTTTCCTAGAAGTCTATTGGCTTCGCCCGGAAAACGCGCTTTGGATGACCCTCCGAAGTCTGACGCTGGCCGCGTGTCCGTTTCGACGTCCGTCGATCGACTTGAGCTGCGGCGACGGCCTATTCAGCTTTCTGCACGCCGGCGGTATTTTGGATCCGTGCTTCGACGTATTCACCAGTATCCAGAACCCCGAGGGCGACGAAGCGAGATCATTCGATATGTTCGACCGCTGCGACGACAATTACGCCCCTCCCGTTCGCGGTCGACCTGGGAATCATATCGACATCGGCACGGATTGGAAACCGGCTCTGCTCGCAAAGGCGGCCAAGCTCGATTTCTATCAACGGCTGGTTCAACAGGACCACAACAAAAAGCTTGCATTCGAGGATGCGACGTTTGGGACGGTCTTTGGCAACGCGGCCTATTGGGTCGAATCCATTGACTTGTTTCTCTCGGAACTCGCCCGTATCGCGCGTCCCGGCGGCCGCGTCATTCTGCAAGTGAAACTATCAAACATCCGTCAATGCACATTGACCGCTCACAAAGCCCTCCTGGGCGCTCGATTTCTCGAAATTCTGGATCGGGGCCGCGTGGACTCCTGGCCGACGCTCGCCGACCGAAGCACATGGGAGAGGCGGTTTCAACGGGCAAACCTCGCCGTCGTGAGCGTCCGCGACGTCGCCACTCGCACACACGCCCATCTTTGGGACGTGGGACTTCGCCCCCTCGCCCCCGTGCTCATTCGCTTGGCAAACGCCGCGCCGACGCCGGAACGATCGGCGATCAAGCGGGACTGGGTGGATTGCGCCCTGGAGCTCCTTTCGCCGCTTTGCGATCCCACGGTCGATCTTTTGCCCGGTTCGGCCGAACCGGTGGAATTGCAATATGAACTACAACTGCGATAGAGCATTTCCAGAGTCCGTGTAGCGGTGGGTTTTCGACCTCCCCCCTGTACCAAGGGGGGAATGATGGGGGGTCACCTAGCTGCTCGAAAGCGAAAAACGCTCTTGGGCAGTCATTGCGTGCCGGTCTGGGACGCGGCCTCGGCGAGGACGCGGACGAACCGATCCTGCAATTCCTTGTACGGGGCGCTCGAACCCGTGTACCCGTTGAACAGAATGGCAAAGGCGTAGCGCGGACCGGAATCCGAGTGGACGTAACCGGCCAGCGTCCTCACGCCGCGCATGGTCCCCGTCTTGGCGTGGACGCGCTCGTCGGAATTCTTCAGTCGTTTTCGAAGCGATCCATCCAAACCCGCGACCGAAAGACTGTCGTGAAACACCTGCCCCCACGGTTGGTGAATGGCGTACGCCAAAAGCGAGGCGAGGTGCGAAGCCGCGCACTTGTTCTCGCGGCTGAGCCCGGAGCCATCGGCGACTTGAAATACGTCCAAACCCTCTATCCCCGCCCGGACCATCAGGTCGCGCACCGCGTGCGCGCCGTTCGCGAAGCTCCCCGCCGCTCCCGTTGTCCCGCGTTGAACCGCCCACGCACGTCCCGCCGATTTCAACAGACACTCGGCGAACAGGTTCTGACTATCCTTACCCGCGCGGGCCAAAACATCCGCGATGGGAGTTCCGTGCGCGGCGATGCTCTCCAGGGCGGCGGGAATCGAACCATCCTCGCCGCGAACCCGTGCCCGCCTTACGCCCCCCTCGACGCGAATCCCCTTCCGGGTCAGCACAGTGCGCAAGGCGTCGCCGGTGAGCAGCCCCGGATCAGGAAACGAGACCGGGCCAAACGTCCAGTTCTTGGAAACGCGACCGCTGATGGAATACTCGAAACTGTCGAATGCATGGTTCAATACCGGCTTTGTCTCGCCGCCCGTTCGACAATCGTTGACGATTTTGGCGAGCGAATTCGCGGGATGCATGGAAATGACCGCGAACGCGTCCCGTTTGGTCGCGGGGGCGGCCGTAATGTCGAGACAGTTGTCATTGAAATTCAAACCGCCGACGGGGGCGGCGTACCAGTTGTCGAGGTCGGCCCGTTCCCACGAAGGATGTAGCCGCTGGTCGTCGTATAGGAGATCGTCCACGACGACCTCACCCTTAATCTGCTGGATTCCGCGGCGGCTCAACTCTTCCGCCCAACGCTCGAAGACGGAGTAAATGGTCTCATTGCGGCTGGAATGAATTTTCTCATCTCCCAGCCCAGGGTCTCCGCCCCCGATCAGGATCAGATCGGGTCCGCGAACGGAGAGCGTGGTTTCAAAGGAATATTGCGAACCCAATTCCGCCAGGGCGGCGGCCATGGCGAAGAGCTTCATGGTGCTTGCGGGTATGAACGGCTCATCTGCGCTGCGCACGAATACTTTCTGACCCGTGGTGAGGTCGATGACGCAGGCGCCGACGCGCGTTTTGGCGTTGGGAAGTCTCGATATGACGTTGAGCAGGTTTTTCTTGAAGGCGGCTTCGGTTCCGGGAGGGGGCGGCGGCGCGCCAAGCAGGTCGCCAACGATCAAGAGCAAGGGAATCACAAACTGGCCGTTTCGCACGTTTCATTCTCCCGGATGACCCCGCTGTATGGTGATTCGGACATCACGGGTCGTCAATCGTTCGCAAGAATCCGTGTCCCCGTCCGCCTTCAGCAGGGACGAAGATCGACCTCGATGCGCTGATCGACACCGCAGCGACGGGACTTATTCGGAAATCGCTTCAAAATCCCGGACATCGTCGCGGCGAGCGTCCTCTCTCGGACGTTCGGTCGCCGAAGGCGCTTTCCTTTCGCCGGGGCGATGAAAACGACGATTCTGTCCGCCAGATCGGCGCTCAGAAACGAGTTCAGCATCGTCGGTCCACCCTCGACGAGCAGATTCGTGACTTGCTGACCGGCGAGCCGCCGCAAGGCCGAGGGTAGATGCAGCGATCCGTTCCGGATCGGGAGCGATTGGACCGACACACCGTTTCCCCGCAGCTTTTCCGCCTTTGGGCTCCTTGCCCTGGCGCGCGTGGTGAAAACCTGGGTCGACACCGATTGGCCCGTGGCGACGAGGCGGCCCTTCATGGGAATTCGAAGCCGGGCGTCCAGGACCACGCGCCGGGCGACTCTGCGAATGGGAACGCCCCGGGAGATAAGTAGCGGATCGTCTGCCAGAACCGTTCCCGAACCCACGAGGATCGCATCCACGCGGGCCCGTAGACGGTGAACCCAGCGACGGGATTCTCCGCAGGAAATCCAGCGAGATTCGCCGGGTGACGCTGCCAAGCGGCCATCCTGTGTTTGTGCCCACTTCAATATGACAAACGGTCGATTCTTTTTCACACGGGTCACAAAGGGCACAATCCTCGCCGAAGCCGGTGCGGGAGCGATTCCGATTCGCACCTTGATTCCCGCGGCGCGAAGTGCCCAAAAGCCGCGCCCCGCAACCAGTGGATTCGGATCGGGAAACGGCGCGACCACCTCGGCGACTTTGGCGGCGATAAGCGTATCCGTGCAGGGGGGCGTCTTGCCTGAATGGCAGCAGGGCTCTAGCGAAACATAAACGGTCGCGCCTCGCGGGCTTTCGGTGCAACTTCGCAGGGCGTTGATTTCGGCATGAGGACCGCCGAAGCGGCGGTGCCAGCCCTCGCCGATGATTCTGCCTCCTCTGACGATTACACATCCAACCATCGGATTGGGTTCGACGAATCCTTCGCCTCTTTTGGCCAGCGAAAGGGCGCGAAGCATCATGGATTCATCGATGTTTGTTTCGCTCAAATAAAGCGTTCGCCGTCGCCGGGGCGTCATGGGAGGCACTCCGCCGGCAAGCTACGATGACAATGGGATCGGCGCGGGACGCGGATTTCGCTCGAACAGGCAAAGGAGCAGCAGGATGGCGACACCGCACACCAGGGCGGCGTCGGCGACGTTGAAGACCCAAGGCCAGGTGTCGTATCCGCCAAAAATGGGAACCCACTTGGGGAACTTCGGCATTAACTTGATGAAATCCCGAACCACGCCCTGCCGGCGGAGGTTGATCCGCTCCGGGTTCAGCGTTCTCGGATCGCGCCCGTCGGGCCAGTGACCCATTCGAATGACTGATTCCGAGGCCTCGTTCGTCCGAACGCCGATGAAGGTGGTCACCTTCTTATCATTCTTCACGATGTAGGCCACGTCGGCCTGGATGAATGCCCGGTCATAAAGGTTTCCCAATGCCCCCGAAAGGACCAGGGCAAGAGCCACGTGAAGGACTCTCTGACGCGGGGTGCTCTTGGCAAACAAATAAAGGACGAAGAGCAGGGCGAACAGCGAGGCCACGATAAAGACGCCCACATATCCGGTGAAGGAGCCGAATACCGCGCCGTCGTTGAGCGAGCGGCGAAACTCCAGAAAACCGGGAATGATGACGCGGCCGTCTTCGAGCGGCAGCGACGAAAACGCCCAGTTCTTGGACCACAGGTCGAGCGCGGCGAAGAGCACGGCCGTCAGCCAGAATCGAAACTGCGAAGGCCAGTGCGCCAAGGCGGATTCCGTCGCCGAGTCGTCCGTTACTCCGGTCGCGGTGTAGGCTGATTCCATGATTGGATCGTGAAAGGAATGCGCTACGGCGCGCGGCCTTCCTCCCGCGCTCGGGCATACTCGATGCAGTATTTCGCCCAGGGTTTGGCGCGAAGACGCGGGAGTTCGATTTTTTGTTGGGTGGCTACGCAAATTCCGTAGGTCTTGTCTTCGATTCGGGCAAGGGCCTCGTCGATCTCGCGAACGAGGTTCTGCTCATTGGCCAGCAAACCGAGCGTGAAATCCTGCTCCCACGTGTCACTGCCGAGGTCGGCCATGTGCGTGGGCATCGAGGAGCTTTCGGAGCTGGAGGCTTCGTTGCGGTTGAGGGCCTGCGAGGCGAGGCGCTGAACGTCCCCAAGGATTTCCGCCCGTTTGTCGAGCAGCAGGTCCTTGAACTCGCGCAACTCCTTGGCCGATAGGTACGTCTTCACCTTGCGCTTGTGCTCTTCCGGGAATTGCACAGGGTCAAGGGAAGTCGGATCCGCCGGCTCGGCGACGGACTTCACGGGCTTGGAGTTGCCTCTCGCCTTGACCGGCGGATCGGCGTCATTCCTGCCCCTGGTCATCGCTGACGACGCTGAACCCGCGGGCTCCCGGGTGTTTTTAAGCGGCGCGGACCGTCCGCTGATCGACCCCTTTTGGGCGATGGAGTCCGGTTTTTCCCGTGCGGGCTTCGCTGCTTCCTTAGTCCGCGCTGGTTTTTTCAACTCGTTTCCCCTGAACCGTCTCGCGGCCGGCGGCTCCCGCAACTCCAGGTCTTCCAATAGGTTACAACCAGCCGCGCAGAGCCCCTCAGCATAGCGCAGGTTCAGGGAATTGTCAAGGCACCGTGGCACCGCGCGTGAGGATGACCTCAACGCTTGTGAAGTCTCGGATTTCGCCGGGTAGTTGAAAAACGAGATCGCCGCCGCCGAGCCGGGCGATAGGCTCAAAAACACGGTGATTCACATAAACCCAAGCTGACGGATATCCGGAGGCCGTAACTTGAAACACCGGGGAATGGATCGGTCTCTTCCCGCCCTCCAGAACAAAGCGAAGACGGCCGCCGCTGGGCTCCAGATGGAAGCAGCCTTGATCCGGATCGAATCCGTCCGCACGAAGACCGGGACGTGCGGCGGGCGCTCCCACCTCCGTGCGAATCGTCGCCGGGGCGTCGCCAAATTCGCGGACGCGCCCCACAATTTCAGATGCCGCCCTCTCCAATTCCGAACCCAGAAATAAATGAGCGGACCAGCCAATGACGTCCCGGTTACCGACCTCGACGGGTGCGACCAGCGATTCGGTTTTTTCCGATGAACGAACAACAGTCATGTTTTCCGCCGAAGTTCCGCCCGATGTCCGCACGGCGAAGAGAAGAAACCCGTCGCTGGACTCCAATCGAAACCCCTCCGCCGCGACCTGCAAGGCCTCGGCTTGATTATCCGTGGAAGTTGTCGGCGAGCTCCATGCCGGAATTGGAACCGCCTTGGCATTCCCGCGTGAGGCCACGGAGACAGCCAAACCGATCCGCGATGGGACCCACGTCGGTGTCCGGGAAGTAGCCTCGACGCGAACAAAAACCTGCCCCGTGGCGTAAATCGTGTATCGCCATCGTTGAAATGGCCGGTTCGTCGCGGGTCCATCGGCGCGAATCAGAAAACGCCATTCGGATTCAATCACCACACGAACCGCGTTCACTTCCACAATTCGCTGCTGGGCGGCGACGCTCGAACCCAGGGGCGCGAAATCGGATAACCCCGTCCCGGTCTCGTCAAAGATCACGGGCGTGGGACCCAGCGCCGTGCCCTGAACAAGGTTGAAGAGCCGGTTCGGATCGTTCCTCAAATTGAACCACCGCACAATCTGTCCGTTCGAAAACGTCAGCTCAAACGCCCCGCCCGCCCCGATGTTCCACCGCCGCCCGGCCTGCTGCACGTACAAACCGCCCGTCGGGTTCTTCGAGTTTCCCAGTAGATCGACTCGATGACCTGCGAGAATCACGTCATCCAGTTGAATCCTCGCCGCTTTCGACGCACCCGCCAGGGAAATGCGAACTTCACGAACATCGTCGAGGGCGATCCGCTCGCCCACTTCCATCAGATCGACACGCAAGACGTTCCAACCCTTGCTCAGCGAAAACGTGGAATGCGCCGAGACGCGCTGGTCGCTGGGTCCCGACGACAGCGCCAACTCCACTTCTATTTCACTCTGGGGCGCTTTCAAGGAAAGGAGCAGAAGATCGTAGGGCAACCAATCTCGCTTCAGGAACCATCGGGCGTCGGTTCGATTCGTGATCGAAAGGGCGTCCCCTGGCGAAGCCGCCGTAAATTCCAAACCGTTCCTGCCCGTTTCCCGCCGCCCGAAATCCGATCCCACTTGAATCGATGCCTCGGAGGTCGAACACTGCAATTCGAACAGATCGGCCTGCACGGGATCCTCGAAGTCCGCGATGAGGGCGAATCGCCCCGACCGCAACTCAGGATAGAATTGCATGAGCCGGTCGGCCTGCGTCGGGGCGTGAACGCTGTCCTTGGATGGCGTCGTGCAACCTCCGATCAAGGCAAGAGCGAGTGCGGCGCACGTCGATCGCCGGCGTGCATGTATTGGAATGATCCTGTTGGTCGGCGCGGACATGAACCAGGACGGTAACCCTTTCGTTCAAGCCACGCAACTTCGAGCGGGCCTGTAAGCAAGGAGCACGCCATGAAACCCAACATCCACCGCTCGGGCCGCATCGCCCGTGCGATTTCAGGAACTCTGTGCGCGGCTTGCGGCCTTGGATTCCTTGTCTTTCAATGGCCCTCGACGCCCTGGGTCCGCTGGGTCTATAGCCTCGCCCTGATCGGCGCCGGCGCGTTCCAGTGGTACGAGGCGCGAAAAAGCTGGTGCGTCATGCGCGCCTGCGGATTCAAAACGCCGATGTGATCTCCAAAGCGCGCGGCCTTTCCAGTGCAGTTTGTCTCGCCCGTTCGTTCCCATGCGTCACGCGGCGACGGACCGCCTCATGGGCTGCCGTTTCCAATACG
>Ga0187893_10014716_pt1 | contig 10609 bp, 11 predicted proteins | sample MA1701074metaG_FD_139574 | JGI IMG/M metagenome (GOLD analysis project Ga0187893, IMG submission 139574) | White microbial mat communities from a basaltic lava cave in the Kipuka Kanohina Cave System on the Island of Hawaii, USA - MA170107-4 metaG ...
ACCAAGGTGAATCTGCTGCACGCCGGCTCGAGCCCGATCGTCGAGAAGGACGTCGGCCCGTTCCTGCAGGAGGCCGCGACCTCCGGCAAACTGCGCGCCACCACCGACGCACGCGATGCCGTCCTCGACACCGAACTCGCCATCGTCTGCGTCGGAACACCGAGCAAGAGCGGCGGTGGACTCGATTTGTCGCACGTGTTCGGAGTTGCGACGCAGATCGGCGCCGCGTTGCGCGATCGCGCCGAACCCTACGTCGTGGTGGTGCGCAGCACCGTCATGCCCGGCACCTGCGACCGCGTCGCCGAGATCTTGGCGCAGGAGTCCGGCAAGCAACGCGGGCGCGATTTCGCCGTGGTCGCGAATCCCGAGTTCCTGCGGGAAGGCACCGCGGTCGCCGACTTCCTGCATCCGCCGTTCACCGTGCTGGGAAGCGATGATGAATGGGCCCTGGATCGAGTCGCGGCGTTGTATCGCGACCTCGAGGCGCCGCTCTTGCGGGTGCCGCTGCGCGTCGCCGAAATGGTGAAGTACGCCAACAATGCTTTCCACGCCACCAAGGTCGCGTTCGCCAACGAGATCGGCAATCTCGCCAAGTCCATGGGCGTCGACAGCCATCAGGTCATGGATATCTTCTGCATGGATACGAAGCTGAATCTGTCGCCGTATTATTTGAAGCCCGGGTTCGCATTCGGCGGCTCGTGCTTGCCCAAGGACGTGCGCGCGCTGGCCAGTCGCGCCCGCGAATTGCACGTTCCGGTCCCGCTGCTCGACAGCCTGCTGCCCTCGAACGCGCACCAGGTGCGACGCGTCGTGAGCCTGCTGGCTGGATGGAAGCTCCGCCGGCTCGGTTTCCTGGGACTCGCTTTCAAGGGCGGTACCGACGACCTGCGCGAGAGCCCCATCGTCGAAGTCGTCGAAGCCATGCTGGGCAAGGGATTCGACGTGCGGATCTACGATGCGAACGTGTCGCTCGCCAAGCTGACCGGCGCGAACAAGGAATACATCGAGAAGGAAATCCCGCACCTCGACCGCATCCTGTGCAGCAGCGTCGACGAGTTGCTGGAGCACGCGGAGGCACTCGTCGTGGCGAACAAGAGCGACGAGTTCCGCGACGCGATGAGCCGCCTGCGACCGGCGCAGCGCGTCTTGGATTTGGTGCGTATCGTCGCGACTCCGCCTGCGACCGGGGAATACCATGGCATCTGCTGGTGACGCCACCGGAGCGGCGGCGATGAGCGGTGCCGCATCCCACGCCAGCGCGAAGGACGGGGCGGGAGCACACGCCGCGTCGGGAGGCGGCCGCCAGCCCGGCGTGTTGCTGGTCGTCGAGAATCACTCCGTGCCGGCGGATCGCCGCGTCTGGGGCGAAGCGCAATCGCTGCGCCGCGCCGGCTTCCGCGTTTCGGTGATCTGTCCGCGCGGGCGCCACATGGATCGCCAGACCCATGAAGCGCGTGACGGCGTCGTCATCTATCGCTTCCCGATGCCGTTCGACGGCACCAGCCGCTTCCACTACCTGCTCGAATACGGTTGGGCGCTGCTCGCCTGCTGGGGCCTTTCGCTGCGCATTCTGCGTGATCGTGGTTTCGACGTCGTACACGTCGGCAATCCTCCCGATCTGTTCTTCCCGCTGGCGTGGTTCTACAAGCTGTTCGGCAAGCGCTTCGTTTTCGACCAGCACGATCTTTGCCCGGAAACCTACCTCTCGAAGTTCGATGGCGCCGGGCAGCGCTTCTCGCATCGCGTGCTCTTGTGGTGCGAGAAGATGACGTACCGCGCCGCCGACATCGTCATCTCGACCAACGAATCCTATCGCGAAGTCGCCGTGGAGCGCGGCGGCGTTCCCTCCGATCGTGTCTTCGTGGTGCGCAACAGTCCCAGCGCGGGGTTGTTCGCGCCGCGGCCCGCGGATCCGGCGCTCAAGGAGGGTTTCCGCCATCTCGTCGCGTTCGTCGGCATCATGTCGCAGCAGGATGGCGTGGATTATCTGCTGCGGGCGGCGCATCACGTCGTCTATGCGATGGGGCGGCGCGATGTGCTGTTCGTTCTCATGGGAACGGGGCCGGCGTGGGACGAGCTGCAGAAGCTGTACCGCGAACTCGAGTTGGAACCGTTCGTGCGTTTCACGGGCCGCATCCCCGACGAGCCGATGCTGAGCTACCTGGCGACCGCCGACGTCTGCGCGTCGCCCGATCCGCACAATCCGCTGAACGACGTTTCGACGATGCAGAAGTTGATGGAATACATGGCGATGGGCAAGCCGAGCGTGTCGTTCGAACTGAAGGAGGCGCGTTACTCGGCGCGGGATGCCGCCTTGTACGTGCCCAACAACGACTGGCGCGGTTTCGGCGAGGCGATCGTCTCGCTCCTGGACGATCCGGCGCGCGCCGCGCACATGGGCGCCGTGGGCCTGCATCGCATCCGCACCGAGATTTCCTGGGCGCACTCCGAAACCCAACTTCGCGCCGCGTACGCCCGCGCCCTCGGCCAACCCGTCCCCGCCGACGCGGTTTGAGCAAGGCCGGTGTCTCGGGCGTCGCAACCGCATGCTTCGACTGCGTGTTAGAGTGTGGTCCATGAAATTGTTGCTGCTGTATGTGCATGACTACTGGCTGAAACCGTTCGAAAAATCGGTGCCGGAGGCGCCGGAGCGGACGGAACCGATGCAGACAAGCGAAGCGATCGTGGCGCTCGTGCACGTCGAAGCCCAGGATCCGGCCGAGCACACCAAGCGCGTCACGCAGGGCATCAAACAAATCAAGTGGCTGGCCGGAAAATTCAACACCAAGAGCATCGTGCTGCATTCGTTCGCACACTTGGCCTCCACCCGCGCCGAGCCCGCGGCGGCGGATGCCTTGCTCGCCGGCATGCGCGAGCGACTCGCCGCTTCGGGCTATGATGTGCACGTCAGCCCCTTCGGCTACTTCAACGAATTCCGCCTGCACGTCGCCGGCCCTTCTCTCGCCAAGGTCTTCGCCGAGTTTTGATCCTCGAATTCCTCGGACTCCACCTTCGCGCGGCCGCGTGCTAGGATCGCGCGCGTCCGCGCGCTGAATTCGAACCCAACTCGGCCCGGCCGAGTTGCCGGCACCTGGAGGACCGCGATGCATTCTTCACGTCGGGTCCGGCGCGTCGCGATCGTCGCGATGGCGTGTTTCATCCCCGCTTGCGGCGGGACCAAGGCGCCGCTTCGCGTGCTGCCGCCGGAGCCCCGCAGCGACGCGAGCGCCGCGCTCGGCATCACTCTGTCGGTGACCGCCCCCTTCGATGCCGCGAGCCCGCCGGCGGTCGTCATCTTCGCGCGCTTCGAGGATCCGGCTCGCGACGCCGAGGCGCTCACGCGCGCCGCACTCGTCGAGTCCAATTTCGCGGAGGGTCGTCGGTATTATCTCTTGAACGCCGAGCCGGGCGCCTACGCGGTGGTGGGCGCGCGGCTCACCTCGAAGCACAAGGGCCCGGCAGCCGCGAGCGAAAAGCGCCCGCGGCCTACCGACTCCTTGCAGACCCGCTTGAGTTTCGAATTCACCCAACACACGCGACACGACCAGATCTGGTTCGCGCGCGAGATCATCGCCGCGACCCTGGTCGAGGTGCCGGCCGGAGGATTCGTCTTCGCAGGAGATCTGCAGGTCGCCGCGACGAAGGCGCTCAGCGCGGGCGACGCAGCACAAGCTGCGCTCCAGTCACGGCACGAGAGCATGGCGGCGTTCTCGGTATCGGCTCCCACCCTGCACCGCGAGACCTGGTTCGGCGCGCTCGCGACGCTGTCGAACGATGCCGATGCCGCGGCTCGATTCCGCGTCGCGGCTCACGCCGCACTGCGGTCGGCGGGATGGTCGGCGCGATTGCGCGCGGGTTCGACCACAGGCGCCGGAGGCGGGCGCTGAGCGCGCGCGAACGCACTCGCTGCAGCTGGGCGCGGCTGCAGAATCCGCTCTACGTCGCCTACCACGACGAAGAATGGGGCGTGCCGGTGCACGACGACCGGCATCTGTTCGAAATGTTGATCTTGGAAGGCGCTCAGGCCGGCCTGAGCTGGGAGACGATTCTCAACAAGCGCGCCGCGTATCGCCTCGCATTCGACGACTTCGACCCGCAGCGTGTAGCGCGTTACGGCGCTCGCAAGGTGCGGTCGCTATTGGACGATGCCGGCATCGTGCGCAACCGATTGAAGATCGCCGCCAGCATCGTCAATGCACAAGCGTTTCTCGCCATGCAGAAGCAGTGCGGCAGTTTCGACGCCTACATCTGGAGCTTCGTGGAGGAAGGCAAGCCGCGACAGAACGCTTGGAAAACTCTGCGCCAAGTGCCGCCGCGCACGCTCGAATCCGACGAGATGGCGCGCGAGTTGCGCCGCAAAGGATTCAAGTTCGTAGGCTCCACGATTTGCTACGCCTTCATGCAGGCCGTCGGCATGGTCAACGATCACACCGTCGATTGCTATCGCCACGCCGAAGTGCGGCGGCTGGCGCGCGCCCGACCGCGGGCGCGGAGCTGAGCGTCCATGTTGGGCCGCACCCTGGCGCGCATCGGTATCCGGCCGAGCGAGCGCCGGTTGGTGGGGCGTTTCTTCTGGCTCCACTTCGCGCTCATCGCGAGTTACACGCTGGCGCGCTCGGTGCGCGATGCCGTGTTTCTGGGTGAGATGAGCGCGCGACGACTTCCCTATCCGTACATCGCCGTCGCCGCCGCTACCGGCGCCGGCGCCGACCCCGACGGCGGGCGCGCGTCCACTCGACACGCACTAGAGCACGTCCTCCCGCCCTCGTCGCGACCGCGCCCTATGCCGTCACCAAGACCTCGAAGCCGCCGTAGGCCATGCGTTTGTAATCGAAGGGCATCTTGTTCAAGTCGATATGGGTGAGGCGTGCGTCCTTCATGACCTTGGCGTTGACGCGATCGCGGTGCGCACGCGACTTGAACACGATCCAGGCGAAAACCACGGTTTCGCCTCGTTTGACCTTGACCATGGCCGGAAACGCGACGCCCATCTTCACGTCGAGATCGTCGCCCACGCACTCGTAGTACTCGAGTGCGCCGTGCTCGCGCCAGATCTTGCTGGCCTTCGCGGCCATGCGGCGATAGGCCTCGACGTTCTTCTTCGGAACCGGCAGCAGAAACCCGTCGACGTAACGCATGTGTCCTCCCACGAAATGAAGCGCTTCAATTCGCCTTGTCGAGGCTCCACTTGCCGCCGCCGCGACAAGCCATGAACAGAAAAAGGAAGCAATAGAGGACGGCCAATTCGCCCTGGTTGATGGTCGGAAATACCTGCGATCCCCCTTGCAGCTTCCAGTGAAACTGGAAATACGCCACCGCCATCGTGCCGCTGGACAAAAACGCCGCCGCTCCGGTTCGCCAACCCAGCATCACCGCGAGACCGCACACGAGCTCGATGATCCCACCGAACCACGCCTGCGACCACATCGGCGCTTTGTACTCGGACAGGATTCCAAGAATCTTCTGCATGCCGTGGAACGCAAACATGAATCCGGTCACGATCCGCAACAGCGCGTACGCATGATCCGCATACCTTCCGAGCCATTTCATGCTATCCCTCCCGCTCGAAACCGTGGCCCAACCGACACCATGGTACCTGGCGTGACCTTCGCCGTCCGAATCCACAACGAGAATTCAAGCAGTATCCGCAATCATTTGTCGACGCAGGCGCATGACGGCGACGCTGGTGCACGACATTCGTCAAAACGATCGTGCGTCCCAAGACCGCGCCCGCGATCAGCAGCATGTTCGCGACCCACTGCGCCACGACCAGATTGTTGAAGATGCCGACCCAGACGAAGAAGCCGATCGCGGTTCCGATTCCGACTTTCGACTGCGACAAGAAGAAAAACACGATCAGGTTCGAAATGAAAAACAGCTTCACGAAGGAAATCAGCCGCTGGCGCGACACCGCGGACGCCAAGCGACCGTAGAACGGCACGACGAACTGCAGGAACACGTCGAGCATGAGCAGCAACGCCGTGCCGGCTTCGCCTCCGCGGACGTCGGCGAACGCGCCGAGCAGGGTCTCGACCGGCCCGCGCTTGGTCGTTGCCGTCGACGCCTCCACTCAGCCCCCGTTGCAGGCACTCGGTCGAGCTCGGTGCGCGGCTGACATCACGCGAAAACCATCGTCTTCTCGACGGCGGTGAGGGCGCTGTCCAACGTACGCAGCGCGCGGCGGACGTCGTCGGCGTTCACGACCAGCGGCGGCGTCAAGCGCAGGACGTTGTTGAAGTAGCCGCCGCGACCCACCAGCACGCCGTCGTCCTTGCAGAGTTCCATGACCCGAATCGTTTCCGCGGGCGCCGGTTCCTTCGTGCTCCGATCGCGGACCAATTCGACCCCGCACATGAGACCTTTGCCGCGCACTTCGCCGATCAGCGGGTGTTTCGCCGTCAGTTCCGCCAGCCCATCGAACAGAATGCGCCCCATGCGCTCGGCGTTGCCGATGAGATCGTGCTCGCGGATGTAGTTCAGGTTCGCCATCGCCGCCACCATGGTGATGGGGTTGCCGCCGAAGGTCGAAATGTTGGGCCCCGTGTAGGCGTCGGCGATCTCGGGCCGCGCGATGAAGGCACCGATGGCGTAGCCGTTCGCCATCCCCTTCGCGAACACCATCATGTCGGGCTCGACGCCCCAATGCTGGATGCTGAACATGTGCGTGCCGGTGCGACCCCAGCCGCCTTGCACTTCGTCGGCGATGGTGACGCCGCCATACCGCTTCACGATCTCGAACACGATCGGGAAGAACTCCGGCGGTGGGGTCACGAAGCCGCCGACGCCTTGGATCGGCTCGGCGATGAAGGCGGCGATGCGTCCCGACGTCGAGCTCTGCAACACGCCTTCCAGGTCGCGCGCGCACTGTACGTCGCACGATGGATAGGTGAGATTGAACGGACAGCGATAGCAATAGCCGCTCGCCGTGAAGTGCACGTTGCCCATGGTCGAGACCGGCAGGCGCCAGGTCGACTGCCCGGTGGCGCCGATCGCGACGTGCGACCGCCCGTGGTACGAGTGCCGCAGCGCGATCACCTCATCGCTCTTGGTGAACATCTTCGCGGTGAGCAGCGCGGTGTCGATGGCCTCGGTGCCGCTGTTGCAGAAGAAGGATTTTTGCAGCGCTCCCGGCGTCACTTTCGCCAGCTCTTCCGCCATCTCCAGCATCGGCTCGATCAAGTACACGGTGGACACGTGCTGCAGCTTGTCCACCTGCGCGTGGACTGCGGCGTTGATCTCCGGGTTCGAGTGCCCGCTGTTGACCGACAAGATGCCGGCGAAGAAGTCGAGGTACTCCTTGCCGGTGCTGTCGGTGAGGTATTGCATGGCGCCCTTCACCAAGTTCATCGGGCGCTCGTAGTAGTTCTTGACGCATTGTAGGACATACTGCTGCCTCAGCCGGAGGAGTTCTTCCGGAGTGCGCGCCACGACTCCACCTTTCGATGCGGGATTTCGCCGCGTGCGAGGATCAAGTCGAAAGCGTGGGCCGTTAGGGGCGCGTGCTGCAGGCGCCTGAAGCGCCGCGCACGCCGCGAACCGGCCCACGCATCAAGGTAATTGCCGCACCATCTCGTCGTAGGTCTCCGGGCGGCGGTCCCGATAGAACTGCCACGCCGTGCGTACCTCCTCGATCTGGTCGAGATCGAGATCCGCCACCACCAACTCCTCGCGATCCTCGCTCGCCTGCGCCACGAATTGGCCGCGCGGATCGCAGAAGTAGCTCGAGCCGTAGAAGGCGCCGGTTTCCCACGGCTTCTCGACGCCGACCCGATTGATCGCGCCGACGAAGTACCCGTTGGCGACCGCGTGCGCCGGCTGCTCCAGGTGCCATAAATGTTTCGACAAGCCGGCCACCGTCGCCGACGGATTGAACACGACTTCCGCGCCATTCAACCCGAGGATGCGTGCTCCCTCGGGGAAATGCCGGTCGTAACATATATAGACACCGACGCGCGCGAACTTGGTCTGGAAGGTCGGGTAACCCAAGTTGCCCGGCTTGAAGTAGTACTTCTCCCAGAAGCCCGGCAAGTGCGGGATGTGATTCTTGCGATAGCGCCCCAGCAACGTCCCATCGGCATCGATGACCGCCGCCGTGTTGTAGAAGACGCCAGCCATGGCTTCTTCGTAGATCGGCAGCACGATGACCATGCCGTGCTTGCGTGCCAGCTCTTGCGCCCACGCGGTGGTGGGACCGGGGATCGGCTCGGCGGCGCCGTACCACTTCGGATCCTGCTCGGCGCAGAAGTACGGGCCGAAAAAAATCTCCTGCAAGCACAGGATCTGAACGCCGCGCTTCGCCGCTTCCTCGACGAATCGACCATGCTTCGCCAGCGCATTGGCCTTGATCTCGGCCAGATCGCCTTCGGTACGATCGCACGTCGCCTGCACCAACCCGCAACGAACGATGCGTGGCACGGAGTCCCCCAAGGTCGGAGTCGCGATCCCGGACGGAATTGCGTCGCAGGGTTCGCCTCGGGCGTCGATCGAGGCTGCGACGTTATCGGATCACAAGGAATTGCGTCAATTCCGAGAACTCGCCATGAAGGTTGGGCGGCGAGCGTCTCATGCTGCCTCACGAGGGCGCATGGCTCCGCCCAAGTTTGTGAAAATGTGTGACTTAGGGCACTTATCGCGTTGACCGCGCCGGCTTGGAATGACTACAATCGGTTCGTAGCGGTTCGCACCGGTCTCGCGCCCGGTTGGTGTGCGGCCCGCTGAATTCGACGAAACAACCTCCATGTTGTCACGCCTCCCCGTCCGGAGCGCGCGCGGTCGTTTTGCCGCCCTGCTCGCGCTCGCCGCGGTCGTGCACGCCTCCAGCGCCGGCGCGCAGTGTGTGCTGGTTCGCGAGCGCGACACGACGCCACCGTACGTGCCGCACATCGCGCTGCACTTCGGTGCCGAGGCCGATGTCCCGCGCAAGGTGGTGTGCGCTTCGCAGCTCGACAAGGGCGCCGGTACGTTCTGCGTGCCCGTCTACGCCTACGACCTGTGGGAGGGCGCTGACTCGTTCGAGTTCTCGATCACGACACCCGCGTCGCCGCTCGGCTTCGAGCGCGGCCCCAACATCACGTCGTATGAGATGAGCGTGCAAGACGTCTACGGCGGCGTTGCGACCAGCTTGCGGCTGCACGCGTCGCGGACGCTCTGCGGCCCGATTCTGTTGGGATGTCTGCGACTGCAGACTCACGAACTCCCGAATACGTTTTCGATTCCGGTGCAAGCCCACATCGGATCGGGGCGGAGGGCGATGCGCGCACCGACGGGTGAATGGCGCAACTTCACGGTGGATTCAGGCGGCGCCCAGGTCGGCGCCGGCGCGACGTGCCGCACCAACAACTGCGAGCGGTTGGCTGGCGTCGGCAATTTCCGCGCGACACCCGGCGAGCAAGCCGGGCTGCTGGATCTGTCGTGGGTTCCCGGCAGCGGACCGCTGACGATGCTGCGGGTTCGCGCCGACGGCCGCTATCCATCCGATCCATGGGACGGCGACTTGCTGGCCTACTTGCCCTCCACCACGACGCACACGACCTTGTTCACGCCGCTGTCCGGCGAGCTGCGCATCGCAGCCTGGAGCATCGAGCGTGGCGCCTACGGACAACTCCTGGCCGCGTCCAGCATGGAATGCGGTTCGCTCGCGTCCGTGACCGTTCACCTCCCGGTCGGCATCGCATCGCGACGCTGGACGCAGGTGAAAGCGCTGTATCGCTAAATCCTGCGGCTCGGAGGCCGAATGATGCTTCGCTCGTTGTGAGTCAGAGGGTTCCCATGCAGGCGCAATCCCCCGGTGAGCTGGCGACGCTCGCCAAACGCCCGGTGCGCATCTTGATCGTGGACGACAACCAGCAAGAGCAAGAGATCTTGAAGCTCAAGCTCGAAGAATTGGGTGTCACCGTGATCCAGGTACGCCACGGACGCATGGCGCTGGCGACCGCGCAGAAGGCGCAGCCCGACATCATCATTCTGGACATGGAAACGACCGACATGCCTGGGCTGGAGGTGCTGCGTCATCTGAAATCGGTCAAGCGTACGTCGGCGATTCCGGTGATCTGTATCTCGAGTTCGCGCGACGATTCGTTCCGCATGCGCACGTTGCGATTGAACGCCGACTGGTATCTGACCAAGCCGTTCCGTTTCTCGGAGATGTTGGCGAGGTTGCGTTATCTGGCGCAGGAGATGGCGGTGGCGACGCCGGTGGCGTCGGCGCCCAGCTACGACGAGCTGCGCAAGAACACCATCCGTTCGTCGGTGGACACGCTCTCGGACGTGCAGGACATCCGCAAGGCGTTGCACGGTTTGAAGGGCTACATCGGCGCCGATGATTACTACCTGAACTCGAAGCTCGAGATCTGTTTCCGCAGCCTGGTGCGCATCGAGTCGCGGTTGAAGGAATTCCGCAACTTGGCGACCAACCGGCCGCTCGCGGCCGCTCGCGTCGCACCGTTTCCACTCGCTCTGGCTCGGGATGACGCCGCCGCGCCGGCCCCTGACACCACCGCCGGCGGCGTCCCCCAGGCCGAACCCGATGACGGCACGCACGGAAGCAGCCGTCACGACTAGCGGACTCTGCCCACGCTAGTCGCAGGCTCAGGATGAGCCGAACCGCTGC
>Ga0187893_10014718_pt1 | contig 10609 bp, 5 predicted proteins | sample MA1701074metaG_FD_139574 | JGI IMG/M metagenome (GOLD analysis project Ga0187893, IMG submission 139574) | White microbial mat communities from a basaltic lava cave in the Kipuka Kanohina Cave System on the Island of Hawaii, USA - MA170107-4 metaG ...
GGAAAGCCGCACGAGGCGACCTGCTAGGCTGCATGGATGGCGACTTGCAGCATCCGCCGGAGCACGTAGCGAAACTGGTGGAGCGAATCCGCGGCACCGACGCAGAGATTGCCGTCGCCAGCCGCTACACGGAGCACGGCAGCGTGAGCGACTGGAAATTCCGCCGGCGGATCATCTCTTGGACTGCGACGCTGCTGGCTGCAGTGCTGCTGCCGGGCAAAATCCGCCGCGTGAAAGATCCAATGTCGGGCTTCTTCGTGTTGCGTCACACGGTGTTGGATGGAGTGACGCTGAAGCCTCTCGGCTACAAGATTCTGCTCGAGGTGCTGGCGCGAGGGCGCTGGCAGCAAGTCGCGGAAGTGCCGTACACCTTCGAAGAGCGCGTGCACGGCGGAAGCAAGATGGGCGCAAAGCAAGTGTGGCAATACCTACTGCATTTGCTGCGCATTCGCTTTACAGGCTGAGATACTCCCCACATGCGTTGCCTGCTTCCTTTGCCTTTAGCAATTGTCCTGGTGGCGGCGCCCGCGCTGGCCGACTGCACCGCCTCACTCGCCGCGGGCCCGGTGAAGGTACGACCTTATGGCCCCGCACCCGCTGCACTCCCCTCACCGGTGGTGTGCGCGCGAAATGAGTACTGCTCATTTCAAGTGGTGGTGACTGCCACGGGCGAGGGGTGCCGCATCACGGACGTGAAGGTGGGCGGGTTTGCGTCCGGCGATGCGCGCTTGCCGGACGAGAATGCCATGGTGTATCGGCAGGGATTTCTGCCCGTTTTCTACCGATCCTCATCGCAAGGCGAGCTCGGCGAATGGCCCGACCCGCTGATTCCCAGGGTGGATGCCGAGTACGGCGAGGCGCGCAACGCGTTTCCTGTGGAGGTGGGGCTGATCTCGCCGGTTTACTGGAAATACGAGGCGCGGGGCGGGCGTACCATGCCGGAGGTGCGGCCCAGCACCGGGCGCATCATGGCCGGCGGGCAGTATGCCAGCACTCTTGCGCAGCGCTTTGAAATCCAGATTGTGACCGCCGGCAGAGCGGGAGAAGCGCAATTCCGCTGGCGCAGTGAGCCGGGCCGGCACCATTGGTCCGCCACGATCGTCAGCTCCAGCGATCCTATTCAACTGCAAGACGGAATCACGGTGTCCTTTGGGAGTGGCGAGTTTGACGTGGGGGAATATTGGTTTTTTGCCGGGCCATCGCGGCAGCAGCCGATTTGGGTGGACGTGTTGATTCCAGCGAAAACCGAGGCGGGAGTTTATTCGGGAAAGGCGCAAGTGGCGATCGAAGGCGGGGCCGCACTCTCACTGCCCGTCCAAATAGAGGTGCTGGACTTTGCGCTGCGGCCAACCTCGTTGCTGTCCAATTCCTTCGGGATGTACTGGCCGGGTATCGCGCTGGCGCATTGCCCGGAATCTGCGAAGCGCGAGTGCATGGTGGAAATCGGGCAGGCGTATGCGCGGGCCGCGCTGCGCAACCGCATCACGACGCGCGCCGATGGTGTCGCACCCGAATACCGCTTCGATGCGGGCGGGCAACTGACCGGTGCGGACTACACGCTGTACGACGCGGCAGTATCCTCGCTGCTAGACGGCAAAGCAACGCCGGGCGGCGCACGGTGGACCACGCTGCGCATGCCGCGTTTCCAGCAGTTCGATGGGCAGCAATTTGTGGCCGTGGTGCGCCATTTTGTAAGGCACGCGCGAGAGCGCGGGTGGGCAGACCGTTTGCACGCGTTCGGCGTGGATGAGCCGCACACACCTCAGCAGTTCGCGGAGCTGGACCGGTTCCTGCGACTGATGCGCGAGGCAGCACCGGAGGTGCTGCGGCTGGCGACCACGAATCTGAATGCAGACTTCTACGGCCTCATTACATTGTGGAACCCCGTGGTGAACCGGATGGAGCCGAAGTTCCCTTCCCTGCGGGAGTGGTGGCGCAACCGGCGCTTTCCGCGACGCGCGGACTACGAGTTGCGTATGCGCGCCGGCGATTCGTTATGGTGGTACCAGTCGTGCATGAGTCATGGTTGCGGCGGAACAGGAGCGAGCCCAATGCTCGACCATTGGCCAAGTTACATGGTGGACATTTCAGCGGCGGCCAACCGCGTGTTCGGCCTGCTGACGGTGCACCACAACATCGCGGGCATCTCCTATTGGGACGTAGCGTACGCGCATCACTACAATCCAAGCCCGGCGGGCTTCCGCGTGGACCCTTGGATGAGCCTTTACCACTTTGGCGGGAATGGCGATGGGTCACTGTTCTATCCCGGCCGCCCGGAACAGGTTGGCGGCACACGGCACATTGCCATCGAATCGCTGCGGCTGAAAATGATTCGCGATTCACTGGTGGATGTGGAGTATGCGCTGCGATTGCAGCAGCTTGGCGAAGAGGAGTTTCTGCGCCGCGAGATGGCGCGCGTGGTGCAGGGCGCCTACCGCTGGAATGCGGAGCCGCAAGCGTGGCTGGAGCTGCGCGAGCGGATGGGACGGCGCATCGCGGAGCGCTCCAAGTAGCAAGAATGGTTCGAAGGCTGCGGCCTAGGGGAAAAGGTTGTAGCGGAGGATTTGCCACAGGGCCTTCACGCCGTCTTTCCAGGTGATCTTCTTCCCTTCCTCGTAGGTGCGACCGGCGTAGGAGATTGGAACTTCATAGACGCGCCACTTGCCCTTGGCGATTTTGGCGGTAATTTCCGGCTCGAAACCGAAACGGTCGCTCTGGAGCTTCATCCCCTGGAGCACTTCGCGGCGAAAGACTTTGTAGCAGGTCTCCATGTCTGTGAGCTTGAGATTGGTGAGCACGTTGGACATCAGCGTGAGCATGGTGTTGGCCACGTAGTGCCAGAAATAGTGAACGCGCTGCGGCCCTCCGAGAAAGCGCGAGCCATAGACCACGTCCGCGCGCCCGTCGAGAATCGGCTCGAGCAGCTTTGCGTAATCGCGCGGGTCGTATTCGAGGTCAGCGTCTTGAATCACGATGACGTCGCCGGTGACTTCCGCAAAGCCGCGACGCAGCGCGGTGCCCTTGCCACCGTTGCGCTCCTGAAAGAAGATGCGCAGATTGTCGAGCACCAGCCTGGCGCGGCCTTCGTGAATGGGAACTTCGCGCGCGCCTTCGGACTTCTTACGAGCAACTTCCTGCAGCCAGTTGCGCGTGCCATCAGTGGAACAATCGTCCACGAGGATAATCTCGTGTGCGGTGTTGACGGCCTGAACCCGGCGCAGGCATTCCGGCAAAAACACGCGCTCGTTATAGACCGGAATCACCACAGAGATGCGCAAGTTGGCCGGGGCGCCGTGGGAATAGTCTGGGTAGGTGCTCATCGGCTGCTCTAGAGAGATCGACTTGTGCGCGGAGGTCTGTTCATGCGTAGCTGCGTGGATTGTAGTCTCGGGGTGAATTGAATGCAAAATGTGTTCCGTAGGGAGTGCCCTAATAAGAACATCGCACAAGACTTAGGGAAGGACTGTGAGTGGCCTGGCGAAGCCTGTGAACATGAATGCGCAGAATGAGAAAGGCGCGTGCATCTCCGATTAGACCCGTGGGAAGGGGCCCGCCACCAGATTAACTATTTATGATTCAATATGTTAGAGCAAGGCTCGCCAGAGTGGGACAGCACGCTTGGCTTGGTGCTTGCTTGATTCAATCCCGTACCGGTATGTATGCTGTCGCTATGAGCCAACCGGAAGCAGGTGCCTCCGCCTCCCACCGGCCTGCCGCGCTCGCGGACACCGTGCGCGTATCAATCGTTATTCCCATCTATAACGAGATTCAGCATGTGGAAGAACTGCTGCAGCGGGTGATCAGGGCGCCGCTGCCGGAAGGCTGCGAGAAAGAAATCATCGTTATTGACGACGGCTCAACCGATGGCACCACACAACTGCTGAAGAAGCTTTGCGCGCAGCAGTTGATTCGGTTCCATGAGTCGATCCTCAATTTCGGCAAGGGCACCGCGCTACGAATCGGCATTCGCATGGCCACTGGGCAGATCATCCTGGTGCAGGATGGCGATCTCGAATACGACCCCAACGAATATGCAAAGTTGATCGAGCCGATCCTGGCCGGGCAGGCCGACGTGGTATATGGCTCGCGCTTTCTGGGCCGTGTGGACGGCATGATGCTGCCGAATCTGCTGGCCAACAAGATTCTCACCTTCAGCGCGAACGCGCTGTACGGGGCGGGCATCACCGATGAGGCCACGGCCTACAAAGTGTTCCGCCGCGAGGTGCTCGACGGCATTCAGTTGGAGTGCAAGCGATTTGAATTCTGCCCGGAAGTGACGGCCAAGGTGCGCAAGCTGGGTATGCGCATCCACGAAGTTCCGATTACCTATAACGGCCGTACCACAGCGCAAGGAAAGAAAATCCGCTGGCGCGACGGCGTCGAAGCCTTATACACCCTGTTGCGTTACCGCTTCGGTAAGTAAACTGGAGCCGCCCGCCTACCGGCCCTGCTGTCGCGGATACAAGCCAAACAGCCAGCGAACTCGAATCAGCAGCAGGTCCAGACCCATGCGCAGGCCATCGCGAAGCACGCGTACCTTGGTGTCGGGATCGTGCGACCACCGGACTGGAACTTCGGCAATTCGCAGACCGTGTCGCTTGGCGAGGAATAGCACCTCGGGATCGAAACCAAACCCCACGGTGCGTTGCTGCTCGAAAGCAATTCGCCCGGGAGCGCGGCGGAAGGCCTTGAATCCGCACTGCGTGTCCACAATGCGCAAGCCAGTGATGAACTGCACGGCCTGGTTGAAGGCAATCCCGGCGAGCTCGCGTCGGCGGGATTGGTGGACTTCGATCAACTTGCGGTTCACGGCGCGAGAGCCGATGGCTACTTCGTGCGTCTCCAGAGCTGCGAACAGCTTGTCTGCCTCTTCGATCGGAGCGGAAAGATCCGCGTCGGTGAACAGGACGATCTCGCCCTTGGCGGCAAGCACGCCCGTGCGGACCGCGCCGCCCTTGCCGTAGTGGTCCGGTGTGGTTTCGATGACGTGCAAGCACTGGAAATGGGGGGCGAAACTGCGCGCACAGGCGATGGTTCCGTCGGTGGAGTGATCGCTTACAACAATGACTTCGGCCGTGAGGCTTCGCGCGCGCAGGTAGCTGGCGATGCGCGGCAGGGTACGGGGCAACCGGCGCTCTTCATTGTGCGCCGGAATCACGATGGAAAGGCGCGGAATGGAGGAATCGGCGGTCATGCGCGAACCGGTGTGAATGAAGCCGGTAATGCCCTGAAGCCCGCATGATTGTAGCAGCATCCACGAAGGCCAAGAGCCGGGGTTTCCAAAGGAACTGTAGTAACCTGTCGGGGCTTGTGACGCATCTTAATGGCTATATGAAAGATCCTGCGCTGGCCAGCCCGGGGGATCCGCGCGCTTCGCGAAGGCCGCCTGCCCTGTTCGGACTGGCGCTGGCGCTTGCCCTGGCGATGGGAAGCTACGGGCAGGAGCAGGCACCCCGCGCGGCACGGCGCGTTGGGGAGCTGGCCGTGCCGTTCGACGGCGGGTTTGGCTACCCCGTCTATCCGCTTTCCGACGACCGGTTGTGCCCCGGCGGCGCTACGCATACCTATTCCTACACCCGGGAATTCAGCATTGCCGGCGATATGGTGTTCACGTGCAAGGTGAACGCGCAAAACAAGAACATCACCGAAGTGGTGGTGTACGACAAGAACTTCCGTTTGGCGTTTCGCGACGCGGCAGCGGCAGCGCGGGTGGCCGGCCGGGGGCTGCGCGAGCCGCAATTCTCGCAGACGCGCCGCGTGCTGTTTGCGCGCGACGGCCTGCGGATCTACGAACTGGACCCGTGGAACAGCGGCAACCGCGTGTACGTGGATTTCAGCCGCATTCAATTTGAGATTGACGGGCGCACGGTGCCGGCCTTCTCGGGCCGCGACTTCAAAGTAGGGCCGGGCGACGCCATCCTGATTGAGCTAGGCACGCCGCGGTGGGCCTTTAATCCCGGGGCCCGCGATTGTCCCGATTGTTTCGAGCTGTTGGGCGTGGCCACGTTCGATCCGGCAACCGGGAAGATTCATGCGGATCGGACGCGCGGGGATGGACGAGTAGCCGTGTGGCCGAAAATCGGCACGAGTGGGTTTGACGAAAGCAACCTGACGCAGGATACGCCGCCGCGGGTGTTCCACACCTACGATAAACGGCCCTCGTGGTCCTTTGCCTTGGATTTTTCCGATGCCAAGCGGTTTCTGCAACCCAGCTTCGGCCCCTATGGCAAGCCCAACCTGCGGTGGTCGGCGCACGGGCATATGGGCTTTTTTTGTGGGTCGAACGGCCGCTGCTACGTGGTGAAACCGCTGAACGACATCATCGACTCCGACAACGACGGAGTGCCCGACCGAGTGGGCCAAGTGGGCACGACGATCGAGAACCGCTGGCGGCCACTGTTTGTGCTAGCCAATACCGCGACGGGCAAGATCGAGTTGGTGTGGGGCGCCGATAACGTGGAGCGCGGCTTTTCCGCCGGGCACTTCAGCCGGTCCCTGGCCCCGAACCTGTTCTTTGGCTCGGGCGCGAAACACGAGGGGAACAGGATTACGCGTTACACGGTGGCGTACGACGCGGCGGGCAACGCCACGTCAGTGACCGGTGAGAACGTGGCCCTGACCAATAGCGAGATCAAGTGCGGGTACTGGGCGCATCCGCGCGCCACGAGCAGCGACGACGGCACCCGTGTGCTGTTCGCCTCCACCGCCGCTAGCGGCTGCCGCTCGCAAGCGTATGTGGTGGACACGACGACGCGCTTCCGCCCCAGGTGAGCTGTCAGGAATCTGGGGTCGGCTGGACTTTGGTTATTTGGGCCTCCGCTTTTGCCGGATACATGCGCGCTGGCCAAGGAGGGCCGGAACACCCCAAATGACAAAGATCGCCAGGATGGACGGCCAAGGACTGTAGTTGCGGCCTACAGTCTCGAGTTGGATAATTAGTTCGTTATCCATTGTACGAGGTAACGACGCCCGCGTCCGCTGCAACGGGGGCATTCGCGGTACCGACCTGCGACATCTGGACAAGAACAGACAAAGCCCGCATGGCAGGACGGGCAGTCGTGCCGGTGGTTCTCCTTCTCCGTCGGCAGCAGGTGAAGGACCGCAGCCGCCAGCGCCGAAAAAGCAAGAACTCCAAGTAGAAGTACCAAACCTTGAGTGTCCATGTTAGTAGCGATGAACTCCGCAGTGTGGCTTCACCGGGCTGAGCCACGGGCACCTCAGAAAGGGCCTCCCAATTTGCCTAAGGCACATCCACAACGTAGAGATTCGGCGTGGAGTTGATATTTGTTGTGCCTTCAGTCATGGCGCTGGAGAACAAGCAACGCGAAGCCTGCTGGTTGCAACTGACGCGTGGTGTGGCAAAGTAGCCAAAGCGCTTCTCAGTACGGTGCCGGGCCAAAATATCAATCGCCGATCCGGTCAAGGTGACGCCAGTGAACAGGAGCCGATGGCGGAGAATAGCGTCGTGAATGGGGTCGGTAGCGGCCCCACTGTAGGTCCAGGATTCGGTGAAGAAGCGGTCAGTGTGGAAGCTGTTCCAAGAAATATGCGAAAACTCATGCTGACCGGGGATGTCGCAAGCAATGCGGTGAATAATAGAGGCCAGCGGTTCCTGGTTCTGGCCGGCGCCCGTAGTATCGATTGTCTGGTTCACCACAATTGCGGTGGGCTTCCAGGAACTCCCCGGTATGCCGGAAACAGATCCCGGCGGGCAACTGCGGTTCCCGGTTTCGAGAACGCCGACCGGAGTGCCATCGGGGAGCATGCCGTGGGCGTGGTGGTGGCCCTCGCTAGGCCGAACCCGTGTGCTTAAGTTCAATGAATAGACGAATCCGTGTGTCCCCGCGGCATCGTTACCCCTGACGAATACCTTCATGCTGGACGGAGAGGTGCCAGATGCTTTGGTAAAAACCGCTTCGTCATAGAAAGTAAACAGACCAGTATCGAGCGCACCCACCACTGTATCAGTTTGACGGTCGTAAACGGCCAGGATCAGGTTACCCGGGTTAAACAATTCGACCAGAAAGAAGCGGTCGTCGAAGCTGACGTAGGCGAGGCGCGCATCGCCCGTGACGGTCCGTCCGAAGAATGACATCCCCGTGAAGTTCTTGATCAGAGTGTCCGTACGGGTGAAGGGATTCCGCTCAAAAATCCTGCCCGCATTCGCACCCGTCCCGTACCCATACATCTTGTTGGGATCAATCCAAGACCAAAACAGCCGCAGACGGTTCAAGCTCACCGTGGAACCCTGCAGGACGTCGCCCAAAATGGAAAGATCCGAATCGCGCACCAAGAGGGCAGTTGAAGTCGCGCCGCCGCTGGGCCCTGTCCAAGAGAGACATTCGAAATACAGGTGGGTTCCAGAAGCGTTCCACACCGGCCAGTAGGAGTAATAATGCTGGCCGCCACGAGTGCAAGTGGCTAAATCGGAAACGGTGCAGACGCGGTTACCGGTTTCGGGATCGATGTAACAACCACCCTGGGCGGGGACGTTGATGGGCGGCGGGGAAGGGGCCGACCCGGCCTGGGTGATCAGGTTGGTGGTGCGAGTGATGAAGTCGGATTCGCCGGGCTGAGTGGTGAAGAGGTTGAGGAACAGGCCGTTGGTGATCTCGGCTTCCGCGGCGAGGGCGTCGCCGATGCCGCGATTGCGCAGGTGCAGGACGATTTCCTGATCCACGAGGGCGTCGCGGATGTGCTTCAGGCGGAGCGATTCGATGGGGATGTGAGTGCTGCCGCCGACGTCGGCCGGGCGGCCCGGATAGAACAGCGTGCCTTCGCCGTTGCCGCCGCGATAGTAGGTGCTGGTCCAGACATCCACGCGCGGCTGGCTCATGTTGAAGAAACGACCGTAGGCCAGCACGGAGTCCTGAAGCAGCAAGCCGCTGACCTGATGGGGGCCGGCGCCGATCAATCCCCAGGAACGATTCAGCAGCCCGTGGACGTCGAAAGCAAGCGTGGTCATGTTGTCGAAACGAGGGGTGGAGCCGGTGCCCGCGCAATCGTGGGAGGGACAACTCGCCGACCACCACAGCTCGTCGCCGGCGGCGATGGCTTCGTCGTAGAAGGCGCGGGAGGAGGCGTTGCCGCCGTCGAGCCATTCCTTCTTGTCGAGCGTGGTCCAATCGGGCGACCAGCGATTCACATATCCGCCCAGGTTTCTGCCGAACTGCGAAATGTCGGTTGTGACCAGCGCGCGCAGGTTCTGGTCCACCGACCGCACCAGGCTGGTGCGGCTCATGGCGGCGCGGAAGTCCTGTGGCGTGGCCGGTGCGTCAAAGCTGAAGTCGAACGCGCGAGTCCGCCAGCCGCGGGTACCGAAAGCCGTAAGCAGGTTATCCGTGGCGAAGAACTGCTCGCTGGGCGTGGCCCCGGCACGCGGCAGGCGAATCACGCTCAACTGCTCTCCGTGTAGCGTGATGGTGCCGTTGGCCAGCGGTGCCGTGGCCTGGTCGTAGGAGGCGTAATTGCTGCCGGTGACTTCGCCGTTGGCATTGAACGTGAACGTGGGCGGGAAGGCGCTGGCCGTATCACAACTGATGCGGTTGATCAGGCAAGCCATTCCATAGAGGTGGCCGAGAGACAGCGTTTGCGGCCCGGTGGCCGTGAGGAAGTGAGCTTGCGTGAGGTTGGCCCAGTTCATCCCAGCGTAGGCAGGAATCGAAGCGGTCAGCGGGAGCACGAAAGCCTTGACGTCAATCTGCGCGGTGAGGGTGACGTTTGGCTTGCCGGTACGCGTCACCGTGACGGTGCCGGTGTAGACCCCAGCGGGGACATTCGATGGGACGAACACGTCCACAAAGACCGGCTGGGTGCGCAGTGGGCTGGCGAAAACCCAGAATTCGTTGTTGGCGATGAAATCGGTGACCCCGGCAATGCCGCCGGCCTGAAAAGAAATGCTGACGCCGTCGCTCAGAGCGATGGGCGTGCCAGACGTCAGGACGTTGGTGGCCTGGAAGGTGGCGCCGCCGTCGTTGGACCAACGGAAGCGAGCCGAGCCCACCGAGCCGTTCTGGTCAATCCGGATGACGAAATGCTTGAAAGCGTTGCCGGTGTACGTCCCGCTGACGGTGACGCGCCCGGCGCCGAGGTTGGTGTTCGAGGTATCCGCGCCCTGGCGCGGGTAACTCTTGTACACCGGGGAGATGCGGTTCACGGCAAATGGGAAAGCGTTGCGCGTCTCGCCAACGAAAGGATCCACCTTGGGGATCAGGGCATCGGGCCATTCGCCGATGTCGGCCTGCTCGCGCGAGGCGTAAAAGGCGTTGATGAACTTCTCGAAGTAGATGGTGGCATTGGACGAAGGAATGGTGTTGCCGAAAGCGTCGGCAAAACCGGAGACGACGACGTTGACGCCGGTGAGATCCTCGCTACGGCCCTCGACAACCACCTGGAAGGAAGCGTAGCCGTTGCCAGCAGCCGGCACGCTGATGCTGTTGGTTACAGGCACGATGTCGTAGGGCCGGATCTTGCGAATGGCCGGGGCTAATCCCACCTGGCTGGCACCGGTGGGCACCGCAACGTTGACGGTGGAAGAGGATGACCGCGTGGGGTCCACGGTGCTGACGGCCTGCACAGTCGAAGTCTGCGCCGACAGAGGCGCGCGGAA
>Ga0187893_10014721_pt1 | contig 10608 bp, 10 predicted proteins | sample MA1701074metaG_FD_139574 | JGI IMG/M metagenome (GOLD analysis project Ga0187893, IMG submission 139574) | White microbial mat communities from a basaltic lava cave in the Kipuka Kanohina Cave System on the Island of Hawaii, USA - MA170107-4 metaG ...
AGCTTTAGTAATTCTCTGAATTTTGACTCTGAAATTCTTGCAAACTTTTTATACCTGTTTTTTCTCGTCATGACTACTACTTACCACACTTTTTGTGTGATATGCTAGTCATGACCCTTATTTTATTATGGCCGTTCAGGAGTATAACTTTTGTAGTTGGGCTTTTTCTAGATATTAGGTCTAATAGATTAACCAGGTCCATTTGGTTTGATCTATTGTCGAGTAACAAAAACTCAGGTTTCTTTTTTTGAAAAGAGTTCTCGACCTCCTCACAACTTCCGGCTTTTGCTACTATTTTTAATTTGCATTTATCTTCGAGTACCTTGTAAATTCCCTCCATGAAAATTTTTGAGCTGGATGCTAATACCATCTGGACTTGCTTATTGTTATCCATGCCAACACCCTCCGTTTAGAAAAGCTTTTAAATGGCAAAAAACTTTTTCCTCTTGTAACAGTGTGTTCGGTAGAGTTACAGAAAAAAACCTTGAGGAGGAGTATAAGTAGGCTATCCCATCCCACAATCTAGTCAATGATTTTAGTACAATTGTTGTATTCATGTCAAGCAAAATTTTATGCACTCTAATGTAATACTTGTAATATTCTACTATTATGATTAATAATGATTCTTAATTAACCTAAAATACTATGTTTTTATTCAAAGCTAGCTTTGAGGAAAGCAGAGAAAACCTTTGGGATGAAAAATGTAGGGAACGCAGATCTGCGTTCCCTACAAAGATAGTCGTATTGGCAATATCATTAGAGATTAATTAACGTGGAGAATTTCAAATGTAGTAATCTCGAGTCCATGAAATAAAAATTGTAAGGTGGGATGATTTTTGATCCGCCCTTTGCTATGAAGTTATTGATCTCTACTTCAATTTCGATCATACAATGATTATAGTATAATGCATAGAGGGATTCGGTACACTTAATTGGCAGAGTGTGATCCCTCATGTGCAAGCATGAGGATGAGTGGTCGCGGGTTCGATTCCCGTCCGAGCCTCTCAAAGGTTTCCAAGAATGTTTGTAATTTCTGTAAAAGCAGCCAAGACCTGTGGCGGGGAGCCAGCCTAGTCTTACATCAGGCCGCCTGCATTCGCTGGCTGGATGCAGACCTACTTTTACAAGGGCTCTCGTGACACGGTGAATCTCCCGGCCGTAGGACATTCATGATGCAAAACATGGATGGATCGTTATGTGGGGGTGTGGGAGTCCCCACCGAGAGCCCTAAATTCTTTTCTGCTGAAAATGACAGATGTGTTCGCACTTCGAGAGGTTGAACGAACGATTAAGATTCCTCGAATGCACTCGGAATGACCTTTCAAATTCACGGTCACTTTAGTTTTATTGGAGAATGATTACACTTCAATGTGGGATGGATGACAGCCGGAAAATCGCTCGGGCCGGTTGAGCATCAGCCCGGTGCAAACCGGGTCACCGTTCTATGAAGGGGGTGAGCGTCCTTCCATCCATCCCTACTGTAATTTCCCTTCATGAAAATGTAAGGAACGTAGATCCTTCGTCAGGTTCATGACTCCCATTCCCTAAGAAGCGGTAATTTGCCCATTTGTCATTCCCGCAGAAACAGGAATCCAGTTTTTTAATTATGGATTCCCGATTAATACATTCGGGAATGACAACAAGGATGAGTACCAGACAAAGCTTATGCTCCCACTCAGTCACAGGGGAAAGTTCGGCTATGACGAGGCATATAGTACATAAACTTCGATAATGTAAGGAACGCATATCCTTCGTCAGGCTCAGGACAGGTATGCGTTCCCTACAAAGATAGTCAAAGAATTTGTTTAACCAGCTTATCAATTTCTTTCAATTCATCGCTCTACATCTTCCTTACCATACCACGTAATCTGCCGATGCTCTTCGTGTTGCCAGCGCCGCCACTTGCAATCCATCGCTCCACTTTCACAGTGCATTCCTTACCCAATTCTGCAAGACGGCGATGAATGGGGTCATCGGCCTTGAACTGAGGAATGGAAAGTTCTAAAACTTTTTTGTGTATATGACGTTCTCCGAACAAACCTCGACTTTGCATAGGTTTTATCTGTTCGTCGATCGTAGGTGCGTTGAAAACAGAAGCCAAATAGAAAGCCTGATTGCCATCGTTTAATTCAAAGACATAGGTTACGTGATCAACAATAAATCCTTTTGCTGTAATAATATGACCTTCTATTCCCAAATCAATCGCTTGATTCTTAACAACAGCAGCGGTCAAGTTTGTACCTGATGTGTTGTAAATGATACGATACTTTGCTTGGGGATTCTGATTTGATAGTTTTCCGCGATAATCCAACCAATCTAACAAGGTTATTTGCTCTGACCTTGCACTACGACGTACCTGCCATTCTAGTTCCACTTTCTTAAGCCATTTTTCGAGTCCGTAAAGACCCTCTTTATGTGCTCCTTGCTTATCGGTCAATTCATAGTGATCGTCTTCGGGCTTGATCGGCAAGACAACCATGCGATAGTCGAGATGTCCAAACGGAAGCAGCTCTGTTGAAAGAAGTGTTGCATAGAGAAAATCGCTTTCCACATTTCCTTCCAGCCTGACATCATGATAAGGCCTCTTTGCCATCTCTATCGCTCTCGGATCAGTCTCCAACGGCGGCCTGGATGTATCAAAACCAAGAGGAGAAGGCTTTATCTGAACAAACCAGAACGAGCGAGGGACGATTGTCGCACCCTGTTTAAAGTATTTGGCGTAGAAACTACCCTCAAAGGTATCTTTCCCTTTCTCAGTCGACCAGTATGTACGCTTGCCCCGCTTATTCAAGAAAAACTCTACATCTTTTACGGCAAGCTCTTCATCGGCTTCTTTGAGAGAGGCGTTCTTCCGGTTGAGATTCCCACTGATGACTGAGCCGGGAATCAAAGGGTAAGTGGTCTCACCACCTACAAATTGAGATTTATCCGCAAACAATACGCAACAGGGAACGTTGAATAGGGGAGTCACGTCTTCACAATCCCATATCTCATGCCAGTTGAGAGTTTGCTCTTTATCTTCACTGAATATAAACGCTCTTTTCCTAATACCGTCGTGCTGATCAGCACTGAAAAGGCTTCTCGGTAAAACAAAGGCAACCCTTCCCCCTGACTTTAGATATAGGTCTGCGGCGCGTACCAAAAAGAGGGTTGCAATCTCCATGTGGGTAATGAGTTCACCGCGTCCCTTTAACAGATTGTAATGTCCTGTGATTTGTCCTTTCAAAAACTCCTGATATTGCGGTTCTCTAACGCTGTTAAAAACAATCCAAGGTGGATTCCCAACTACAAAATCAAACTGTTTCTTGAAGAACAGAGGCTTGAATATGTTTTTCAAAATAAATGCCCAGATGGTATCCCTATCGGCATCTATGAACTGCTTGAGTGTCTCAGTTATTGCAAAGAGGGCTTCGAGCAGCGCCTGATTTTTAATCATGGGAAACTGTTGAGCAATTAGAAAATTGTGAAAAGATTGCTTGTCAATTGATTTTCCTTTGTTGTGTCTTGCAAAATCCTTACAGAGTTCGATTGCCCTGTCATAGACGCTGAGGTCGTCGAGTAATACTTCAGGCAAGAGAACTTCACTCCCGTCTAATTGCACCGCATAGCTGGCCAGTCCCCACAGAGTTGTTTGAGTCCTGAGTTCGGGCAGTCGGATTGTATTCGTCAGATAAACAGGGATTGAAACTATACCCTTTCGAATTTTAAGCAAATCACCCAGGGCAAGAATATAATTTGTCTTTGCCACGATTACAGCGAGTGGATGAACATCAGCGCCATACACCGAGCTGAGAATATGCCTCAAAGTCTGAGAGGAATCTTTAAGTCTTGTTCTCTTTTCACGAATGGCCAAATATAGAAAAGTCCCGGAGCCACAGGCAGGGTCGAGCATAGCGCCGTCAGGTTTAGCGTCTAGCAATCTGCTAACTATCCGATGCGAAAGCCAATCGGGAGTATAGAATTCACCTAGGTCCTGGCGCGTCTCCGGGTCTACGAGTTCCTGATAAAGAGACTTGAGCACGTCTTCCGACAATTCTCGTAGGTTGTAATTTTGCAGAAGACTGAATAGCCAGCGCACAACTTCGACACCCACTTTAACAACCTCTGCGCGAGACAACCATGAGAAGAAATCCTCTTCGATAAAATTTTCAATCCCCTGTCTCTTGAACAATTCCCCTTCCAACATCTGGGCAATTTGAACATCGTTCGGAAGAGTCGTACTCTCGCTTATCCTCATCCAGGACATGAGCTTTGCCAGCGTCGCCAGATAGGTATGACGGACGAATAGCTCGTCCCCGGCAACATCGCTTCCGTAAACAATGCGGAGATATTTCTCCCAGCCATCGTATACAACCTGAAAACCGCTCTTGTTTTTTACCTTCTCCCATAAGTTGAGAACCGTACTATTTGTAGTTTGAAAGGCACGGCTTTTAAAGCCGAAGTCACGCACTATCGTCTCGCTCGTGGGGTGAAGTTTCTCCTTGCGTAGAAAATACCTATCCAGCCAGTAGAAAACCTCTTGAGGTTTTAGCCTTGTCCAATCTACTTCCTCAAGCACATGGAGTTTCACATCATCGGATAATAGGTCTTGCTGGTCTGAGTTGACCGGTTCTGGCGAATAAGCTACAAAGCGCACTCCGTCCGTAGCTATGGAAAGAAATGGCGTCCTATTGTCCGGTTTTTCCAGTGACCAAAGTATCGCAACATAACGGCGGAGTTGTTCCTCTGCCTCGGATAGTTTTTTCGGGATGTTGGCTTCAAACTCGATGATTACATTCCCAAAGAGGTTGTCCACTTCTCCTTTTAAAATGCGGTCTTTCTGTTTTACCTTTAGAAACCTTTCTATACCGGCACTGTAGTTTTCGATGAAGCCAGGCTCGACATCGAGGAGTTGCTGAAGAAGCGCCGTGAAACGGTGTGAGCGCGCTTGCTCTTTGTTCAACGACTCGACATCACGCAAATAATGGTTGATTGCTTCGTCCCAATTTGTCTTACGTAAGTCGGGAATCCGGGCGGCTTTCTCGGTGAGTTTTGTTTTCTTCGCCATTAACTAGACCTGTTCCGTTCCACGATGCGTCTTGCCAATTCGAACGCTGCAGCGATGCGGATTATCTTTACGTCAGAAAGCCCTTTGATTTCGAGTAATTCTTCAAGAGGCTGGTTAGCTAAACCTTTCAATGAGCCGAATTTCTGTAATATCTCATCGGCGATTTTCTCGGCGGGCTTTCCTTTGATACCAGTTGAGATCAAGATGGCAAGAAGCTCCTGGTCAGTTAGCTTGTCAGCTCCTTCATCTCTCAATTTCCCACCAGGATGATTCCACGTGGCTACCAAGAGGCTAGCTCCTAACGACTTTCATTTTTTAATATATTCTCGATTTCTACTTTTAGTGGAAGAATCTTGTTTGTAACAATATCCCATACTATCTCGTAATCAACACCAAAGTAGTTGTGAATCAACTTATCTCTTGTCCCAGCAATAGCTCGCCAATCAGTTTCGAAATATCTCTGTTTCAAATCCGAAGGAAGCTTCCTAACAGCTTCGCCAATAATTTCTAAGCTTCTTACAAACGCTCTTTTTAAGACTTCATCTTTTAGAAAGCTCTCTTTTGTCAATTCGGGCAATCTATCGAGAATAAAATCTATTTCATTGAGTATATGGCGCAGGTATTCAATGTGCGATTTCAATATACTCAACCTCTTTCATAATGTAAGGCTTTAGGTATGGACTAAGTGATTCTACCGTTACCAGTTCTACTTTCTTATGAAAAATTTCTTCGAGTAAAAAAGCTAGATTGATAAAATTGTCAAAATTCTTCTTACCCGAAGAAAATTCAACTAAAATATCTATATCACTATTCTCATTCTGGTCTCCTCTCGCATAGGAGCCAAAAAGACCTAATCTTCTTACGCCGAGTTTGCCAACTCTATCTTTATTTTCTGATATGAGCCTTAAGATTATTTCCTTTCGCCTAGTGTCGATCTTTGTAATCATTATTATTTTGTCCCTTCCTAGACATATTCTCACGTTAAATCATTCAAAAAGCAACAAATTAAGCCAAGTTCTAAAGTACAAGAAACCCCAATCTTTGGCAAACAAACCTTTCTTGGTTATAATTCCAATCCCATTATGCAGATCGAGCTTCTAAAACGCCTGTGTGAAGCCCCTGGGCTTCCCGGTGCGGAAGAACCTGTCAAAGAAATAGTCATATCATCCCTAAAGGAATTCACTAAAGAAATTAAAGAAGATGCGATAGGCAACATAATAGCTCATATCCCCGGCAACGGACCAAAACTCGTTCTCGACGCACATACCGATGAAGTCGGTTTCATGGTTAACCATATAGACCAGAGAGGCTTCCTCAGGGTAACACCGCTTGGAGGAATTGATGCAAGGGTTTTTTATGGCCAGAGAATAATAGTATGGGGTAAAAAACCGCTTGTGGGAATGGTAGCGGCTCTTCCGCCACACTTGAGCAAATTAAGCGGAGAGAAGGATGCACCGGATGTCGAGGACTGTGTTATTGACGTGGGTCTTTCCGCTGAAAAGGTTTTAAGTCTAGTTAAGGTCGGCGATGTGGCGTCATACTTCTCTCCATTCGTAGAGACCGAGGATGCGGTGATCTCCAAGGCAATAGACGACAGGGTCGGACTTTTTGTTATTCTGGAAGCGCTCAAATCCGCGTCCAAAATAAGCTGTGACCTTTATGTCTCTGCAACAGTTCAAGAAGAGGTAGGATTGAGAGGCGCTAACCTGATTGTTCCTGCGTATGAACCAGATTTCGTGATTGCTATGGAGGGCACGGTTTCAAACGACCTCCCGAATGTTCCGGAACACAAGACACTTGCCAAAGTAGGCAAGGGGCCTGAAATTAGGCTTTCTGATAGATTCCTCGTCGCTAATCGAGCCCTCAGCTTTTTTATCACAGGGCTTGCAGAAAAGCGAAATATCCCCTACCAGATAACCGTAAAGAAAGCAGGCAGCACCAATGCAACCGCAATGCAGGTAACAGGAAAAGGAGCCAAGGTTAGCGTTGTGTCCGTTCCGGTGCGCTACCTTCACAGCCCAAGTTCGATAGCGTACAAAGTCGACATTGAGAATACAATAAAGCTTATGTCCTCGGTATTAGAAGAAATAAACAATTTTGATTAATGAACCCAAGTCCATATCTAAACTTTGGATTGCAAATGAAAAGCTCAAACATACCCAAAATCACATTAGCCTTGGTCGTTTTGTGGTTTCTAATTCTTACGTCAATCGCTGCTCAACCGCTGAATTCTATTCCGAAAGCCAATAGCGAAATAAAATCGCAAATCGCAAACGCCAGGTACATCTACCAGAATCATCACAAAGAGTCGATAAACTTGGACGGGTCTATCGATATACTGGAAAAAATTATTGATCAAGACCCACATAATTTAGAAGCTCACCTACTCCTCTCGAGGGTGTACCTTACCTACGGACATACCGAAGCCACAAATAAAGACCAGAAAATCAGTTTATTCAAAAACGGCATGGAGATTGGCAAAAAAGCAACAGAGCTGGCGCCGGATAATCCTGACGCCCACTTTATATACGTAGCTAACATGGCGTCGCTGGGAAAGGAAAAAGGCATCTTAAAATCTCTATTCATAGTCCGTAAGATAAGAAACGAGGTCGAACTCATACTTAAACTGGACCCAAACCATGTCGAGGGAACAGCCATGAACGGCGTTTTGTTCTACTCCCTTCCTGCTTTTATGGGGGGCGATATTTATATATCCCAGGTGTATCTGAGAAGGGCTATAATGCTTGACCCGCATCTTACGACCACCAAAATTTACCTTGCCAAAAACCTGATGAAGCAAGAAAAATATGATGAAGCAAAGAAGACGCTCCAAGAGGTAATAAACGAAAAGAAACCCACGTTATATTCCGACTGGTATTTTAACAGAGAAACTGCAAGAAAGATGATTGAAAGAATTGAGAAGAAACAATCACGGTCCGCAAGGTCTTACATCTCGAGGGTTGAAGCATGGTAAAACCGCAACGAGAGCCAGCGACTCCACCCCTAAGAGCGGTCAAACTTGCGACAAACCCTTAGCGTCGATAAATCAAAATAAAATAGAGCATTGTTCGCAATACAAAGATTCATCGTTTTAGGTATATTACCTATCACTATGGATATTGAAATTTCCTTGCTACAGCTCTTTGAAACAACGATCATTAAGAATTATCCTGAAATCCACGCCGGCAGCATAAAAAGTCTACTCAAAGAGAGCTTAAAAAAGAGAAAATATGACATTCAAGATGAAGCCATAATAGAAGCGATCATAAACGACAAAGAAAAACCGTTGGAACAATCCTTCACCGAAAGCCTCAAACAATATTCAAACAAAATAGAGCAAGAGATTCAGCCGTTAGTAAGTAAAGAGATTCAAAATGAAATTGTGGATATCTTTATTTTCGACCTTGAAAAATTAATAGATTATTTCTACAATGTCCTCATAAACAAACACTTTATCTAAACCAATTGCAGAGCGAAAAAACAACACCTGATAATCCACTCAGGTATTAAACCTTGGGTCTTCACTGACGTTCAAACACAAAAAAGGGCAGCCTCTATCTTGGTTGCCCTTTTCATCTCTTATTTGATTTTGTTATAAAAGCGAATTTGCAGTGGTGCAGAACTTTCAAAAAATGTACCCGGTTCAAGCTCTTTCTTTCATAGGTACGAATTCGCGTCTTTCAGGTCCGAGGTATACCTGCCTTGGACGAGCTATCTTTCTTTCCTCATCAACCAACATCTCTTTCCACTGAGCAAGCCAGCCTGATGTGCGTGCAATCGCAAAAAGAACTGTGAACATACTAGTCGGAAGTCCCATGCTCTGATAGATTAGCCCTGAATAGAAATCAACGTTAGGGTAAAGCTTGCGCTTCACGAAATAGTCGTCTTCAAGGGCGATTCTTTCCATCTCGAGAGCTATATCAAGGAGAGGATTCTTACCCATTACCTCGAAGACCTCATGAGCAATCTGCTTGATTATCTTCGCCCTCGGGTCATAGGATTTATAAACGCGGTGCCCGAAACCCATAAGCCTGAATTCACCCGCCTTTACCCTTTTTATGTACTCCGGGACCCTGTCTTTTGAGCCGATCTCCTTCAGCATGTGAAGCACTTCCTCGTTCGCCCCGCCGTGCAGAGGACCGTAAAGGGCGGCTATAGCACCCGCAGTAGCCGAATAAGGATCGGGCAGCGAGCTTCCTACGCTACGCATTGCGCTGGTGCTGCAGTTCTGTTCATGGTCGGCATGGAGTATAAACAATATGTCGATGGCTTTTTCAATGACCGGATTTGGCTTGTATTTTAGTTCAGTCATTTTAAACATCATGTTCAAGAAATTCCCCGTATAGCTAAGATCGTTGTCAGGATAGGCATAAGGCAAACCCATACTATGCCTGTATGAAAACGCAGCCAGGGTAGGCATTTTGGAAATCAAGCGGTTTATCTGTATCTCTCTCAGTTCTGAATTGAAAATCTCTTTTGCCTCGGGATAGAAAGTAGACAACGCCCCTACTGTGCTCACGAGCATACCCATAGGATGAGCATCATATCGAAACCCGTCAATAAACTTTTTTACGTTTTCATGGATAATCGTGTGATAAGTTACGTCATGAAACCATTTTTTGTATTGGGATTCGGTTGGCAGCTCTCCTTGAAGTAGCAGGTAAGCCACTTCTAAATAGTTACTCTGTTCTGCCAACTGTTCGATTGGGTATCCGCGGTAGAGGAGAACACCTTTATCCCCGTCGATGTATGTTATCCTGCTTTTACACGACGCCGTGTTTTCAAAGGCTGGGTCGTAACTCATCATACCGAAATCGCCCTCAGACACTTTGATTTGACGGAGTTCCATAGCCCTGATTGTTCCATTTGTTATATTGATCTCGTAGGTTTTCCCCGTCCTGTTATCGGTTATAGTTAACGTTTCCTTACCCACAGCTTTATCCTCCTTTTCTGACTCCCTGGAGTCTCTTGTTCAATCTATGGTGTTATTTTAAAATAGCTGTATTCCGGGGTTATAACTAAAAACACATTCGGTATTTAATCCTAGTGCTAATTCAACGATATGACAATACCTAAATTCCAGGATTTTTCAAATCTACTCCTAACAAAACTTGAACTAATAAATGCCTGGGCAGCGATATGTGAATATTGACTGCCCTGGGGGCTTAATTCAAAACCGTTTTCGAGACCTAAATAAGTCTCTAATGACTCTATAACCTTATCGGCACTGGTGTAAAACAACCTATAAACACCAGGAGTGCCAAAAGACCAAGAAGCTTTCTCCTTCCGTCAAGCGGAACTTCGTCATACACGGTGGGAGGATGCCTCGTACCCATGATTGAAAGAATCACAGCCCACATCAACCATCCCGGCCATCCATCGAAAACTATTAAGTTCTTGTAGGATTCCAGGAGACTTCCTTCAAATATCAATTTCAGGAGGTTTATTATCGGCTGAGTGCCGATTCCGAGAAACGCAAGTATCACGACCATAGAGACCGAACTCCTGCCGTACCACTTCCTCGGGAGAAGAGAATACATAATATGACCGCCGTCTAGCTG
>Ga0187893_10014722_pt1 | contig 10607 bp, 12 predicted proteins | sample MA1701074metaG_FD_139574 | JGI IMG/M metagenome (GOLD analysis project Ga0187893, IMG submission 139574) | White microbial mat communities from a basaltic lava cave in the Kipuka Kanohina Cave System on the Island of Hawaii, USA - MA170107-4 metaG ...
ACGGGCAGTCGTGGTTGGTCCACTCGAGCACGACGTACTTGCCCTTGTAGTCCGCGAGCGAATACTGCCTGCCGTCGGCGCCCGGCAGCGTGAACGACGGCGCCGGCTCGCCGAGCCTGGGCGTCGCGTCGGCGAGGCCGGCGGCGAGCAGCAGGGCGGAGAGGATCGCGAGGTTGGTGCGCATGGCGTTGCACTCCGTCAATGCGGGTCGGTGAATCCCGAGGCCGGCTATTCTCGCTCCAAGCTCGACACCCACGCCACCGCCTCGATCATGAGGTCGGGCGTCAGCACCTGCGGCAGGATCTCGGGCTCGCCGACCGGCGGATAGAGCAGGTACAGCGGAACCCCGCTGCGGCCGAAGCGCTCCAGCGCCGCGGTGATCGCCGGGTCGGGCGTGGTCCAGTCGGCGGTCAGCCATGCGACGTTCTTCTCGGCCAGCACGCGCCGCACTTCGGCGTTCTGGAACACCACCTTCTCGTTGACCTTGCAGGTGATGCACCAGTCCGCGGTGAAGTTCACGAACACCATGCGGCCTTCGGCGCGCAGTTCGGCCAGGCGCGCGTCGGAGTACGGCTCGCTCTGCGCGGTGCCGGCCGTGGCGGTGGCAGCCGGCGCGCGCGCCTCCAAAATCCGGATCGCCGGATGCGCGAGCAGCGCCAGCGCGCCGAGCCCGGCGGCGAGGGCGAGCACTGCGCGCGGCGCGCCGCGCGGCGGCGCGCCCCACAGCCACAGCGCGAAGGCCAGCAGCACGAGGCCCATCGCGACCAGCGCCACGGCGTCGATGCCGGTCTGCCGGCCGAGCACCCACAGCAGCCAGACCACGGTCAGGTACAGCGGGAAGGCCATCAGCTGCTTGAAGGTCTCCATCCAGTGCCCGGGCTTGGGCAGCCAGGCGCCGAGCGCGGGGAAGAACCCGAGCAGCAGGAACGGCAGCGCCAGGCCCAGGCCGAGCGTGGCGAACACCGGCAGCGCAACGTATGCCGGCTGGGTCAGCGCAAAGCCCAGGGCAGTGCCCATGAACGGCGCCGTGCACGGGCTCGCCACGACGACCGCCAGCACGCCGGTGAAGAAAGAGCGGCCGAAGCCGCCCTGCTCCACCAGTTCCTGTCCGACGCCCATCAGCGAGGTGCCGAACTGCACGAGGCCCGAGAGCGACAGCCCGAGGGCCAGCATCAGATACGCGAGGAAGGCCACGAACGCCGGCGCCTGCAACTGGAAGCCCCAGCCGAGCTGTGCCCCGCCCTCGCGCAGCAGCACCAGCACCAGCGCGATGGCCGAGCACGACAGCACCGCGCCGCCGGCGTAGGCCAGCGCGTGCAGGCGCTCGGCGGCGGGATCGTTGCGGCGGCTCTCGATCACGCTGACCGCCTTGATCGACAGCACCGGGAACACGCAGGGCATCAGGTTCAGGATCAGGCCGCCGAGCAGCGCGAAACCCAGCGCGAGCCACATGCCCGGCTGCGCGTCCGCGGCCGCGGATTTCGACGCGACCGTCGCCGCCGGCGCCGCGACCGTGGCCACTTCGCCCGGCGTGGCGACCACGGTGTAGGCGTACTTCTCGCTGCCCTGCACCACCAGCACACCCTCGACCGTTTGCGGCACGGCGCCGAAATGCAGGCTCTGCTCCTGCGCGAAGCGCGCCACGGTGCCTTCGAGCGCGACGCGCTGGCGCGCGCCGTGGTTGACGAGGTCGTCGGCATGGGCAAAGAACTCGACGCCGGCGACGCCGGCCAGCTCGACCGCGTCCACGCGCAGGCGCACCTCGTTGCCGGCGACCTCGAAGGTCCCGGCCAGCGGCTCGGCCTGCGGCAGGCGCGCGCGCGCATCGAGAAACCGCGGCGACCACACCGGATCGGACGTGGCGATCTCCGCGACCGGCAGCGTCAGCGACAGCTCGGCCTGCCCCGGAATGCAGATGTCCGCGCACACCAGCCACTTGGCCTGCGCCTTGACCGTGTGCTCGCCCTCGATGCCGGCCGGCACTTCGAGCGGCACGAGGTGCAGCGTCTGATCGTCGTAGCCGTAGTTCACCAGGTCGCCCTGCTTGTGCACCGACGGATACGGCCAGGCGATTTCGCCGGCCTTCCAATCCTGCGGCAGCGTCCAGGCCAGCGTGGTTGGCAAGCCGGAGTCGCCCGGATTGCGCCAGTAGGTGTGCCAGCCGGCTTCGGGCTTGAGGCGCAGCGCGACCCAGTTCGGAGCGCCCGGCACCCAGCCGGTGTGCTCGGCGACGAGTTCGGCTTCGATGTGGGGCGCGGTCACGGTCGCTGCGCCCGCGGGCGCAGCGAGGCACAGCGCCGCGAAGGCCAGGAGGGCGCGATTCATGTCCGGTTCAGGCAAGCGCGAACAACAATGGTTCACTCGGGGCAAGAGGCTAGCATGCGCATCGTCCTGACCTGCACGTTCCTTGCCGCCTGCGCGCCCTCGGCTTGGGCCGGCGACACGCTGCGCTGCGGCGCGCGGGTCGTGTCGACCGAAGATCTCGCGGCCGAGGTGCTTGCCGCATGTGGCGAGCCGGACTACCGCGACCACGGGTTTCCGGCGCCGACCTACGTCGCCTACGAGGAGACCTGGTGGTACAACTTCGGCTCGCAGCGCTTCATTCAGGCGCTGCGCTTCCGCGGTGGCCGGCTCGTGTCGATCGAATCCGACGGCTATGGCTTCGACACGCCTGCGTCCTCGAACTGCGAGCCCCACGAGATCGTCACCGGTCTGAGCGCATTCCGGCTGCTGCACCGCTGCGGCGCGCCGGCGACGCGCGAAATCTTCGACGAGTTGCGTCCGCTGCACCGCCAAGGCGCCCCGGCGGCACAGCCCGCAGTGAGGCCCCTGCGGCGCGAGCGCTGGGTCTACGACTTCGGCGCCGACGCGCGCGTGCGCATCGTGACGCTCAAGAACGGCCGCGTAACCGACGTCGACAGCGGCGCCTACGGCGGCGCCGCGCGCGACGAGTAGGAATCCCGGAGCGCAAAAGGCTCTATCCTGTCGGGCCCCGCCCCGACCGGAATGCATGACATGGCCGCCCGCTCCTTCGACATCGTGGTCTTCGGTGCCACCGGCTTCACCGGCGAACTGACCGCCGAGTACCTCGCGCGCCACGCGCCGTCAGGCACGCGCTGGGCGCTGGCCGGGCGCAACCCCAGGAAGCTCGAGGCGGTGCGGGCGAAGCTGATGGAGATCAACCCGGACTGCGCGAGGCTCGAGCTGCTGGCGGCCGACTCCGCGGATCCCGAGTCGCTCAAGCGCGTGGCCGAGGCCGCGCGGGTGGTCATCACCACGGTCGGCCCGTACATCCTGCACGGCGAGCCGCTGGTCGCGGCCTGCGCCGCGGCCGGCACCGATTACGTCGACCTCACCGGCGAGCCTGAATTCGTCGACCTGATGTGGCTGCGCTACCACGAGCAGGCCAAGGCCTCGGGCGCGCGCCTGGTGCACGCCTGCGGCTTCGACAGCATCCCGCACGACCTCGGCGCGTTCTTCACGGTGCAGCAGTTGCCGGCGGACACGCCACTCACGGTCGAGGGCTTCGTGCGCGCAGGCGGCACGTTCTCGGCGGGCACGTACCACTCGGCGATCAACGCCTTCGGCCGCGCGCGCCTGTACATGAAGACGAAGAAGGAACGCCAGGCGAAGGAGCCGCGCCCGGCCGGCCGCAAGGTCGGCGCGGTGAAATCCGGCGTGCGCTACCTCAAGGACCTCAAGTCCTGGGTGGTGCCGTTCCCGACCATCGACCCGCAAGTCGTGCGCCGCTCGGCCGCCGCGCTGGACCGCTACGGACCCGATTTCCGCTACGGCCACTACGTGCAGCTCAAGCGTCTCGCCACCGTGGCCGGGCTGATCGGGGGCACCGGCGCATTGTTCACGCTGGCGCAGTTCAAGCCGACGCGCGACTGGCTGCTCTCGCGCAAGAGTTCCGGCGAGGGCCCGTCGGCCGAAGTGCGCGCGAAATCGTGGTTCAAGGTGACCTTCCACGGCGAAGGCGGCGGCAAGCGCGTGGTGACCCAGGTCAGCGGCGGCGACCCCGGTTACGGCGAGACTTCGAAGATGCTGGCGGAGTCGGCGCTGTGCCTGGCGTTCGACAACGTGCCCAAGCGCGGCGGCCAGACCACGCCGGCGGCGGCCATGGGCAACGCCCTGATCGAGCGCCTGAAGAAGAACGGGATCAAGTTCGAGGTGCTGTAACGATCGCGCCGGGGAGGCGCTCCTACAGGCCGCCGACCGGATTCAAGGCGTAGTGGCCAGCGTCGCGGACCTGGCCGGCGCGCACTTCGAACACGGCCGAGCCTGACGGGGCGTAGCGTGCGCGGGCGCTGTTGGCCTCGCTCAGTGCGTAAACGCCCGCCGGCAGCGCGCCGGTGAAGACGCCGCTGCGGCTCTCCTCGTCCACCTCGACCGGCAGCGCGTAATCCTGCGCGGGGTTGTCCACGCGTCGCACGTGCACGACCCAACGCGGACCTTCCTCGTCCTGGCCCGCTTCCACGTACCGGTAGGACAGCGTGCCGATCACGAGGCCGGAACTGTCCACGATGGGCAGCGGCGCCGGCGCAGCCGGGGTTTCGACGACCGGCGCCCGGGCGCAGGCACCCGTGAGCGCGGCCAAGGCCAGGATGACGACGGATCTCGAAGCAGCCATGGGTGTCCTCCCGTGGGTCCCATACCACCCATAGTGCTCCTGAGCGACTTTAAATACAAGGAGTAGTGCTATGACTCCAAAAGACAATCCCCGGCTGGCGCCTCCGCTTCGCGTGGCGCCAGCCGGGGATCAAGTGCCGCGCACGCTGCGACCCATGCGGGACCGCAGCGTGACTCCGCCGTGCGCGTGCTTAGATTTCGTACTTGAAGCTGATGTCCACCTTGCAGCGGTACTGCGTGATCTTGCCCTTCTTGTCCACGGTCATGTCCATCTCGGTGACCTTGGCGATGCGCAGGTCGCGCAGCGACTTGGCCGCCGCGCCGACTGCCGACTGCGCGGCGTCTTCCCAGCTCTTGGAGCTCGTGCCGACGACGGAAATGATCTTGTATGCGCTCATTCTGTTCCCTCCGACGATTTCTTCGATCCGGTGCAATCCCGGGCATTTCATTGCGGCGCCGCGTGGCAGCGTCGCGACCACAGTAGGCCATGTGCCGGGGAGCGGCAACTGAACGGCGCTGGGGCATACTGGCGCCCCTTTCGAGGCCGGCCATGAGCAAGCACGAATACATTGCGACCGTGTCCTGGCGGCGCGGCGACGCGACGTTCACCGACAATCGCTATTCACGCGCCCACGAGTGGCGCTTCGACGGCGGCACGGTCGTGCCGGCCTCGAGCTCGCCGGCAGTAGTGCCGGTGCCGCTGTCGAACGCCGCCGCGGTGGACCCGGAGGAGGTCTTCGTCGCCTCGCTGTCCTCGTGCCACATGCTGTTCTTCCTGTTCCACGCGGCGAAGAAGGGCTTCGTGGTCGACCGGTACGAAGACCAGGCCGCGGGCGTGATGGGCCGGAACGCCGAGGGGCGCACAGCGATGCTGAAAGTCACGCTGCGTCCGCGCGTGAGCTGGGCCGGCGGGAAGCGGCCGTCGGCAGCGGACCTCGAGGCGCTGCACCACCAGTCGCACGAGGATTGCTACATCGCCAACTCGGTGAAGACCGACGTCAGCGTCGAGCCGCAAGAGTGAGCGGAGATTTCTGCTGCGCTGCAAGTAACAAGGGCGTGACGATCGAGATCGCCACGCCCCTTTTTCAAGAAGAGCTCGAACTACTTCTTCTTTTTCTTTTTCTTGGCTTTCTTCTTTGCCATGGTCGCACCTCCTATCCTGTCGGATGGTCCGGTGGCCGGCCCCATCGGCCCACCGCCTGCGGTCGGCCGACCCCAGCTAATAGTGGCACCGAATGACGGCCGACACAATAGGTAGTAGGCACTCGCCGAAGCTGCGCCACACCCACTTCAGGCACGCCGCCGACGCGCTCGCGCGCGTGCTGGACCGCGATGCCGCGGACCTCACGCTGCGCGAGCTGTTCGCGGCGCATCGCAACGCCGGCTCGCGCGATCGCGCCGCGATCACCGCGCTCGTCTACGGAGTGCTGCGCGATTATTTTCCGCTGCGCGCCGCGCTGGGCGACGGCGCTGCGCCGCTCGAACTGTGCGTGGCACACGCCGTGCGCGCGCTCGCGGTTCCGGTCGAGGCGCTGCCGCGGCTCGAAGGCATCGACGCGAGCGCGCTCGAGCGGCGGCTCGCGCGCGCGCCGGCACCGGACGAGGCCGCGCGCCACAACCTGCCCGCCTGGCTGTGGGACGCCTTGCGCGCGCAGTACGGCCCCAATGCGGCGGCACTGGCCGGCGCCTTGAACGTCGAGGCGACTGTCGACCTGCGGGTCAACACGCTGAAGGCTTCGCGCGACGAGGCGCAGCGGGTGCTGCGCGAGGACGGCATCGAGTCGGACCCCATCGCCGGCCTCGACAGCGGCCTGCGCTTGCGCCGGCGCGTGGCCTTGCAGCGGACGCGAGCCTTTCGCGACGGCCTGGTCGAGCCCCAGGACGCCGGCAGCCAGCGGCTCGCCGCGTTCGTGGGGGCCGCGGCGGGCGAGACCGTCGTGGATTTCTGCGCCGGAGCGGGAGGCAAGACACTGGCGCTGGGCGCCGCGATGAAGAACCGCGGGCGTCTGCATGCCTTCGACATCAGCCGCGAGCGCCTCGCGCGCCTGACACCGCGGCTCGCCCGCTCGGGGCTGACGATCGTCGAGTCGCAGGCGCTGTCGCACGAGCGCGACGCCCGCCTGCAGCCGCTGATCGGGCGCTGCGACGCGGTGCTGGTGGACGTGCCGTGCTCGGCCACCGGGTCGCTGCGGCGCAACCCGGAGCTGCGCCTGCGCCCCGTGGACATCGCCGAGCTGGCCGCGACGCAGGGCCTGATCCTCGAGGGCGCGGCGCGCCTGGTGCGCCCCGGCGGGCGGCTGGTCTACGCGACCTGCAGCGTGCTGGCCGCGGAGAACGAGGAGATCGCGGCCGCCTTCCTGACCTACTTCCGGGAGTTCGAGCCGGACGGCGAACTGATCCTGCTGCCGCACCGCGACGGCTGCGACGGCTTCTACGCGGTGAAACTGGTCAGGTCGGCTTCTTCTTCGGCACCCACGCCCACACGAACTGGCACTTGATGGGCTCCTCGCCGGTCTCGTCGGTCACCCTGACCGGCACGGCGAAATCGCCCTTGTCCTCGGCCAGCACGCGCGCCCGCAGGTCGGGCGGCAGCGTGGCCTCGGCGCGCAGCGTGCCCCTGGCCCGCTTGACGTAGTCCACATGCTGCGACTTCAGCACCGGTACTTTCGAGTCAGGAATGGTCATGCCGAGCGCGACGCCGGTCGCGCTTTCGGCCAGCAATCCCATCGCGCTCGCGTGGATCGTGCCGATGTGATTCTGCACCTTGCCCACGTTCTTCATCTGCAGCAGCGAGCGGCCTTCGGCGAGCTCGAGGATCTGCACCTTGCCGGTGCCGGCGAAGCGCACCTGCGAGGTGAAGACCCTGGTCATCGCGAACGGGCGCAGAAACGCCGGCAGCCTGGCGATGGTGGCGACCACGCGCGCGAGGCGGTTCATGATTCCGTCAGGCCGGGCGCGCCAGGCGCGCGGCGATCACGCGCAGCACGTGCACGTTGACGCCCAGGCCGAAGTGGCTGCCGGACACCTCGACGTTCTCGGTGTTGGGCGCCGGGTTTTCCATGGCGCTGCGCCAGGCGACGATGCCGTCGCTCTTGCTGTAGACCGCGGTGCACGGCACCGGCGGCGGCACGCGCCGGCGGTGGAAGCCTTCCCAGTCGATGGCGTCGCTGCCGCCGTTGACCCAGCGGTACAGGCGGTCGGCGTTGTTGGCGCGCGGATGGTGGTTGAGCGGCGAGCCGAGCGTGATCACGCGGCGCACGCGCGCGGGCATGGCGCGCGCCAGCTCGCGGGCGTAGATGCCGCCGAGGCTCCAGCCGATCAGGCTGACTTTGCCGCGCTCGCGGTGCAGGGTCTCGATGAGGCGGTCGAGCTCGGCGCGCAGCGAGTGGCGCATGCCCATGTTGCGGCCCAGGCCCCAGCCGTGCGCGTCGTAGCCGAGTGAGGCCAGGGCACGGCGCAGCGGCGCCGTCGAAAGGTCGCTGCCGCCGAACCCGGGCAGCACCAGCACGCTGTGGCCGTCGCCGCGCGGCAGGAAGCGCAGCAGCGGCCAGGACAGCAGCAGGGCCCCGTACTCGGCAAGGGCCCGGCCTTCGAGCAGCAGCAGCGGCAAGGATGGGGGCGTGGCGTCGGCGGTTGCGCTCATGAGGCCCAGCTTACAATGCGCGCCCCATGCAGATCGGCTCCCATCTGATCGCGCCGAACGTGATCCTCGCCCCGATGGCGGGCGTCACGGACCGGCCCTTCCGGCAGCTGTGCCGGCGCCTCGGCGCGGGCCTGGCCGTGTCCGAAATGACCACCAGCGACGCGCGCCTGTGGCACACCGAAAAGTCGCGACTGCGCATGGATCACCGTGGAGAGGGCGCCCCGATCGCGGTGCAGATCGCGGGCTACGACCCTTCAATGATGGCGGCCGCGGCCCGTTTCAACGTCGAGCAGGGGGCCCAGATCATCGACCTCAACATGGGCTGCCCGGCCAAGAAGGTGTGCCGGACGGACGCCGGCTCGGCGCTGCTCAAGGACGAGTCGCTGGTCGCGGCGATCTGCGCGTCGACGGTGCAGGCGGTGGACGCGCCGGTGACCCTGAAGATCCGCACCGGCTACGACCGCGCGCACAAGAACGCCGTAGCCATCGCCCGGATTGCAGAAGACAGCGGCATCGCCGCGCTGACGGTCCACGGGCGCACGCGCGAGGACCACTACGAGGGCGAGGCCGAGTACGAGGCCATCGCCGCCGTGAAGCAGGCGGTGCGCATCCCGGTCATCGCCAACGGCGATATCACCTCGCCGCAGCGGGCTCGCGCCGTGCTCGACGCCACCGGCGCGGACGCCGTCATGATCGGCCGGGGCGCTTTGGGTAACCCATGGATTTTCCAAGAGATTTCTGAGTACCTCGCCACTGGTCAGATCTGTCCGGCTCCCTCGCACGGCGAGGTCGGGCGCGTGCTGCTCGAGCACCTCGACGAGTTGCACGGGTTCTACGGCCCGGGGCGTGGCGTGCGCGTCGCGCGCAAGCACATCCAGTGGTACTGCCAGGACCATCCCGCCAGCGAGCACCTTTGGGCCATGGTCAACAAGGTGGAGTGCGCGATCGCGCAGCGCGCGCTGGTGGCGGAGTTTTTCGCTGCCGCGTTGCGCGCCCGAGCCGCATGAATTGCCGGGAAGCCGTTGATTCGACAACCAATGGTTTGCCCTGTAGAGTGCGTCCCGCTGTCGCTTCAAGCAGTGTTTAACCGAGGTCACTTACCCGCTTTCCCAAGCGGTGCTGTGTAAGACACCCGGCTACCCTTTCTTGATCGCGAGCACCCCGCGGGCGGTATGCCCGTATCTCAAATGTTTTGAAAGGAACGTCGTATATGTCGAATACTGCAACCGGCACCGTTAAGTGGTTCAACGAGACCAAGGGCTTTGGCTTCATCACTCCGGAAGGCGGCGGCGAAGACCTCTTCGCGCACTTCAAGGAGATCCAGGGCACCGGTTTCCGCACGCTCAAGGAAGGCCAGCGCGTCGAGTTCACCCCGAAGCGCGGCCCCAAGGGCATGCAGGCCACGGCCATCAAGCCGCTCTAAGGCTCAGGCAGTAAAACGAGAACCCCGGCACCCGCCGGGGTTTTTGTTTTTGTCTCCCAATCGCGACGCGCGCGAACTTCACGCACCTCGACGGGCTCCAAATCCTGGGAGCACAACGAAGAGGAGAGAAGCGATGCGTTCGATGACTGCAATGGCGATGGCGATCAGCGTGCTGGCCGCGGCGGCGCTGCCCCGGAGTGCCGCGGCCGACGCGACCGTCGGCGCGAACCTGGGCTCGGCACGCACCAACGGCGGCGACTTCGACGGCTCCGACACCGGCTGGAAGCTCCACATCGGCTCGACTTTCAGCGAGTTCATCGGTGGCGAGATCGGCTACGTCAGCTTCGGCAAGCTCGGCGGCGACGGGCCGGAGGCCAGGGCCTGGACGCCGGCCGTCATGCTCAGTGTGCCGGTGGGCTCGGCGCGCGCGTACGGCAAGTTCGGCGTGGCTTTCGCCGACGTCGAAGGCAGCGCGTTGCGCGACGAGTACCGCAACGAGGATCCGTTCTATGGCATGGGCCTGCGCTTCGGCCTGTCCCCCGGGCTCGGCTTCCGCGTCGAGTACGAGCGCTACACCATCGGCAACGACGATCTCGACATGGCCCAGGCCGGCCTCGAGCTGCGCTTCTAGCGCGTGCGCCTCAAGGCGGCGCCAGCGCCTCGCCGGCGAGGACCGCCACGGCCGCGGTGTCGCCGGCCGCGATGCGGCCGCGGCTCATCGCATTGGTGCTGAACTCGAAGGCCGGCGCGCCGCGGTCGTCCATGGTGACGACGCCGCCCTCGCCGCCCTCGGGCTTGAGCACGTCGAAGATCACGCTGCGCGCGGCGTGGCCGACGCCGATGCGTGAGTCGCGCGTGCGGGCGCAGATGTCGAAGGCCACGGCGTGACGGATGAAGTACTCGCCGTGG
>Ga0187893_10014723_pt1 | contig 10607 bp, 8 predicted proteins | sample MA1701074metaG_FD_139574 | JGI IMG/M metagenome (GOLD analysis project Ga0187893, IMG submission 139574) | White microbial mat communities from a basaltic lava cave in the Kipuka Kanohina Cave System on the Island of Hawaii, USA - MA170107-4 metaG ...
CAAGCTCTCCCGCGGTTCATCACCAAGGGTGAAACGGTCCCGCCGATCCGGCCCTCCGCGAGCGGCCGCTCGCGGAGGGCCAACACTAATTTCCACCGATTCGCTGTCCCGCCAAACATGCAAGGGTGCCGTGCGCGCGTCAGCAAGCACGGCGGGTGAGGGAACCGCCCTCAGCCCGCCGCGAAATTCAACTCGATGTGGATGCCGTCCGGATCGGTGAGAAACAGCTGCTGCATGCCGGTGCCCGGCACGCCCCGGTGGCGATAGCCGATGCCGAGCGAATCGAGCCGCCGGCGCGTCTCGTCGATGCCGCTCGCCGTGAAGGCGATGTGATCGAAATTGCCGGTGCGCGTCGGTTCCGAGCCATCCTCGACGAAGAGATGCACGATCGGCCGCTCGCCGGCATAGAGCCACGCGCCCGGAAAGTCGAACGCCGGGCGCGGCCCGCGCCTGAGGCCGATGGCGCGCTCGTAGAAGGCGACCGCGCGGTCGAGGTCGGCTGTCCCGATCGTGTAATGGTCGAGCGCGATGACCGGCATGGCTCCGTCACTCCGCGATGGCGGCTTGCCATCCTAGCGTCGGAACCGGGCCGGCGCGACTTGCGAATAGGCCGGCTTTTGCTAGCCTTGCCGGCAACAAGCGGGCGCCACTGCCGAAACCGGCGCCCGGCGGGAGCAAACGAGCCATGGCGACTACCGAGTTCACCGTCGAATCGCTGCTGGGCCGCGAGGCGGTTGCGGCGCTGATGAACGAGCCGGCGGCCGCGAAAGGCCTGCCGGGCAAGGCCTATACCGATCCGGAATTCTACCGGCTGGAGCAGGCGACGCTGTTTCCGCGGCGCTGGATGTCGATCGGCGTGGCGCACGAGGTGGCGGCGCCGGGCGATGCCAGGCCGGTCACGGTTGCCGGCTGGCCGCTCGTCATGGTGCGCGGCCGCGACAACCGGCTGCGCGTCTTCATCAATATCTGTCCGCATCGCGGCATGAGTCCGATCGGCGAACCGTGCAAGGGCCTCACGACCATCCGCTGCCCGTGGCATAGCTGGACCTACGATCTCGAGGGAAATCTCGTCGCACAGCCGAACATCGGCGGCGTTGGCGTGAACAAGGAAGACGGGTTCGATCGCGAGAAGCTCGGCCTGCGCGAGGTGCGCTCGGGCGTCTGGATGAACACGGTCTTCGTGAACATCGACGGCAAGGCGCCGCCGCTCGAGGATCACGTCGCGCCGCTGCTGAAACATTGCGCGGCCTACGATTTCTCGCTGCTCCGGCACGGCGGCTGGCACGATCTCGGGATTCCGGCGAACTGGAAGCTCACCGTCGAGGGCGGCATCGAGGATTATCATCTGCCGTGGATTCACGGGCAGATTTTCAGCGGCAGGCCGAACTGGTGGGGCCGCGCCGTGATCGATCGCACGATGGTCGGCACCGAGAGCTGCATCCCGCAGCCCGACGACGCCAACCTGATCAACACGCGCTCGGCGAACCTGCCGAAATTCCCGAATCTGCCGCCGGAGGCGCGCGACATGGGAAACTTCTTCTGCCTGTTTCCGAATCTCGGCGTGACGGTCCTGACCGACCATATCGCCGTGACGCAGTTCATGCCGCAGGCGGTCGACCGCACCTATTATCGCAAGGACTATTATTTCGTCGGCGACGAGGCCGCGAGCGGTGCGGCCTATGCGGAGTCGCGCAAGGCCGTCGGCGAAGGCTGGAAGCAGATCAACGCGCAGGACGGGCCGCTGGTCGCCGTGCTGCAGAAGAACCATGCCGTGCGGGACCGCATCGGCATGGCGAACCGCTTCACGCCGGCCTGGGAAGGCGCGGTGCAGCGCTTCCAGCAGCTCGTCGTGGAGACGATGGCGGCGTAGGGATGCGGAACGGGCTTGCTTTTGCAATCAGCTCCTCTTTCATCGTCATGCCCGGGCTTGACCCGGGCATCCACTGTGCCGATGCACGGGACCATCGCCTTGAATGCCGGAGCCTGGCCGAACCGTGGATCGCACGCCGTGATCGGTCGCGGCCGACCGCGACGCGTCAAGCCCGGCGATGACGAGTGGAGATGTTTTGAGCGCTGAGTGAGGATGCGCAGGACACCCATGACCTCCACCATCGACATTCTCGGACGCGAGGCGCTGGCTTCGCTCTACCGCCCGACCGCGCAGGCGGAGGGCCTGCCGGCTTCCGCCTATACCAGCGAAGAATTCTTCAGGCTCGAGCGCGAGCGCCTGTTCCCGCGGCGCTGGATGGCGATCGGCTTCGCAAGCGACGTGCCTCATCCGGGCGATGCCTGGCCGCTGACCGCGGCGGGTTGGCCGCTCGTGATGGTGCGCGGCCGCGACGACAAGCTGCGGGTCTTCCACAATATCTGCCTGCATCGCGGCATGAGCCCGATCGCGGAACCCTGCAGGAATCTCTCGACCATCCGTTGTCCCTGGCATAGTTGGACCTACGATCTTGACGGATCGCTGCTGGCGCAGCCCAACATCGGCGGCGTCGGCGTCAACAGGGAAGAGGGATTCGACCGCGCGTCGCTGGGCCTGCGCGAGGTGCGCGCGGAGGTGTTTCTCGACACGGTCTTTGTCAATATCGACGGCACGGCGCCCCCGCTTGCGGAGCATGTCGCGCCGTTCAAGCGCTATTTCCATGAGTTCGATTTCTCGCTGCTCCGGCGCGACCCGAAGCGCGGCTACGAGGGCATCTGGCACGTCAACTGGAAGCTCGGCTTCGAGAGCGGCATCGAGGATTATCACCTGCCCTGGGTGCATCCCGAACTGTTCGAGAAGCACGGAAGCTGGCGGGGAAACGGCTTCGTCGACGGCATGATGATCGGCACCGAGGACGAAATTCCGAGCGAGTACCGCTCGAGCATCGTCGATCTCGACAGGGGCGCGCTGCCGATGTTTCCGGGCCTCTCGGAGGATGCCGCCTGGCGCGGCAACTTCATGATACTGTTCCCGAATGTCGGCTACAGCGTGCTGCCCGATCATCTCGACATTTTCATCATGCTGCCGGAGACGCCGACGCGGAGCTGGATGCGCGGGTCGCTCCATTTCGTCGGCGATAAGGCGCTGACGCCGCGTTACGAGGCGGCGCGGCAGAAGGTGCGCGAAGCCTGGGACCTGATCGGCGAGCAGGATGCGCCGATCGCCGAGCGCGTGCAGGCGAACCAGTTCGCGCGCGATGTCGCCGGCATTCCCAACCGCTTCTCGCCGGTCTGGGAAAACGCCGTGCAGCGTTTCCAGCAGCTCGTGATCGAGACGATCGACGGCTAGCGGTAGCGAATGGGCAGCTCGACCATCGCCTTGTGGACGAACTCGCGATGCCGCGCTTTCATCGCGCGGATGGTTTCGGGATCGTACTCCTCCCAGCCGCCCACCCATCCGGCCGGCCGCAGCGCGGCCGCGAGGTCCCAGCGCGGCAGATCGGCGAGATCAACGGCGCCGTGCGTCGCCGCGACATAGCGCTGGGCGAGTTGGTCGGCATATTGCGCGCCCATCAACCAGGCCAGTTCAAGCCGCGCGTTGGCGAGATCCGCGACCGGATCGCCGATGGCCGCATCCTCCCAGTCGATGACGCCCGCGATCGTTCGATCTTGCCAGACGATGTTGCCCGGCCAGAAATCGCCGTGGAGCAGGGCGGGCGGGTGGCCCGAGACGGGCGGCGGCAAGTTGCCAAGCGCGCAGCGTATGGATGATTCGGACAGCGTCTCGTCAGGGACGACAGGCGAATCCGCGACCATGGTTTCAAGCCCTTGCTCCAGTCGCGGCAGGAAAGCGAGCTCGCGCCGGCTGCCGTCGACGCGATGCAGGCGCGCGAGGTAGTGAGCCATCTCGATCACGAGCGCGTCCGGGTCGACATTGTCATCTGCCGGCGTACCGTCGATATGCGAGACGACAAGGCAGGGCGTCTCGAACAGACCCGCCGGTTCGTGATGGATCGGCCGCGGCGCCGCAACGCCTTCCGCTGCGAGCAGCGCCAGCAGGCGAAACTCGTCATGCGCAATGTCAGGATTGTTCGCAAGATCGCGCGGCCGGTGCCGGCGAACGACAAGCCGCTCCCGCGCACCATCCGACTTGGCGATATCGAGCAACGCCACATGTGCAGCCTCTCCGCCCGACAGCACTTCGACGGAAACGAGACGCCAAGCCGGATCGATATGCGCTACGAGCGCTGCGAAGCACAGCATCGTCAGCTCGGTCATGACCACGGCTCACCGGGCCTATTCTACCGATGCCGCGTCGCGCGCGGCCCTCTGAACGAATTCCAGCCCATGTTCGGCAGCCCGCTCCCATTCCTGCCATGTCCGAAGGTCATAGCCGAGGTCCACCCGTAAATGGAAGGACTTGCCGCCAAGATCGACCGGGACATAGACGTCGCACAACCAGTGCGTGTCGATGATCCGTTGCCGGCAGTGGGTCATGTAAATGCCGAGCCGGGACTTGGAGAACGCGTACAGCTCGTAACGCTCGGAAGCGCCTTCCAACCTGTGAGCGAAGACCCGGAAGACCCGTACGTCACCGGTTCCGGCAAGAAGCGCCAGCGCCGATGCGGTCGCTTCGTCACCAGGCACCGCACCAAGTCCTGGGACCGCAACGGTGTCGAAACGGCGCGAGATGGAATCCACATTTTCATTGAAGCGTGTCTCCAAATCCCTTGAATAGAGATTCTCGACGCAAAAGCGAACTATGCTGTTATCCTTCGTTTGATGCCATTCGTCAGTTGTAGGCGCGCGTCGCGACGGCCACACAACCCCATAGCAGTAGCTGCGGCTAAAGATTGGTCCAACTGTCGGGTCATATCGCGTTCCGAGGCCAAGAAAGCCGGGATCGATGTTTGCCAACGGCGACTTGAGGGAGACTCCTTCAAAAATGATCGTCGCAGGGTCTGGTAGCTCTGCCGAATGGCTTTCGATGACTTCCCTGTACGGCGAGAACCAGCTGTTGATGGAGGCGGATACGAAGATTGCGACAGACACGATGTACAAGATCGTGAGCACTGTTGCGCCGCCGCAAATCCATAGGAAGACCCGAAGTCCGACGGGCATGGGAATGATTTACCTTAGTGCTCACGCCTTGCGGATCGTCACCTCGACGCCGTGCACGGCGGTCGATGCGCCCATGTCGGCCTTGAGGCCCGGATTGAGCGCGTTGATGTTGGCGCCGAGCGCCGTGCCCTTGACCCAGCGGCTCTTGCCGCCGAGTGCGACGCCGCGCGGGATCACCGCATCGAGCCTGACCGGCAGCGCGAGCTCGGCGACCTCGCTCGCGAACAGCGCCTTGTCGCCGTCCTTCAATCCGAGCGCCGCGGCATCGTCGGGATGCAGCACGATCGCTTCCGGCCCGTTCTTCGCCATCGCCTTCGGGTCGTTGCCGTAGATCGAGTTCATCGTCCAGTGCGTCGCCGGCGTCAGCAGCCGGTACTTGCCCTTGGTCGGGCGCGGATCGGCGTGCGGGAAGGGGGCGCGCGGCAGCCCGTTTGCCGCGGCCGCGTCGCTCGCGATCTCGAGCTTGCCCGACGGCGTCAGGAACCTGCCGTCGGCAAAACGCAGCACCGGCTCCTGCCAGCGCGCGACGGTGCCGACTTTCTTCAGATGATCGAAACCGCCCTCGATCCCGGTATTTTCCATCAGCCGGTCGATGATCGACCGGTCGTCCTCGAACAATTCCGCCTCGTTGTAGCCCATCGCGCGCGCGAGCCGGCGGAAGATTTCCTGGTTCGGCAGCGCCTCGCCGACCGGCTCGAACGCCTTCTGCTGCGCCGAAACGGTCAGTTGAAAGTACGAACAGACGATGTCGTCGAACTCGAGGAAGCTCGCCGCCGGCAGCACGTAATCGGCATAGTCGGCGGTGTCGGTCTGGAACAGGTCGAGCACCACCAGCAGCAGATCCTCGCGCGTCAGCAGCTTGCGCAGCCGCTTCTGGTCGGGATTGGACGCCGCGATGTTGATGTTCCAGCAGATCAGCGCCTGCGACTTCGCCGGCTGTTCGAGCAGCGCGCAGAGATCCATGTGGCTGATGACGTTCGCCGGCTGGGTCCGCAGATGCGGTGCGGCGACATAGTCGCCGTCCATGCCGCGGTCGGACGCGCCGTTGAGGAACAGGATGCCGGTGCCGGGCTTGCCGAGATTGCCGGTCGCCGGCGGCAGCAGGCCGCAGGCGCGGAAGATGTTGCCGCCGAAGCGCTGGCGCTGCAGCCCCTGGCCGAGCCAGAGCATCGACGGGCCGGCACCGTAGAGTTTCGCGACGCGCTCGATGTCGGAAGCCGGCACGCCGGTCTGTTCTTCGCCCCATGCCGGCGTGCATCGGCCGAGCTGCGCTTCGACCTCGTCCCAGCCGATCGTGTGCCGGGCGAGATAGTCGCGGTCGAGCAGCCCCTCGCGCCTTATCACGTGCAGCAGCGCGAAGGCGAGCGCCGCATCGCTGCCGGGGAAGGGTTGCAGATGGATGTCGGCCTCGGCAGCGGTGCCGTGCCGCACCGGGTCGACGACCACGACCGTCGCCGGAATCTCCTTCAGCCAGTATTTATGGGCGTGCGGCGCCGCGGCCGACGGGTTGGCGCCCCAGACGATGAGACACTTCGCATCTTTCGCCGTGCGCGGATCGAAACCGTGCACGCCGCTGCCGTACATGTAGGTGAGCGCCATGTGGCCGGCGAGGTTGCAGATCGAATCCGGTTCGATCTCGCTGGCGCCGAGCCTGTTGAAAAAGCGCATCGGGAACGAGCCGGCGATCTGCGAGCAGGTGCCGGTGTAATGCGCATGCCAGATCGGCTGCGGGCCGGATTTCTCGACGATCGCGGAGAGCCGCTTGGCGATCGCGCCGATGGCTTCGTCCCACGAGACGGGTACGAACTGGCCCGAGCCTTTCGGACCACTGCGCTTCAGCGGCCGGCCGAGCCGCGCATTCGGGTCGCGCCAGGCGCCATTATAGCCGATCGCGCATTTGCCACAGAGCGCGCCGCGGCTGACCGCGTGATCGGGGTCGCCGAGCACTTTCGCGTTACCGCCATGCTTCACGACCGCGATGCCGCAGGAATCGTAGCAGTCGCGCGGGCAGGTCGTGCGGATGATTTCGCGGCTGTCGTCCATTGTCCGTCCCCGGCAGATATGCCAAGCATCGCACGGAGTTCAGCCGCTTTCCAACCCGCCCCCATGGTCGTCAAGCCGCAACCAGGCGCATCCGACGGTGCACCGAGCGCCACCCGCGAAGGCCTCGCGCTGACGCTCGGCGCCTTCCTGCTCTGGGGTTTCAACCCGTTCTATTTCAAGGCGGTCGCCGCGGTGCCGCCCTACGAAATCCTGATGCACCGCGTGCTCTGGTCGGTGGTCCTGCTGGCGCCGTTCTATCTCGCGATGCGCCGGCCCTTTCCGTTCCGCCCGGTGCTGCGCGACCGGCGACTCGTGACGATGCTGCTGGCCTCGACCACGATCATCGCCGCCAACTGGCTCGTCTATATCTACGCGATCACGAGCGACCAGGTGCTGCAGGCCTCGCTCGGCTATTACATCACGCCGCTCGTCAACGTCGCGATGGGCATCGCGCTGCTGCGCGAGCGACTGACGCCGGTGCAGGCGCTCGCGGTCGCGCTCGCCGCCGCTGGCGTCGTATTGCAGGCGATCGGCGTCGGCGCGCTGCCCTGGATCGGACTCGGCATCGCGCTGACTTTCGGTACCTACGGACTCTTGCGCAAACAAATGGGCATCGGCTCGGTCGACGGGCTGTTCGTCGAGGTCGTTCTCATGCTGCCGGTCGCGCTCGGGTTCCTCGCCTGGTGGCAGATCGCGGGCAGCGGCGCCCTCCTGCATCGCGGCTTCACAACCGACCTGCTGCTGATGGCGGCGGGTCCGGTGACGGCGGTGCCGCTCGCTCTGTTCGCGGCCGGCGCACGCCGCATTTCGCTGGTGATGCTGGGTTTCTGCCAGTATCTCGCGCCGTCGATCTATTTCCTGCTCGGCGTCTTCTGGTACGGCGAGCCGTTCGGGATCTGGAGCGTCGCCGCCTTCGCGCTCATCTGGCTCGCGCTCGCGATTTTCACGATCGACGGCCTGCGCCAGAGCGCCCGCCGCGCCGGGCGCTAATTCTCGATCCAGGCGATGCGCAGCACGTTGGTCGAGCCGGGCGTGCCGAACGGCACGCCGGCGGTGACGACGACGCGCTGGCCGGGCTCGGCCAGCCCCTCGTCGCGCGCGATGCCGCAGGCCTTGTCGACCATCTCGGCGAAGCTCGACACGTCGGGGCTCTGGACGCAATGCGTGCCCCAGACCAGGGCCAGCCGCCGCGCCGTCTCGCGCGCCGAGGTCAGGCACAATATCGGCGTCTCCGGCCGCTCGCGCGCGACTCGCAGCGTGGTCGAACCGGAGGTCGTATAGGTCACGATCACCGCAGCCGAGACCGTGTGCGCGACCTGCGCCGCCGCGGCGCTGATCGCATCGGCCGCCGTCGTCTCGGGCTCGGGATGCTGCGCGCTCAGGATCCGGCGATAGGCCGGGTCCTTTTCGACGCGCGCGACGATTCGGTTCATCATCGCCACCGCCTCGACCGGGTACTGGCCCGATGCCGTTTCGGCCGAGAGCATCACCGCATCGGCGCCGTCATAGACGGCGGTCGCGACGTCGGAGGCCTCGGCGCGCGTCGGCTGCGGCGCGCTCACCATCGATTCCAGCATCTGCGTCGCGACGATCACCGGCTTGCCGCGCTCGCGGCAGGCCGCGACGATCCGCTTCTGCAGGATCGGCACATCCTCGGCCGACATTTCGACGCCGAGATCGCCGCGCGCCACCATCACCGCATCGGCGAGATCGACCAGTTCGCCGAGCCGGTCGATCGCCGCCGGTTTCTCGAGCTTGATGAGAACCGCGGCGCGGCCCGCGATCAGTTTGCGCGCCTCGGCGACATCCTCCGGCCGCTGCACGAAGGAGAGCGCGATCCAGTCGCAGCCGAGATCGAGCGCGAACTGGAGATCCTTCCGATCCTTCGCCGTCAGTGCCGATATCGGCAGCAGCACGCCCGGCAAATTGACGCCCTTGTGATCCGACAGCCGCCCGCCGACCTTCACAACGGTGTCGGCGAAATCGGGCCCGCATTTCTGCACTTCGAGCGCGAGCTTGCCGTCGTCGAGCAGCAGCCGCGTGCCCGGTTCGAGCGCCTGGAAGATTTCCGGATGCGGCAGGCTGGCGCGCGTCTCGTCGCCGGGCCCGTCCTTCAATTCGAGCCGGAACGGCTTGCCGGCCTTGAGCGCGACACCGCCGCCGGGAAAATTGCCGACGCGCAGCTTCGGCCCCTGCAGGTCGGCGAGCGTGCCGATCGGCCGGCCGGTCTCGAGTTCGACCTGGCGGATCAGCTCGTAGCGCCACTGATGGTCCTCGTGCGTGCCGTGGCTGAAATTGAGCCGGAACACGTCGGCACCGGCATGGAACAGATCGCGGATCGCCGACGTATCGCCGGTGGCCGGGCCGAGCGTCGCCACGATCTTCGCCTTGCGATGTCGTCTCATCCCGGCCGGCTCCCCCCGGCATGTCGTCCGTCACGCCCGGCGGCGACGACCCTGCGGATCGACGAGAATGGCGCGGAAATCGTTGACGTTCGTCAGCGTCGGCCCGGTGACCACCAGGTCGCCGAGCGACTCGAAAAACCCGTATGCGTCATTGTCGGCCAATCTGGCCTTGGCGTCGATGCCCTGTCGCGCCGCACGGGCGAGCGTGTCGGGGCCGATGACGGCGCCGGCATTGTCCTCGCTGCCGTCGATGCCGTCGGTGTCACCGGCGATTGCGTGCACGCCGGGCGCGCCGTCGAGCGCGACCGCGAGTGCCAGCAGGAACTCGGCATTGCGCCCGCCGCGCCCGGGCCCACGGATCGTCACCGTCGTCTCGCCGCCCGAGAGCAGCAGCGCCGGCTTCGGCGCCGGCTGGTCGTGGTTGAGAACCTGGCGCGCGATGCCGGCATGGACCAGGGCCACGTCGCGCGCCTCGCCCTCGATCGCGTCGCCGAGAACGACCGGCGTGACGCCGCAAGCGCGCGCGATCGCGGCGGCGGCTTCGAGCGAGGCCTGCGGCCGCGCGACGACGATCGTCTCCGCGCGCGCGAAGGCGGGGTCGCCCGGCTTCGGCGTCTCATCGCGACCGTCGTCGAGCCGCGCGCGAACGGATGTCGGCACGTCGATTTTGTACTTGGCGACGATCGCGCGCGCATCGGCATAGCTCGTCGGGTCGGGCACGGTCGGGCCGGAACCGATCACGGCCGGACTGTCGCCCGGCACGTCGGAGACCAGCAGCGTCACCAGTTTTGCCGGTGCAGCCGCGCGCGCGAGGCGCCCGCCCTTGATGGCGGAGAGATGCTTGCGCAGGCAGTTCATCTCCGAGATCGTCGCGCCGCAGCGCAAGAGCGCGCGGTTGACCGACTGCTTGTCCTCGAGCGTGATTCCGTCCGCCGGCAGCGCGAGCAAAGCCGAGGCGCCGCCGGAGACAAGGCACAGCACGAGATCGTCTTCGGTCAGTCCTTGCACCTTCCCGAGGATGCGTGAAGCGGCATCGCGCCCGCGCGCATCGGGCACCGGGTGCGACGCCTCGACGATCTCGATGCGCTCGCATTTGGCGCCGTAACCGTCGCG
>Ga0187893_10014724_pt1 | contig 10605 bp, 12 predicted proteins | sample MA1701074metaG_FD_139574 | JGI IMG/M metagenome (GOLD analysis project Ga0187893, IMG submission 139574) | White microbial mat communities from a basaltic lava cave in the Kipuka Kanohina Cave System on the Island of Hawaii, USA - MA170107-4 metaG ...
AGGTTTACTTGACATAATCTTTCTTATCGGACGTCGAAGGAACCGGCCGGATCCGCTTCGGAAAGCCCGCGCCGCGGCGTCCCCGGGCCTCGGGGAAGCGCTCTGAGGCCCCCGCTCAGCGACCAGCCTGGCTCCGGACCCGGAGCTCTGCGAGCCGCGCGGCGACGTGCGGCGGGAGCCCGCTCGCGTCCTCGGCTGCGATCCCACCGAACACCTCGAGCGCGCGCTCGTTCTGGTCGGCGTCCGCGTACGCGCGCGCGGCGTCCCCGAGGGCGCGGACCCGGCCGGGATAGTCCTGGACCTGGCCGGCCGCCAGGTACTCCGCGGCGGCGGCGGCCGGATCCCCCGCTGCCTCGAGCCCGCCCGCGAGCTTCGTCCGCGCGAGCGCCTGGAGCGCGGTCCCGCTCGGGGCGTCGTCGCTGGCCGCCCTCCAGGCCGCGAGCGCTCCATCGCGGTCGCCGACCGCATCCAGGAGGTCGCCCGCCTGGAGCCAGGCCGTGACGGCGGCGGCCGTGCCGCTCTCGCGCTCGGCGGCCTCGCGGAAGCGCACGGCGAACTCCCGTCGCGTCGCTGCGGCCGCCTCGGCGTTCGCGGGCTCGGGCACGTCCAGGGAGCCCGGCGCCGCCCCCATCGCCTCCAGGTAGTCGGCCTGGATCTCGGCGATCGCGGCGGAAGCGTCGGCCTCGCGGTCGGCGCGAAAGGCCCGGAAGCCCCCGAGCCCCGCGGCGACGGCCAGCACCACGCCGATCCCGACGAGCACCTGGACCGGATTCTGCGTGACCCAGCTCGCGAGCCGATCGAAGACCGACTCGATCTCGTGGAGCGTTTCGGTCGCCTGTGTCGAGTCCGGCTTCGCCACGATCCCCCCGATCCTGCGGGCGGCGCATTGTATCGGTCGCAGCGGAGAGGCGCCGGGCTCAGCGCCCCGCGCGCTCGCGCTGCGGCCGCTTCCGGAGCCGAAGCCGGATCGGCACGCCCGCCAGCCCGAAGCGCTCGCGGAGCCGGTTCTCGAGGAAGCGGCGGTAGGACGGCTGCACCGCGCTGGGCTCCGTGCAGAACAGGAGGAAGGTCGGCGGCCGCGTCGCGGTCTGGGTGGCGTAGAAGAACTTCATCAGGCGCTTCCGCGGCCCCCGCTGCGCGAGCGCCGGGTCGTGGAGGCGGACCGTGTCCTGGAGCCAGCGGTTCAGCTCCGGTGTCGCGATCTCCCGGCCTGCCACGCGCGCGAGCCGCCGCACGCGGCCGAGGACCCGCTCGACTCCCCGCCCCGTGCGCGCCGAGACGCGGAGCACGGGCACGTCCGGCATGCCGCGGAGGCGCCGCGCGATCTCCTCGTCGAGCGCGCGTGCGCCCTCGCCCACCAGATCCCACTTGTTCGCGAGGAGCACCGCCGCACGCCCGCGCTCGCGGACGAGCCCGAGGAGATGCAGGTCCTGGTCCGTGATGCCCTCGCCCGCGTCCATCACGACGAGCGCCACGTCCGCGCGTTCGATCGCGCGCACCGCCATGAGTGCGCCCCCGCGCTCGGCGAGCCGGTCGCGGCGCCCGGGGCGCCGGAGCCCGGCGGTGTCCACGAAGACGTAGGCGTGCTCGCCCTCGCGGAACGTCACATCGACGGCGTCGCGCGTGGTGCCCGGCTCGTCCGCGACCACCACGCGCTCCTCGCCCGCGAGACGGTTCAGGAGCGAGCTCTTGCCGACGTTCGGCCGGCCGACGAGCGCCACGCGGATCGGCGCGCGCTCGCCCGCGGCCTGCGCGGCGGGCGGCGGCTCCTCCTCCGCCGGTGCGGGAAGCGCGGCGACCAGCTCCTCGAGCAGGTCCCAGGCGCCGGCGCCATGCTCGGCTGAGACGCCCCGCACGCGCGGCAGGCCGAGCGCGTGGAACTCCGCGACGAGCCCTTCGTGCTGGGGCGCGTCGATCTTGTTCACCGCCACCGCGGTCGGCTTCTCCGCGCGGAGGAGCCAACGCGCGAGCTCGCGCTCCTGCGGGAGCACACCGGCCCGGCCGTCCACCACCAGAATGATGGCGTCCGCCCCGGCCACGGCGGCCCTTGCCTGGCCCTGGACCGCCGCGTCGACGGCCGACTCGGGGTCGGGGTCGAGGCCCGCCGTGTCGACCACCAGCACGCGCCGGGATCCGACCTGGACCGTCTCGGCGATCCGGTCCCGGGTCACGCCGGGGGTGTCGTCCACCAGCGCCCGGCGGTAGCCCGCGTAGCGGTTGAAGAGCGTCGACTTGCCCACGTTCGGGCGGCCGACAATGGCGACGATCGGGGGTCCGGCGGCGGACATGGTCCCTCCGCGGCCGATCGAGCTGGCCGGGCCGGCAACGTAACGGGGGCCTCCCCCGTCGCAAGGAACGCGCGCAACGCGCCGCGCCATCGAGTTTTCTTGACTTCCGCTCGCCGCCGCCACTAGGCTGCTCGGGCCGTTCAGCGAGGGGAAACGCGCATGAAGCGTTCGATCCGGGGCTCCTTCTGGCTTGCCGCGGCGCTCGCGCTCGGGACGGCGGCCCCCGCCGGGGCGACCACCGACGTGATCCAGCGCTCTTTCGAGAACATGCCGCAGGGGATCGGGGACGCCCTGCTCTCGCCCTACACGGCGGGGCGCACGGTCTACAACAACCTCACGACGATCGATGACACGCCCGGGGTCCGCGTGGCCTACACCGTCCCCGGCTACTTCTGGAACGTGATGTGCAACTTCGGCGGCGGCCTGATCCGCAGCATCACGGGCGTGATCGAGCTCCCGGCCGGGCTCTTCCTGCTCTTCAGCGACGCCGACATGGAGCCGCTCTTCGACCCGGTCGAGGACAACGAGGGGCTCCTCACGTTCGACCGGTTCGAGGACGTCTACCGCGTCAAGCTGGGCATCGACTACACCTCGGGCGGCTGAGGCCGCCCGAGGAAGTCCCCCACCCGGCGCTCGATCGCTTCGCGCCTCTCCGGGTCGAGCCACTCGACGCCCGCGACGCGGCGGAGCCAGGTGCGCTGGCGGCGCGCGAACTGGCGCGTGTCGCGCTGCATCGCCACGAGCACGCTCGCGAGCGTGTCGCTCCCCTCGACCACGGGCTGGAGGTGGCGGTAGCCGATCGCGCGCATGCTCGGGAGCTCCGGCCCGTAGCCCCGGTCACGGAGCCCGCGCACCTCCTGGAGGAGGCCGCCGGCGAGCATCGCCTCGCAGCGCCGGTCGATCCGCTGGTCGAGCGTCTCGCGGCCCGGGTCGAGCGCGAGGTGGAGCGTGCGCCAGCGCGGCGCGCGGCAGGCCTCGCGCTGGACGCGCGAGGGCGCGCGGCCCGTCCGCGTGAAGACCTCGAGCGCGCGCACGAGCCGCACGCGGTCGTTCGGGTGGAGCACGGCCGCGCTCGCGGGGTCGACCGCGGCGAGGCGCCGGTGGAGGAGCTCGGGATCGCCGTCCGCGCGGGCGCGCGCGTCCTCCGCCTCGAGCGCGCGGCGGAGCTCCGGGTCGCGACCGACGCCGACGGAGAGCCCCTCGAGGAGCGCCCGGATGTAGAGCCCGCTCCCGCCCACCACGAAGACCGCCCGGCCGCGCGCGTGGATCGCCTCGACCGCCCGCGCGCCGTCCGCCGCATAACGAGCCGCGTCGTACGACTCGTCGGGGTCGATCAGGTCGAAGCCGTGATGCGGGACCCTCGCCCGCTCGGCGGGGCTCGGCTTCGCGGTGCCGATGTCGAGGCCGCGATAGACCTGCATCGAGTCCGCGTTCAGGATCTCGCCGCCGAAGCGCTCGGCGAGCGCGAGCGCGACGGCGCTCTTGCCCGAGGCCGTGGGCCCCGTCACGACGACGAGCGGCGGCGACTCCCGTTCCGGCATTCGGGGGACGGTAGCGACCGGCGGGCGCGCTCCGTCGGGCCGGGCTCAGGTCCTCCCGAAGCGTCGCGCGATCTCGGCCTCGGTGATGGGCACCGCCACCGGGCGCCCATGCGGGCAGGTGGGCGCCCACGCGATCGCGTCGAGCGCGTCCGCGAGGGCGCGCTGCTCCTCGGGGCGGAGCGTCTCCCCGGCCCGCCGCGCGGCGTGACACGCCACGCTCGCGAACCAGCGGTCCGCGGGGTCGAGGAGGCGACTCGCCGCACCCGGGGCGCCCTCGCCCGCCGTCCGGAGCTGGTCCGCGAGCCCGCGGAGCGCGCCGAGCGGATCGCGCTCCGCGATCAGCGCGGGCACAGCGCGCACCAGCACGGCCGACTCGCCGAAGGGCTCGACCTCGTAGCCGAGCGCGAGGGCCGCGTCCGCGCGCGCGGCGAGTGCCGCGAGCGCCGGCGCCTCGAGCTCGAGCGTCTCGGGCAGCAGCAGCGGCTGGCGCGGTACGCCCCCGCCGAGCCAGCCGGCGCGGAGGCCCTCGTAGAGCACGCGCTCGTGGGCCGCGTGCTGGTCCACGAGGAGCAGGCCCTCCTTCGCCTCGAGCAGCAGGTAGGTGCCGAGGAGCTGGCCGAGCACGCGGAGCTCACCGAAGCGGAAGGGCCGGAGCGCCTCGCCCCCCGTCGCGGTCGGCGGCACCTCGGCGGGCGCCTCGGACGCCCGGCCCGCGAAGAGCCAGTCGCCCGGCCCGCTCGCGCTCGCGCTCCCGGGCGGGCGCTCGTGCACGCGGTCCGGTGTGTGCTGCGCCTGGGGCGCGGCCTCCCCGCCGAGCCAGCTCCGCCGCGCGAGCGCCTCGCGCAGCGTGACCGACACCAGATGGTGTACGGCGCGAGGGTCGGCGAAGCGCACCTCCCACTTCGCCGGGTGCACGTTCACGTCCACGCCGCCGGCCGCGACGCGAAGGAAGAGGAGCGCCGTCGGAAAGCGCCCGCGCGGCAGCAGGTCGCGGTAGACCTCGAGGAGCGCGTGCCGCAGCAGGCGGTCGCGGACGGGCCGGCCGTTCACGAACAGGTGGAGGCCCGCGCCCGTCGCGCGGTGCCGGTCGGGCCGCGAGGCGAAGAGGTCGAGCGCGAGGTCGCCCGCGTCGCGCGCCGCGTGCACGAGCCCCTCGGCCTCGGTCTCGCCGAGCACGGCCGCGATCCGCTCGAGCGGGTCGTCCACCGCGGGCCAGGAGAGGGCCTCGCGCTCGTCGCGGCGCACGTCGAAGTGGACCGACGGGAGCGCCAGCGCGGCCTTCGCGAGCCACTCGCTCACGTGGCCCCACTCGGTCTGCGGCGACTTCAGGAATTTCCGGCGGGCCGGGACCGCGCCGAAGAGCTCGGCCACCTCGATCCGGGTGCCCTCCGGCGCGCCCGCGGCGCGGCTCTCCTCGAGCCGGCCGGCCTCGACGGCGAGCAGGCACGCCTCCTCCGCCCCCCGCGGCCGGGTCAGCAGGCGGAGCCGCGAGACCGAGGCGATCGCGGGGAGGGCCTCGCCGCGGAAGCCGTAGCTCCGGACGTCGGCCAGGTCCTCGCTCCGGCGGAGCTTGCTCGTGGCGTGGCGCTCGAGGGCGAGGCGTGCCTCGGCAGGCGTCATGCCGCAGCCGTCGTCCGTGACCGCCAGGGACCGGATCCCCCCGTCCCGCACCTCGATCCGGACCCGCCCAGCGGCCGCATCGAGCGCATTCTCGACCAGCTCCTTCACGACCGAGGCGGGCCGCTCGACCACCTCGCCGGCCGCGATCTGGTCGACCAGGGCGTCCGGCAGACGCTCGATCCGGGGTCGGGACCCCTCCCCCGCTCGCGCGCGGCGCGGTTCCATCGGTCGCTTTTCCCCCCGTGCGAGGGCGTATCACGGGACCGGTTCCGGGGTCAAGCCGGCAATCTACTCGCAAGTCCATTGACAAAGGAACCGGATTTCAAATAGTTTGCGACCTCGGGACCAAGTGGGGGGATGGGGCCATGCCGAGCACAGGCCGGACGACCGGATTCTCGGGAGGCGGCGCCACCGTCGGTGGGGCGCTCGCGGCGGTGGAATCTGCACCCGCCTCCCGGCCTGCCGGGAGGCGTCGCGAGGACCGCCTGGTCGGGCCGAGCGAGGCCACGCGGCGCCTGATCGCGCAAGCGTCGGCCGCGTCGCGGACCGACCTCGCGGTGTGGATCGTGGGGCCGGAGGGCGCCGATCACGCGCTCGTAGCACGCGCTGTCCACGAGTGGGGCCCGCGCGCGGGCCGCGCGTTCGAGGTGGTGGCGTGCGGCGCGGTCCCGGAGGCGCTCCAGGGCCGCGAGCTGCTCGGCTGCGCGGAGGGCGTCTACCCGGCGATCCCCGGTCTCTACCAGGGGGCGCTCGAGCGGGCGGCGGGCGGCACGCTCGTGCTCGAGGACATCGAGGCGCTGCGCTCGGACGTGCGCGCCGCGCTGCTGCGCACGCTCTCCGATGGCAGCTTCCGGCGCGAAGGCGAGCACGCGCCGCGCGCGCTCGGTGCCCGCATCGTGGCGACGTCCGCCGGGCCGGTGCCCCCCGAGCTCGGCGAGCTCCCGCACCACGAGGTTCGCATCGCGCCCCTCGTGGAGCGGCGCGAAGACATCCTGCCGCTCGCGGCGCACTACCTGGCGGCGTTCGCCGAGGAGGCCGGGCTCCGCCCGGCCGGCTTCAGCTCGGACGCGCGCGCCTTCCTCGAGACCGAGCCCTGGAGCGGCGACACGCGCGAGCTCCGCGGCCGTATCCGCGAGGCGCTCCGGCTCTGCGGGGAGTCGCCGGTCAGCGCGGAGGCGCTCCTGCTGGCGCGCGACGACGTGCCCTCCTTCAAGGAGGCGAAGCGCGCGTTCGAGACCCGCTACGTGGTGGGGCTGCTCCGGCGCTGCGGCGGGAACATCAGCCGCGCCGCGCGGCTCGCGCGGAAGGACCGCAAGGACTTCTACGACGTGATCCGGCGCACGGGCGTCGATCCGTCGTCCTTCCGCTCCTGATATCCTGCGGCGATGCGCGTCGCCGCCCTGCAGATGTGCTCGAGCGAGGACGTCGCCGCCAACCTCGCAGCCGCGGCGGAGCTCGTCGAGGAGGCCGCGCGCGCGGGCGCCACGCTCGTCGCGCTGCCCGAGAACTTCGCCTTTCTCCGCCGTGAGGGCGCGCCGATCCCGTGTGCGCAACCCCTCGACGGCGAGATCGTCGAGACACTCCGGAAGCTCGCGCGCGCACACTCGCTCTGGCTGCTCGGCGGGAGCTTCCCCGAGGCCGTGCCCGGCGCGCGCCGCGTCCACAACACGAGCGTGCTCGTCGCCCCGGACGGCGCGCTCGCCGCCGTCTACCGCAAGATCCACCTCTTCGACGTGGATCTCCGCGCCCAGGGCGGCGGCTGCCACCAGGAGTCGGCGCACGTCGCGCCGGGCGCCGAGGTGGTCGTGGCGGAGACGCCCTTCGGCGTCGTCGGCCTCTCGGTCTGCTACGACCTCCGCTTCCCCGAGCTCTACCGCGCGCAGAGCGCGCGGGGCGCGCGCTTCCTCCTGGTGCCGAGCGCCTTCGCCCGCGAGACCGGCCGCGACCACTGGGAGGTGCTCCTCCGCGCGCGCGCCATCGAGAACCAGTGCTTCGTGATCGCGCCGGCGCAGTGGGGCCAGCACTCGCCGGAGCGCGCGAGCCACGGCCGCGCGCTCGTCGCGGACCCTTGGGGCGTGCTGCTCGGCGTGGCGCCGGACCGGCCGGCCGTGGTCCTCGCGGACTGCGACCTCGCGCAGCAGGACCGCGTGCGGGCCTCCCTCCCCGTCCTCCGGCACCGCAGGCTATGAGGCTCAAGGGCGGGCCCTGCTCCTCCGATCCGCCCGGGGCGGCGGAGGGACAGCCGGGATGCCCGAGAAAAAGGCCCGCGCCCAGCTCGTGATCAAGACCGGGGGCTTCGCAAGCACTCGCTACGACCTCGCCGCCTCCGAGACGCTGATCGGGCGCAACCCGACCACCGACATCACGCTGCTCGACGAGGGCATCAGCCGCGAGCACGCGATCATCCTCTACGACGAGGTGAGCGACACCTACAGCGTCGAGGATCTCCAGTCCACGAACGGCACCCAGGTGAACGGCAAGCGGGTGCGCTCCGTCGCCCTGACCCACGGCGACGAGGTGCGGATCGGCCGGACGCTCTTCGAGTTCGTGCGCGAGGAGTGAGGCTGTAAGCGGCGTCACGTCCCTCCGCGCGGGGGAGGACGATCCTCGGGCCGGACGAGGGAGGACGCATGCGAGGCGGCCCGTTCCGCGCCGGGGTCACCCTGGCGGTGTGCGCCGTGTCGGTCCTCCTCCTCGCCTGCCCGGTCGGGCGGCTCCGCGTGCTGATCCCGGACTTCGCGACGAGCGACGTGCGCGGTGTCCGGCTCTTCCGCGTGGACGACGTGAGCGGCGCGCTCGTGGCGGCGGGCTCGCTCGAGTTCATCGGCCTCGAGCCGAACGAGCGGCTCGGGGGCGAGCTCCTCGTCTACCGCCAGCGGAGCGCCGCGGACGAGCCCACCTTCGGCCCGCTCCGGAGCCCGGTGGTGCGCGATCCCGAGGCGCCCGCGGCGCTCGAGGTCCAGCTCGCGTTCGTGAATCCGCTCGCGCCGGGCTGGTTCAAGGTCGCGAGCTACAACGCTCTGGGGACGTCCCGGCCCTCGACGAGCCAGACCTACGTCGCCACCGACCCGCGCTGAGCGGGCGCCGCAGCCGGCGGATCCGGTAGCCTTCGGGCCCTCGCGCGGAGCAGCGACGTGCACGGGTGGGAGTCGCAGCAGAGGAGGTGCATCCTCGCCGGGTGGACGCTCGCCGCGTGCCTCGCGGCGGCCGGTGCCGCCGAGGCGCGCGAGATCACCGTGCGCTGGCGCTTCGCGGCGCCCGAACTCGCCGCGGGCTTCCGCGTGCACGTCGGCTCGGCCCCCGGCCGCTACACGCGCACGCTCGATGTCGGCAAGCCCCGGCCCGATCGCGACGGCGTCTATCAGGTGAGCATCGAGGTGTCCGACCACGAGCCGACCTTCGTCGCCGTGAGCGCGTACGGCGAGAGCGGCGAGGAGAGCCCGCGTTCGAACGAGAGCGTGCGCGCGCCCGCGCCGGCGGACGACGAGACCGGCGCGACGCTCGGGAAACCGGGACGCCCCGCGGTGGTCGGGCCGTGAGGCGCGCTCGGCTCGGGCTCGCGCTCCTCGCGTGCGCCCTCGCCCTCCGCGCGGGCGCGCAGGGCGTGCGCGAGCTCGCCTTCGCGTGGGTCCAGGGCGACTTCCGCGCGCCCCTCACGTGCACGGTGGACGGCGCGGCCCGCCAGGCGCTCCGCCGCGTGCGCGTCCACCCGGGGCCGCGCGAGGCGCCGCGCCCGACGCAGCGCGTGACCTTCCACGATCTCGAGGCGCCTCCGGGCACGCGCTGCGCGTCGATCTCGGGGGAGCCGGAGCCGAACGTCGCCGGCACCCTCGAACTGGTGTGGGACGCGCGCACCCGCCCCGACACGGGGGAGGTGGACTTCCGGAACACGCTGCGCCGCGAAGGCGGCTTCGCCTTCAAGGTCGAGAGCGGGAGCCTCCGCGTCGCGCCGAGCGAGGCCGGCAAGGCCGGCGGGCGCGTGATCGACTTCGCGGGCGGCACCGCCCGCTTCGAGCGCGTGGTGCCGGGGAGCGACGCCGCGCGGCGGACGGCGGGCTTCGGCGCCCACCGGCAGCTCGTGCTCCGCGTCGAGGCGCCGGGCCAGAGCGCCCTCGCCTTCGATCTGATCGAGCTCTCCCCGCACTGACGACTGCGCGTTCAGGCGCCGACCGCGCCTGCCGATACCGCTCGGCATGGCGTACGAGCGTCCGGAGCCGGCCGTGCGCTCCTCTCGCGAGGGCGACCCCGAGGTGGAGCTACGCATCGACGCCTTCGTGATGAAGCTCGGCGAGACGGTGGACGCGCTCCAGGACGCCGAGGCGGCCAGCCAGCTCGTGTCGCTCCGCGGCATCGCGAGCCCGCTGGTCGAGACGTGTAGCGAGCTCGGCTACGGCTCCCTCGCGGAGGCCGCACGGCAGATCGCAGAGGCCTGCCTCGAGCGGAACCCGGTGGCCGCCCACAAGGCCGTGGTGGACTTCACCGAGCTCTCGAAGCGGGTGCGCCGCGGCCATCGCAGCGCCGCGTCCTGACCGCGTCCTAGAGGAACGCCCAGAGCGGCCACGGCCCGAACGCGACGAGCGCGCCGATCGCGCCGTTCGCGACGGCGTGCGCGAGCCACACGCTCCGGAAGTGACGGCGCCGGTAGAGCCAGAGGTTCAGGAGCGCTCCGGTCGGAAGCGCCACCCACCACTCCCACGGCGCGTGGCTCAGCGTGAACCAGGCGATGGTCACGAGGAAGGCGGCGCGCTCGGGCATCGCGAGCGGGCGCGTGGCGAACGCCGTCCAGTCGGGCCGGGCCTCCACCGCGCGGTGGAGGAAGCTCCGGACGAAGAGCTCCTCGACGAGCGGCGACACGAGCACGAAGCCCACGAGCCGGAGCCCGACCCACGCGGGCCGGAGAGCCGCGCCGTGCGCGTCCGGATCGAACGGCTCCCCGCGCGGCAGGCCCGGCACCAGCAGATACGGCGCGAGCCAGAGAGCGGCGATCCCGAGCCCGAACGCGACGTCGAGCGGCGCGCCGCCCGCGCCGGGCCCGGCCGCGAGCTCGGGGAAGGCGCCGCGTCGCCAGGCGACGAGCAGGAGCGCGGCCGGAAGCACGACCCGGAGCGCGAGGAGCGGCGCCTCGCACGCGGGCGGGAGCCAGCTCGCGAGCTCGG
>Ga0187893_10014725_pt1 | contig 10605 bp, 9 predicted proteins | sample MA1701074metaG_FD_139574 | JGI IMG/M metagenome (GOLD analysis project Ga0187893, IMG submission 139574) | White microbial mat communities from a basaltic lava cave in the Kipuka Kanohina Cave System on the Island of Hawaii, USA - MA170107-4 metaG ...
AATCAGAATGTGCCGGGCATGAACCTGCTCTTCCTGCTTCCCGTCCTTAGTCTCAGTCTTTCGATTTTCCAGTTTGATGATGTGATAACCAAACTTGGATTCAACCACTTCGCTGACTTCACCCGGCTTTAGAGCATAGGCTGCTTTCTCGAACTCCGGCACCATGTCGCCGGGGCCAAACCATCCCAGATCTCCACCCTTCTCAGCGCTTCCGGTATCGGTTGAGAATTCCTTTGCCAGCTTCTCAAAATCCTCGCCGGCACGAACTCGCTTGAGCACTTCGTCAGCCTTCGATTTTTTCTGCTTGATATCCAGCTCCGGATGCTGAGCTACATAGGCGTTGATCTCTTCTTCCGTGGCCTTGGTTTTCTCGCTGAGCTGCTCTTGCGCATACTTCTGGGCCAGCGTGCGGGCCTCCTGAAGCATCAACTGCAATTGCACCGGGCGCTGTTTGTCAACTCCAGCCGCCACTCCCTTCTGCTCTCCAATCAGCGTGCGACCGTAATCCTGTCGCAAAGCCTTCATCTGCGCCTCCGGAAGATCCTGGCCGCCAAACTGCGAACTCTCTTTGAGCATTTTTACTAATTCATTCAATCTTTCCTGTCGAGCAGGTTCAGCGAAAAACTGTTCAATCTCCTGCTCAGTGATGCTGGCCGCAGAACTGTTTTGCGACTTGAAATAGCTGTCCGAGATTACCTGGGCTCGCATTACTGCCATCTGCTGTTTAACCTCGGGATTATTGGCGTAGCCTTTTGTGCGAGCCTCCTCTGCCAGAGCCAAAAGGATTTTGAGGTTTTCGGCCAGACCCTTACGCGCATTCTCGTCAGTCGCCAGCCGTGCCCGATCGCGTGCCGGAAAATCTTCAACAATCGTAACCATGTCCTCGGCCGTGAGAACCATCGCCGAGTGTCTGGCCCGGACTTGCCAGACAATCAAACCCACGGAAAAGACCACCGCAAGGCCAGCCGCAATCAAGGCTTTAGTGGTTGAATTCAAAATACTTAATCCTTTCTTCGAAGCAAGCTCTTTACTGGCGCTGCACCAATTCCAGCAGCACGCCATTCGTTGATGATGGATGAATAAAAGCTACAAGGCAACCCCCGGCGCCGGTTCGGGGCTCGCGGTCAATAAGTCGGACCCCTCGCTCAGCCAAATCGGCGAGGGCTGCCCGGATGTCTTTGACCTCGACCGCAAGGTGGTGGATTCCCGGCCCGCGTTTCGTCAGAAACTTACCAACCGGCGAGTCAGGAGTCAGCGGCTCGAGCAGCTCGATATGGGTTTCTCCGATTGGGAGCATTGCAATTCGAACCCCCTGGTCTGTTACTTCCTCGGTCGAATCCACTGGTAAACCCAGAGCGTCCCGCCAAATGGACAGGCTTTCACTTAGCTGATTTGTGGCTATTCCAATATGATCCAGCTTCATACGTGGGCTAAATGTGGCTCTCTCTTACCCTGCGGCCAGGATCCTGATTTCTACAGGCTAAATCTGGGTCGCAATATCTAAGATAGTTCGATTATCTCCTCAACTGCAGAATAAGGGTCCCGTTGACGGGTTGCAACCTCCTCAGCCAGCTGCTCCAGTCTGGCGGAAGCCTCCTGAGATTCCAAAACCCTGGCTACTAGTTGCTCCCGCAGCAGCTCAACAATCCGCCAGCGAGCGATCGAGAGGCGGCGGCCTTTTCGCACGTCGCCTTTAAGCTGAGAGGTCCGAAAGGACTCAATTGCCTCTGCCAGCTGCTCAATTCCCTTGTTCTCGGTGGCTATAGTCTTGACGATCGCCGGGGTCCATTCATCATGCCTTTCGGCAAGCGAAAGCAGCGCCTGAAGCTCCTTTTCCGTAGCAAAGACACCGTCGCGATCGGCCTTATTTATAACGAAGACGTCTCCGATTTCCATCAGGCCAGCTTTTATGGCCTGGATGTCGTCACCCATGCCCGGCACCAGTACTACCACCGAGATGTCGGCGGCCTTGACCACCTCAACTTCATCCTGACCAACCCCGACTGTTTCCACGATGATCCGGGAGTAACCCGCCGCATCAAGAATAGTCAGCGCGTCCACAGTCGCCCGAGCGAGACCGCCAAGATTTCCCCGCGTGGCCATTGAACGAATAAAAACATTCTTATCGAGGCCAAGCGTTTGCATTCGAATTCGATCGCCGAGGATGGCCCCGCCCGAAAAAGGGCTTGAAGGATCAACAGCCACAATGCCGACCCGCTCGCCTCGCTGGCGATAGAGCAACGCCAGCTTGTCGACCAGCGAGGACTTTCCAGCTCCCGGCGATCCGGTGATGCCGATGATCAAAGCCTGGCCTGTCCGAGCAAAAATTTCCTTCATCAGCTGGGCCGCTTCCGGCGCGCCGTCTTCGACCTTCGAGATTGCCCGCGCCACAGCACGTGCATCGCCGGCTGTTATTCGTTCAGCCAATGAGTTTGTAACAGCATTTCCATCCATGACAGATGGCCGAGCTCGAGCCTTAGAAACTTGACGCTAGCTTGTGACACGAACCATTGGGACAGGACACTAGGCCACTTGCCGCAAAATCTCGCGAGCAATAATTATTCGCTGGATCTCAGAAGTGCCCTCTCCAATGGTGCAAAGTTTTGAATCGCGCCAGTACTTCTCGGGTGGATAATCTTTTGTGTAGCCATATCCTCCATGAATCTGAATTGCTTCCTCACAGACGGCCACACTAACCTCCGAGGCATATAACTTGGCCATTGATGACTCTTTTGTGACCGTCTTATCCTGGTCCTTCAGCCAGGCCGCCCGGTACATCAACAGCCGGGCTGCATCGAGCTTAGTGGCCATGTCAGCAAGTTTGAACTGGATGGCCTGGAATTCAGCAATGGGCTTGCCGAACTGATACCTCTCCTTTGAATAACGCAGCGCCGATTCGTAGGCTCCCTGGGCTATTCCCATCGCGAGGGCAGCGATGGAAATTCGGCCGCCATCAAGAATCTGCATCGAGTTGACAAAGCCCTCGCCCTCTTCCCCTAACAAATGCTCGTCAGTGACAAAACAGTCCTCAAAAATCACACTCGCGGTTTCCGAGGCTCTCAGGCCCAGTTTGTCCTCCTTTTTTGAGGGTATGAAGCCCTTCATTCCCTTCTCAAAAATAAATGCGGAGATTCCCTTGCTGCGCTTGGAGCGATCGGTCACAGCCATGGCAACACACGTGTCAGCCGAAATTGCATGAGTGATGAAGTTTTTCGAGCCATTCACCAACCAGCCATCGTCCCGACGCACAGCCGTGGTCTTAGTCCCCGAGGCATCCGAGCCGGCGCCCGGTTCGGTCAGGCCCCAGGCACCTAAATGCTCGCCGCGGGCCAGCGGTACCAGGTACTTCTTTCGCTGCTCCTCACTGCCGTAAACATAAATGTGATTAGAACAGAGTGAATTGTGAGCAGCCACCGAAATCCCGACTGAGCCATCAACACGGGACAGCTCTTCAATGATCGTCGCATACTCGAGATAACCCATTCCGGCCCCACCATACTGCTCTGGGAAAATCACGCCCATCAACCCGAGTTCAGCGAGTTTAGGCTTCAACTCGATCGGGAAATGTTGAGTCTCGTCCCACTCTCTGACATGCAGAGCAATCTCGGCCTCAGCAAACTCCCGGACACTCATCTTGATCTGCTGCTGCTCGTCTGTTAGTTCAAAATTCATTTTCAGTTAACCATGGCTGGCGAAGGCTTTTTTGGCTTTTGACTTTCGCTTCTTGCGTCTCGCCGCAAACGAAGATGGGCTTGGGGACTTCCTTTCAAGTAGACGGGTTACTTCGGCAGGTTTCAGATATCGCCAATGACCAGTTTGCAATCCCCCCTCCTGTAAAAACCCAATACGAACCCGTTTTAGCTTCACGACCGAATAACCGATCAAATCAAACATGCGCCTGATCTGTTGATTCCGTCCCTGGTGCAGAATGACTTCAAACCAGGAATTGTGTTCTGTCTTCCGTAAAGGTGTAATCTTTGCGGGAGCTGTGCGGGTATCATCCTCGAGCACAATCCCACGTCTGAGTCGTTCGATAGCCTCTTCAGGGGGAATACCTTTGACTTTGACTTCATAGGCTTTTTCGATTTTGTTGCGGGCCGCCGTAACGAAATTGGTAAAGTCCCCATCGTTGGTAAGTAGCAGCAAGCCTTCGGTATTGAAATCAAGCCGGCCGACCGGGTGCACGGCGCCAATCGTTCGAGGCAACAGGTCAAGCACCACAGGTCGGTCGCGGTCATCCGAGACACTGGTCAGAAAACCTTTGGGCTTGTTGAGCAGGATATAGATTTTTTCGCGTTCCTTGAGGAGGGGGTTGATCAGCTTACCGCGAACTTTGATGTGGTCTTGCTCGGGATCTGCTTTAGTTCCCAGCTCGGTTACAACCTTACCATTAACTGAGACCAGACCGGAAGTGATTAGTTCTTCGGCGTGACGTCGAGAAGCGACGCCCGCGGTCGATATGAGTTTCTGGAGGCGTTCGGTAGCCATGAAGATCAGGTTGTTGCACCAATATTGCCACGATCCACTAGTTTGAGGCCCGTCCAGCAAGGTCTTCAAAATCTTCGATGCTGGGGAGTTCTGACAAATCTTTCAGACCGAACTGCATCAAGAACTCCCTGGAAGTTCCATACATCATCGGGCGACCCACTGCTTCCTTTCTTCCCTTGGCTACGATCAGTTTTTTGTCGAGCAAGGTCTTGATTGCCGAAGGCGATTGCACGCCGCGAATCTCAAGGATCTCAGGTACTGTAACCGGCTGGCGGTAGGCAATGACTGCCAGCGTTTCCAGCGAAGCGAGGGTCAGTTTGGCGCTGGGCCGCGTTCGTAGAAACGCGCGCACATGCTCATGATATTCGGGCCGGGTGGCGAACTGCCAGCCGCCGGCGACCTCTCGCAGCTGCAGCCCGCCAGCGCGGCCGTTAAACTCTTGCACCAGTTCTTGAATCGCCTGTTCGACAATTTCCCGATCTTCGTGCAAAACCTCGGCGATTACCTTTGCGCTCAGAGGCTCCTCAGCCACAAAAACTAACGCCTCAATAACCCCGAGACGTTCAGCCATGCTTTGCAGGCTGTGTGGCTGCTCAGTTTCAGCGCCCGCTGCTTCAGCGACGTTCTGGGTGGCTTCTTCCGCCGCTACTAGCGCCTCGAGTTCTTTACTTGCTTCCTCGTTCAGAGCTTCTTGATCGAGGCCGTCGTCAGCCTTTTTAGTTTCATCAACCATTTCGGTACCCTAACTTACAACGCGAGCAACAATGTCGCCAAAAGTCTGCCGCTGTAACAACCGGATTTCCGTAGTCCGGACCAATTCGAGCACTGAGAGGAAAGCCAGCACCAGCTCGCGGCGCGAGTGCGCTCGTTCAAAGAAAATGCGGAGATTCAATTCCCCCGAGGACATAACCATGTTACGCAGCCGCTCGAGCATTTCAGCCATCGAGATTTCTTCGCGCTCAATCTCCAGCAGGACCTCGTCTTTGTGACGGGCCAGAATGTCCTGAAAGACTTTTAACAGGTCAAACACGCCCACAGCGACTTCTGGGTTGTTTTTGTCTGTCTCCAGTTCTGCCCGTTTGAAGACCGCCTGTTCGACGGTGGCCCGCGACCAGAGCATCTGGGCTGCGGCCTTATACTTCTGATATTCGAGTAGCTGATTTACCAGGTCGGTTCGCGGATCCGCTTCTTCTTCCTCCGGCGCAGCAAGCGGATCACGCGGTAAAAGCATTTTGGTTTTAAGCTCTATTAGAGTTGCCGCCATCACCAGAAAATCGCCTGCCACGGCAATGTCCATCTCCTGCATCACCTGCAGATAGCGCAGGTATTCATCAGTGATCCGACCAACGGGAATATCATAAATGCTCACCTGTTCCTGACGAATTAGATGTAGCAGCAGATCCAACGGGCCTTCAAATTCGCCCAGAACCAGCCTGACCTCGTCGGTAAGGTTGTCTGGAACAATCTCCGGGGTGGCGCCGGAGACATTAATAGTGGTGTTGGAATTGGTGGTAGCGGTTTGATCCTCTGCCTTTGCAGTTGCTTCTGAGGTTTCGTTCATCTTCAGCCCTAAAACTCTATCAAAAAACTTATGCTCTCGCGCCCGTGAGACCTAATTTTGTTATGACCTCTTGATAAGTCGTTCTGGCAACTGCCTGGGCCTTCTCCTGTCCCAGAGCCAAAACTCGACTCAGCTCCTCGTCGCTGATTTCCCCCATTCGAGTTTGGAAGGGTTTAAGAAATTCGATTGTGGCCTCTGCCAGTTCACCTTTCAAGTGTGCATATCCCCTGCCGGCAAAATGCGATTCGATCTGCTGCGGCTGTTCATTAGTCATCAGCTGGTAAATTGTCAGCAGGTTTGTAATGGCTGGTCGAGCCGGATCAAAGCGTATTTCCGTCCCTGAGTCAGTGACGGCTTTCTTGAACTTTCGCGTCACGGTGTCAGCGTCGTCTAACATCATCACACAGCCGTTCGGGTCATCGTCGGACTTAGACATTTTCTTCAGGGGATCCGACAAAGACATGATACGGGCTCCCACCTTCGGAATATAAGGCTCGGGCACGCGAAACGTCTCCCCAAAGTCGCGATTGAAACGGATAGCCAGATCGCGGGTCAGCTCCAGGTGCTGCTTTTGGTCCTCACCAACCGGCACCAAATCGGTCTGATAGAGCAGGATGTCGGAAGCCATCAGCACCGGATAATCGAACAGTCCGACCGCCACGTTTTCGCGCTGCTTGCGGGCCTTGTCTTTGAATTGAGTCATGCGCTCGAGTTCGGACATACGCGCCAGGCAGTTCAAGATCCAGGTCAATTCCGCATGTTCGGAAACATCGGACTGGATAAAAACCGTCGAAACAGCCGGGTCTATTCCCACCGCCAGGTAAATGCGCGCCAGCTCGCGGGTTTTTTGGGCCAGGAGTTTCGGATCCTGCGGGAGAGTGATGGCATGAAGATTTACGATACAGAAGAAGCTCTCGTATTCGTGTTGCAGGGCCACCCAGTTTCTCAGAGCCCCAAGATAATTTCCCAGATGTACGCTACCGGTGGGCTGTGCGCCGCTGAATATACGCTTGGGCATTGTTTCGCTAGATCAATACGGCCTCACACCAAGATATAGAAGATAATAAACAAACCTCAATATCGGAGTAATTATGGCGCTGAAAAAACCTATGTAAATAAGGAGCATCAAAATGATATAGCCGTGCTGCTCGAGCGTCGCCAGAATCGGCTGGGCACTGGCCGGGAGGAAGGTCTCGAGAATCTTACTGCCATCCAGTGGAGGAAAAGGCAGCAGATTAAAAACAGCGAGGGAAATGTTCATCGTCAAAAGGAACTCTAGAAATATGCCGACAGGCTCTTGTAAAGATTCGGGAATAGAAAGAAAGGTTCCCGTCATCAACAGAAATTTGATTATGATAAACGCACAAAAGGCTATAAAAATGTTCGCCATAATTCCGGCGCCAGAAACCATGATGTTTGCCACATCCTTGTTACGCCAGCGCAGCGGATTAACTGGCGTCGGTTTCCCCCAACCAATCAGCGGAATACGGGTACCGGGCCCGGCCATAGCGCCCACAATGAAGCCGACTATGGGTATTAACAAAGTACCGATAGGGTCTATGTGGGAGGCCGGGTTTAGAGTGATGCGACCGAGGAGTCGGGCTGTGTCATCACCAAATCGGTAGGACATCCAGGCATGTGCAGCTTCGTGCGCCGAGATGGCAAGAAGCAGCACTACCATGTAGATTACGAGTTGTGGAAGTAGCTGTTCAGGCACTTAAGTTCCGTCGTGTAACACTATCAATCAGCTCAAGTTAGCATCCCTGCGAATTGGCTGTCAAAATACTGTCCCTGAAAACTTTCCAGAGAACTGGTTCACTTCATAGTAACGAGCGCACGTCAGTGCCTCGAAAATCCCTTTCTCCCCGTTTCCCTAACACACCAAAACTCAGGCTAGCCCGGCAGCAGAACTCCCTTAATTCCCAGTGGCAAAGTGTAAACCGCATCTATGGACACAACGATCATGTCTCCAGCTGCGCTAAATGCCAGGCCCACCAGATTCATTCCCGCAACCACCAGTTTCGCGTCCTTACCGTCTGGCGAGACGCGGACAATACCTCGACGACCACGGAAGGAGGCGGCGACATACAGGTTCCTCTGCTGATCAAATGCCAGGCCCTGGGGTCTTCCCAGCCCTTTATAAAAAATCCCGACTTTACCGTCACGGTCGATCCGATAAATTACATCGAAACTTGATACTGTGGGGCCGGTAACATACAGTGCATCGTCCGGGCCCCAGGCCAGATGAAATGCCGAGACTGAGGGCTCGAGCTGTACCCAAATCTTCTCTTCCCCAATGCCGTTGACTTTGTATATCGGTCCACTGCGATCTCCGACATACATTGTTCCTTCAGAGTCGAAGGCTATGCCCGTAGCAACGCCCAGGTTTCGGACAAATGGTATTGCTTCCTTGAATGCTGTAATTCGGTAAACCGTGCCGTCCAGGCGACTGGTGACGAACATCTGACCTTCTGCGTCGAAAGCGATTGCGGTGGGATTGGGTACATCTCCAGAAAACTCAGATAGGTCGCCGTTAACGTCGATTCGGAACAAGGTCACCGGCAGCTGTTCCCCGCGTGGACCGGAGCGGGTGACAAAAAGCGCACCATCATCCGGATTGAACGCCGGATTAGCCACGGGGTGAAGATCCTCAGCAAGTTTCTTTCCCTGGGTAAACTTTGCTGCCGGACTCTTACGCCTCCCCGACTGCAGAGTAACGTCCACAGTTCCGCTCTGGCGAGCCTCTGGCACGAGTGTCAGCACGCGGTTTGGACCGAGAGCCACAATCTGGGATTGCGCCGCATTAAACCAGACACTACATTCAGATGGTTCGCTGGTATCAAAGCCTTTGCACGAGAGCACTAGCTCACCGCCAGCAATTCCAGCATCTGGATCGACCGCTTGGATCTTTGAATTTGACTCCATCCCTGCTTGGAAACCACTCCGAAAAATGTTCTGCATTCGGAAAAGGGGTTCATAATACGATGCGGCCTGAGTCATGTCTAACTATGGGTCCTATTTGTCCCATAGGCCCTATTTCCCATAGGTCTTATAGGACAAATAAGACCTATGCTATAATTCATAAGCATCTATCAACTACGTGCGGACTAAGAGTTTTTACCTTGCGCACGACCTTATTCTGATGCTCAAGCGAATAAGCGACGCGATATCGCAGAGCAACAACCAATTCTCCTTCCCAGCGTCCGAAGTCTCCCGCTCGCAACACTCCCGCTGTAGGTATTTGCAACCGGCCCTCCCGGGGCGTGGGATTTCGCCTATATTTCAAGCAAGGAGGTAATTGCGATCAACAACGTTTTGGGGCATATCCAGGGTTTAAAGCCAAACCAGCTGCGGCGGATTGAAAAGCTCTATACGCGCCGAATTAAGGCCCACCAGATTGTTAGTGCCGAGTTCGCGCGCCAGCTTTGTGAGCTCTCGTATGAGACTCGAAGGCAGATTGGAGCTTTGATCGATCGCAAGGGACACGTCCAATATGTCATGGTTGGTGATAACCGCCGAATAGAGTTACCCGATTTCAAGCGCGTTCGTGTCGCCGAGGGCCGGTTTCGCGGTTTGCGCTTTGTTCATACGCACCTGCGCGGTGAAGAGCTCACCCAGGACGACCTAACTGACTTGGCGCTGCTGCGCCTTGACCTGATGGTGGCCATCGATGTGAACCCTGACGACGGCTTGCCCGGCATGATTCGGGCAGCCCACTTACTTCCCCTGCGCTCGGGCGAGATGAGTGAAACGCGAGGCCCTTCGTATGGGTTCCTTAAGGCACGAGCTGTATCACAGCTCGACGAGGACTTTCTCTCCCTCATTGATTCCTTGGAAGAGGAAATGGCTCGCAACCGCCGGTCAGGAAGGCGGGCGGGGGCTCGTGACCGCACGATACTGGTAGGGGTGACTACCGGCTCCACCGTTGAGGCTGAGGAATCGATGGCTGAGCTCAGCGAACTCGCCACCTCTGCAGGGGTTCTGGTACAGGACAAGGTCATTCAGCGACGTTCCGCGATCGATCCAAGAACCGTTCTTGGCCGTGGCAAACTCGATGAACTGTTGATCCGGGCCCTGCAGGTCGGCGCGGATATGCTGGTATTTGACCGAGATCTGACCGCGGCGCAGGTGCGCTCACTGTCCGAGGCTACTGATCTAAAGATCATCGATCGAAGCCAACTAATACTTGACATTTTTGCGCAGCGGGCCCAATCACGGGAGGGCAAAATTCAGGTTGAATTGGCCCAACTGAAATACCTCTTACCAAGGTTGATTGCGGGCCAGGACTCTGCCTTTTCGCGGCTCGCCGGTGGCATAGGCGGGCGCGGTCCTGGCGAAACAAAATTGGAGACCGATCGACGCCGCGTCAGGGATCGGATTAATCGCCTGGAGAAGGAGATTTCGGCTCAGCGGCAACAGCGCCAGGAGCGGCGCAAAGGCAGAGCCAGACGAGGCTTGCCAATTATTTCCATCGTTGGTTACACCAATGCCGGCAAATCCACGCTGCTGAACACCCTGACCAATAGTCAAATTCTTGCCGAACAGCGGATGTTTGC